>Ga0268256_1001248_pt1 | contig 15919 bp, 8 predicted proteins | sample AgamicAtAmrz_FD_200247 | JGI IMG/M metagenome (GOLD analysis project Ga0268256, IMG submission 200247) | Agave microbial communities from Guanajuato, Mexico - At.Am.rz (v2) (version 3) | ecosystem: Host-associated > Plants > Roots > Rhizosphere | place: Guanajato, Mexico | collected 2012-06-07
GGAAGTGGACGAGCTGAAAAACCAGCTGGCCGACTACCAGCAGGCGCTCGACGTGCAGCAGACGCGCGCCATTCAGTATCAGCAGGCGATTCAGGCGCTGACGCGCGCCCGCGAGCTGTGTCATCTCCCGGATCTGACGGCGGACAGCGCAGAAGAATGGCTCGACACCTTCCAGGCGAAAGAGCAGGAGGCCACCGAGCGCCTGCTGTCGCTTGAGCAGAAGATGAGCGTGGCCCAGACCGCGCACAGCCAGTTTGAACAGGCGTATCAGCTGGTCGCCGCAATTAACGGACCGGTGAGCCGCAGCGAGGCCTGGGACGTGGCGCGGGATCTGCTGCGCGATGCCAGCAACCAGCGTCACCAGGCGGAGCAGGTGGCGTCGCTGCGCGGACGTCTTAACGAGCTGGAACAGCGCCTGCGCGAGCAGCAGGAAGCCGAGCGCATGCTGGCTGAGTTCTGCAAGCGACAGGGCAAAAACGTCGATCCCGATGAGCTGGAAGCGCTGCACCAGGAGTACGAAGAGCGCATCGCCGCGCTGTCTGACAGCGTCTCTCAGGCCGGTGAACAGCGCGTGGCGCTGCGCCAGGAGCTGGAGCAGCTGCAGGCCAGCATCAAAACGCTGACCCAGCGCGCCCCGGTCTGGCTGGCCGCGCAGAGCAGCCTGACCCAGCTGAGCGAGCAGAGCGGTGAAACCTTCGAATCCTCCCAGGAGGTGACCGAGTATCTGCAGCAGCTGCTGGAGCGCGAGCGCGAAGCCATCGTTGAGCGTGATGAAGTCGGTGCCAGCAAGCGTGCGGTAGATGAGGAAATCGAACGCCTGAGCCAGCCGGGCGGTGCAGAAGATCAGCGCCTGAACGCGCTGGCGGAACGTTTCGGCGGCGTGCTGCTGTCGGAAATCTACGACGACGTCAGCTTTGAAGATGCGCCGTACTTCTCCGCACTTTACGGCCCGTCGCGTCACGCCATCGTCGTGCCGGACCTGTCGCGGGTGCGCGATCTGCTCGACGGCCTCGACGAATGCCCGGAAGATCTCTATCTCATTGAAGGGGACCCGCAGTCCTTTGATGACAGCGTTTTCGCCGCCGATGAGCTGGAAAAAGCGGTGGTGGTGAAGGTTGCCGACCGTCAGTGGCGCTACTCGCGCTTCCCGGCGGTGCCGCTGTTTGGCCGCGCGGCGCGGGAGAGCCGCATTGAGATCCTGCACAGCGAACGCGAAGCGCTCTCTGAACGCTACGCCACGCTGTCGTTTGACGTGCAGAAAACCCAGCGCCTGCATCAGGCGTTCAGCCGCTTCATCGGCAGCCATCTGGCGGTAGCTTTTGATGCCGACCCGGAGATGGAACTCCGCACGCTGAACACCCGCCGCGGCGAAGTTGAGCGCGCCATCAGCAATCACGAAAACGACAATCAGCAGCAGCGCACCCAGTACGATCAGGCGAAAGAAGCGGTCGGACAACTCAACCGCCTGTTGCCGCGTCTTAGCCTGTTGACTGACGAGACGCTGGCTGACCGGGTTGAAGAGATTCAGGAACGTCTCGATGAGGCGCAGGAAGCCGCGCGCTTTATTCAGCAGTACGGCAACCAGCTGGCGAAGCTGGAGCCGGTGGTCTCGGTGCTGCAGAGCGACCCGGAGCAGTATGAGCAGCTGAAAGAGGATTACGAGCAGGCGCGTGCGACCCAGCGCGAGGCACGTCAGCAGTCCTTCGCCCTGAGTGAAGTGGTACAGCGTCGGGCGCACTTCAGCTACACCGATTCGGCGGAAATGCTGAGCGGTAACAGCGATCTCAACGAAAAACTGCGTCAGCGTCTGGAGCAGGCCGAGGCCGAGCGCGCCCGCGCCCGTGAAGCGCTGCGTACCCACAGCAGCCAGCTTGGGCAGTACAACCAGGTGCTGGCGTCGCTGAAAAGTTCGTTCGACACCAAAAAAGAGTTGCTCAACGATCTGCATAAAGAGCTGCAGGATATCGGCGTGCGCGCCGACAGCGGGGCAGAAGAGCGCGCCCGTCTGCGCCGCGACGAGCTGCACACCCGGCTTTCCGGCAACCGCAGCCGTCGTAACCAGCTTGAGAAACAGCTGACCTATTGCGAAGCGGAGATGGATAACCTGACCCGCAAGCTTAAGCGTCTGGAGCGGGACTATCACGAAACCCGCGAGCACGTTGTCACCGCGAAAGCGGGCTGGTGTGCGGTGATGCGCATGGTGAAAGATAACGGCGTCGAACGTCGCCTGCACCGTCGCGAGCTGGCGTATCTCTCCGGGGATGAGCTGCGCTCGATGTCGGATAAGGCGCTCGGCGCGCTGCGCCTGGCGGTGGCGGATAACGAACATCTGCGCGATGTGCTGCGCATGTCCGAAGATCCAAAACGGCCGGAGCGTAAAATTCAGTTCTTCGTCGCGGTCTATCAGCATCTGCGCGAGCGTATCCGTCAGGACATCATCCGCACCGATGATCCGGTGGAAGCCATCGAACAGATGGAAATTGAACTGGGGCGCCTGACCGAAGAGCTGACTTCCCGCGAGCAGAAGCTGGCGATCAGCTCCCGCAGCGTGGCGAACATCATCCGCAAAACCATTCAGCGTGAGCAGAACCGTATTCGTATGCTCAACCAGGGGCTGCAGAGCGTCTCCTTCGGCCAGGTAAACAGCGTGCGGCTGAACGTCAACGTGCGTGAAAGCCACGCCACGCTGCTGGATGTGCTCTCCGAGCAACACGAGCAGCATCAGGACCTGTTCAACAGCAACCGCCTGACCTTCTCGGAAGCGCTGGCGAAGCTTTACCAGCGCCTGAATCCGCAGGTGGATATGGGGCAGCGCACGCCGCAAACCATCGGCGAGGAGCTGCTGGACTACCGCAACTATCTTGAGATGGAAGTGGAAGTTAACCGTGGCTCCGACGGCTGGCTGCGTGCAGAGAGCGGGGCGCTCTCTACCGGGGAAGCGATTGGTACCGGGATGTCAATTCTGGTGATGGTGGTGCAGAGCTGGGAAGATGAGTCCCGTCGTCTGCGCGGCAAGGATATTTCGCCGTGCCGCCTGCTGTTCCTTGATGAAGCTGCGCGTCTGGATGCCCGCTCTATCGCCACGCTATTCGAGCTGTGCGAGCGTCTGGATATGCAGCTGATCATCGCCGCGCCGGAAAATATCAGCCCTGAGAAAGGCACCACCTACAAACTGGTGCGTAAGGTGTTCCAGAACACTGAGCATGTGCACGTGGTGGGGCTGCGCGGTTTCGCCACGCCACAAGCGCAGCCGCAACCTCAGGCGCTGCCGGACGAGACGGAAGAGATCTCCTGACCATCAGCATCAGTCACAAGCGCGGCCTGGCCGCGCTTTTTTTTGCCTGTTTTTCAGGTTTCACCGCCGCAAGCCGATAACCCTGCTGCGGGTTTAACTTTCTTTACATAAGGTAAGGAAAATGATGTGCAGAATTTATATACTGAAATCATGTTCGCACGTAGCGGACGCCGTTGAAAAATAAAGAACAGGGGGCAAGGGATGTTGCTAAAGAATTTACGTGGTCGCCGACTGCTGGCACTGAGCGTGTGTCTGGGGTTAGGCGTTGCTCCGCTGTTTTCCGTCCAGGCTGACGAGCCTGAGGCTGTGCCGATGGACAGCTCTGCGCAGAGCGTGGAGCAGCCTGGCGTGCTGGTTCAGCCGCTGGCGCCCTCTGCGGCGATGGTGGCGCTGTCCGGCAGTGCGTCGGACGCTGACGCTGCGCAACATCGCGCCAGCCTGACTGCGCTTTTGCCCTCCGGTTATACCCCGGTGTACATGAATGCGCTGGTGGCGCTCTACGGTGAACGCGACCTGAAGCCGATGTGGGAAAACCGCGACGCGGTGCAGGCGTTCCAGCAGCAGCTGGCCGAAGTGGCGATTGCTGGCTTCCAGCCGCACTTTACCCGCTGGGTGGAGCTGCTCACCGATCCCGCCGTCAGCGGCATGTCCCGCGATCTGGTGCTCTCTGATGCCATGCTGGGCTATCTGCACTATGTTTCCGGGCTGGCAACCAACGGCACCCGCTGGCTCTACAGCAGCAAACCCTACAAGCTGACCACGCCGCCGCTGTCGGTGATTAACCAGTGGCAGGTCGCCCTGGATAACGGCAGCCTGAGCGCATTCGTTACCGCGCTGGCGCCGTCCCATCCGCAGTACAGCGCGATGCATGCCTCGCTGCTGACGCTGGTGGCGGACACCCGTCCGTGGCCGACGCTGAACGACAGTGCGAAGCTGCGCCCCGGTCAGGCGAGCAATGATATCGGCGCACTGCGCGAAATACTGCAGCGCACCGGCATGATGGACAGCTCCCCGGACATCGTCCTGCCGGACGACAGCGCACCGCAGCGCAATAATGAGGTGGTGAGCCCGTCAGCGGCGATTGTCACCCAGAGCGATACGCCACGCACCGCGCCGGCAAAAGTGCGCTCTGGCGCGCGTGGGGTATACGATCGTGAGCTGGTCGCGGCGGTAAAGCGTTTCCAGAAATGGCAGGGGCTGTCGGCGGACGGCGTCATCGGTGCCTCGACGCGCCAGTGGCTGAACGTCACCCCGGCCCAGCGCGCCTCGCTGCTGGCGCTCAATATTCAGCGTCTGCGCCTGCTGCCGGGCAAAGTGAACACCGGCATTATGGTGAACATCCCGGAATATTCGCTGGTCTACTACCTCAACGGTAACCAGGCGCTGGCCTCGCGAGTCATCGTCGGGCGCCCGGATCGCAAAACGCCGCTAATGAGCAGCGCGCTGAACAATGTGGTGGTAAACCCGCCGTGGAATGTGCCGCCGACCCTGGCGCGCAAGGATATTCTGCCAAAAGTATGGAATGACCCCGGCTATCTGGAGCGGCATAACTACACCGTGCTGCGGGGCTGGAGTAGCAATGAAACCATCGACCCGTGGATGGTGGATTGGGCGACCATTACGCCATCTAACCTGCCGTTCCGCTTCCAGCAGGCACCGGGCGCGCACAACTCACTGGGGCGCTACAAGTTCAACATGCCCAGCTCCGATGCGATCTATCTGCACGACACGCCAAACCATACGCTGTTCCAGAAGGATGAGCGCGCGCTGAGTTCGGGCTGCGTGAGGGTGAATAAAGCCTCTGAACTGGCGAATATGCTGTTGCAGGATGCAGGCTGGAACGACACGCGCATTTCTGATGCCCTGAAGCAGGGTAATACGCGCTACGTCAATATTCCGCAAAATATCCCGGTAAACCTGTATTACCTGACGGCGTTTATTGGCGAGGATGGTCGTCCGCAATATCGTACAGATATTTACAATTATGATCTCACGGCGCGATCGGGTGCACAGATCCTCGAAAAAGCGGAAAAACTCATCAGGTAAATGCAGCATTTCTAATGTATTAATGGTCAACACCATGACGATAACCGAGCCCGGCGACCGTTCCGGGCTCGGTTATATCAGGGGAACGGTGCCTTGACTCGCCAGGTTATGGCAGTTAATGTGCCTTTCGTGCGCCAGAAGTGCATCTTGTTTTCACTTACCAGTAGACCTGAATATTATGGACCAATTTAACGCTACTCGCCGCAAACTGCTGGCGTGGGGCGGCGCTGCTCTGGGAGCTTCTCTGCTGCCCGGAACCGCATTCGCCACCCTCTCCACGCCGCGTCCGCGTATATTAACGCTCAGCAATCTGAATACGGGCGAATCCATTAAAGCCCAGTTTTTCGATGGCAAAGGCTATATTCAGGAAGAATTAGCAAAGCTTAATCATTTTTTCAGGGACTATCGTTCTAATAAAATTAAAGCGATTGATACCTCATTATTCGACCAGCTCTATCGTCTGCAAAGCCTGTTGGATACCCACAAACCAGTGCAGTTGATTTCCGGCTATCGCTCCGTTGATACCAACAAAGAGTTGCGTTCGCACAGCCGCGGTGTAGCGAAAAATAGCTATCACACCAAAGGTCAGGCGATGGATTTCCATATCGAAGGCATCTCTTTAAGCAATATTCGCAAAGCGGCGTTATCAATGCGCGCGGGTGGTGTAGGATATTACCCTCGTAGCAACTTTGTGCATATTGATACCGGGCCCGTGCGGCACTGGTAAGTACGGTATCCTGCTCAGGCAGGCTAAAGGAGCGGCATGAATTACCATATTATTCCCGTGACGGCGTTCGCCCAGAACTGCTCGCTTATCTGGTGTGAAGAGACACAGCAGGCGGCACTGGTCGATCCCGGCGGTGATGCGGCACGTATCAAACAGGAAGTCGCCGGCAAGCCAGTCACCGTCACGCAGATCCTGCTGACTCACGGTCATCTCGACCACGTCGGTGCGGCGGCGGAACTGGCGCAGCACTATAACGTTCCGGTGATCGGCCCGCAGAAAGAAGACGAATTCTGGCTGCAGGGACTGCCCGACCAGAGCCGTATGTTCGGCCTGGAAGAGTGCCAGCCGCTGACGCCGGATCGCTGGCTGGAAGAGGGCGACAGCGTCGCGTTGGGTAACATCACCCTTGAGGTGCTGCACTGCCCGGGCCATACGCCAGGCCACATCGTGTTCTTTGACCGGGCCTCGCGTCTGCTGGTGTCCGGCGACGTGGTGTTTAAGGGCGGTGTCGGGCGCAGCGATTTCCCGCGCGGCGACCACGGCCAGCTGATCGATGCCATCAAGCGTAAGCTGTTACCGCTCGGCGATGACGTCACCTTTATTCCCGGACACGGGCCGATGTCCACCCTCGGCTATGAGCGGCTGCACAATCCGTTCCTGCAGGATGAACAGCCCGTCTGGTAATCCCCATAAAAAAGGGCCGCATAAAGCGGCCCTTGTTGTTTGTGTCGCGATTACAGCACGGCGACGATAGCTTCGCACAGCGGCGCCATGTTATCCGGCGTCATCCCCGCCACGTTCACACGTCCTGATGCCACCGCATACACGCCAAACTCCTCACGCAGACGCAGCACCTGCTCTTTGGTCAGGCCGCTGAAGGAGAACATGCCGTTCTGCTTCGTGATGAAGCTGAAATCGCGGTTAGCGCCTTTCTCTGCCAGGGTGTTGACGAACAGCTGACGCATACGCTGAATGCGCTGGCGCATATCGTTCAGCTCCTGTTCCCAGATGGTACGCAGGGCGTCATTGCTGAGAATGGTCGCGACTACCGCGGCGCCGTGTGCCGGCGGGTTAGAGTAGTTAGCGCGAATGCAGGACTTCATCTGGCTGAAGGCGCGATCGGCCGCGTCAGCGTCGGCAGCTACCAGCGTGCAGGCACCCACGCGCTCGTTGTACAGGCCAAAGTTCTTTGAGAAGGAGCTGGCAACAATCAGTTCCTGATGCAGCGCGGCGAAAGCACGCAGGCCTTCCGCATCCTCTTCCAGACCGCGGGCAAAGCCCTGGTAGGCGAAATCGAACAGCGGCAGCCAGCCTTTCTCTACCGACAGCTTCGCCAGCTGTTCCCACTGCTCAAGCGTTGGATCGATGCCGGTCGGGTTGTGGCAGCAGCCGTGGAACAGCACCACATCGCCCGCCTGGGCTTCGTTCAGGCTGCTTACCAGACCGTCGAAATCCAGCGCGTGGTTAGCCGCGTCGTAGTAAGCGTACTCGCGCACTTCCAGACCGGCAGAGTTGAACACGCCTTTGTGGTTCGGCCAGCTTGGGTTCGATACCCAGACGCGCTTCACCTCGGTGTTTTTAGCGAGAAAATCTGCCGCCACGCGCAGGGCACCGGTACCACCAGGGGTTTGCGCCGTGCGGGCGCGTTTCGCGTCAATCAGCGCGCTGCCTTTACCGAACAGCAGCTCCTGGGTGCAGCGACCAAATTCGGGAATACCGTCGATACCGAGGTAGTTTTTGGTGGTTTCATTTTCCAGCAAATATTGTTCTGCTTTTTTTACGCTGGTGAGCACCGGTGTTTTGCCGGTTTCATCTTTATAAACCCCAATACCCAGGTTGATTTTGGTCGGGCGATCGTCGGCACGAAACAGATCGGCCAGACCTAAGATAGGATCGGCCGGAGCGGCAGTTATGTTCTCAAACATGACGAGGTTCCATTGTGATTGCAGAAGGGAATTCCGCTATCAGGTTAACGGGTGTCACCGTAAATGCCAACCGTTTGCCATGAAAAGAGCGGGATTCATCATCATTCAAATTTCAGGCGTAAAAAAACAGGGCCGAAGCCCTGTTTTTATCATCAACTATCGAAGGATAGTGATTAGAACTGGTAAACGATACCCACTGCAACGGTGTCGTCATCAGACAGACCCAGCTCGTTATCGCTGTCGATCTGGTTGATCAGGTATTCTGAGTAGACGGACATGTTTTTGTTGAAGTAGTAGGTGGCGCCCACTGCGAAGTAGTCAACCAGATCTACACTGCCGATACCGTCGATGTCTTTACCTTCTGACTTGTTATAAGACAGAGAAGGACGCAGACCGAAGTCGAACTGGTACTGAGCAACCAGGAAGTAGTCTTTAGTTTTGTTAGCGTAACCGAGATCGATAGGAGAAGCGTTACGGGTTTCGCTGTAGGTTGCTGCCAGGTAGATGTTGTTCGCGTCATACTTAACAGAGGTAGCCCACTGCTCAGCTTTTTCACCTTTACCACGAGTCAGCGCTTCCTGTGCGTTAGTGCGGTCAGCTGCGCCGTAAGCACCAACGATACCGAAGCCGTTCATTTCATAGCTCAGAGAAGTCGCCCAACCATCACCGTTAGAAGTGAATGCGTCGTCGCGCTCATTTTTACCCAGGTACTGTACGCCGAAGTTCAGGCCTTCAACCAGACCGAAGAAGTTGGTGTTACGGTAGGTAGCCAGGCCACCAGTACGGCCAGCGAAGAACTGGTCAGGTCCAGCGGTGTCGCCGCCGAATTCTGGCAGCATATCGGTGTAACCCAGCGCGTCATAAACCAGACCGTAGTTACGGCCATAGTCGAAGGAGCCAGCGTCACCAAATTTCAGACCAGCAAATGCCAGACGGGTTTTGTTGCCTTTCTGAGCGTCAGAGCCTTCAGAGTTATTAGCTTTGAATTCATATTCCCACTGACCGTAGCCAGTCAGCTGATCGTTGATCTGCGTTTCACCTTTGAAACCGAGACGCGCATAAGATTTGTCGCCGTCGCTGCCAGCGTTATCTGAGAAGTAATGTTTACCAACGACTTTACCGTACAGATCCAGTTTATTGGCGTCTTTGTTGTAGATTTCTGCAGCGTTTACGGTGCCAGCAGCCAGCAGTGCAGGGATAACCACTGCCAGAATATTGCGCTTCATCATTATTTATTACCCTCATTGGTTTTTATGAACACCTGCCACTGCCGCCAATAAATTCCGTCAATAAAAGTTTACGGAACTATTGATGAAAGTTTGGTGTCTTTCTGTGTCTGAAAGGCATCTTTCCATTCAAAACCATGTTTCGCTACCATGAAAGTGCTACAAATGTCTAAAACAGGTAACCAAAAGAAATAATGTGTAACATTGTGTGAATTTTGGGGAACTTTGTGAACCACCTCAAATTTCACCTTGTAACCGGTTATTATTCGTGCGAAGCATCTATATATATATGAATTGCTTATGAATAATTAAGATAACCCCTTTTCTTATGCCCTGGCCGGGCACCGCGCAGTTTTTCTTATAGTGTAAATTTGTTGCAGAACGCAGCCCGGGAAATTTAGCCAAATTGTGCTAAGTCAAACCCGGCGAGAAATTTGCAATGGGGAGAGGCCGTAAAAATAGCAGGGGGATGTTTCAGGGAATAACGGAAGAGGGCAGGCGTCAGGATTTTTTGACAAGGCGTCTTAAATGCAAAAAAAGGCCAGCACGCGGCTGGCCTTAAATCATCAGAAGCTCGCGTTGCGCGGCGTTCTCGGGAACGGGATCACGTCGCGGACGTTCTGCACGCCGGTGACGTAAGCGATAAGACGCTCGAAGCCCAGACCGAAGCCGGAGTGCGGCACGGTGCCGTAGCGACGCAGATCGCGATACCACCAGTAGTCCTCTTTATTGAGGCCCATCTCGGCCATACGCGCATCCAGCACGTCGAGACGCTCTTCACGCTGCGAGCCGCCGATGATTTCACCGATACCCGGTGCCAGCACGTCCATAGCCGCCACGGTTTTGCCGTCGTCGTTAAGGCGCATGTAGAACGCCTTGATCTCTTTCGGGTAGTTTTTCACCACCACCGGCGCTTTGAAGTGTTTTTCAGCCAGATAGCGCTCGTGCTCGGAGGAGAGATCGACACCCCAGTACACCGGGTTTTCGAATTTCTCACCGCACTTCTCAAGGATGGCGACCGCATCGGTGTAATCCACCTGGGCGAAGTCAGCGGAAATGAAGCGCTCCAGACGTTCGATGGCTTCTTTATCCACGCGCTGGGCGAAGAACTGCATGTCGTCCATACGCTCATCCAGCACCGCTTTGAACACGTACTTCAGCATCGCTTCGGCGAGGCCGGCGACGTCATTCAGACTGGCAAACGCCACTTCCGGCTCCAGCATCCAGAACTCCGCCAGGTGGCGGCTGGTGTTGGAGTTTTCGGCGCGGAAAGTCGGGCCGAAGGTGTACACCTTCGACAGCGCGCAGGCGTAGGTTTCGCCGTTGAGCTGGCCGGAAACGGTGAGGAACGCTTCTTTTCCGAAGAAGTCCTGATCGTAATCCACTTTGCCCTGGTCGTTACGCGGCAGGTTTTCCATGTCCAGCGTGGAGACGCGGAACATTTCGCCAGCGCCTTCGGTATCAGACGCGGTGATCAGCGGGGTGGAGACCCAGAAGTAGCCCTGCTCGTGGAAGAAACGGTGCAGCGCCTGGGCCAGAGTGTGACGTACGCGGGCCACCGCGCCGATCATGTTGGTGCGCGGACGCAGGTGCGCAACTTCACGCAGGTATTCGATGCTGTGGCGCTTCGCCGCCATCGGGTAGGTGTCCGGATCTTCAACCCAGCCGGTCACTTCCACGTGGCTTGCCTGCAGCTCGAAGCTCTGGCCTTCGCCCGGCGACTCCACCACTTTCCCGGTGACGATCACCGAGCAGCCGGTGGTCAGACGCAGAATTTCATCATTGTAATTGGGCAGAGAATTATTGATGACAGCCTGTACAGGATCAAAGCAGGAACCGTCATAGACGGCGAGGAAGGAGATGCCAGCTTTTGAATCTCGGCGAGTACGTACCCATCCGCGCACGGTGACTTCACTGTCAACGGCTACGCGGCCCTGGAGTACGTCGGCTACAGGCACAACGCTCATAATGTTCTCTCTGTGTAATGGTGAAATGTAAATTCATTATCCCACCCGGAGGGGGGTTATCTATGTTACCTGGCGTGCGCCATCAGACAAGCAGAATTCATACCAGACGGGAAGAAAATTTTAGGGGGTAATGGGCGGGAGCAGCGTGCTCCCACCGGGATCAGCTGGCTTTTTTAACCTGGGGCAAATCGAAGGCCTCGCGCAGGGCGCGCACAAAGGCTTTATCGTGGCAGATGGTCTTGCCGGGGCTGTCGGAGAGCTTCGCCACCGGTTTGCCGTTGCACTCCACCAGTTTGATCACGATATTGAGCGGCTTCACGCCGGGAATATCGCAGGTGAGGCGCGTGCCGATACCAAACCCGAGGTTCACGCGGTCGGCAAAGTGGCGGTAGAGATCAACCGCCTTCGGCAGATCGAGGTTATCGGAGAACACCAGGGTTTTGCTCATCGGATCGATACCGAGCGACGCATAGTGCGCAATGGCTTTTTCGCCCCACTGCACCGGGTCGCCGGAGTCGTGGCGCAGTCCCTGATAGCGGGTAGCGAATTCCGGCCCGAAGTCGCGCAGGAAGGCATCCATCGTGATGCAGTCGGTGAGGGCGATGCCGAGCATGTCCGGGTACTCATCCAGCCACGCCTGCAGGGCCGCACGCTGGCTTGATGCCAGGCTGGGGCTGATCTGCTGATGGGCCTGGAACCACTCGTGGGCCTGGGTGCCCATTGGCGTCAGGTTGAGGCGACGGGCAAGATCGTAGTTGCTGGTGCCCACAAACCAGGGCTCCTGCTGCAGGCGCTCAACGATGGCCTGCTGCACGTCGCGGGAGAAGCGGCGGCGGGTGCCGAAATCCATCAGGCGAAACGCACTGAGATCGACGTCAGAAGTAAAGTGGGCGAAATTATCCAGTTTGGCGTCAAGGTGCGCCAGCGCCATCTCCACCGTGGCCTCCGGCGAGCGGTAGTGGTGCACCAGTTCGCTTATCACCGCCAGCAGCGGCACTTCCCACATAATCACTTCCCGCCACGGGCCGGCAAGGCGGATATCAAGCTTGCCGTTGACGTTGCGCACGGTGACCTGCGAGGCGTCGTAGCGGAAATCGCGCAGCCAGTCGAGATAATCCTGTCTGAAGAAGGGCAGGGAGGCGAGCCACTGGTACTCGCTGTCGCAGAGGGCAAGCTGCTGCATCGCCTCAATCTGCTCGCGGATGGCATCAGCATAAATGCCTAACAGGTCATCACCACGGCAGCGGAACTCCGCCGCAACGTGCACATCGGCATAGTGGTGAAAAACCGCCTGCTGCATGTGCAATTTATAGGCGTCGGTATCCAGCAGCGAGTGTAAAACAGGGGAAGCGTATTGTGTCATGGTGCGTTACTGGCATCCTCTAACAGGAGCGTTTCCATCAGTGGCGAAAGCAGATAAAGACGCAGGAGTATACCCTGATTATCGGTTTATTGAAGCAGGATCACAACATAACCCTGTAACCGGGTCGAGGGCTATTTGTGCCTCATGGCGGTGAAAACCAGGGCTGCCGCACCGTCAGGCTTAAAAGATAATTATTCTGCATGGCAACATTGTTGCAACAGGAATAGACTGGAATGCTAAGCCCTTCATCTGCCACGGCGTCACCGCCACGCGCGTGGTAAGAACATTCGGGTTCAATCTTACGGATGATGTAAAAAGGTTTTCTATGACACAACAGCCACAAGCCAAATACCGCCACGACTATCGTGCGCCGGATTACCAGATCAGCGATATTGACTTGACCTTTGAACTCGATGCCGCCAGTACGCGGGTTACCGCCGTCAGCCAGATTATCCGCCAGGGCGCCGCTGATGCGCCGCTGCGTCTTGATGGGGAAGATCTTACCCTCGTGTCACTGGCGGTGAATGACGCCCCCTGGCAGGATTACCGCCTTGATGAAGGCGCGCTGGTGCTGGAAAACCTGCCCGAGCGCTTCACGTTACGCATCGTTAACGACATCAGCCCGGCAACCAACACCGCGCTGGAAGGGCTGTACCAGTCCGGGGATGCGCTCTGCACCCAGTGCGAAGCCGAAGGTTTCCGCCACATCACCTGGTATCTCGACCGCCCGGACGTGCTGGCCCGCTTCACCACGAAACTGATTGCGGATAAAACCCGCTACCCGTATCTGCTGGCCAACGGTAACCGCATCGCCCAGGGCGAGCTGGACAACGGCCAACACTGGGTGCAATGGGAAGACCCGTTCCCGAAACCCTGCTACCTGTTTGCGCTGGTCGCGGGCGATTTCGACGTGCTGCGCGACAACTTCGTCACCCGCTCCGGGCGCGACGTGGCACTGGAGCTGTATGTCGATCGCGGCAATCTCGATCGCGCCTCCTGGGCGATGACTTCGCTGAAAAATTCCATGAAGTGGGACGAAGACCGTTTCGGCCTCGAATACGATCTCGACATCTATATGATCGTCGCCGTCGACTTCTTTAATATGGGCGCAATGGAGAACAAAGGGCTGAACGTCTTTAACTCCAAATTTGTGCTGGCTCGCGCCCAGACCGCCACCGATAAAGACTATCTCGATATCGAGCGCGTCATCGGCCACGAATATTTCCATAACTGGACCGGTAACCGCGTCACCTGCCGCGACTGGTTCCAGCTCAGCCTGAAAGAGGGGCTGACGGTGTTCCGCGATCAGGAGTTCAGCTCCGACCTCGGCTCCCGCGCCGTGAACCGCATCAACAACGTGCGCACCATGCGCGGTATGCAGTTCGCCGAAGATGCCAGCCCGATGGCGCACCCGATCCGTCCGGATATGGTTATCGAGATGAATAACTTCTATACCCTGACGGTGTATGAGAAAGGGTCGGAAGTGATTCGTATGCTGCACACGCTGCTCGGAGAAGCGAACTTCCAGAAGGGGATGCAGCTCTATTTCGAACGTCACGACGGCAGCGCAGCCACCTGCGATGACTTCGTGCAGGCGATGGAAGATGCCTCCAACGTCGATCTCTCGCATTTCCGCCGCTGGTACAGCCAGTCCGGTACGCCTGTTGTCAGCGTGCGCGACGACTACAACCCGGAAACCGAACAGTACACCCTGACCATCAGCCAGCACACGCCGCCCACCGCCGACCAGGCTGAGAAGCTGCCGCTGCACATCCCGTTTGATATCGAACTGTATGACAATGAAGGCAAGGTGATCCCGCTGCAAAAGGGCGGTCATCCGGTGCACAACGTGCTGAACCTGACCCAGGCGGAGCAGACCTTCGTCTTCGACAACGTCTACTTCCAGCCGGTGCCGTCGCTGCTGCGCGAGTTTTCCGCGCCGGTGAAGCTGGAATATAAATGGAGCGATCAGCAGCTGACCTTCCTGATGCGTCATGCCCGCAACGACTTCTCCCGCTGGGATGCAGCGCAGAGCCTGCTGACCACCTACATCAAGCTCAACGTTGCCCGTCATCAGCAGGGGCTGCCACTCTCTCTGCCGCTGCACGTGGCCGATGCGTTCCGTGCGATCCTGCTGGATGATCAGCTCAGCCCGGCGCTGAAAGCCGAAATCCTGACCCTGCCGTCAGCTAATGAAATGGCGGAACTGTTCCAGATCATCGATCCGGTGGCGATTGCCGCCGTGCGTGAAGCTCTGACCCGTACTCTGGCAAAAGAGCTGGCGGACGAGTGCCTGGCGGTTTACAACGCCACTAAGCTGGATGAGTACCGCGTTGATCACGCCGACATCGGGCAACGTGCGCTGCGTAATACCTGCCTGCGTTATCTCGCTTTCGGCGACGCGCAGCTGGCTGACAAGCTGGTCACCACCCAGTATCAGGAAGCGGACAACATGACCGATGCGATGGCCGCGCTCTCTGCCGCCGTGGCGGCGCAGCTGCCGTGCCGTGAAGCGCTACTCGCTGAGTACGATGAGCAGTGGCATCAGGATGGTCTGGTGATGGATAAGTGGTTTGTACTGCAGGCCACCAGCCCGGCGACGGATGTGCTGAGCACCGTGCGTGGGCTGCTCAACCACCGCTCGTTCACCTTTGGCAACCCGAACCGCGTGCGCGCGCTGATTGGCGCTTTCGCCAGCAGCAACCCGGCGGCGTTCCATGCGGAAGACGGCAGCGGCTACCAGTTTATGGTGGAGATGCTGAGCGAGCTTAACAGCCGCAACCCGCAGGTGGCCTCGCGTCTGATTGAGCCCCTGATCCGCCTCAAGCGCTACGACGAAAAACGTCAGGCGCTGATGCGTAACGCGCTGGAGCAGCTGAAAGCGCTGCCGAACCTGTCCGGGGATCTGTACGAGAAAATCAGTAAAGCGCTGGCGTAATCCAGCGCCGGTGGTTCATGGGCGGGTGCATTGCGCACCCGCTTTTTTTTATCCCGCTTTGACTTCCCGCACCGGTTGCGGCGCCTTGCGCATCACCCGATCCAGCACTTCCGCCTCCAGCTCCGCCAGGCGCACCGAGCCATGACGACGCGGGCGCGCGATGTCCACCGTCAGATCCAGGCCGATACGTCCATCCTCTATCAGCAGCACCCGATCCGCCAGCGCGACCGCCTCGCTCACATCGTGCGTGACCAGCAGCACGGTAAAGCCATGCTCCAGCCACAGGGATTCGATCAGCGCCTGCATCTCCAGGCGCGTCAGCGCATCCAGCGCGCCGAGCGGTTCGTCCAGCAGCAGCAGACGCGGGCGATGGATCAGTGCGCGAGCCAGCGCCACGCGCTGCTTCTGCCCGCCGGATAGCGCAGCAGGCCA
>Ga0268256_1001252_pt1 | contig 15875 bp, 14 predicted proteins | sample AgamicAtAmrz_FD_200247 | JGI IMG/M metagenome (GOLD analysis project Ga0268256, IMG submission 200247) | Agave microbial communities from Guanajuato, Mexico - At.Am.rz (v2) (version 3) | ecosystem: Host-associated > Plants > Roots > Rhizosphere | place: Guanajato, Mexico | collected 2012-06-07
TGACCCCATGCCGAACTCAGAAGTGAAACGCCGTAGCGCCGATGGTAGTGTGGGGCCTCCCCATGCGAGAGTAGGGAACTGCCAGGCATTAAATAAGTGAAGAAGCCCCGCACGGAAGTGCGGGGCTTTTTTACGTCCACATTTTGCGACATTAAATAGAAACAGTGACCGCAATTCCACTTCCAGCAGCCCTCACAACCCCCATGCTTCTCTCAAGAGTTGCCAGCAACTCGCTGATTTTTCGCTAATTGGCGATATGGCTCACAATATTAATCTCAGATTACCCCGCCTTTACCTTCAGTAGACTTAAATGCTTTACTCAATCCTTTAAACGCTGTTGATCAGCAAGGAACAGAGGTAAGGCATGACAACAACAAATAATAAAATTCAGCCGGATGATACAAGGAAACGCATCTGGGCTATCGTCGGCGCGTCATCGGGCAACCTGGTTGAATGGTTCGACTTCTATGTCTATTCATTCTTCTCGCTCTACTTTGCGCACATCTTCTTCCCGCAGGGCGATACCACGACGCAGTTGTTACAGACGGCTGGCGTTTTTGCGGCAGGATTTCTGATGCGTCCGATTGGTGGCTGGCTGTTCGGCTATATCGGCGACAAACATGGCCGAAAAAATTCGATGCTGGTTTCGGTCTGCATGATGTGTTTCGGGTCGCTGGTTATTGCCTGCCTGCCGGGTTACGCAACGATCGGCGTGGCGGCTCCCGTCATTCTGCTGCTGGCGCGTATGTTTCAGGGATTATCGGTGGGTGGGGAATATGGGACCAGCGCAACCTACATGAGCGAAGTAGCCCTGGAAGGGCGCAAAGGATTCTACGCCTCATTTCAGTATGTCACGCTGATTGGTGGCCAGTTAGCGGCGGTACTGACGGTGGTGGTGCTGCAATTTCTGCTCACTGACGCGGAGCTACGCAGCTGGGGCTGGCGAATCCCCTTCTTCCTCGGCGCACTGCTCGCGGTTGTCGCATTATGGTTACGGCGCTCTCTGGAAGAAACGTCAGACAAGAGCAGCCGCGAACATCGCGATGCGGGAAGTGTAATTGGATTGCTGCGCAACCATACCCGTCCTTTCCTGATGGTGCTGGGTTTCACCGCAGGCGGTTCCCTGAGTTTTTATACCTTCACCACCTACATGCAGAAGTATCTGGTTAACACATCGGGTATGGATCCTAAAACGGCCAGCGGGCTGATGACCGGTGCGCTGCTGGTCTTTATGCTGATTCAGCCGATTATCGGTGCACTGTCAGATAAAATCGGTCGTCGCACCTCGATGATGATCTTTGGTGCGGGCGCGGCTATCTGTACCGTGCCAGTTCTGACGCTGCTGCAAAATGTGCAGAGTCCCGGCGTGGCTTTCCTGTTAATTATGCTGGCACTGCTGATTACCAGCTTCTACACGGCTATCAGCGGGATCCTTAAAGCCGAAATGTTTCCGCCGCAGGTGCGCGCACTGGGTGTCGGGCTCTCCTACGCCGTCGCGAATGCGATCTTTGGTGGTTCGGCAGAGTATGTCGCGTTGCTGATGAAGAAGCAGGGGATTGAGACCACCTTTTTCTGGTATGTCTCTGCGATGGGCGCAGTGGCGTTTCTGGTGTCGCTGTTGCTGCACAAGCGTGGTAAGGGGATTAAGCTTTAAAACAGCTACTGACTTAGATTCCACAGGGCAATGCCGCTGGCTGCACCGGCGGCATCACTGGCGAAATCTTTCCAGCTCCAGCCATTCGGGCGGCGGTCATACCGCTCTTTTCCCGCCCCAGAACTTAACCAAATAACAGCACAGCAGGCAGCACGCTTCGCATAATGGATGCCTTCATGGCTGCAGGGGTTAAAGAATACGGCTAATCAGACGATCGATACGTATCCGGCGCAGACGACGAATCAGTTTCCGCACCTTAGCCGGGTAATCGGCAATACTCTCAAGCTCACGAAAATGCGTCACTACTGTCGTATTCTGGCGGATTAAAGCCAGTTCCTTATCACGCTGAGCCGCTAACTCCTGATGAGGATCGTGGATCAGCACCGCATTTTCCAGATCGAGCCGCCAGGCTCGTGGATTAAGGTTATTACCGGTAATCAGCTGCCACTCATCATCAACCCACATCCCTTTAAGGTGATAACTGTTTTCGCCATCCTTCCACAGTCTCACAACCAGCTGATCGGTCGTAACGTAGTAGTGCAACCGGCTCATGAAGCGACGCAGATTGATTTCATACAGGTAAGGCAGCGCGCCGATAATTTTGAACGGCTGGTCGGGCGCAATATAGAAATCATTGGCTGTTTTATCACCGACGATAATCTCGACCTGTTTTCCCTGGCGCAGCAGGTTAATGATATTACGCACCAGCAAGGCGGGCAGGTTGAAATAGGGCGTACAGATAATCAACTTCTGTTCTGCACAGGGCATCAGGTGAAAAATGGTTTTATTAAGCAGGCTATGCTTACCCAGACCGACCAGCGGCGTGACCGCCAGCTCATCGTTGCCGGCATTCCCTTCAAACTGATAATTGAAGCCACGCAGATCCTGACGGAACTGGCGCGTCTCATTCTTAATTTCAGGGCTGGAAGGGCGCTCAGCAAAATCGAGTCGGTTAACCGCTTCTGCTGGCTTCAGATTGAGCGTGATCCAGTCATACATAGTATCGGTCAGCTGCGAATTGCGGATAACCTGGTAGCGATCGTAGCGATACTTGTCATGCTGATGCAGGTAAACATCATTGATGCTGGCGCCGCTGTAGAGCAGCGTATCATCAATAATGAAACCTTTAAGATGGAGTACACCCAGTGCTTCGCGGGTATTAACCGGGATACCATACACCGGGATGGCAATATCGGCATAACGCGTCGCCATTTCGCAATACCAGTCGGCATTGGTTACGCCTCGCGCTGCGCCAATTCGCCCACGCTGCGCACGATGCCAGTCTACCAGAATTGAGATATCCAGCTCCGGTCGCGCCTGCTTCGCATGATAAAGCGCATCCATGACGGCACGTCCGGCGTCATCGTTTTCCAGATAGAGCGCAACGATACAGATGCGGGTCTGCGCTGCCGCAATCTTCTCCAGCAACGTCTGACGAAATTCGGCCGGCGAGTAAAGTGTCGACATATCCGCAACGGATTGTGACAGTTTCGGCAGCTCTGCGAGGTGTTGTTGGTGTTTATTACGTTTGAATTTAGACAACATCACAGTGCACTTCTTCTCTGTTCATTGCATGGCCTTTTGCCATCAAATCAGGGTTATAACCATAAATAATAACATCAACTTCGTCGATTCGAACGTTTTTTACCTTTCTCTACAAGGTTAGCTGATCTCATTCTGTAAAGACAATTTCAGGCTGACAATACCGTCATCCAGTTGAATATCAACATGAAAATTGAGTTTTCGAGCCAGGGTAATCATGCCGCGGTTATGGGGCATGGTGATACCATTCAATTGTTGCAAGCCGTGATGTCGGGTATAGCGGATCATCTTTTCCAGCAGACGACGGCCCATACCTAACCCTTTCAGGTCCGAACGGACCAGCACTGAAAACTCCGCATCAATGTTATCAGCGTCAGAGATAGCGCGGGTGACACCAATGATTTCGGGGCGACCCTGATGCTGACGGACCGCCACAATCGCCATCTCGCGGTCATAATCGATCTGAGTCATATTGGCAAGGTCATCATGCGTGAACTCGTTGATCTCACTGAAGTAGCGGTAGTAGAGATCCTCTTTGGTGACCTGACTGATAAAATCGCGCAGTAAAGGCTCATCCTCTGGCAGAATCGGGCGGAACAGGCAGAATTGCCCATCTTTTAACTCTACCTGCTCTTCCAGATGCTGCGGATAAGGGCGAATGACCAGTCGTGCTTCGTTATCGCCGTGGAACGGGGCCAGCGTCAGGGTGACGTCCAGCAGGGTAAAGTCATTGCCCGCCGCCAGCAGCGGATGAATATCCAGTCGCTGGATCTCCGGGCAGTCCACGACCAGATCAGAAACCTGCACCAGCAACTGACTCAAGCCGGGGATATCCAGTGGATTCAGGGCGCTGCGGCTGCGGATTTTTCCGCTCTTGATCGCCTGAATGACCAGATAGCGTGCCAGCGTCATATTCAGCGGGGGGAGGGCAACGGCAGCCTGTTTATCGGCCTGCCATTCAACACCGCCTTCACCCAGCATAATAATCGGGCCAAACAGGGCATCCTGTTCGACCACCACCCGTAACTCCTGCGCACCCGCACGGCTGGCCATGCTCTGAACCAGCAGCCCTTCGATACGCGCCTGCGGCAGCGTCTGCTTTACCCGATCAAAAATGGCTTCGGCGGCATGCTGCACTTCACTGGCATTGCGCAGGTAGAGCATCACACCCTGAACCTCTGACTTATGGGCGATATCGGGTGAACGCAGCTTCAGCGCCACCGGATAGCCAATCTGATCGGCAATGGCTACCGCTGCCGCACTGTCGCTGGCGATCCAGGTTGGCAGCGTGGCCAGCCCATAAGCCTGCAGTACTGGCTGCACTTCGTGAGTATCCAGTGAGGTAATGCCGCGCGCCAGCGCCTGTGACAGCAGCTGGTGAGCATGTGCACTATCCTGGTTGAGCGTGGCGGGCAGGGCAGGCGTTTCGCGCAGCTGCTTCTGATTACGCCGATACTCAACCTGATGCATAAAAGCGGTGACGGTGCCTTCCGGCGTGCGCCAGGTCGGTATACCCGCCTGCGTAAAGGCACGACGCGCAGCCTGTGAAGAGAACTCGCCGCTCCAGTTGGTCAGCAGCGTCACCAGCTTACCGCGCGGGTGGCGGGCCACGGTATCGATCAGATGAGCGGCTGTTTCAGTCGCGGGCGCGACCGCGCTTGGCGCATGAATGATCATTAAGGCATCAAGTTCATGGCTGTTGAGGAGGATCTCCACACAGGCAGCGTAGCGCTCAGCGGTGGCGTCATCTTTTAAATCCAGCGGATTACCGCGACCCGCACCGGCAGGCAAAATAGCCTCAAGCTGCTGACGCGTTTCATCGCTGAGCTGCGCCAGTTTTCCATTGCGGGCATAAAGCTCATCCAGCGCCAGCGCGGCGGGCGCCGCACCATTACTGATGATCATCAGCCTGTCGCCGCGCAGTGGCCGCATATGGCTCAGCGATTCAACGGCGGAAAATAGCTCATGGGTATCCTGTACCCGCAGCAATCCGGCGCGCTGAATGGCCGCATCCCAGGCAGCGTCCAGACCACTATGGGTGCCAAGCAGCGCCTGCGCTTCACGGCTGCGACCACTCTTGATCACCAGAATCGGTTTATTACGGGAGGCGCTGCGTGAGGCGGAAACAAAGCGACGTGCATCACTGAGGTGCTCCAGATAAAGGAGGATGGCACTGGTTTTACCGTCGCGAGCCAGGAAGTCGAGCAGGTCATCAACATCGGTATCCAGGCTGTCACCCAGCGCGATAAACCACGAAAAACCGAGGTTACGCTGCTGCGCCCAGTCGAGAATGGTATTCGACACGGCGGCGGACTGGGAGATAAACGCGATACGGCCTTTCTCTATGGGTACCGGCGAGAAGCTGGCATTGAGTCCCTGCCAGGGCGCCAGCAGGCCAAGACTGTTCGGTCCCAGCAGACGTATCTGCCACTGGCTGGCGCAGGCTTTAAGTTCCGCCGACTGGCTGGCGGGTGCGGAAAGGATAATGCAGGCTTTACAGCCTTTCTCGCCGAGCTGTTGCAGCAATTCGAGGTTACGTTTTGAGTGGGTGCAGATCACCGCCAGGTCAGGCGCGAAAGGTAAGCTGTCGATGGTGGGCCAGGCGAGTACGCCGCTGACCGCTTTATATTTTGGCGTCACCGGCAGCACCGGTCCGCTAAAACCGCCTGCCAGCAGGTTACGCATCATAAAGTAGCCAGCACGCCCGGGCGTGACCGAGGCACCAATCACCGCAATTGATTTAGGTCGTAACAGCGCTTCCAGTCCGCGTTGACTCATCTCGCCCTCCAGAGATCGGGATTTGCGTGATTGTAAACGCTTTTTGCTGGCCGTGCTTCCGGGCAGATCGCAGGCTGAACATCCGGATCTTAGAATCTGTCAGGGCAGGCTCACACCGCCAGCCGGAGAGGGATGCGGTTAAGCCTGTCCGGCGTGATGCGGTTTTCCTGCCAGGTAAGCCGTGCGGAACCGATCGAAATGGTGAGATAACGCCTCTGCCGCCCGCCGATCGCCCGCTTGTGCCAGCAGCGCCGTCGCCACTTCAGCGGTACAGTGCTGACCTTCACCGTGGGCTTCGCGCAACGTATAGCGCGAAGGCGTGCTGACATCCAGCGACATCACCGGCAGGGCATCGAGCCAGGGGCTTTTGCGAAACATCTTGCGCGCTTCGGTCCAGGTACCATCAAGCATAATAAACAGCGGCGGCTTGCCGCTGTTGGGCGGCGTTGTCAGCACATCGCGACCGGGATCGGCATAGGAAGCCGGGAAGACGACCAGCGGCTGATAATCGGGATTGCGCACGGCCGCCAGCAGCAGCGGATCCGGTTCGGTGCGTGACCAGCCAAACGCCTGGGTATCCGGCAGAATATCGGCAATCAGACGACCGGTGTTACTCGGCTTCATTGGCTCGGTATCAAACATCACCAGGCAGAAGCGACTACGGGCAGACTGCGGCACGATCTGGCTGCAGAGGCAGTTGGCCTCTGGCAGCAGACAGCCCTGGCAGCGAATGACCCGATTTCCGCGCGCGAGGAAAGGACGGGTAGCGCGGGCCAGGCGTTGGGCGCGCAAGCGCAAAACAGCATTATCAGACATGAGTATTCAGGGCAGGAAAAACGTCAGTGTAATCGAAGCGCAGATGAAAAGGAAAAGGCCAGACTGGCTGGCCTTTGAAGTTTAGAGTGATTCGTCGAGCCATTCGTTAAACGGCGCTTTGGGCATAGCACCGTTCAGCATGTCGACCCGCTCGCCATTTTTAAACAGCATGATGGTCGGGATGCTACGAATGTTGAAACGGGCGCTCAGGGCCGGTTCTGCTTCAGTGTTCACTTTAATAAAGCGGACTTTGCCGCTGCGTTCACTGGCGACATCCTTGAACACCGGCGCAAAATTGACACAGGGCCCGCACCAGGGCGCCCAGAAATCGATCACTACCGGCAGATCATCCTGCAGATATTTGTCAAAGTTGGCGCTGGTGGCATTCACCACTTCGCCATCGAACAGCTCATTTCCACAGCGACCACATTTCGCCACGTCGGCAAGGCGTTCGTCAGGAACGCGATTGGTTGCCTGACAGGAAGCGCATACCGTATTCATAGGAACCTCTGATGTTGAAAAGTGTCAGTCTGGTAATAGTTGTCCATTATGAAAGGGGGCGGATTTTCGCTCAATCTGGATTGCTCTATAGGTTCAATAGTTGATAGCTAAGCGCCAGCACATCAGGTAATCTGCGCGCTCTAAATGCAGGAGGAAGACATGAACGACGAATATAAAGGCAAGAGCGGCAAAGTTAAGGTGATGTACGTGCGTGGCGAGGACGATAAAAGCGCGCGCGCGCCGAATCCTCGTACAGGCAAAGGTGGTCACTCTGCTGCCCGCCAGGATGATAATCGTCGTTCATCTGGCCCCCGCACTGAACGCACTCAGGAAGGCGGTCGCTCCGCTGGTCGTCGCGGTGACGACACCGGTCGCAGCAGTGCACCGCGTCGCGATGAAGGTGGACGTGGCGCACCACGCCGTTCAGACGATGGCGCAGGTCGCCGCAACGATCGTGGCGATGACAGCCGCGGCGCCTATGGCAGCAGCGACTCCCCGTGGCGCACCGTGTCACGCGCACCCTCCGCCGATCGTGCGTCATCGCCTGAGAGCGATAAGCCGGATCACGGCGGCATCAGCGGCAAAAGCTTCGTCGATCCTGAGCAGATCCGCCGTCAGCGTAATGAAGAGACCCGCGTCTATGGCGAGAACGCCTGTCAGGCGCTGTTCCAGAGCCGTCCGGAAGCGATTGTTCGCGCCTGGTTCGTGCAGGAAGTCACACCGCGTTTCCGCGAAGCGCTGCGCTGGCTGGCGGCTAACCGTAAAGCCTATCATGTGGTTGAAGATGCTGAGATCACCAAAGCGTCAGGTACAGAACATCATGGCGGCGTCTGCTTCCTGATCAAAAAGCGTATGGGCATGGCGGTGTCTGAATGGCTGAGCCAGGCAAATACTAAAGATTGCGTACTGGCACTGGAAGATGTCAGCAATCCGCATAACCTCGGCGCAATTATGCGCAGCTGCGCGCACTTTGGCGTAAAAGGTTTGCTGGTGAATGACGCTTCACTGCTGGAGTCAGGTGCAGCCGTGCGTACCGCAGAAGGCGGCGCTGAGCATGTGCAGGCGATCAGCGGCGCAACCTTCAGCGAAGGTCTGGAAGCGTTCCGTAAAGCGGGTTATACCATCGTGACTACCTCCAGCCATCAGGGCACGCCGCTGGCGCAGGCTCAGTTGCCGGAGAAAATGGTGCTGGTTTTAGGTCAGGAGCGTGAAGGTCTTTCTGACACTGCGTTCAAACAGGGTGACATGAGCCTGTCGATTGGCGGCACTGGTAACGTGGAAAGCCTCAACGTCTCGGTCGCAACCGGCGTACTGCTCGCCGAATGGTGGCGTCAGAACGCATAAAAAAACGGGCCGAAAGGCCCGTGAGATTGCTGACAAAGTCTGCCATACCCAGCTGTGAGACCGAGTCTGCGAAGGGAACACGGTCAGATCGGAAAGTCGCTTAAACCATCCATGGCCGCTCGGCCCGCGCCCTCCATGGCGCGGGACGCTTTCCTCCTCTGCCCGTGTCCCCTGCGCTTTTAGCTAACGCGTTGTTGTCAGAGCAACCTGATTGGGTTTGTCAGCAGTCTGACGGGCCGAAAGGCCCGTTTTGCTGCGTGGCATCAGTGCGCGCCACCGCCACCCCCGCCTGCGCCAAACGGCGGACGGGCAAACCAGATCAGCACCAGCAGGATCAGGAACACCCCCGCCGACGCCCAGAAGATTTCATTCGCTGAAATAATCAGTCCCTGATTGGTAATCTGCTGCGCGATATAAGCTGACGCCTGCTGCTGCGTCATCCCCAGGCTCTCCAGCTGGCTATACATCTGCTGTGAATTGACGTTATACGGGGTAATCGACTCCGTCAGATAGCTATGATGCATCGACTCGCGATTCGTCCACATGGTGGTAGTAATCGACGTTCCCACTGAACCGGCAAAGGTTCGCATAAAGTTCGACAGGCTGGATGCGGCGGCCATGCGCTCCGGCGGCAGTCCCGACAGCGTAATGGTGGTCAGCGGCATAAAGAAGCAGGCCACGGCAAAGCCCTGAATAAACTGCGGCCAGGCTGAGGCACCAAAGTCCATCCCCGGTTCAAACGTATACGCGCGCCAGTAGAAGCAGACGGCATACATAATGAAGCTGAACGTGACCAGCCGTCGCATGTCGAGCTTATGGGCAAAGCGGCCAATGATCGGCGACAGGATCACCGGCAAAATCCCCACCGGAGCCGACGCCAGCCCGGCCCAGGTTGCGGTATACCCGTAGACCTCCTGCAACAGCTGCGGCAACAGCACTATCGAGCCGAAGTAGAGCATATAAGCCAGGCTGATCGACAGACAGCCGATGGTGAAGTTACGCGATTTAAACAGCGACAGGTCGATGATGGGGTGATCGTCCGTCAGTTCCCACACCAGCAGCACTGACAGCGCAATAACCGCCACCACCCCGAGCACGATAATCTCGGACGAGTTAAACCAGTCGAGCTCCTTTCCGCGATCCAGCATTATCTGCAGACAGCCGATACCCACCACCAGCAGCACCAGCCCGACCATATCGATCCGCCGGATTTCAGTTTTGGTTTCCCGGCCACGCAGGGTCTGCAGCGTCAGTATGACCACTGCCACACCAATGGGCACGTTGATAAAGAAGATCCAGCCCCAGTGGTAGTTATCACTGATCCAGCCACCCAGTATCGGGCCACAGATAGGTGCCACGATCACCGTCATCGCCCACAGCGACAGCGCAACACTACGCTTCGCGGGCGGATAGTTGTTGAGCAGCAGACTTTGCGACAGCGGGATTAAGGGACCCGCGACGATCCCCTGGATGACGCGGAAGAAGATCAGCATCTCCAGGCTGTCTGACATGCCGCACGCCCATGAGGCGACAGCAAACAGAATAGTCGACCAGGTGAACAGCTTCACTTCACCGATGCGTTTTGCCAGCCAGCCGGTCAGCGGAATCGAGATCGCATTCGCCACACCAAACGAGGTGATTACCCAGGTGCCCTGAGAGTTCGACGCCCCCAGGTTCCCGGCAATCGTAGGGATAGCCACGTTGGCGATGGTCGAGTCCAGAACCTGCATGAACGTCGCCAGCGACAGCGCAATGGTCATCAGGACCAGCGGCATCCCTTCAAGCGGTTTTTGTGCCATTACAGCCTCCGCGTCATCATCCGGCGTTGGCGCGGACGATATCGGTGATCAGCTGATTGACCGGTGCAAGGTCAATCGCCAGCGCATTGCTGCTGTAAGCGGCCTGCTGACGGGCGCTGGTGGCGAGCGCGCTACCCTCTTTGCTGGTAGTATCGATTTTAACCAGCGTGGAGAGGCCGATGCGCAGTGGATGTCTGGTGATATCTTCCTGATTCAGTTCGATACGAACCGGCAGGCGCTGAACCACTTTGATCCAGTTTCCGGTAGCGTTCTGTGCAGGCAGCAGAGAGAAGGCGCTGCCGGTGCCCATATCCAGTCCGACAACTTTGCCCTGATAAACCACTTCGTCACCGTAAATATCAGCAACTACGGTGGCAGGCTGACCAATGCGAACGCCTGCCAGCTGGGTCTCTTTGAAGTTGGCATCGACCCACAGATTGGTGGCAGGTACGACAGCCAGCAGCGGGGTGCTGGTAGAGATTTGCGAACCGACCTGCACGCTGCGACGGGAGACAAAACCATCCATCGGGCTGCGGATTTCGGTGCGCTGCAGCGCCAGCCAGGCGTCACGCAGTTCAGCCGCGCTCTGTTGCACGGCAGGCTGATTTTCCAGCGAGGTGTTGAGGATCATCGCCTGATTCGCATTGTATTGCTGAATCGCCACGTCCAGCTGCGCTTTGGCGGTCGCCACGGCGTCACGGGCATGCTGCAACTCTTCACGGCCAATCAGGTTAGCGGCACCCAACGGTTCGCGACGCTTCAGGTCGGCTTCTGCCTGTGCCAGGGCGGTCTGTTGCAGCGTAATACTGGCCTGATACTGTTTGCCATTGATCATCAACTGATGCGTCTGCCGCACACTGGTGGCCAGCGCTGTCTGTGCTTTCTCAAACGCCTGCTCCGCATCGGTCTTATCGAGTGACACCAGCACATCGCCTTTTTTGACGAAATCGGTATCTTCAAACCAGACCTTATTCACGCTACCGGAAACCTGCGCCATCACCTGTACCTGATTGCCCGCAACGTAGGCGTCATCCGTTTCCTGAAAATGGCGCAGAACCAGGAACCAGTAAACGCCCCAGGCAATACCAATCAGCACAAAGATCAGCGCCAGCACGATGAGCACGCTTTTGCGCTTCTTCTTTTTGCTGGCTGACGGTTGCGGGCTTTGTGCTTCTGCCGTTGCACTCATGACTTTCTCCACGTTTTCCATTTAGTCGGGCGGCAGAAATCCTTTTCTGCCAGCGCCCGAGTCGAAAAAGCCAGCGACTGAGCGCTGGCCAGATAAAAAAGGAAATTAAAATAACGATTTCGACAGGTGATTGTGTCGCACTTATTGCTATTAGCGGGACAGCGAGGCGATCAGCTGATCTTCATCCATTTTATCAAGACGATTAAGCAACTTACGGGTGATGCCTTCGAGCTGAGACTTCTCATCGACTGACAGCGACGACCAGAGGTACTGCAGGCTCTGATGCTGAGGTGGCAGCAACTGACGCAGGAACTCCATGCCTTTATCGGTCAGATGCAGGTGCAGGCAGCGACGGTCGTGATCGCTTTCGCGACGCTCAATCCAGCCGCGCTTTTCCAGCTCATCAGCAATGCGCGTGGCATTGGTGCGTGAAGAGCCAAGGGCAGAGCTGAGCTCAGAAGGCTGAATGCTGTGATTTTCCTGCGCATCCAGTGTAATCAACGCCATAAACAGGGTCTCATTAATACCCTGTGCTTTCAGCATCTTATTGCGGTTGTCCAGCAGTTTACCCTGCATATGCATACAGAGACGCGTCAGAATAATTTCCTGTAACGGAAAATCCTTATGGCGATTGGCACGGATGTTTAGCATCTGCTCAATGGGAGTAAACGAACTTTCCATTAAAAAAAACCTCACTAATTGCAACTTGTATAATAACTATGGTGACAGGCTAAGCGTAGTCACTTTTTGGCAGGTGATCGCTGACAGATTCACACTCTGCACCATCAAAGGTATTCCAGGCCACTCCCTGGCCCTGGGTCAAAAACCCGTACGCCCGGCGGCAGTCGCTGTACCGGGACGTTATCAAAAAGGGGGCAAATTTAATAATATCGAGAGGAAAAATAACTGAAGTGAATAGGTTTGCTACTAACCATAACAAACCTAACCATTTGTGACCAGACCAATGCATTGTCCGGACAGCCTTCAGGTGATATTTTCCGGCTCAAAGCGCGATCCGCCCGCCCAGATCAGCAGGTTTACCAGTGTCAGCACCGCACCTGCGATACAGACGCCATACCAGCCCGCAAGATGGTAAGCGGTAGCGGAGAGCAGCGAGCCCGCCGCACCGCCAATAAAGTAGCTGGTCATGTAACCGGCATTCAGACGATTACGCGCCTCCGGCATCTGCGCATAAATCACGCTCTGATTGGTAATATGGACAGCCTGCACTGCCAGATCCAGCAGCAGAATGCCGACAATCAGCGGCGCAAGCTGCTCAGCACCCCATGCAATGGCGGCCCACGACAGCAGCATCAGCAGCAGGCCCAGTCGGGTCGTCAGCTTCGCTTTACCTTTGTCGGCCAGTGAACCCGCCTGACGTGCGGCCAGCGCACCCGCGGCACCGACCAGGCCCAGCAAGCCAATTTTGCCTTCTGAGAAGTGATAGGGCGTACCGGAGAGCAGAAACGCCATTGAGGTCCAGAGCAGGCTAAAATTGGCAAAGGAGAGACAGCCGGTCCAGGCGCGTGTGCGGATCACCCGATTGCCTGCATACAGACGAAAGATGGACGCCAGCAGTTGCGGATAGCTCATGGGCACGGACTGTTTCACGCGTGGCAGCGAGCGCCATAATCACCATCAGCAGGCTGGCGGTCCAGTAGACGGTGCGCCAGCCACCGAGCTGTGCCAGGCCGCCTGCCACGGTACGCGCCAGCAGAATCCCCAGCAGCAGACCGCTCATTACCGTTCCGACAATTTTACCGCGCCGCTCCGGCTCAGCCAGCGTGGCGGCCAGCGGCACCAGAATTTGTGCGGCGACCGAAAACAGGCCGGTCATGACCGTGCCCAGCAGTAAAAAGAGGAACGTGTGCGACAGGGCGATGATCACCATGCCCGCCGCAGCCAGCAGGATCATCGTCACAATCAGGCTGCGTCGTTCAAAGCGATCGCCCAGCGGCACCAGCAACAGCAGACCACAGGCGTAGCCGAGTTGCGCCGTGGTGACAATAAACCCGGCGAGGCTCACGGAGAGATCAAACTGCTGGGCGATGGTATTGAGCAGTGGCTGAACGTAGTAATTACTGGCTACGCAGAGGCCGGTTGCTACCGACATCAGCATTACTAAAGCAGGCGTCAGACCCTGGCGAGTCGCATTCATAAACAGCATCGGTCGCTAATAATCATTTGAGGTTAATAATAACTCAAAAAACTATTTCACACGCATGTTTATTAACAGGCCATACCAGTCATAACAAGAGGTTTAAACGATGGTAGAGGATTTACGGGTGACGTTATGCGAACGGGCTCAGGAAGCATACGCCTTTCGCAAAGACGCAATCCATTTCAGGCTCAGCGCGGGCGATGACGCACCTCATCCGTGAGGTGCGCCCGTTATGGGCCAACGCGTTGCGTTGTTCAAAAACGCTCCCGGCGTTTTTAGTACGCCTTTCATCCCTGAGGTGCGCCCGTTGCCGGGCCAACGCGTTGCGTTGTTCAAAAACGCTCCCGGCGTTTTTAGTACGCACCTCATCCCTGAGGTGCGCCCGTTGCCGGGCCAACGCTCTGCGTTGTTCAAAAACGCTCCCGGCGTTTTTGTCCATAGCCCGCGATGCTTTGCTACAGGCGTATGCTCCCATCGCTTTGAGTTTTGGTGCCCTCTGAGTCAAGAAACGCTTTCAGATCAGAATGACCTGCCCACCATCAGAAATTCCAGTCTTCGTCTTCAGTTTCGACCGCTTTCCCCATCACATAGGAGGAGCCTGAGCCCGAGAAGAAGTCGTGGTTCTCGTCAGCGTTGGGTGACAGTGCCGACAGAATCGCCGGATTGACGTCCGTCAGCTCCGTCGGGAACAGCGCCTCATAGCCCAGATTCATTAATGCTTTATTGGCATTGTAGTGCAGGAAGGTTTTCACCTCGTCCACCCAGCCGACATCGGCGTAGAGCGCCTCGGTGTAAGCCACTTCGTTTTCATACAGCGCCAGCAGCAGGTCATAGGCGAACTGTTGCAACTCTACGCGACGCAGATCGTCAGCGCTGGCCAGTGCCTGCTGATATTTATAGCCGATGTAGTAACCATGCACCGCTTCATCGCGGATAATCAGGCGAATCAGGTCTGCGGTATTGGTCAGCTTGCCCCGGCTTGACCAGTACATCGGCAGCCAGAAGCCGGAATAGAACAGGAACGACTCCAGGAAGACGCTGGCGATCTTCTTTTTCAGCGGATCATCGGCCCGGTAGTGCTCCAGGATAATGCGCGCCTTGTTCTGCAGCGGCCCATTCTCTTCGCTCCACTGGTAGGCGGCATCCACATCCTGCGTGTTGCACAGGGTTGAGAAGATCGAACTGTAGGAGCGCGCATGTACCGCTTCCATAAAGCTGATATTCGACAGCACAGCCTCTTCGTGTGGGGTAATAGCATCCTCCATTAGCCCCGGCGCGCCGATCACATTCTGGATGGTGTCGAGCAGCGTCAGGCCGGTAAAGACCCGGATGGTCAGCTGCTGCTGCTGTTTATCCAGCGTCTGCCAGCCGGGCAGATCGTTGGAGAGTGGCACCTTTTCCGGCAGCCAGAAGTTGCTGGTGAGACGATTCCACACCTCAAGATCTTTATCATCCTGAATGCGGTTCCAGTTAATGGCCTGAATCTGTTTAGGTTTCATCGTTTTCATTACAGGGAGCAGGAAACGCAGCCCTGAACCTCCGTGCCCTGAAGCGCCATCTGTCGCAGTCGAATGTAATAGAGCGTTTTGATCCCTTTTTTCCACGCGTAAATCTGCGCTTTGTTGATGTCACGGGTGGTGACGTCATCGCGGAAGAACAGCGTCAGCGACAGTCCCTGATCGACGTGCTGCGTTGCTTCTGCATAGGTGTCAATAATCGCTTCCGGCCCAATCTGATACGCATCCTGATAGAGGTGAAGATTCTCATTGGTCATAAATGGCGCGGGATAGTAGACGCGGCCGGTTTTGCCCTCTTTGCGGATCTCGATAGGGGAGACAATCGGATGGATGCTGGAGGTGGCGTGGTTGATGTAGGAGATCGAACCGGTCGGCGGGATCGCCTGCAGGTTCTGATTAAACAACCCGTGCTGCATCACGGCATCACGCAGCGCCTGCCAGTCTGCCTGAGCTGGCAGCGTCAGTCCGGCATCGGCAAACAGTTGAGCTACCCGTTCGGTACGCGGCAGCCACGCGCGCTGCAGATACTTATCGAAGTAAACGCCGCTGGCGTAGTCCGAATCCGCAAAACCGT
>Ga0268256_1001253_pt1 | contig 15863 bp, 18 predicted proteins | sample AgamicAtAmrz_FD_200247 | JGI IMG/M metagenome (GOLD analysis project Ga0268256, IMG submission 200247) | Agave microbial communities from Guanajuato, Mexico - At.Am.rz (v2) (version 3) | ecosystem: Host-associated > Plants > Roots > Rhizosphere | place: Guanajato, Mexico | collected 2012-06-07
TACGATGGCAACCGATAACCCCCTCAGGCCCAATTAATACAGCGCTGTTGTAATACAGCGATGTGTTAGGGTCGATTTCAGGCATTCCCAAAACGATATAGCATTGATAACGTTGTGCTAACTCAGCGAAAAGTGCTGTACTCTCGCCAGGAACGGTTTCCACCATCGGCGCAATCTCCTGCCGGTCAAACCAACAGTATCCCGTTGTTGCCATTTCCGGGGTTGTAATCAAGCGTGCACCTTTCTGTGCCGCCTGTTCAACCAATATAAGTAATTGACGTAAATTGGCTTCTTTAGCAAACATTAAGGGTTCGAATTGAATTGCGGCTGCAAGATAAGGGGCTATCGACATGATGATCCTCACGATTAATAAATGCGATGTTCAGGGAGCCCAGGTAAGGCTTACTTAATTTTTCCGGATGCTGGCGCCCCGGGCGTAGTCCAGGAGAAAATGTCATTGGCCTGTATTATCGAACATGAGATCTCTTCGACAGTAATACGTTTGTCCATAGCCTGATGGCGCAGAATCTCATAAGCCTGTTCTTCGCCAATGCTGTGCATCCTCATAAGGATGGCTTTAGCTTCACTAATCTGACGGATACCGAGCATTTTTTTCTCCAGTCGTTCTATTCGATCGCTCATCTGCCGTTGTTGTTGAGCATGGTGCAAAGCAAACACCATCGCAGAGAGTAAGCCTGAAGAGCGAATTGGAGTAGTTATCGTGGCTCCCGCACCCATGCTGATGGTTTGATCGATAAACGTTGGATTTTCATAGGCGATAACCGCGATAAGGACATGATTACGCAGATTAAGCCACGACACGTCTGGTTCTGGGTTATCTGACTGTAATGCATAGAAAATCAGGTCCGTATCAGCAGGTAGTCGTTCAGGAATGGGCCAGAAAGCCTGAACCTTAAATCCCATGCGGCGTAAATGATTAGTGAGTGTTGCACCGTCATCATCATCGGGGTGTAACACTACGCAACGAATCCCCCGACTCAGTAATATGGCTGTTGTGCTAAGTCTGCTATCGTGAGGGCGCATATGGATACCCCACAGTTGTTAGCTTCGTTACCCAATCGCCCTGAATCTGATGGGTCATATAGGGATCGGGATCGACAATACGGCGAGACTCCTGGACAATCGTAAATTGCCCATTTTCATTTGCCATACCAATGCGCGGATATAGCCCGGTATGCTGATTAAGCTGATCAATACGAATACGCCCCTGGGGAGCATCAAACTGGCTACCCCTCAGCGCGGTTGATAACGGGTAGATATGATCACTGCCACACTCGGCCATGGCTTTTGCAAAAAGGTGTACCTGGCTGTACGTGGCCTCCCAATTCATGTCCGTACTCATTTCCGGTCCGAATTGCTTACGGAATTGTTTGAGTGCGGATTGATTTGCTTTGGTGTTAATACTTTGAAAATAGGGGGCGGAAGTAAAATGCCCCTTTGCGGCCTCGGCGCCCATAATGGCAATCTCAGTTTCTGAGGTATTTAAGCTACCAATGGGCATACGCGTAGGATCTAAACCTGCAGCCTTATAAACCTGATACAGGAAAGGAACGGTCTGCCCAACAACAGTGCTGAAAATAAAGTCAGGCTGCTTTTTCATGACCTCATCTATAATAGGTAGAAAAGCTTCATATGGTGCATTCAAATCAAGATAACGCTCACCAATAACTGCTCCGTCATGCCGTTGCAGAATTAATTCCTGCATGTTGCGGTTACATTCGTAGGGATAAATATAACGGGAACCAATCAAATAAACCCGTGCCCCAAACTGAGCCGCGAGGTAGTCAGCCAGCTGTACACAATTCTGATTAGGGGCGGCACCGCCATAGAAAATGTTTTCTGAAAACTCAAAGCCCTCGTACAGTTGCGAATAAAACAGTAACCGACGATATTTTTCAACAATCGGTGACATCGCTTTTCGGCTGCTGGAGGTATAGCCGCCAAAAATCACATTCACTTCATGTTCGGTAATTAATTGCTCGGCCATGGCACGAAACAGTACATCGTCAGATTGCGGATCCAAATGAATTGCACTGAGTGGTCTGCCGTTGATGCCGCCATTTTGATTAATTTCGGCAATAGCCTGGGTTGCTCCGCGCCATTGTGACAACTCTTGTGCCGCCGTCACTCCGCTGAAGGAGTAAAGTAAACCAATATTGATGGGTGTATCGGGCCCCATATGCACCTGCTTTAGCTGTTAAAAATAGCGATTGTTTGAACTTATACATTACCCCGACCTACATCGGGGTAATATTCACCGGTTAGTTATTCCTACTAAACTAACAGGTTTTTGTTCAGCATCGCGCCAACGGTGTATTTGGGGTCGACCATGTTGCCCAGCCGCACTTTGCCGCATTGACTCAGAAGCATGTAGGCATCCCATTGTTCGAAGCCAAAGTCTTCTACCAGCCAGTAAATCAAGTCTCGATAGGCAATTCGCGTCGCATCCTCCAGCGGACGTGCACTGCCAATACTCATAATATTTTCGGCATTCTCCATTCGTGGCCAGGAAAGCTGCCAGTTCTTAATCAAATCGACTTTGATGGTGGTGATTGAGGCAAACTCCACCGCGGTCCCGCAAATCTCACCATCACCCTGACAAGCATGGGCATCACCAATAAACAGGCGGCCTCCAGGCGCACGTACCGGCAGATAGGTAATACTCCCTGGTCCTATATCCGGCACATCCATATTCCCACCGTGATTGTCTGGCGTCAGTGAATTGATTGAGTCAATTTCTGGCGATACGCTCAAGGTGCCAATATGGGGTTTATAGGGAAGTGTATGGCGTTTGCTCCAGTAGACCTTTTCACTGTCAAGCTTAATCATGCGCACCTTTTCTGGCAGCGGGTCATTGAGCATGGCCGTCAGGTCGGTCCCGGTCAGTCCGCCAAAATGTGGAATCATGGCGCAGATGCCGTATGGATCAACGCCGCGGGGTAACATGGATTCGATATAAACAGCGAGCACATCACCTTTCTCCGCGCCATTGACCATGATCGGTCCGTTTTGTGGGTTGAGAAAGGGCATTTTGAGCAACTGGCTCGGAATATCCTGTTCCGAATTGATAGCACCTTCAAAAGCATCTCGAGTGTCGACAATAATCCTGTCGCCGGGTTCGATGGTCAGGACGGGTGCGGAATAAGGGCCAATGGTGTAATGAAACTCTTTTTGCATTTCTTCCGTCAGGTGATGCGTTACCGGTTTACGCCCGGCGCCAACACCGCGTTTCGCCATAATGGATTCTTCCAACCATTTCATATGTTATTCTCCACGTAATTTATAGCATCTGGTTACAGAGCCAGATGACGACGCATTAAAAGATCATCAGAAAGCTGTTGTTGGGTCAGCGTTTCTACAACCAGGCCTTTATCCATTACCACACAGCGCTGTGCGGCCCGCTGGATCATCGCAATATCCTGCTCGACTAGGATCACGGCCACATGGAGTTCTCGGGCTATGCGTACCAGGGTATCGGCAATGATATTGACGATAGAAGGTTGGACACCTTCGGACGGTTCATCCAGCAGCAGGACTTTTGGTGAGCCTACCAGGGCTCTGGCAATCGCTAATTGCTGTTGCTCACCGCCACTCATAGTTCCGGCTTTTTGCTTGAGCCTTTGCCGCAATATGGGGAAGAAATCCAGTACCCGATCCAGCATCTCTTTTGCAAATTCGCGATGTTCACGGACAAATTGCATTCCGACTTGCAGATTCTCCGACACGGTCAGCCCGGTAAAAACTTCACGCCCTTGCGGGACGTAGCCAACGCCTAAACGAGCGCGGCGCTGCGGTGAGGCCTGAGTAATATCAATTTCGCCCAATAAAATTTGGCCTTGCTTTGCCGGAACAACGCCAATTAACGTGCGCATCAATGTGGTTTTGCCTACGCCATTGCGGCCAATCAAACCCAATACCTCGGCTGCATGTAGTTGCAGTGTTACGCCATTGAGAACTTGCCCACCGCCATAGCCACCAGACAGCTCCTGCATTTGTAAAACGACGTTAGTCATACGGTTTTCCCCAAATAGATATCTGCTACATCCTCGCGAGCCAGCACTTCGCCGGCATTGCCGTCTGCAAAAACTTTCCCTCCATGAAGGACCGTGACCTGTGAAGCAATTTGCCGTACAAAGGTCATATCATGCTCCACCACCAGTAATGTCAGACCGTCATTTTGCATTTGCTTAATTAACTCGCCAGTCAGGTAGGTTTCATCAATTGACAAACCCGCGACTGGCTCATCGAGCATGAGTAAAGTTGGTTGCAGCGACACCGCCATAGCAATTTCTAGCCACTGTTTTTTGCCGTGGGATAGATTAGCCGCTTGTTGACGACATTCAGCGGTAAGCTTAAAACGCTCTAATAACTCATCCACACTGACCGCCTTTGAGCGAACTTCCGGGCGTAAATGGCTGAGAGATAATTGCAAATGTTGCCCAACTGTCAGTTCAGGAAAGATCCCGGGAATTTGAAACTTAATGCTCATTCCCATTTGAATACGCTGAAAAGGCGCTAAGGTATTTATCCGTTGATTGAAAAAGTGGATATCTCCATTACTGGGTACATGCTCGCCAGTGAGTAATTTGAAAAAGGTACTTTTGCCGGCACCATTTGGGCCAATAACACATCGCACTTCGCCACGACGTATTTGTAAATCAACTTGATTGATAACCTGGGCGCCACCGAAGTGTTTGCTTAATCCCCGAGTTTTGAGGATCGGTTCCTGCGAGACCTGATTCATAGCGAGTCCTCCTTTTTCCGGCGTGAGGAGAACAAACGGGTGATGCTCTCAGCCAGCCAGGATAAAAGTCCGTTGGGCGCCGCTAATACCACTAACAGCAAGATGGCACCCAGTAGAATCAAGGCATATTCGCTGCCATAAACAGCTAACCATTGGGATAGCCACACCAGGATGGCCGTAATGATCACCGTGCCAAAAATGTTTTTCCGCCCAGCAGTGGCAACCCAGATGACCGGCATTGCAGCGGCGGATAATCCCATTGATGACGGGGTAATATATGATCCCCACAGGGTATAAAGTGCTCCGGACAGGCCAGAAAGTACGCCTCCCAGCACAAACACCAGCAATTGGTAACGGCGGATATCAATGCCGAGCATCTCTGCCCGATGAGGGTTTTCACGAATTGAGGCCAACGTCAGGCCAAAATTGGAGCGTAACAACGTCCTCACCCCCCAATAAACCCCCGCGAGCAGCAAGATAATCAGGTAATAAAAGCTGTTGTCTTCCAGTGGCAAGTCACCGTTAACCCATGGTATGGACAGGGGGGGCATCCCTGACATGCCGTTGAAACCATTCAAACGCGCATTGCCGATAACCCATTGTGAACCTGCAGTTTGTGACATGAAGGTTTCCAGGACCAGAGTGCAGGACAGGGTAACGATACCGACAAAAATACCGGTTACCCCGCCGTAAAACATCAGGTAACCCAGTGCTGCTGCTACTACAGCGGCAAGCAGCAACGCTGCAATTAAGCCGGACCAGGTAGAAAGCACGCCAGCGCCGAAGTTTAATGTCATCACTCCATAGGTGTAGCCAGCCAGGCCAAAGAATGCCGTTTGGCCGAAAGATAAAATACCACCATGTCCCCACATTGCCGCCAATCCGATTGCGCCGAAAGTCCAGAGAAGAAAGTAGGAAAAATCACCGATCGTAGTGCTATCGATCACTAACGGTAACATGAGCGCCCCAGTTAAAATTAACAATGCCGCCAGCCGGGTCGGGGATTGTCTATTTTTCTTCATACCATTCGCCGATAAATTAAGAGAGGTTGTTGTCACATTCAGCTCCTAGCGGTTACGGGTAAACAGGCTGCCAACACCATTCGGCAGTACGCGAATAACCAGTACGGCGGTGACCAGTAAGCCAATTTGGCCAGCAAGTTGCCCATACCAGGAATTTAACCCGGTCTGTATTGCGCCCAAGGCAATTGCGGCAGGAATAGTGCCAACCAAGACATTTGCGCCGCCCACGACGACCGAAACAAAGGCCTGGATAATAAAGCTGCTCCCCATGGTAGGGACGGCAGTCAACGTCGGGGCATAAATAGCCCCGGCCAGCCCGGCCAATCCAGCACCTAGCGCGAAAGTTAAGGTATAAATACGGTCAGTTTCTAACCCCAGGCAGGAGGCCATACGGGCATTTTGAATAGTCGCTCTGGCACAGACTCCGTAGTTGGTATGGAAAAACAGCCAATAGAGCATCATTAATATAGCGATGGCGAAGAAAGGTAGCAGTGCACGGTAAGTCGCAAAAGAATATTCGCCGAGAGTGAAAGAGCCGAAAGGTGTTGAGAGCCCTTCCAGTGATGGACCGGCGATGAGTAACATGCTTTGTTGCACAATCAGGCTAATAGCCCAGGTTGCGACTACCGAGTCATACAGACGCCCATAAAGATGGCGCACGATGAGACGCTCGATGACTCCGCCGAAGAATGCCGCGGCTAGTGTACCGCACAGCATGGCGAACGGAAGCGGCAACCCCGACTTGCTCATCAGTATGGTGACATAGGCACCGCACATAATGAATTCACCGTGTGCCAGATTTATCACCCCCATCATGCCAAATATAACCGCCAGCCCCAATGCTGCCAGCACCAGATAAGCGAAGTTATCGCCAAACTGGTAAATTACTGAATAAATAAAAGAGAGCGCTAACATCGTTGGCAATCCCCGGTGTCCTGATTGACACGATTTGAAATGGATATAACAGGGAAGCTTCCGGTACTCGAGCACTTCCCAATAACGTGGCTTGATTTACGATTTTTTAGGTGGTGATGATGGAGTGTACTGGCTGTGGTCCGGTTTTACCGGCAAATTACAGCCAGCGTCTCCTAGCCAGTAAGGTTTGATATTCTCCCATACCTTAGGTATCTCTATAGAATGGTCATCTTTTACATGGGCCAGATAGATGGTATGGCTTAGATGGTGACTTTTTGGATCAATACATACTTTTCCGGACGGTCCATCAGTACAGATATCACCACTTTCCAGAGAGTTACGGACAGCATCCATATTAGTGGTGCCAGCTTTCTCTACTGCCGCTTTGTAAAGATAAACTGCATCATAAGCATTAGCCGCCTCCTGATTGATGTAGGGTTCATTCGGGAATTTGGCATGGAAGCGTTGTTTGAAGTCATTACTGGCAGGGCTGTCTACTTCTTCTATGTAATTAGTCGTGACATACATGTCTTTCAGCGCCGGGGCTTTAAAGCGTTTATGCTCATAAGCCTGGCCAACGTTGACGGAACTCGCCATTGGTAAATTTAGTTTTGCGGCCGCTTGTTGCTCATAATAGGAAGATTGGTTCGCCCCAACCAATAATGTCATCACAAAATCGGGCTTGGCTTTCTGGATGTTTTGGATAGTTTGACCAAATTGCGAGACACTCAATGGGATAAACTCTTCCCCCACCATGGTACCACCATTTTCTTTCACAATTTTTCGGACCCATTCGGCCGATACTTGCCCGAAATTATAATCAGCAGCAATGGTATAAATTTTTTTACCATACTTTGCCATCATCCATGGAATTAATGTAGAAAATTGTTGTTCAGGAACCGCACCAGTGACGAAAACATTAGAGTCACACACGCCACCTTCATACTGATTGTTATACCAGTAAAGTTGTTTTTCACGATCCATAATTGGCCGGATAGCTTCACGCGAGGCGCTGGAAAATGCCCCAAAAATTACATCCACTTTATCGTTTTTAATCAGACGACGGGCCATTTGTTGAAAACGTGTATTATCGGATTGGGTATCGTATTGTATTAAAGAAATTTTTCTCCCGAGTATTCCTCCTTTGGCATTAATCTCTTCTATTGCAAGCTCAGTCGCATGAATTTTAGGAATAACCGGCAAAGCAAAATTACCTGATGCATCTTCCAGTAAACCAATTTTTATTGACTGTTCTGCCGCGGTTGCCATTCCTGAAGTGGTTACTGTAAATACAATAGCAATTGCGATTGATAGCATGCTGTAATGACATTTTATTCTGGACATAAGTACCCCTGGGTCAGTTAATAAATAGACCTGAAAAAAGCCAAAAAAAAAGCCCAGCAAGGTCAGATGACATTGCGAGGGCTCTATTGCCATAACCACAAGCCGACAACGTTGGCGTTCTTGCGGAGAAGTCAGCATCACTATAGAAATTATTTCTGAGCATTGTCAACCAGTAATTTCTAATAAAAAATAAAAGTGGAGATTAGAAAGCGCTGCACTAATTTGGAGCATTAGATTGCACAAAAATAGCACACCGCCCCGCCTGTGCTAACTATGCATATATCATAAGGAAACAGTTATATTATCGCTAGAAGATTTGAGAAATTAACGATAAAGGGTTAACAAATTGCACCAATAAGGTATTCAACACCCATTGTTCGTCAGTCTATGAATTTTTCTGCTAAAAGGGTAACACATATCACAGTTGGCTCATGGCACCCAAGTTAAGGAAACAAATTTTATGGATTGGCACCTATATATACATACACTTTTTATCATTTAACCCATTACTGGTTCGACGCCGAAAATATTCTCATGGCGAACTGGCGTGTCTGATGAGTGCGGTAGGCTGAACCGTTGTAGGCCGGCAGATTGCTGCCGAAACTCCCGGCATCGGGCACGATACTGAAGACCTTCAGGGATGAGGCTGACTCGCCTCGTCGTGCGGTTAAGCAGGCGTACCTGCAGGTATTTCTCGAGGCTCTTGATCGAGCTCGTTACCGTTGATGACGGCAGTGACGGCGTTTCCGCCGCCCGTACAAAATTTCCGGCCACAGCCACCCGCATAAAGATCTGCATTGCCGGAATACGATCCATTTACCAGCTCCCGAACACCTCAGGTCTTCCGATGCGCACTATGGCATCGAGGACGGTATGTTTGCCATTGAGGCAACTCTTCGTCACGGCATCACGCCGGGTCTGAGTGTTGATAACGAAACGTCCTACAATACCGACATGTTTATGGAAATGCGGGTGGCATTTTACCTACAGCGGGTGATGGGTATGCATAAGCAGCAACACTGTTGCGACTCAACGCATTCACTGACAACGCTTCCTGCAACACAACTTCTCAAAGCGGCGGCCGTTGATGGTGCGGCGTCACCCGGCAAACAGACTGACCTGAGCCTGATTAATGCCGGCGACATTAACCTCTCACCAGACGGGAATGCCTTCGGCACGGTGGTACATGCGACAGAACGCAGCAACATTGATACCGTCATGATTGGCGGGCGCATTTTTAAACAGAACGGCAAGGTCGTGGGCGTCGAAAGTCTGTGCCTTCACGCAGCGATTGATGAATCTCGCGAGTATCTGTTTGCCGCCGCCGGATATAAACCGGACATGTTTGTAGAAACCCTCCTGCCTCTGGAACAGGCACACTGAAAGGGGATGAAACGCATGAGCATGATTAATTACATAATCGCTTTTGCCGCTGGTCTCGAGATCACCCTGCAGAAAACCCTGAACAGCCAGCTTGCACGAGGGCTTGGTGGCGATTCAGTTACCGCCGCGTTGTTTTCCTTCTCAGCCGGGGCATTCACCCCGGGAACTTACTCACTACTGAGCGGGGGGTATTTGTCTCACTTGCGGCCCCTCTATGGAATCTGGCGGGCGGACTGATCGGGGCCGGTGCCCTGTTCAGCTATGTGGTGCTCGCGATGAAAATTGGTTTTTCAGCCCTGCCCGGGCTGGCGATTGTCGGATAGTTACTCTCGTCGCAAATGATCGACCATTTTGATCTGCTGGGCACCTTAAGGCGACCCGTTTCGCTGCTCAAGCTGGGTGGAATGCTGGTCATGCTGTCCGGACTTGCCATTATGCTTTTCGGCGATCGGCTTTCTGAGCGTTTTCTGCATTATCAGAATGAAATACTGAACCCTGCTCATTAAGGACGTCTGCACGGGTGCAGACGTCCTTAAGCATTTATTTAAGCGCAATCCATACTTTTATCCCCGGAGAAATGAAATGTTTTCAATTGCAGCGGATGTCAAAAATACGCTGGGAGAATGCCCTTTGTGGTGCGACAGAACGCGCAGGCTGTACTGGACTGATATTAAAGGCAGTGAACTGCTGGCCCAGGATGAAGAGAATAACGTTCTGATGCGATGGCCTTTGCCTGAACGCCTCGGCTCCTTTGCTCTTACCGAAAAAGTTAACATTCTGCTGATGGGAGTAGCGTCCAGGCTGGTTTTCTACGATCTCAATACCCATGTTTTTACTCCGCTAACCGCCTCACCGGGTAGAACGGGTACCCGAATAGGAGATGGACGGTGCGACCATTCCGGTAATTTTGTCTTTGGAACCATGGATGACGGTTATCCCGTCAAAGTCGTCGGTCAGTTTCACAGACTCAATGCCGCTACACTGTCAATCGTGACACTTCACCTGCCCGAGGTTGCCATCCCCAACAGTATCTGTTTCAGCCCGGACGGTGGCATATTGTATTACTGCGACTCGATGCAGAACCGTATATTTTGCTGCGATTACCCCTCTCTGAATAACCAGCGCGTGTTTACTGAAACAAAGGGAAAGGTGCACCTGACGGCTCATGTGGGGATGCAATGGGTTATTTATGGAATGCCGAATGGGGAGGAAATCGTATTGTACGTTACCGCCCGGACGGGGCTAAGGATTGTATTATGCCCTCTCCGGCTATTCAGAGCACCTGCCCTACACTGGGTGGTGAAGACCTGACTACGCTTTATTGCACGACAGCCAGTGTGGGTCTCTTTGTGCCATCAAAGCATGATGGAGCGATGTTAAAAGCGAAATCAGCCGTATTCGCCGGTTTACCGGAAAGCCGATTCACCGTTGCAAAACACTGATCCACTCCTGAGGGCAAGTATCCCTGGATAATGGAGCCTGAAACTTTACGATGAGCCAAAACTCATACCGTTGTCGATATAAGTGAAACGCTGAATAACTCTGCAGCCTCAGGTTCTATATTGAGGCTGCGGATCTTATTCAGAGACTTCAGTATAAAGGCTACCTTGCGATGATGAAACGTTCATCGTCACTGAGGTAGCCCTTTTCACCGGCATGAGATAAGATCGCTCCGAAATTCATGTGTGCCCGCAACTTCCATGTCGAAGGAACGTTCCATTCCTTGCGAACATCGTCATCAACCAAGGGGTTGTAATGTTGCAGGTTAGCACCAACTCCCTTTTCTGCCAGCGCCAGCCAGACAGCATACTGTGCAATACCGGTACTGTGCTCAGACCACACCGGGAAATTGTCAGCATAAGCAGCAAACTGTTCCTGGAGTGATTTAACAACATCCTGATCTTCGAAAAACAAGACTGAACCCGCAGCTGCTGCAAAACCATCAATCTTTTCGGAGGTACCTGAAAAATTTTCAGCAGGCACGATTTTACGTAATTGTTCGCGCGTGAGTTCCCAGAAACGTGTATGCTGCTCTCCCAGCAAAATCAGGATCCGTGAGCTTTGCGAGTTGAAAGCCGAAGGTGCCTGCTTGACGGCCTCTTTAATTGTACTGATGAGTTCTCCTTCAGGAATACGAATATCTTTTCCCAAAGCATAAATAGTACGGCGATTATTTGCTAGGTTTAGAAAATTGCAGGTAATGATATAGCCCTGTGGTTTGTAGAATGTATATACGGGTTTGCCTTTCAGTTAATATGAAAGGCAAACCATGCAGAACCTGTAAAGTGACTAACTGGTAACCTGTTCATTATTAGAAATAACTACGAGCACGTTACTTATCTATTTCAGGAAGTGATATCCATACCGCAACAAAATAGATTAATTCTACAGTCGTAAGAAACAGTTTGTTTTTTTACTCTGAATATGCCTCAGATGAAATGGAGATTTTTATTTCATCACTAACATAAGGTACATATTTGTCGATTTTAAAGTCTGATCTCTTAATCACACCGGTGGCATTGAAACCTACCGCATTTTTCTTCTCCATACCCTGGAACCCAGATTTATTAAGCATTGCATGCAAGATAATAGGTTTAGTTATCGATTTAATTGTTAAATTACCATATACATCATACTGATTGCCGTTCATTGTAATCTGCGTACTTTTGAAGTGTGCAACAGGATAATGAGTCGTGTCGAAATAATCAGCCTCACCAAACTCTTTATTCAGTGCTGAAACTCCGGTGTCGATACTGGTTGTTGGAATGTTGATATCAACTAATGATACAACCTTTGTTTTCGGATCGAACTTAACAACACCGTCAACCTGATGGATAGATGCGGTCGGATTTGAGAAACCTAAATGATTCCAGCTGATAACCACTGAGGTATGCGACTCATCAAGTTTATAGTTTACAGTTTTAGCATGTACAGAACAAACAAATAACAGAGATGATAACAATGAAACAGAAATAATACGATTTTTCATAAAAACCTGAGTTAAATAACCTGATAGATGTGGAAGTATATCTTTATTTTGACAACCCGATTTGCTTCATAAACTCAGCATTGTCCCAGAATAGGTATTCCTCATCCATTTGCCCATCTTTATTCCAGTGACCAATAGTTGCCATAGGTAAGTTGTATGACTTACCCGTAGGTTCGATTTTGGTACCGTCAGCGAGTATCATTGGCTTAGTAAATGTGCCTTTAATAGCACCGATTACAGCTGTCCACTTAGCATCACTCGTTCCGAATCTCACGGGGTGCTCTTCGATCCTGTTGTCAGGTGCGAAGGTCCACATGAACTCAAGTTCTTTAATATGTGCAGGAATACCAACTGTTGTATGGCCATCTGGATAATGAACCAGAATGTTCGCAGCATGACTTTTATGCAAGTTTTCCCAATCCTGCTTCGAATACACTTTGAAATCCAGTTCATCAAAAGTGGCTAGATTTTTAGACAGTTCTTTTGGAATGTTGAGTTGCTGAGGCGCTTTCTCACCCGCTTTTGTTCCAATCCAGGGAGATGATTCCTGAGCGGAGAATGCATTGAATGAAGTAATTAAGAAAAACGCTATCAATGATTTATTCGTAAGTAATTTCATAGGACTCCTGACTTTATCATAAAATAATAGTTGATTAGAAATTTGGCCTTTGAGAGTGTCATAAAGCCAACACTGGAAATTGCATCACCAGTCACCTGCATCATTTGGTATCTGCAAAATCTCTTGCTTCTGGATTTATAGTAGATTTAGACTAACATATCATCAAGTACCCACCTCAAGGTAAGTATGGAAAAATTTAACGACTGTTTTACCCTGGACAACAAAGAACCCGGTAATGTTTTGCGGGAGGCATGTCCTGCCCGTGAAGTTCTCGAGGTTCTAATCAGCAAATGGACACTCCTCATCATTCATGCCCTTTCTGACGGTGCATCAAGGCCGGGTGATTTGCGAAGAAAAATTCAGGGTATATCAGAAAAGGTGCTGTCACAGAATCTTAAGGAACTTGAAAGCAGACATCTTGTTACGCGCACTGTCTTTCGTGAAGTACCGCCCAAAGTCGAATATGCACTCACGGAACTGGGAACGTCCCTCTGGCAGGCAGCGAATGAACTCAACCGGTGGGTAGAACAAAACTGTCACTTTCTGATTAAAGACACGGATCCTTCCCTGTGACATGCCATTGTTCATTGATGAGTGCTATGTGCTAACAGGAGCATATAAGAATGCAGGGTGCGGGCGCCTAAAAGCGGCTTCCCCTGCTGACTCAGAGGCGACATCGCGTGCTGGCCATGAGGAAACAGGAAGGCATTTTAACAACCAGCCCCTGCATTTTACTGTATCAGTACAAGCAGTACTCGCGTATTAGTCTTTTCCCGGACCATGGTCAAACCGGGTTCCTTTGCCGATGGCATAAAACTGCCCCCCGGCGACATAATGTATGGTTCGTAATCCGTCAGGTGCTTCATCAAATATCCAGTGTCCATTGCGAAAAACCCGATCGTCACTCCACGCGCCGGCAATTTCTCCCATAAACAGATTATGTTCCAGCTCATACGCCGCGTTGGGTATTACCTTACATACAAGCCAGCCAGCACAGCCCTCTACCAGCGGGATATCGAACTCTTTCAGGTAGAAAGTCGGTATTTTATGATTCTTGTCAGGCCTGTCACGGTAGCTGTGCTCACCTGCGAACAAAACGGTTTCCATCTGGCTGACTACGGGGATCTGTACGGCAAACAGACCACTTTCTTCCACTAACCCTCGGGTATAAGCCTGCGGGCTGATATACGCCATGACTTTATTGATCCCCACCAGACTCACCCATGCGGCGGCCATTACATTGGCATTACCATTGTGTTTAGCGGAAATCATTGTAGTTGGGCCGACCTGTAATAATCGGTATGCTTTATTCAGTTCAACTGGCTGTAAAGACACAGGATCTCTCCTTCCCATAGGTAAAAAAATGTGCCGTTAACGGCAACGGCACATTTGAGGGCGTTTTAAAACACTGATGGTCGCACGAAGGTAATCAGGCTAATACCGTTTTATATTGTTCGACCTGAGCTGCGATTTCTTCGTCAGTTATCGTCGCGCTTCCGCCTGTAATAAACGGCTTGATGTAGTTCATACCCAGATACCCGGAGATGGTTTCAAAAGACAGGAGGTACTCGCCTACCGTATGTCCGGCAGCGCCATCAGGCTGATAGGCAGACTCTGCACCACCAAGCGAAACGGCCAGCATGAGTTGCTTATCGCGCAGCGCCTGTGTTTCTCCACCATGTGACCAGCCGTACGTCAGTACATCGTCAAGCCACTGTTTGAGAAGTGGCGGCGTGCTGTACCACTGCATAGGAAACTGCAGCACGATACGATCCGTCTTTTCAAGTGCAGCCTGTTCAGCGGCCACGTCGATTTTGCCATCCGGATACAGGTCATACAGATAACGCACTTCAACGTCGGTCAGTGATGCTGCACCTTTTGCCAGGGCTGAGTTTACCCGTGAATGATTAATGTTGGGGTGGGTAACAAATACAGTTGTTTTCATGTCGATCTCTTATTTTTCAGAAGAATGTTTCGTCAATTTCAAGCCGGGATAAAGCTTCATTGATATCATTTAATTCAGCGTCACTGAGCTGAACATTTGCGGCGTGAAAATTCTCTTCGAGCCGGTGTAATTTCGTTGTTCCCGGGATCGGTACGATGTAAGGCTTCTGAGCCAGCTCCCAGGCAAGAACAATTTGTGCTGAAGTTGCGTTGTTTCTTTCCGCGATTTGAGCAATCAAATCCAGTAGCGCCTGGTTATTTTCCATTACTTCAGGTTTAAAGCGCCCCATCATGCCCCGGTAATCGCCTTCCCCGTAGGTTGTATCAGCGGTCACCTGGCCACTCAGGAATCCATTACCTAGCGGGCTGTAGGCCATAAAGCCAATATCAAGTTCATCGCAGACTTTGAACAAATCCTGCTCAGGTTTACGCCACATCATTGAATACTGGTCTTCAACCGCGGTGACTGGGCAGACGGCATGAGCCCGGCGTATGTAAGATACGGGCGCATTGGATAAGCCCCAGTACTTTATTTTTCCCTCCGCGATTAGCTCTTTCATTAATCCCGCCACCACTTCCGGCTCAACTTTTGGATCGACACGATGCTGATAAAACAGGTCGATATGGTCGGTTTGCAGGCGACTGAGTGAACCTTCCAGTTGCTCTCTGACAGACGCCGGACGGCTGTCTATTACCGGCACCAGCTGTCCATCAATATTTTCCATTCCGGTCACGCCGAATTTGGTCGCGATGATAACGTTGTCCCTGTGTTTGCTGAGCGCAACACCCAGCAGTTCTTCGTTTTCAAATCCGTAAATGGGGGCAGTGTCGAAAAGGTTGCAGCCCAGTTCTACAGCCTTGTCTATCAGCTTTGTTCGCTCA
>Ga0268256_1001256_pt1 | contig 15824 bp, 16 predicted proteins | sample AgamicAtAmrz_FD_200247 | JGI IMG/M metagenome (GOLD analysis project Ga0268256, IMG submission 200247) | Agave microbial communities from Guanajuato, Mexico - At.Am.rz (v2) (version 3) | ecosystem: Host-associated > Plants > Roots > Rhizosphere | place: Guanajato, Mexico | collected 2012-06-07
GTTCCGGCTTATCATGACGCGGGTCTTGCGGGTCTGGGATTGATTCAGGGTGGCTATCCTTCACTGTTAACGCATATCCAGCGCGGTGCGCTAATAGAGATCTTGCCTGATCTGCGCCCTGAGCCAATCACCGCCTCTTTTGTTGTCGCACACCGGCGCAATTTATCGCCGCGTGTCAGAGCGTTTATGAACTGGACTGAGGAAGTTTTAAGGCCTTATTTTGCGTGATGATGCTTTTTGGGAATTTAATCCGGGTGCGGAGCTGTTCAAATAGCAGCGCGTGGACGGCCGATGGTTTTAAAAACCAGGTGCCGGGATGGGCAGGAATGAAAACGTCCCCTTCTGGCACCGTAGGGTTGCTGAAAACTATAGCGTCATGTGCTGCTGCTTAATCTGTTACTCAGGAAAGATTTAAAGCTATCAATAAAAGCCCGCACCCTGACAGGAAGATGGCGGCGGTTAGGGTAGATAGCATGGATAGCGACCTCTTCGCCTTGCGTGTCGGGCAGCACCTGCACCAGGCGTCGTTCCTGAATATCCTTCTCAACCATAAATGTTGGTAGAAATCCGATACCCAGCCCGGCTATAGCCGCTGTGCGAATGGCATCCCCGCTGTCAAACCTGACGTGATTGCGGCCGTTCACTGTTATCTGCCCCTGCGCCTTATCAATAAGAGCCCATGCGGTGGAAGCCGCGCCGAGACCATAGACGAGTCGACGATGATTTTTAATCTCAGCGAGCGATGCCGGCACGCCTGCCTGACGGAGATATTCAGGTGAAGCCCAAAGTTGTGGCTTTGTTCTGTCGATCACCTGGGCGATGTATTGATAACTGGTGGTTGCGTTGCCTACGCGTATTGCAAGATCGAATCCCTCCTCTACGAGGTCGACAACCCGATCGCTGAAGCTGATTTCAATACTTACATCTGGCGAGGCCCGCAAAAATTCACTGATAAAGGGCAGAACGATCATTTTGCCGTAGCCTTCTGACACGGTCAGTCTGAGGATGCCTTTTGGCAGCGGCAGGTTCTGACGAATACTGGATTCAGCTTCGTCTAAATCCTCCAGGATCTGGCTGCAACGATGATAAAATTCGTGCCCCTCTGTCGTAAGCGACAAACGGCGGGTTGTACGCTGAAAAAGCCGCGTCTCAAGATAAGCTTCTAAACGCGCAATGGCTTTGCCTGCGGCAGAGCGCGTCAGCCCCATTGCCTTACCGCCAGCAACAAAACTCCCTGCCTCTGCCACAGCAACAAAGATACGTAATGCGTTAATTTCCAGAGCTGAGCCAGCACTCTCTGGCGACGCGATTTTTCTGCCCGTCATTGGGGAACCTATTTCGCCAATCATTTAAATATACTCATATTGTAGAATTTCAATCAGTGAGGATTCAATAATGTTGTCGAAAAACGCTCAACAAACTCTGGATGGCTGGATAAGTGCAGCAGGCCCGGTTGTCGAGAAGCTATACGGTCAGTCAGAAGCCAGCTGGCCTGAGGTCCGCGCCCGCTATATGCGGGGGCTCGAAAAAATCTTCCCTGCGATCGAAGGGGTCACCTACACGACAAGCGCGTTAGGCAATACGCCCGCGATGATCAGTGAGGGAGATGAACATACCGGCAACAGAGTGGTGCTTTACATTCATGGCGGCGGCTATGTCCACGGTGGTGTCGAAGCATACCGCGGCCTTACTGGACGTATCGCTAAGGCATTAAAAGCCCGGGTGTACACGCCAGATTACCGGCAGGCGCCTGAATTCCTCTTCCCAACGCCAATAGATGATGTGTTTTCAGCTTATCGTGCCCTTCTCGATAGCGGCGTCCAGCCGGAAAATCTTGTGCTAACAGGTGATTCAGCCGGTGGCGCGATGGTGGTGACGATAATGCGCAAGGCCCGTGACGCGGGTATTCCGCTCCCGGCCGCGGGAGTGGCTATCTCGCCCTGGGCTAATCTTACCCATAGCGGTTCATCTGCGACGACCCGTGACGGGATTGATCCCCTCTGTAGCGTCGACTTTCTTAACAGGCTGGCAAGATGCTTTCTTGCAGAAGAGCTTGCCACACACCCTGATGCCTCCCCTGTTTATGCGAATGTCCAGGGGCTTGCGCCCATCCTCATCCAGATAGGTGAGAATGAGGTTATGCTGAGCGATGCTATCAAGCTGGCTGCAAATTTAGGCGAAGCGCGTGTACGAACAACACTCGAAGTGTGGCCTGGGATGTTTCATGTATGGCACCTTCTGGCCGGTACTCTGCCGGAAGCCGACCAGGCGTTAAATAACGCGATTCATTTTCTGCAACAGGTTTTAATAAAAGAGCAGGAATCAGCGAACTTATATCCATGAAGAAAGCCACTCTTTATCAGTAAATAACCACAACGCCGTGGTCTGAGTCACTAAGCCCTTATTACGGGCAGATAGTCTCATTCTTATAGCGCGTCAGGGAAAGTTAATATGGGGAAATCCTGTGTGTGTAAGACACAGGATTTCTGCCTGATTTTGCTGGCTGGCATAGTTCTGCACTGCCCTGCTTGCGCCACACCACCGGTGCAAACGATATATCCTGCTTCGCCGCTGGCGTTTGTAGTGAGCTATTTCCTTAAAATCAGGCGTATAGGAAAAAACCAGAATGGATATATTCTTCGCTGTCCATAGTTCGACGAGTTTTAGTTAAAGACAGATTAATCGATGCCGATAACTTATCTGTTTTAGAGCCCATGGAGCTGCTCTGTCTTTCTCTGTAGAACGAGGTTGAAATGTTCAGAAATTTACCGATTAAAAAGAAGTTCTCTTTTGCCTTTGGTGCCGTTTTAATTTTGCTGCTATTACTCTGCGCCACTTTCTACAATAACTTTTCCAGAATTGTCAGTACCAACGAATGGAATATACATAGCTGGCGCGTCATTGATAAAAGCCGAGCCTTAACCCAAAGTCTGGTAAATATGGAAACCGGTCTACGAGGTTATGCGATTAACGGCAAAGAGGAAATGCTGGCTCCGTGGAGCTCAGGCAAAGATGAGTTCGTTAAAGTTTTGCAGGAAACGAAAAGCTTAACTTCTGATAACCCCACTCAGCAGGATCGCCTGAATAATTTGCTGCAGCAGGAGCAAGAGTGGGGAAATAAATTTGTTACTGGGTTACTGAATAATCGTCGTGCACTCAATGCCGGGTCAATGACACAGGCCGATTTCACCGCCGCCTTCGAAGCTAACACGGGCAAGCCGCAGATGGATCAAATGCGCGCAACCATTGATGAAATCGTCAACAATGAAAAAAAATTGCTCGGCGAGCGCCAGGGTTCTGTCGACTCCGTTGAAACGCAGACCCGGCTGGCATTGTTTATCGGCGCGCTGTTAGGTGTACTTATCGCTTCAGGTTTGGGCTATGCCCTTGCCCGTTCCATCACTCTACCGCTTGGGGAAGCGGTAAACGCAGCGAAGGCGATTGCCTCCGGCGATCTCTCCACCCGCCTGGTTGCACGTTCAAAAGATGAAGCCGGGGTTCTGATCGTCACCCTGACCGCCATGCAGGAGCAGCTCAAAAAAGTGGTCTCTGATATCCAGACCGCCGCAACCTCCATCGACAGCGCCTCTAAAGAAGTGGCGATGGGCAATACCGATCTCTCTTCACGAACGGAACAGCAGGCCGCCTCGCTGGAGGAAACCTCGGCCAGCATGGAGCAACTGACGGCGACAGTAAGGCAAAATGCCTCTAACGCGCAAAACGCCAGCAGCCTTGCGTCTGATGCCTCCGACGTCGCGCAGCAGGGAGGCAAAGTTGTGGATAAAGTGGTCACCACCATGGCGGCAATTTTTGACAGCTCGAAAAGCGTCGGCGATATCATCAGCACCATTGAAAGCATCGCTTTCCAGACCAATATCCTGGCGCTTAATGCTGCGGTGGAAGCAGCCCGTGCCGGTGAGCAAGGCCGTGGATTTGCCGTGGTAGCAAGCGAAGTGCGCGCACTTGCCCAGCGCAGCGCGACGGCGGCAAAAGAGATTAAGGCACTGATTGAAGCCTCAAATAGCCGCATATCGGAAGGCACCGACCTGGTCGCGCAAGCGGGCAAAACCATGACCGGGGTAGTCACAGCAATCAACAACGTCTCTGCAATTATGGCCGAAATCTACACCGCCTCCGGCGAGCAGGTGAACGGTATCGAGCATGTCAGCATTGCTATCACCCAAATGGATGAAGTGACCCAACAAAACGCCGCACTGGTTCAACAGGCCGCTGCTGCTGCCGCATCTCTGGAAGATCAGGCTGCGCATCTGAACCGCTCGGCTGCGGTTTTCAAACTTGCCTGATAAAAGTGGCCCCGATGGCCGCATTCGACCCGCTGCTGCTGGGTAAAGCCAGCAGCCAGCCGCTACCGTTGAGACTAACTGTAGCGATAGCAACCGCGGGCGCATCCATCGGCCTGGCTGCCGGACGAAGTGTTTACCTTGCGCGCGTTCTGTCTCCGGGCTGAACGGGATTATTGCCCAGCTTGATAACCATGAAAGCCGTCTGGTTAAATTTTATCGCGGCTATGTTCAGTTTATTTTATTTAAAAATTCGCATATATATCAGCCGCTTTCGCAACAGTAATTATTTAAGTTATTTAACACGAAAGAGAATAATGAAATTAATTTCGGTGAAAAAAGCTGGCTAGCATAAATTCACGAACTATCCATTTTTTCAAAAAAAATATATTTGTTAAATATCGTTAAAGCCTTTAAAAGCGGCGTCGATAACCCCTTTTTGCTTCATTTACTAATAACACCAGGGTTCTTATGACTATCACACAGCGTTTGTCGCTGGCATTTTCTTTGCTCGCTCTGTCACTTTTCGCGGTTGTTGCCGTCTCACTTTCGGTGATTTCGGGCTTCCAGTCGCGCTTTGAGTATGTACAGGTCAATGCCATACCCAGCATCAAGGATTTGAATAAATCAATCAGCACCACCAGCCAGCTGGGCATCTCGTTTTACCGTCACCAGACGGCGTTAGACAGTGCTGGCCAGGCTGCGGCCGAAGAGAGAATAAACAACCTGCTGAACAAGCTGAAATCGCTCACGGATTATTACATGGCAAATGATATTTCCAGCGATGAAGACAAAGCGATGACCGAGCAGGCATACCGTAATATCGAAGCCGTTCGTGCGGCGTTACCCGCTTTTTTAGCTGCCTCAAGAAATCACGACAATGCGTTATCTTTGTCTCTTCTGAAAAGTGAAGATGGTCTGGGTGCCGCATCCCGTAAAATGGAAGCCGATTTCACTAACCAGATTGAATTAAATATAAAAATTGGCGACGCCCTGCGAGAACAAAATAAGAGCATTTATTCACAAACGTGGTGGATGATGACCAGCGCCGCAGCGGTGGTGATCCTTCTGCTTGGTCTGTTTTCCATCAATATTATTCAGGGCATCAAGCGCAGCCTTAACAGCATAAAGAGCACAATGACAGAGGTCAGTAACAATCTCGACCTGACCCAGACTGCTACTGTCTACAGAAACGATGAAATAGGCCAGACCGCATCGGCCTTTAACGGCCTGCTGGAGAAAGTTTCGACAACGCTGTTATCGGTGAACCACGCTGCACAATCGGTCAGCACAGGCTCCGCGCAAATTGCCGCAGGCAACGAAGACCTCTCATCACGAACGGAGGAGCAGGCAGCTTCTCTGGAGCAGACCTCAGCCAGTATGGCCACTCTGAGTGATACCGTTCGCCAGAATGCTGAAGGCGCAGTTCAGGCGAGCGAACTGGCGAATAACGCTAACAATTTATCAAGCATGAATGCGGGCGCAGTCAGCCAGATGCTGGAAACGATGTCAGAAATTCGTGGAAGCTCAGAAAAAATCTCCGATATCACCGGCCTGATTGAAGGTATCGCCTTCCAGACCAACATCCTGGCGCTTAACGCGGCGGTAGAGGCTGCGCGTGCAGGCGAGCATGGCAGAGGGTTTGCGGTGGTCGCTTCTGAAGTGCGCAGCCTGGCACAACGTTCCTCTTCTGCTGCGCGCGAAATAAAAGATCTCATTTCTCTTTCTGTTTCCCAGGTTGAACAGGGTCTTAATCAGGCAGCGAATGTGGGAAGTAACACTGAAAATGTGAGCAATGCTGTCCGCCAGGTCGCAGATTTGGTTAACGAAATCGCGGCTGCAACCAATGAACAGAGTAAAGGCATTGAGCAGGTTCACCTGGCGATCGGGCAAATGGATGAAGTGACCCAGCAAAACGCCTCACTGGTTGAAGAAGCCTCTTCGGCATCTAAATCCTTGCAGGAGCAGGCTGAAACCTTGTCGAGCCTGGTCTCTACTTTTACGCTTAGCGAAAACGCAGGGTATGTCGGAAAAGCGGCAATTACGCCGATCGCCAGAACACAGCTGCTGCAAACAAAACCCGCATCGGGCAGCAGTGCAGTCACTAATACAGACTGGGAAAGTTTCTGATTTTTGACTTTTAAACAGGATTATTAATTACTAAAAAGCGCTGCTCTGGCAGCGCTTTTACCTTCAGGACGATCTATCTGTTTGTTCTTCACCATACGTACGATGCTTATTCGCCCCGTGCTCTGAAGCTACCCAACTGCCCCGGCTTACTGACCTACTTCAGCAGCAGCCGTATTCCAAGTAACGCCATAATGCCTCCGCTTAGTTTATCTATAAACTTACGGTATTTAATGTAAGCCTGTCGTGGTCCGTGAGTTGATAATAAGCATGCAACGACTGCATACCAGAGCACATCGATAACGAATGCCATTGTTGGCAGGATGATGTACATAACAGGCTGAATATTTTTGCTAAGCGCTGCGGAAAAAATACTGGCAAATACCAGTGCCGTATGGGGATTGCTGATCTGCGTAAATACGCCAGTTATAAATGCTTTTGAGACGCTGACTTCCTCTGTTTCGGTCAAATCATTAAAACGATTTGAAGGACGACGAAACATTTTCACAGCCAGCCATAAAAGATAGCAACCACCTGCAAGCTTCAGCCCTGTGTAGAGTGACGGGATTAACGCCAGCAGGGTGTGAAGACCCGCTAACGCGATGACAGCAAAAACAAACGCACCAAAACCCATACCTGCAGCAACAGCTAAAGCGGCCCGTCTTGAACTGGACATGGCCGTTCGGGCAACGAGAAGAAAGCTTACTCCCGGGCTCATTGCGCCAAACAGGATAGCTACGCCAATAGCAGAAAACGCGATCACATCACTTGTCATTCATCTTCTCCAACGGTAACAGTGTCAGGCAGCTCCGCCCACCATGAACGGCATCCGGTTAACAACATAACACAATGCCAACAATGTCTGTCCCTGCGCATAGTACAGATGCTCGTCTCAGAAATTTTGTTGAATTGATTAGTCAAATCTGAATATCTTTATCGAAATCAAAATAAAGAAGCGATCACAATGATTTCAATCAGGCCTGCGGAACTCAAAGACATTCCATCGTTAAAACGTCTCTTCCTGCAATTGGGCTATAAGACAGAGAGCGCGAGCTTAGAACAACGTATCCGTGAACAGCATGACACGCTGTGTACTTTAGTTGCCGAATCAGAGAAAGAAGTTTGTGGCGTTATTGTCATAAACTTCATCATGCCTGTGCATGAAAATAACTTATGGGCATTAATTTCAGCGCTGGTAATAGATGAGTCGTCACGAGGACAAGGCGTGGGGCAGCAACTCCTTATCGCCTCTGAACGCATCGCGGCTATCAAGAAATGTTCTCAGATTGAACTATCAAGCAGTGAAAAAAGAGTTAAAGCGCACAAATTTTATGAAAACAACGGATATAAAGAAGTAAGAAAGCGCTTCGTAAAGCTCCTCACCGATCTGCCGCCGCTTGATTAATACCCCGGTGGTGTAAGCAACTCTGGCTCAGGTATTGGCTGCATCCATTAAATAATTGTGCTCCCTGTTCACCTGACAAATCACAGGTCTGAAAAAGCGAGCCGTATACGTGCGGAAAGCATTTCACGCTTCATCTACCGTGCGGGCTCTATCCCCTGCCCGACAAAAAAAGTGCGTCTCGCCCGCCCTTCGCAATCAGGTGATCCTGAACTTACATCAGCTTTTCATTGTTGCCGCGATAGGAAGTCATGAGATCAGGGCAATCGCGCTCAAAAATCATTCTCAACACCAATATTTACATTTTGTAACACACAAAAAATAAGATGATATCTAAATGATGTCATTATGACATCTAAGATAAAACGCGTGACTTATGGAAGGCTTATGAAAAAATTACTCATCCGACTGATTCCTGAAAATATATACCAGGCTCTTGAAACAGCCGCCAACGAAGCAGAACGTTCTCTGGAAGGCCACGCCAGATATATTCTTACTCAATCAGTGGAGAGCAAGAAAAACATCTCTGGTGGAGACCGTTATCAGCATGAAATAACTGAACGATTGAACAAGATTTTACCAACTGTGAATAAATTTCGCAGGGGATCTCCGTTAACTCCGGCAAAGTTGGCGGAGCTATTGGGACACCAAAATGCATTGTCCGCTGAAAACTGGTTTACAGGTAATGAAGTTCCCGGATTTATAGATCTCAATAACCTGAGCGAATTACTAGGCTGTTGCGCAGAATGGCTTAAATTTGGAGAAAGAGTACCCTTTCCGATGAATTCCCAGAGTCGAATCAACTGGAGAGGAGGGAGTACTGAAGATGTTGATGCTTTGCTCGCTCCAGATGCTAAAGGCAATCCCGTAACGTTTATTCGCATAATTCGTCTAACCAACTCCGCTGGTAACATACTGATTTTAAGAGAATTCAAAGATACTTTAAGCACTGACTTTTTTTACACTAATCTTCATTTGAGTGAAGAAATCGGTAACGGCGGGTTTCATGATCTTGCCGATTTTCTTGTTATCCTTCAGGAATTATATTCCCGCTACATAAAAGGGAATTTTTTCGTGAAAAGTTATGATCTTAGTGAAAATGATTTATCCCTTTACTATCGTGAAGGACATTGTCATCCACACTATTTAATTGAACATGGTTGTCAGGAATCGGTATGGTGGGAGGATATCTGGCACTCTGAAATGTTAGAGAGAAGGGGCAAGAAAGGATATTACTTCTGGGAGGGTGATAAAGCCCTGATTGAGCGCCTTCATAATTACCTTGTGGAGAATAAACGCCTCAAATCAGCCGGCGAACTGGAAATAGATCGACTGGGACTCCCAGGGTAATAATGCTGTTTAGTGCGCGACTATGGCCTATTTCTATAGATAAGCCTGTTCAAAAACAGGCTTATCGTACAATAATTCTCTATATCCAAACAGCCCCTCCAAGTGCTGCGGATTCGATTTAATAAAATCTACTGTGAGCTGGGTAAAAAATTCATCCATTTCCATCACATCTCCCCCCTCAGAACAATTGGCGAAAGCTACCAAATTCTTCAGGGAATAAATATGAAAATGATTAACGCCTCGCGGCTGTGCTGGTTTCTTTAATGGAGTCAGGCTGCGCCAGCAACACGCCGCCGCTTTGCTATAACGAGGCGGTGTTGATGAAAAACAGGGTGTCGGTTCCGGTGTTCGGAATAAGAAAATCGGTCAGGACCACCGAATATCTCTCCGGCGGCAGCTTCGGTTATCAGTGGATTGAGCGGAGCGTTATTACAGATACCTCGTCCTTCGACAGGCTGCCGGTGACGGAGTGATAATTTCAGGGTTGCGCTCAGTATTATCACCGCTGAACCCCAGCGCGACCCGATGGTCAAGTTCACTCTCGTGCAAATCAATGGCACGTGAACACATGCAGCAATGCGCACCATCGCGTACCCAGATGCGGCGCTTGAGGCCACCCCAGGCGCTGTCACTAATGCGTCGGCTCTCACCGTAAACGGGTTTGATGCGTCGGGTGTCCATGACGTTAAGCCGGGGTTTCAAAGTCGTTAGCTTAGCCATGTTACCTCCATGCCCTTCGCCACTCGTGGCGTGGCTGATGATCGGGATGCTTCTCAACGGGATCACCGTCAGCATGGTCTACCAGGAGCAGCAGGGATAAACCACCGGGCCGCCGCAGGCATCGCCTACGGCGAAATCAGCAGGCTTACCCGCGTCCCAGCGGGAGAGCAATACTGGTAACAATGCTGGCGGCATGCTATAGCAGGCCGCATGCATGAGACGCTGCATAGTGATGCGATCAGCAGCAATGAGCTTTGTCGCTATCTCAAGCTGGTACTGAGGCGGGCGGCTGGTGCCAAGGTAGAAAGAACAGAGCTGGTCAGGAAAGCACTCCAGTCAGTCACACACCTTTTTCTCAACGCTAGCTACCAGCATCGCGTCATCTTCCAGCACGACCACCAAGCAGGATCGTTCTACTGCCCATTCCAGCGCGCGGCGGTGATTCCAGTTGGCCCCCTGCCGTGCTCGTCCACCAGCAGATGCGCGCCCAACGATTCAGCAAGACTTGCTGCCTGCTCACGACGGGCGTAATGGCCGAGCACCACGAATTTTATATCTTCAGCCACCAGCGCTTCTCCAATAAAAAAGCCGCAAAATTGAAGCTACTGTTCGTTTATCAGGATGTGTAATAGCTCTAACCAGGCTAGCCTCTAAGAAAATAAATGGAGCCGGACCAATGGATAAAGCAAGGAAATACGATAGAGCATTGCAGTTAGAAATTCTCAATGTACTTATAGATTGCGCACCTAACCCTATGAATTCATTACAAGAGAGTGAACTCACAAATAAGTTTGATAATTACGATCACTTTGTAGCCTGTATGCTTTATCTGGAGATGCATGGGTTAGTCACCACACCATTTGTACGCAGCGACACCATGGCTGGGGTGCAATTTATTTTCAATGCCCCTGCCTGCTCAATCACGGAGAAAGGAATAGATTTTTTGCTCGATGACGGCGGCCTGAGTGCCATTCTCAAAGTTCAGACAATACGACTTCACCACGACACTATAAGTGCGCTCGAGGATATAATCCGGGTTGCAAATGTGTCTGAAGATCAGAAGAAAGGATTGATTTCAAAACTTCGAGAGCTTCCGGCAGACGCCATAAAACATTTGACCCTACAGTTACTAACGCAGGGGGTTCTGAATCTGCCGAACGCAATTCAACTAATTCAAAAAGTCCTCCAGAAGGGCTAAATTCATCCGAGGGGCGAATCAGCTCAAATTTGCCCCATCCAAGCTTTTGACTCAGAGTTACCCAGAATGCTTGCCGAATGTCGGCATGCAGATAAAAACTTTTTTGTGCATCAAGGTAGTGAATATCTTCATTCGAGCTCCAAGGGTTACTTGTGTTCCCACCAGGCGAACTCCTTACCGATTCCACCTGATTTGAATACGGTATGCACCTGCGGCCCGGTCACGACGCGATCGCCAAAGCGTTTATCCACAATGCCAAACGCCAGCATATCGCCGGCCGCGGCTGCTTTCTCTGTCCTCCTGAAGCGGTGACACTCCAGCAGGTAATACAGCCGCACTATGCCGTGCGCAAAGTCCATCACGTCAGCGCGCAGCCCGCCAAGCAACCCAGCATTCAACATTACATCAGCGCTGTGCTCATCGAGGAAGGCCTGATAAATGCGCTCCGGGTGGTGCTGGCGTGCCCAGGCATCGGCGTAGGTCTTTGGTTCAGAGCCGACATACACCGTGCCCGGCACCATATCTGCCCACGGCTCGCGGAGCATTTCGACATCGGTACCGTCAGTGCACCAGACCAGGTGATATTCAGGGCGATCGCGCAGGTGCTGCCAGATATGCAGCCAGCGCCGGAAGTAAACGTTCATCTTCACGGCGGGAACACGACACAGTTCGACATCAGCCGGCGCGGTTGCCAGCTCATCAGCCAGTAGAATCCGCCCGCAACCGCGCAATGATGCAGCCCACTTCCCAGGCAGGTCGGGTGAGGCTGTCAATCTGGTACCGCGCTGCGGGTCTGGCTCGCTGGTCAGTAGCGTGGTGATCACTACATTGCGTTGAGGGCGATACGGGGCGTAGCCGGTATAACCGGTGTCGCGCCGTTGGTTGTGAATTCTGACATTGCGCTTAACCTGCTCTTCCCGATCCGGCTGCGGTACCGAACGCTCAACCAGCTCGTGCTCATCAAGGGAGTGAATCAGCTTCTCAGAACCAACCACATCAGCGAACGCCCACGACGTCAGCCCGGCATTGTGGATGCGCAGGGCGAGATCGCTGTGCTCATACATGCCGCGGCCGTAAATCGGGTCGAAACGGCCGACACGCTCAATGGCGCTGCGGTGGTAATAAAGCATCACACCGCGCTGGCCAGTGTAGGCAATATGCTGATCGTCGCGATACAACACTGCGATATCGTTCAGCTTGCGCGCGCCAGCCAGATCGAGGAACTGATAAGACAGGTGTGGCTCGGGTGACTCGCTGTAAGGAAGCCACCAGCCATCAGCTATCGGCCAGGCGTCATCGTCCCACAAAAAGAGATGCTCACAACCCGCATCCATCAGCGCGGTAAGGCTGGCGTTCTTCGAGGCCACAATACCCAGCGATTTATCGTGCCGGATCAGGTTAACGCCAGCTGGCACCACTGCTGGTGGCTGCGAGCCGTCATCAACAACAATCACCAGCGCACCGGCAGATAAATGCCGGAGTTGGTGCTCCAGCGCCTGGCTGAGTACGCCAGCGCGATTATGCGTGGAAATGGCTATGCCGATCCGGCTTCTAGTTGTGTTGCTGACAGGCGCATACGGGACACCATCGATAGTGACCTGCATAAAGCTTCCTTTGGAATAAGTTTGCTCAAAAAAGAAGAAATGATAATCAATAATTAACTAAGATTAATTGCATTAAAAATTTAACCTCATAAGAGGGGTGATAGATTTTATGATTTGAAAATCTCATTCGAAGTTTGTTATGAAACCTGCCAGCAGTTACCAGCAGGTTCATTAAATAAGGCAAACTATAACGGTGTATAATGTTTTTTCAGTTCGCGGCACCAATGCTTAATCGTTGTAGAACGTCGTTCAATAGTATCTCTACTCAATGAGTGGCATTGCGATACTAAGAAATCCAATGCTGAATCCGGATCTACCTGAGATAAGTTTTCAACCTCTGACCAGCTGATCCATGCCCATCCAATATGGCTAACCTCAAATCTTCTTGCAGCTATTTTATTGCGAGTTTTTTTGTCTGATTGAACAAGTTGCTGACCCGATGTTGTGACCTTTCCAAAATCGTCAAGCAAACCTAATACTTTAGCAGCATGCTTATAATAATATATATGTCGTTCCTGTAACCCTGTAGTTACAGAAGTTAGATGATCGCCACTCCACACCACCTCAACTAATTTATATACATTATCTAAGACATCAGCCTGAGGTATCTGATGACCTCCAACAGTAAGAGAAGCAAGCCTTGATAATTTTTTAAGATAAAACTCCGCACCAGCTTTCGTGAGGACAAAAACATTATCTCCAGTTTGATTGCTACTTAGCTCCATATTGGTACCAGTCTCAACAACGGCCTGAAGCAAATCAGTAAGCGATTGAATATCAATGGATTTATCAATGATATATGGAATAATATCAGCACGTTGCTCAATCAAACGGCTTAATTCTTTTAGAGAATCTTCAAATGATTTAAGTTCATTGGCTTGGAAAGATATAATAAAAGATCCCGGCCTTGCATCGACAGGCCTTAGCTTATCTTTACATTTAGCCGTTTCAAGTAAACGGTCATACAGATCGCTAAACATATCACAGACATAAGAAACATGACTGAGAACGAGATTATTTGATCCTTTTTTCGAGCTTTTCTCTAAATGGATTTCGTGTGTCGAATATGAAATCGGCTCTCCAACCTTCCCATTTTTTAATATGGGAACTACCGAACTGATAAACAACCCCGCAACCGGGACGCTTAAGTCAAAAACTTGCTTCGATTCTTTATTATTCCAAATTGGCTGCAATTTTCTGTCATATGGAATTTGTACTTGATAAAAAAACGGCTGCTCCTGATTAGTTAGAGCATCTCTTATGCATATCCTTTTCCTTTCAATCATTTCTAGGCGAGACGGAGATACTGGTATTATATACCAACTATCTGAGTAATCATCTTCATCAATCCAATAAACAACGAAAAGAGTATTTACTTCATTTTCAACAGAAAAGAGACGGGGCTCTTCATAAAACTCATATACCCTCTTATAAGAAAGGGTTCCTAACATTGTATTCTGAAGAAAAATGTTACTCATGAGACATCTCCAGTGCAAATGAAATGCTCATGTATTAAGCTATTTTTTCTCAGCCATAATGTATAATGAGCGGGATCAAGGAAAGTCTTCTTCATCACCCCCATGAAAGACATAACCTCGCCCTTAGCGATCAATCTGTCACCCAGTGCTTCTGGAAATTTGGCTTTAGTATCTGAGGCACCTTGGATATTAGAATAGAAAGATGTTCCATAAACGCATTGTAAAGCCTCGCCCCGGCATTTCTTATACCTGTTTGGGTACTCTTCATGTGTAGATAAGAAACAATGAGGTGTTGGAGGATCAGACCTAACAAGCCTGAAAAACTCTCCATGGGCTTCTTCTGCTGACTTAGGAGGAACTCCTACGGGATAAAAATCCGGCCAAGTATCCTCATTGACATCTTCTACTGCTGACATAATCTCATTCCGTGTAGTCATATGCATATTGCCAACACGTCTAAATATATACTTTTAGTAAAAGCTCATAGCGTCGGCACCACGAGCAATATAGCAAAAGTTTACATATTGTGAATAACCACGGAAGGAAAGTTGTCAATGATACAACAAAAAACTTAACAGCATACAGATTCAATCAAGAACAATAACACTTTAATTCTATTGAAATTAATTACTTAGGTATACACCCTGCACATCTCACCGTTCCTCTCCATCAATCCCCTACATTCCTGAATGTGGGGTTTCATTTGGGAGGGGATTCTTTCACAAACTCCTATAACGTTTTTTTCTAAATGAAACCTGCTTTAGGCAACCTACTCTGATGTAATCACGGAAGTAACATACCTACATAGTTACCGTGCCGATCCGTTGTCTAAGAGTGAAATAAACGTACTAAGCAGGGACTCAATTTTGTCTAGCTATGGCGTTACCACAGGCAATCATTGAATGCTTGCTGTAATGCCTCAGTAGTCTGCGTCGGGGCGTGCAACCGCACGGCAGGCACACATTTAGGCTTCCGGCATTTTGGTGTGGCCAACCGCCATGCAGCGCGCAGCTTTCTATGCACCTACAGAGTGGTTTGCCGTCTCAGGAAACTCATCGCTTACGTTTTCCGCTAGGTATCCAGGCGGCTGCAGCAATGATGGCTGACGCCTTTAAGGCGTTTCAGAACACATATCGCATTTATGACAATCAGATCATTGCGCTTAGCTTTGAGTTCGGCAATTCTGGATTGGACGTCAGGTTTTGAAAGTTTTATGGACGCGGTAGGTTTAGCTGCCTTTACGCTGTACCTCGCTAGCCGCTTGTATAGCTTTTGAATCGATGAGGTACTAGCGACAGAACATTTCTTGTTTGTCGGTGAGTGCAATAATTTCTCAATTACTTATAAATCATAGGATTGATTATGCAAAAGTTTATTTACAAAGGTGTAGAGTACGACATTAAAATTGTTAACGGTAAAGTAGTTGCCGTCTACCTTAACGGTGAGTTGGTTGAAAGCCCGCTTGCAGAAGAGATAGCTGACGACTATGAAACTAAGCATCCAACACCAAAACGCCCAAGGCCATATTAGTTAGATTGCCGCCTCCAATAAAAAACCGCCCGGAGGCGGCTTTCTTAGTTAAACTTATTGAGAATCATTTATTCAACGTTGTCTTGAATGGGTCGTAGGTTTTTTACATCGTTT
>Ga0268256_1001262_pt1 | contig 15758 bp, 15 predicted proteins | sample AgamicAtAmrz_FD_200247 | JGI IMG/M metagenome (GOLD analysis project Ga0268256, IMG submission 200247) | Agave microbial communities from Guanajuato, Mexico - At.Am.rz (v2) (version 3) | ecosystem: Host-associated > Plants > Roots > Rhizosphere | place: Guanajato, Mexico | collected 2012-06-07
GAGCCTGGTTTTCCATGGCGTGGGCATTACGCAGTCCGGTCACAAAAATTTCGCGCACGTCGGTTGTCATTCTTCATCCTCCTTGTTGAGCGCCCCCAACCGTTGTTCGCCACGGAAGTTCCCGCCGATATCCGGGCACGTGCTGGCTCGTTGCGTGTTGTGCTCGTTCTGCGTTATGGGCCGGAACAATCCCCGCGGCGCCCGGTTGGGCGGCCGATGAAACGAGGAGACATCAAATGTTTTATACCGACAACAAGCTGCAGTACCCAGTGAGAGTGGAGACACCAGACCCGCTGTTTGCGAGAGCGCTTCAGCAGGCAATTGGCGGCGTGGAAGGAGAAATCCGCGTCGCCATGCAATATTTTTTCCAGGCGTGCGGCGCGCGCGGGAATCCGAAATTTCGTGACCTTCTCATGAACACGGCCACGGAAGAACTCGGTCATATCGAAATGCTCGCCACGGCGGTTGCCCTCAACCTGGAAGGGGCACCTCTTGAACAGCGCGAAGAAATCTCTGGCGATGTGGTGGGAGGAGCCGTGCTGAATGGAGTCAATCTGAAGAACATACTATCGTCCGGGCTCGCCGCTATGCCCGTCGATTCAGACGGAGTGCCTTTTGACATGTCGCATATTTATGCCAGCGGAAACATTGCTGCCGACATGACCGCCAACGTTGCTGCGGAATCGACAGGCCGGGTGCTTGCTGTGCGGCTGTACAACATGACCAACGACCCGGGCATGAAGGACATGCTGTCGTTCCTCATTGCCAGAGACACGATGCATCAAAACCAGTGGCTTGCCGCGCTGGAGGAGTTGGGCGGGGCAAAAAGTGCCTTTCCCATTCCCAACAGCTTTCCGCAGGAGCTGGAACAGCAGGGGTTCAGCTACGCCTATCTGGGCTTCCAGTACGATGGGAGCGAGCCGGCGCAGGGCCGCTGGAGCACAGGAGCCTCCATTGATGGAAAAGGGGATTTCTCGACAAAGATTTCCGAGCCCTTAGGGCAGAAACCGGAGCTCGGTCCTGCCAAGCCGGGCGGCGGGGCGCAGAAGGAACAGATGTGAGCATCTTTCCACCCAAAATGCCCGCCTCCCAGGAGGCGGGTGTCGCGCAGAGGAAAAGGTGATGGCAGTGGAAGCTTTATCGGGAACATGGGTGCTGGTAGGCGTCGCCGGCTTGGTGATCTGGCTCTTCGGCGGTGTGTTGAACGCCGTCAGCTACAGTAGCCCGCCAAGGCCAAGCGGTGGTTATTCTACGGTCGTGATGTCTGCTCTGTTTGTGGCTGGTGGCGTACTCGAGCTCGTGATGATTGTAGGCATCCTGACGGAGTCGCTGTCGAACTGACGGCCCCCGTAGCGTCGAAGTAAGGGAGCGGTTCGTTCCGCTTTCCAGAGTTTGACCAGTACAGCGCGAAGCAGATTGGGGATATCGCCTTCAGCCACCGCTTGAGAAGCCTGCGCGTTCCCAAACGCCCTGCGGTTGGACGCCGGAGCTTGACATGGATCAGAAACAACTACCGGCGGGTAGTCACCCCCTTTCTGGTTGGCGACCAGACATCGCGCACCGGACGCAGCCCGAAGCAGGCTGGCCAGCCCGTTCAGCGAGCGTTGGCGGTCGTGTCAATTCCTTGACGGCTCCGCCGGGCCAAGTCGGGATTAATGATCGGCATACTCGGACACCCGTACATGCCTACTTATAGATGTACGCCGGTCGCCTCGGGCGGTAATCCAGCATGGACTGGTCGCGCAGGTGTAACAGCCGTCGCTGCTGGGACGACAGCTGTATTCCGGGCAACGAGTATCAATGACACGGGAACTGAGGCGGACGTTTGCGGCAACCCGAGGCTCCCGTGGGCTTGCCTCGACAGGCACCGTTGCCACCGTTGCCCGTAAATCCGGCGCTCTCATTCAGACAAGCTGCGCGCCCGGAGTTTTTGGAAAAGGACGATTCCGGCCAAGCAAAAACAAAGGGAGTTAGTGAGTATGATAGGCCATTCGCCTCGGAGTAAACCGAACGTCGTCCAAAGCGCAAATCCGGCTACAGTCAATATATACATACGCACTGAAATGGCTTCCGTGTCGCCTGACCGCATCACCTTCCAGACTTGAGGGATGAAGCTTGCCACGGAGCATATTGACGCAAGATAGCCGACGAGCAGACCGATGTCCATGAGCAGCAGAATTCCTTTTCCCAGTCCGTTTCCGCGTCCCTTGAATACAGGACGAGGTTAACGGCGTTGCGGTAATTTCGGGAGCACCTCGCGCGCCATGAACCGAATGAAGCCAGGCTGATCGCGAGAGACGTTGTGAATGTAAACTTCGCCGACGCCGCAGGAACGGCACTCATCGAGGAGCCGAAGGACGTCGCCTGCAGTGCTGACAAGGGGGACGCACTGGTCCATTTCCTCCGGAGGGATCTCGCGCGTCACGTTGTCAAAATCTGCCGGACTTGCAAGGTCCGCGAGGAGATCTGCCGGTGCGGCTGCCGTTCGCCACTGGTCCCACGCCGCGATACGCGCTTCGTCCCGTGTAGTCCCCCAACTGAGCTGCAGCTGGAGCGCGAGCGGCTTTTCAACGCCGCCTTTCGCTCGGTACCGGCCAAAAATGTCCGCCAGCTCCCGAGCCGGCTTGCGCACCGTCAGGAGACCATCTGTCCAGCCCCCCATCCATGCAGCAGTCTCCGCTGAAAGTGCAGCGCCGAACACGGCCGGAGGCCGCTTGGGAAGCGACCAGAGCTTCGCATTGTCGACTGAGAACCATGGCAATACGCGGGACACTGTCTCACCCTTCAGAAGCTCTCGCATAATGTCGGCCCCCGCCTGCAGACGCTGATCGCGTTCTTGCTTGTCCGGCCAGCCCTTGCCAACGACATGTTCGTTTACAGCCTCGCCGCTTCCGACTGCGATCCAGCGCAGCCGGTCGGGAAACATTTCCGAGAGAGTAGCAATCAGGTGCGCAAGCGTAACCGGGTGATAGCGCAAGCCACCGGGAATGGCGAGGCTGCCAAAGGGCAGCGTCGTGACCGCCATGGCGGCTCCCAGCCAGGTCCAGTTGTTCCCGGAGTTGCCTTGGCGCTCACTCCACGGGGTAATATGGTCAGAGGTCATGACAGCATCGAAACCCGCCCGCTCGGCTTGTTTGACGAATGACAGCAACTCGGCAGGTGCGAATTGCTCGTGAGACGCATGGTATCCAACGATCATGTCTTGGCTCCTGTCTGCTACAGTCTTTCAATGGACAATGCGCGTACGATGATTTCATCTTGGGAAAACAGCGTCTCAAGACTTTGGCGGTACTGCGCCCACCAGTGGCGATCGAGTTCGTCGGTCATGACCTCGAGCAGAATGATACGGTCCTCTTCAACCTTGCTGCCATCCTTCCATAAGCCGTCGGCCGGGATGGGATCATGAACCGTCACACCGCCGAAGCGGTTGGTCAGTTCGACACGGACCGTTTCAAGCGCGCGGTCGGACACAGCGGGAGTGACAGAAAGCAGGATCTCAACAAGATAAGGCATTTGGTCGCTCGCTCCGGTTGAATGGGCCTCAGCGTCGCCATCATTCAATGGCCCCCCGAAACGCGGGAACTATCGGTTTGTTTCCACCCACGGGGCACTACCAACCGGCATCGCGGCGACCGCACTGTGCCACTTGCATTGGATTTGTAGGGTGCCGGTGGCGCCACACCTGCTTGTCGTCTTACAGATTGCTAACGAGTTAGCCTAGCTATCAGACGCTCCACGTCCTCTGTGACGTACGGCTTTGAAAGAGTCGGCACGTCGGCATATGAACGATCCAGTCCCTTGGCGCCATAGCCCGACGCGAACGCGAACGGGATGCGTTGTTCCCGCAAAATTTCCGCTATCGGATAACTCGTTTGTCCATCGAGATTGACATCAAGAATTGCGACATCAAAGTCCCCACTACGCGCGATTTCACAACCCTGCTGCACGCGCGACGCAATAGTGCTCACCTCGTGGCCAAGATCCGTTACGATATCTTCCATCAGCATCGCCACAAGTGCTTCATCCTCAACGATGAAAATGCGGAGCTTCCTTTCAGGGATAGTCATCAGTGTTTATTCCGTTCGTCAGGATGCGAGGCGGGCAGGGGCGCGGTCAAACTGAAGTTGACGCCAGACTCGGTAAACGAAAGGAGAACCTGCGCATTCAGTTCACGAGCCAGTGCCTGTTCAAGAAGACGGCTGCCAAATCCTCTTTTTTCGGGAGCCGTGACGCTCGGACCATGTAGCTCTCTCCATGTGAGATGAAGCCATTTGTCTTCCCCGCCTCCCTCAATATTCCAGTCAACTGCGACTTTGCCTGCATCAACCGACAGAGCCCCATGTTTCGTTGCGTTGGTGGCAAGTTCGTGAAAGGCCATCGACAGGGAGAGCGCGAGTTTGGGATTCAACCGGCAGGGCGGTCCCGATACCTCAAGCTGGCGCTCCCGATCGGGGCATACGGCCTGGAGCGCCCTGTTCAGAATCTCGTGCAGATCGGCACCCTGCCAGCTTTCTTGCGTGAGAAGGTCATGGGCTCGGGCAAGCGCAACGAGGCGGTTCTCGAATTGCCGGAAGGCGTGGCTGTCCCGTTCGCCACGGAACGTCTGGGAAGCGAGGGACTGCACCGTGGCCAAGGTGTTTTTCACCCTGTGGTTCAGCTCGTTAATGAGCAACAGATGTCGCCGCTCCTCCTGGCGCTTCTCCGTTATGTCGCGTGCGATTTTCGACGCTCCGATGACCTGCCCTTTGCCGTCTTTCAAGGGAGAAACCGTGAGCGATACGTCGATCAGGCTTCCGTCTTTTTTGATGCGCACGGTTTCGTAATGCTCGATATGTTCGCCCCTGCAGATGCGTGCAAGGATTTCCGGCTCCTCGTCCTGGCGTTCGGGGGGGATGAGGATCGTAATTGGTTTTCCGACGACGTCCGCGGCTGTGTACCCAAAAAGTCGTTCGGCACCCTTGTTCCACGTCTGGATTATGCCTTGGGTGTTCTTGCTGACGATCGCGTCGTCCGAGAAGGTGACAATCGCGGCCAACCGCTCCGCAAACTCTTCGGCTTTCTTCCGGTCCGAAATGTCGACCAGCATGTTGATGGCGCCCGTCAGCCTACCTTCGCTGTCATGCAACGGGGTGGGGTAGGGGATGAACGGAACCCGCGTCCCATCCGGCCTTTCGGCAACCGCCTCTTCTCCGCGAATTGGCCGGTCCTCTTTAATTGCTACCGCCATTGGACACTGGTCGTGCGGCAGAAAAGTCCCGTCCGTCCGAAAGAGCCGCCAAGTGACGCACCACTCGTCGCCCAACGCCGGAACGCGGCCGGCCATTTCTACCGCCGCACGGTTGAAGAACGTGATGCGACCGTCAGCATCGGTAGTGTAGACCGCGGCCGGTAATGCCTCGAGAAGGTCGCGCAGGTTCCTCTCGTTCTCTCGTATTCGGTCTTCCATCCGTTTGGCTTCGGTTACGTCTATGAGGACGCGCACGCCATAACGAAACTCTCCGCTGGCGCCCCTCACCGACGAGCTGTGAACGTCCAGATACACGGACGTGCCATCCGGTTTAATCGCCTGCTTGCGCAATACGTAGCTGTCAATTTTACCCTCGACTTGCTGCGCGTAGCGCTCTGCGTCTTGCTTTTTGTCTTCGGCATGCGTGTAATCAAGAAATGTCATCGCGAGGAGTTCGTCTTCAGAACGCCCGAGCATTCGACAAAGCGCGTCGTTTACCCGCAGAAGGCGCCCAGCTGAATCTGCCTCTGCGATACCGATCGTCGCAGCTTGATAGGTTGCCGTAAGACGTTCTTCGCTTTCGAGACGTGCGAGTTCCGCCTGATGGACATCAGTGACGTCGGTGGTAAAGCAGCGCGTATTTATGAAACGTCCGTCTTCGAAGCGACTGTTCGAAGTGATCAACACATGCTTGATCTGCCCGTTCTTGGCGCGAAGTCTGGCTGGGTACCGATCGAGGTTTCTGCCGCAACTCAGCTTGTCTAGTATATCGGCAATTGCCCGGGCGTCCGCATGAATGGAGGCGATAGGTTTGCCGACATACTCCTCGGCAGTGTAACCAAGCAACTCAAGCTCGGCCTTGTTTGCCCGCAGAATGATTCCCTGGTTGCTGACGATATGGAGTCCGACGGCAGCGTTTTCAAAAAAGTCCTCAAGGTCGGCGGCGTGTCGCTTTGCTTGTCGTTCAAGAGCCTTCTGTGAAGAGATGTCCTGAAAGGAGTTTATTGCACCTTCAATGCGTCCGACCCGGTCCCGCAGTGCGCGCACATTTACCAATGCTTCAAAACGCGAGCCGTCGGGCCGTTCCATGACGACTTCGCCGTTACGCGTTTCCTTGCCTGAACGGACAGCTTCGGCAACCGGGCAGCTGTCATGGGGAAGGCTTGACCCGTCAAGCAGATAAAGGTGGAGCGATCCGCAGAAGCGGTCTCGTGGATCTCGTATTCGAGGATATCTACCCCAAAGCCGTGCGGCCTCAGCGTTGTATGAGACCAGGAGCCCTTTCCTGTCGCACACATACACCGCCGCGGGAACCGCATCCAGAAGAGCTCGGCCACCCGCGATGATAGCCTCGTATTCACTCAGCTGTAGATCTGGATCATTCTCGGCATTCGACATTAAGATTCCCATTCGCCGTTTCCCGTCTAAGCAACCCGCGGAAGAAAAGGCTGTCGCCTAACGCGCGACGCGTTGCATTGTTCCAGCGTCGCCCAAGTTTTTTCGTTAGCCGGTGGCCACCGTGCCTTTTTTTGGGTGGCGCCAAGGATACGGTGCGGTGTCGTGGCGCGGCGCTCACCTTGCGTTGTGAGAATTCTGCGTTTTCCGCCCCCGGGATTGCTCATCGCCGAAATAGCAAGGTTTGGTGCCCGAAATGATCGATCACTCTGCAATAGGTCTTGTTGAATGACCGGTCGTCATCCGGGCACGCGCCGATTTTCAGGGCATCTGCCAACAGGGACTGCAGCATATCGCGAGACGAAATCAGGCCTTGTTCTTGTGCGAAGACATCGTGCCCCCCTTTCGTTGGGGCCAAGGGATTTCACCTCGAAGCGGTAACGCCCTTTAGAAATCTACCGAAGAAATTAGCCTGCGCGTTTTAGCAGCCACTGCTCAATGATGGCGAGTGACTGGGGGGTGAGCTTCGCTCGGGGCTCTCCCAGAACTCTAATCGCTTGCGTCTGGACTATTCGGCGCACTGTAAAGTGTCAGTAGCGGTGTCAAGGGCACTGCTCGGTGAGGATTGGTTACACTAGCCCAACGAGAGGACGACAATATGTCTTCCATCCAAGCCTTGCAGCCATCTCTCCAGAGTAGATGGAAATGATCCAGTCAGTCTTGAATCGCGCGGGTCCATCGGCGATCTTGCTATTTGGTCATCGCCGGCTCATGGCCGTTCTGGCGATCAAAGAAATCTAGGACGCACGAGAGCTCCCCATTGCAGGCGAACGAACCTCCTTCCTACAGCTTTACCACGCAAGTCGTGATGCCTCGCGTGGGATCCACAATGATCACAACCGCTTACGTCATCGACGCCAAAGGCCTTTTGGTGACGCGGGCGGGATCCTCCCGTCTCATCCCGTGGACCTCTATTCGGTTCCTACACGTTCACGTAACGAGCGGGGTCGGCTCCACTGGATTTCCCGTCTACAGCGCGCGTTTACGAATGCTCTTCTCATCGAGGGAGATATCCTCACTGCATTGGCAGGGAGAGACGCGAACTGATCAATCAGCCGATTACGTTCGCTTCATGGAAGAACTTATTCTTTTTGCGATCGCTCGCAACCCGCATATTCGGCTCCGATACGGCGGCGACCCTATGCTGGAGGCGGCGATCCCTGGCGTACTCTTTCTCGTCTCTCTGCCATTCTTGTTCATACCGTTCTTGATCATTAAACCGCTCGGTGCTCTTGTTTCCGGCTTCAAATTGTTTGGGTTGAACAAATTCGGAACCAGGCCCGTAGTTGCTGCAATCATCGCGGGACTTGGTGTGGTACTTAACATGCTTCCCTGGTCCACTGGTAAGCAGTTCAAGGCCGACGATCTGCCCACCGCAGAACTTCCGCCTAAATATCGGCAAGCCGGCGTCTCACCTGGAATGAAATAGCAGTTAGTTCCATAATATAGATTATGCCGCAAAGTTAATGTAGCACCCATTTAGTAATGCGACAGTTAGGCCGGATAGAAATGCGACACTCTCCTCGCATGACGACGCTGGTCAATGTCAACGTTGGGAGCAAGGATGCGACGATGCTCAGCCTGACCAGTCAGGAACGTTCGGAGTTGCTATGTCCTTTTTGATCACCATGTCGCAGAAAGAATTGCATCGCCTCGAAGTTATTGAGAAGATACATGATCGGCGCGTGAGCGTCGTTCAGGCCGCCGGCGTGCTCGGTATCAGCCGGAGCCAGATGCATCGGCTGTTAAAAGCATATGAGATCGATGGGATGCCCGGTCTCGTGTCGAAGAAACGCCAACAACCAAGCAACCGGCGTCACAGCGAGGATCTTCGCAACGCCGTTCTCGATCTGGTCAGAGAACGGTATGCTGATTTCGGTCCAACCTTAGCTCGTGAGAAGCTGATTGAGCGGCACCAACTGGCGATCGGCAAGGAAACGCTGCGCCAGTGGATGACCGAGGCAGGCATCTGGATATCTCGGAGCGAACCCAAGAAACGTGTCTTTCAACCACGCGGTCGGCGCGATTGCTTTGGCGAGCTGGTGCAGATCGATGGATCGCATCACTGGTGGTTCGAGAACCGCGGACCAAAATGCGCCCTTCTCGTCTATATCGATGACGCTACCGGCAAGCTGCTACATCTGCGCTTTGCGGGATCAGAGAACACTTTCGATTATCTGCACGCGACAAAGGCCTATTTGCAGCAATGGGGCAAGCCGCTGGCTTTTTATAGCGACAAGCACGGCGTGTTTCGCTCTACGCACGCTTCGGAGAAAGATCGAACCAGTGGGCTGACGCAGTTTGGACGCGCACTCTATGAGCTGAACATCGACATCATCTGCGCCAACACTCCACAGGCCAAGGGCCGGGTTGAACGGGCCAACCAGACCCTGCAGGATCGATTGGTCAAGGAGCTGCGGCTCCGCGGTATCGATACGATAGACGCTGCCAACGATTACGCCCAGGAATTCATTATCGATTTCAACGCTCGTTTCGGTAAACCACCGCGTAATCCGAAAGACATGCATCGTCCCCTCACCGCCCATGAGAACCTCGACAGTGCCATGTGCCGCAAGGAGGTCCGCACGCTCTCGCAATCCCTGACGTTGCGCTATGACAAGGTGATATTCATTCTCGATCCGACGGAACGGGCAACGGCGCTCGCGGGTCAAAAAGTCATCGTTTGCGATTATCCGGACGGCCGCCTGGAGATCATGCACGAGAGTTTTACGCTGCCCTATAGGACGTTCGACACGCTTCGCTCCGTTCACCGGTCGCCTGTGGTTGAGAACAAGAGACTGGATGACATGCTGTCACTCGTTGCTCAGATGCAGGAAGGTCGCGATCTAAAGCGGAGCAAACGTGGTCCGCGCCGAACCGGACAGGTCAACAGCATGTTTGAGATCCCGGACGGCAGCCAGAGTAATGGATATCAAAAGCGGGGCCGCAAGCCAGGACGACGGACGGATTTCATGAACGATCCGGAGGTGATTGCGAAACGACAGAGGGCACTCGCTCGAATGGAGGCGGCTGAATGAAGGCAGCTTTCGGCCCAAAGCGGACAATCGGTGACGAGTCGAAGAATTAACCTGACGGAAGCCCGACCTCGTTTTCGGTATGGTATCACTCATGTACCTTCTTCCATCGAACTTCAAAATCGCCAAGTAGAGGCCTCATTCGATCTGAAAGAGGCTAAAACAATGAATGAACCCGTTTCCGGCGTGAAATCACGCAACATCCTCGTGCTCGGTGCAGGTGAGCTTGGAATGCCTGTCCTGCGTAATCTGGCTCGTCGCTCGAAGGACGTAGACGGAGCAAAGATAAGCGTCCTGCTGCGCGCAAGCGCCGTTGAGTCCGACTCGCCGGCCAAACAGCGTGATATCGCCGAGATCCGTGACTTGGGGATTGAGATTGTCGTGGGCGATCTGGTCAAAAGTTTAATTGACGAGTTGGCTTCCCTGTTCTCGCAGTATGACACCGTCATCGGCTGCACAGGCTATGCGGCCGGGATCAACACCCCGATGAAGCTGGCAAAGGCCGCATTGCAGTCCGGTGTTCCGAGATACTTCCCGTGGCAGTTCGGCGTCGATTTCGAGGCCATCGGTCGAGGTGGCCCGCAGGACATCTTCGACGCGCAGCTTGATGTACGTGAACTGCTTCGCTCGCAGAACAAGACCGAATGGGTGATCATCTCCACCGGCATGTTCATGAGTTATCTGTTCGAGCCGGAGTTCGGTGTCGTCGATTTGGAAAAGAGCGCAGTAAGAGCGCTGGGCAGTTTCGATACGGCAGTAACGGTGACAACGCCCGATGATATCGGTGTGCTCACTGCCGAAATTGTGTTCTACGAGCCGACCATCGGCAACGAAATCGTCTTCCTGGCAGGCGATACTGTCACCTATGGCGAACTCGCGGACAAGCTGGAAGCAGGTTTAAACCGGCCGTTCAGTCGCTCTGAATGGACGGTTCCGGTTCTCTTGGAAGAACTGGCAAATGACCCGCAAAACATGATGCGCAAATACCGGGCAGCCTTTGGCATCGGGCGCGGCATGGCATGGGACAAGGCGGGCACGTTCAACGTACGGGAAGGTACTAAGGTTACGGATGTGTCCGATTGGATAAACGCCAATCTCAGCGGCAAGTAAGCGACCCTGAGCACCCCGTTCCGCATTAACGGTCAGCGGAGCGGTGCGCGCCCTCATATCAAAACGTCTGCCAGGAAGGCTTTTCTGGCGGACGAGAATCATAATCTTCGCGCGATTTTCTAAACAGGTCGGAATTCTCCACAACCCATGTCCACAGCGGGATCATGCGGATGAGAAGCCCCATACCCAATTCGGTCAGCTCATATTCTACGCGAGGTGGCATCTCAACGAGATCGTGGCGCGTGACGAGGCCATCTCTTTCGAGCTGGCGTAGGGTACGGGTCAGCATCCGTTGCGTCACACCATGCATTCGCCTTCCGATGTCCGCGTGTCGAAGCCTGCCATAAACCCCAAGAGTGTGTATCACGCCAAGAGACCACCTGTTGCCCGCGTGCGTCAGAACCTCTCGTCTGACCCCATCCTCATCTTCGCGCAGGCCGTCGCAGACAGCTTGAGAATAGTTCAGGATTTCTTCTCTGGTCATTTTCTGGTTTCCGGCAAGCTGCTGTGCGTCATATCAGCACTTTAAAGTGTGACACACGTTTTTGGCCCTACAAATATCTGGTTACGCTCAATATTCCGTGTCCGCAATTGGCGCAAAGCAACCGAGACGCTGAGGAAGCTAAAGCCGAAGGGGTGTTCCATCACCCGCCCCCTCCCTACCCTTGCAACCCGGCCCAGCCGGTCCGGTCGGGGGCTGATTGTCGGAGCGAGTGTCGCATTTCTAACGGGTCAGCGGCGTCGCATCTCTAATGAGCTTTGACAAGTTAAAGTGTCCGGTACATTCTATTTCCAAGTGCGACATGCCAATGATTTCAATGGTTTCACTTTGGAGATTTTGGCATGTCGCGATGCTATTCACACTTGACCCTCGCCGATCGACGGCGCCTGCATCAGCTGGTGGCGGCAAAAATTCCCGTCAACGAAATGGCCCGTCAGCTTGGCCGTCACCGCTCGACCATCTACCGTGAGATCAAGCGCAATACGTTTCGCGACCGCGAACTACCGGACTACGACGGCTACTACAGCACGGTTGCTGACGACATCCGCAAAGAGCGGCGACGGCGTTTGAGGAAGCTTGTGCGCCACCCGCACTTGCGCGAACTGGTTATCGAGCAGCTGGAGGCGCTTTGGTCACCCGAACAGATCGCCGGCCGCCTGCTCGCGGATGGCGTTTGCACCGTGCGTGTCTGCACCGAGACGATCTATCGCTTCATCTACGGCAAGGAAGATTATGCGCTGAAGCTCTATCAGCATCTGCCGGAGGGCCGCCGCAAACGCCGCCCTCGCGGTTCGAGGAAACCCCGCGACGGTGCCTTTCCTGCTGCCTGCAAAATATCGCAACGGCCTGATTTCATTGGTGATCGCTCGCAATTCGGCCACTGGGAAGGCGACTTGTTGATCTTCCAACGTGACTTGGGCACCGCCAACGTCACTTCGCTGATCGAGCGCAAAAGCCGCTACACCGTGATGATCAAGAACCAGAGCCGACACTCACGACCAATCATGGACAAGATCATCGAAGTATTCTCTTCCCTGCCGGCGTTCGCACGCCAGAGCTTCACCTTTGATCGCGGCACCGAGTTTGCCGGATTTAGGGCTTTGGAAGATGGTATCGGCGCGCGCAGCTGGTTCTGCGATCCCAGCGCACCCAAAAAGGCGCAGTGGAAAACACCAACAAGCGCATTCGCCACTTTATGCCAGGCGAGACGGACTTGACGGCCGTCTCGCAACGCAACCTCATCCAGCTTGCTCGCCATCTCAACGACCAGCCAAGAAAGTGCCTCGATTACAGGACACCGGCCGAAGTGTTCATGGCACATTTGCAAGAAGGACACTGAACCCCTACCCTAAAAACCGGCATGATGCACTTCGGCTAGATTCTCCAAGAAAGAATTGCATGCCTCGAGGTCATCCAGAAGATTCACGATCGGCGCCTGAATGTCGTCCAGGGCGCCGGCGTCCTCGGCATCAGCCGAAGCCAGATGCACCAACAAACGACTGGACGATATGCTGTCGCTGGTCGCTCAGATGCAGGACGGCCGCGATTTACAACGGAGCAAACGTGGCCCGCGACGAACCGGACAGACCAACAGTATGTTTGAGATCCCGGACGGCAGCCAGAGCAATGGATATCAAAAGCGCAGTCGCAAGCCCGGGCGACGGACGGATTTCATGAACGATCCAGAAGTGATTGAGAGAAGGCAGAAAGCGCTTGCTCGAATGGAGGCGGCTGAATAAGGCCGCTTTTAGCCCAAGGCAGACGCTCGACCCACAGCACCTGGTTGATGTAAGGTCGAACAGATGCGCAAAATGGCGGCTTTCGTGCTAATCGCCTTAATTCAACTTAGGGAGACCCGATGGAGTCACATAGTCAACCGATACACATAGCGTTCTCACGATCAGAAGCAAAAATTTTACACCAAGCCTTGAATGAAGTTTGCAATGGTCTTTCCCTGCCAGAGTTCGAAACTCGAATGGGAGCGAATCGCGATGAAGTCGAAAATCTGCTTAGTAGGTTGACCGAAATACTTGATGCCCCATGACCGCAATTGGCGCAAAGCAGTCACTACAACTGAGGAAGCTAAAGCCAAAGAGGGAGAACAACACCCGCCCCCTCCCTACCTTTGCCGCACTGACGGCTATTGGCGCGAAGCGGAAGACAGCGCACGGCGCAGCCCTGCTGAAGCCTCGTCTTGACCGAAGTCGACTGCGATCGAGTATCGGTGCTGGCGGTGCAACGGATCGGCAACCAGAGGCCGGCTGCGTGCGGCTCGGGGTCACCCCCTGCCGCGCTTCTTCAGCGGACCGGCGGGGGAACAATCCGACAGCTTACGTCTTCGCCGGTAGCCACACCTGACCCACTGCTATCGCACCCGCCAGCACGGACGCGACGACAAGCGCGACGCTGCCCCAGCCGAGGCTGGGCGCGAGCGCACCAGCCATTGCCGGCCCCACAAGCATGCCAACATTATTGCCTTGCATAGCGAGACCCATAGTCCCCCCAACCAGTTCCGCTCGAGGTGCCAGTCTTGGCAGGCATGTCATCAGCACGACCGGTACCAACCCGGCCATGAAGGAGAACAGAACAGAAAAGCTGGCGACCAACTGCCACGCCACACCGTCTGCCAAGATGCCGTAGCCAAACCCCATCATAGCCAGGAACCCTCCCGTTAAAATCCGGGTTGGACGTTTCCACCTTGCAAGCAGAAAGCCGGAGACAAGATTGCCGATGCCACCAGCCGCTATCGAGATTGCAGTAACGGTTCCAGCGAAGTTTCGGCTGAGCCCGACGTCCTCTTGAAGCAGCGTTGGAAGGAAGCCAAAGATCGCGAAGAAGGCGGTGGAAAAGGCAGCAAACAGCGCCGCTAGCACCCAGGGGCCTGTCGCGACAGCGACCTGTGCCAATTGCTCCTTCACCGACCGGTCCGTCATCCCAACTGTTGTTGCTGGAATTGATGCGACAGCGACTAGTCCGTAGCCGAGCAGAAGCGCGGCGTTCAGCATCCAGAACTCGCGCCAATCGAAATACTCCAGCAGCGGCGCGCACAGCATGGCTAGCGCCATTCCAATGGGCATGACGGTCGCCCAGATGGCAATCGCCCATTCGCGTAGCTTTGAGGACGGAATGGCGAAGATCAATGTGGGCGCGGCCACCATGACTGAAACAAAGCCAAGTCCCTCAAGAACACGCCACAGGATCAGATCTCCAGCGCCGCCAGCAGTAACGCCGAGTCCGGATGCCAGAGCCTGGCATAAAAGCCCCCCCACCACCATACGCTTCGCACCAAGTCGATCCACGGCTAGTCCGATCGGCGCGCCACAAGTCGCCCCTACGATCGAGAAGGCAGAGATGACCCAGGAAGCGACCACAAGATCGGCCTCCAAGTCGCTTTGGATGAGGCTTAGCGCAATCGGTGCCTTCCCCACCTGCAGCGCAGAAACGATACCTGTCCCCGCGATGGCAAATACGACAAGCCAGCCTACCGGCCCCGTCCGGGCCTCTTCAAGATGATGTGCAACAGACATGATGTACGTCTCCCACGGCATTTATCCGGCGTCGACCAGTTCGCCTTCCTCGCTCTTGCTTGGCGCAGCGGTGTAAGGCTCGTCGGCGCGCGCCCGACGCAAGGCCGTGCCCCACCACTTCAACTGATGCAGCATTGCGGTAGCAGCCCCTGCACAACTCGCGGGGTCAACCAGCCGTCCTTGATCATCGAAGACGTCCCATGCGTTCCGGAAGCTGACAGTGTCGCGCACCGTCACCGCGTGCAGTTCCGCAATTACGCCCCGCAGGTGCTCCACGGCGCGAAGGCCCGCCCCAAATCCGCCGTAGGAAACGAATCCCACCGGTTTGGCCTGCCATTCATGATAACCAAGATCGATAGCGTGCTTGAGAACGGCTGGAAAGCTGTGATTGTACTCCGGCACAACGAACACAAAGGCATCGGCGTCGGCAAGACGCTGGCAGAATGCCACAGCTTCAGGACCGGGTATGTCCGAAATGACCGCTGGCAAATGGACCTCTGCCAGATCAATAACATCAACTGAGAAACTATCGTCTGACCGAATCTGGTCGGTGAACCATCTGGCAATCGTTGGCGCGAGGCGGCCTTCGCGATTGCTGCCCACGAGGATGGCGAGGTGAATTGGCTTAGCTGACATGATCCTTTCTCCTTCATCACAGGTACTGCAGCGCTGACACGCGGATGCGTGGTCAAGACGGATCTGCACGATCGGAGCCGACGGGCTTCGTGCTCGCGATCTAGCTGACATATTTCTTTCTACTTTGGTTGAGCCCTTTCGTTAGGGCTGAACAAACGATAGATCATGTGGATGGATAAAAAAGTGCAATTTTTCGACCAAACCAATCGGATGAGTGGATGCTTTTAATTTCACTTGAGCAGTGGCGTGCCCTTGTCGGCGTCGTT
>Ga0268256_1001266_pt1 | contig 15709 bp, 10 predicted proteins | sample AgamicAtAmrz_FD_200247 | JGI IMG/M metagenome (GOLD analysis project Ga0268256, IMG submission 200247) | Agave microbial communities from Guanajuato, Mexico - At.Am.rz (v2) (version 3) | ecosystem: Host-associated > Plants > Roots > Rhizosphere | place: Guanajato, Mexico | collected 2012-06-07
GCCGCCGCGCAGCAACGGGCTGAAGCGCAAATCGTTGAGGAAATAGACACGGTCGACGCCGGCGCGGTTGAAGGCATCGGCCGGCGCCAGGGCCACCTTGATATCCGCGGTGGTCATGTCATCACCGACCGCCAGCAACTGGATTTCAGCGTTCAGTGGCTGGTTGAGTGCCGAATGCAGGGTGATCTCACCCAGCCCCAGCGCAGGCGCCAGCCCCGAATAGAACGCCGAGCTCGATGCCAGGCCGATCAGCAGATGACGAACATGAGTCATAAAAGCTCCCGATAACTCCGCTCGAAAACGGTTGCAGCGGCTCTAACCGGGCCGACGATTCTGCAAGGTGCGGCGTGCATGGCGCTGCCTCGGCAAACGCTCCTTGTCCCACCGAGTAGTGAGTATGGTCACAATTCAAAGACTTGCGAGTTTCTCGAGCCGTTCAAGTCCTACCGCTCGAGCACCTCGCCATCATACGCAAAAAGCCAGAAATACGGCTACTTATGTGAACGCCGTCAACCTTGTGACGGCCGCAGGGTCCACGCCGCGAGCAGGGTCAGCGCGAACAGCGCGCCCATCAGCCAGAAGCTCTGCTGGAAAGCCGCCACCTCGGCCAGGAAATCACCGCCCTCCTGGCGATGGCGCCACTCCAGGAAAAAGGTCAGCAGGTTCACGCCGAAGGCCCCGCCCAGCTGCCGCACGAAGGTGATGGCGCCTGCGCCGTGGGGCACCTGCTCGCGATCGAGCGCATCCAGCGCACCGGTAGTCAGCGCCGGCAGCAGGATGCCCAGGCCGACCCGCCCGATGCAGGCCCAGAAACACAGCACCAGAAAGGACGCGCCCGGCTGCAGCCAGCCCAGGCCGAGCGAAGACACCACCAGCGCCAGCAGGCCCGCGACCAACAGCACGGCCGTCGACAGATGGTCGCTCAAGCGCCCGCCCATGAACGAGGCGACGCCCATCACCACCCCGGTCGGCAACAGCAGCAGACCTGCCCAGCCTGCGCTGTAGCCCTCGATGGCCTGCACGTGCAGGGGAATGATGTAGGTGGTGCCGTACAGGCCCATGCCAAGGGCGAGCGCCACCCAGCTGGCCTTGCGAAAGCCTGCGTGCCGCCACAGCGCCAGCGGCAGCAAGGGTCGGCTGCTGACGCGGCTGCGCCACAGAAAAACGGCGATGGCCGCCAGGCCGATCACCCCCGGCGCCCACACCCGCGCTTCGGCCCAGGCGAAACGCTGGGCCTCGGCCAGCGCGCCGAGCGTGGCGAACAGGCCGACGTTGAGCAGCACGAATGCCCAGAGGTCGAGAAACGGTGTATTGCGCTGGCGCTCGCTGGGCATCAGGAACAACCCGGCCAGCATGGCCAGGAAGCACATGGGCAAGGGCAGCCAGAACACCGCGTACCAGCCGAACATGTCGACCAGGTAACCGCCGATGGTCGGCCCCAGTGTGGGCGCGATCATCACCCCGAGCCCGTAGGCGCCCAGTGCAGCGCCGCGACCGCCGCCGGCGAACACCCGGAAGATCAACACCATGGCCAGCGGCTGGACGATGCCGGCGCACAGGCCCTGGATGATGCGCAGGGTGATCAGTTGCCAGGCCGCGCTGGCGACCAGGGCAAGCACCGAGGTGACGATGAACACGGCCAGGCCGGCCTGCGCCGTGGCCCTGGCACCAAAGCGGGCCTGGGCCCAGGCGGAAAGCAGCAGCCCCGAGGTCATCGCGGCGAGAAAACCGGTGGACAGCCACTGGGCCAGGGGGCGGCCGATGCGAAAGTCGGTCATGATCGCCGGCAGCGCGACGTTGACGCTGGTCGACGCCAGGATCATCGCCATGCTGCCGAGCATCAGCACGATCAGCAGGTAATTCGGATAACGCGGCCCGTAACGTCTCTGCAGCAGAGACAGGTCCTGCATCAACGCCGCTCCAGATTGCCCAGAATGCGCGCGTGCACCTGCTGGCAGCGGCGCAGGTCTTCCTGGTCGATGCCGGCAAACAACTCTTCACGCAGCTGCGTGGAAATCGCCTCGATCTTCTCGATCAGCGGCTTGGCGGGCGGACACAGGGCAATCTTCTTGGCGCGGCGATCTTCAGGTACCGCATGGCGCACCACCAGGCCCTGGGCTTCGAGGCTGTCGAGCAGCCGGGCCAGCGTCGGCCCTTCCACGCCGACGCTCTGCGCCAGTTCGCGCTGGGTCGGCAGTTCGGCGAAACGGCCGATATGCAGCAGCACCAGCCAGCGCGCCTGGGAAAGCCCCAGCCCAGCGAGTCGTCGATCCAGTTCTGCGCGCCAGGCACGGGACAATTGCGCCACTTGCATGGCGAAACGATGGGGTTCGTTCGGGGACATGGAGGTCGCTCTTCGAATTATCAAAAACTAATTATTAGCGAGCTAACCATAGCTTTTGGCAGAGAGCAAGATTGCCGTCGTAACCAGACACACCCCTGTCGCCTGTTCGATCAGGCCTCGAACTCCGCCTGCAGCGCGGCACGCACGCAGTGCAGCACGCCCTCCTCTATACGCCCGGCGAACAGCGGGCTGACCTCGGCGACCGGCGGCAACTCGCCCTCGCCATCGAGAAACGCGTCCTGGATTTCGCCCAGCAGCTCCTCGGGCAGATCGAGGGCCTGCTGCAGGGAAATCTGGTGCTCGGCGATGGCTTCGGCGAGCATCGCGTAGGCGCTCTTCGGGCTGCAGCCCAGCTGCGTGGCGATCTGGCTCGGCGTCATGCCGGCGCGGGCCAGGCTGACCAGCTCGTGACGCAGGTCGACCACCGGCGCTGGCGTATCAGCGCCGGCCAGCACGTCCAGAAAGGCCTCGCCGTAGCGCTCCAGCTTGCGGGCACCGACACCGCTGACCCGGGCCATCTCGGCCATCGTGGTCGGCTTGCTGCGCAGCATTTCCAGCAAGGTGGCGTCGGGGAAGATCACGTAAGGCGGCACCGCGTGCTCCTCGGCCAGGCGCTTGCGCAGGGCACGCAGCGCTTCCCACTGCTCACGCTCGTCGCCGCGCACCAGCTGCCGCGCAGCGCTGCCGGACGCCTTGGCGCTCTGCTGGGGCTTGAGGTCGCGGCGCAGCAGCAGGGTCACCTCACCGCGCAGCAGCGGCCGGCAGCTGTCGGACAGGCGCAGGCCGCCGAAGCCTTCCAGGTCGACGTCCGCCAGGCCGCGGGCGACCAGCTGGCGGAACAGCGAACGCCACTCGCCCTCGCTGAGCGCGCCGCCCACGCCGAATACCGACAGGTGCTGATGGCCGAGGCCGCGCATCTTCTCGTTGTCGCGGCCCAGCAGGATATCCACCAGATGGCCGACGCCATAACGCTGGCCGCTGCGATAGATGGCTGACAGCGCCTGGCGGGCCGGCTCGGTGGCGTCCCAGGTCTGTACGCCGTCGGTGCAGTTGTCGCAATGCCCGCAAGGCTGCGGCAGTTCTTCATCGAAATAGGCCAGCAGCACCTGGCGGCGACAGCGCGTTTCTTCGCACAGCGCCAGCATCGCGTCGAGCTTGTGCTGCTCCACCCGCTTGTGGCGCTCGTCGCCCTCCGAATTGGCGAGCATCTGCTTGAGAAAGATCATGTCCTGCAGGCCGTAGGCCATCCAGGCATCGGCCGGCAGCCCGTCGCGCCCGGCGCGGCCGGTTTCCTGGTAATAGGCCTCCAGCGACTTGGGCAGGTCCAGGTGCGCGACGAAGCGCACGTTGGGCTTGTCGATGCCCATGCCGAAGGCGATGGTGGCCACCATGATCAGGCCTTCCTCATTGAGAAAGCGTTTCTGGTTATAGGCGCGCAGCTCGGCGGGCAGGCCGGCGTGATAGGGCAACGCCGGGAAGCCCTGCTCGGTCAGGAAGCCCGCCACCTCCTCGACCTTCTTGCGCGACAGGCAATAGACGATCCCGGCATCGCCCTTGCGCGCCGCCAGGAAGGCCAGCAACTGCTTGCGTGGCTGCTCCTTGGGCACGATGCGATAGAAGATGTTGGGCCGGTCGAAACTGGACAGGAAACGCTCGGCATCCTGCAGGTGCAGGCGATTGACGATTTCCTCGCGGGTGCGCATGTCGGCAGTCGCGGTCAGGGCGATGCGCGGCACCTGGGGGAACAGCTCGGCCAGTTGCCCCAGTTGCAGGTACTCGGGGCGGAAATCGTGACCCCATTGCGACACGCAGTGGGCCTCGTCAATGGCGAACAGGGCGATCTGCAGCTGCTGCAGGAAGTCCAGCATGCGCGGCTGCACCAGGCGCTCCGGGGCCAGATAGAGCATCTTGATCTCGCCGCGGCGGATTCGCGCGGCGATATCGCGCTGCTGTTCGGCCTCCAGGGTGGAGTTCAGCGCCACCGCCGCCACACCGAGTTCCTCCAGGGTCGCCACCTGATCGTCCATCAGGGCGATCAGCGGCGACACCACCACGGCCAGCCCGTCGCGCAGCAGCGCCGGTACCTGGAAGCACAGCGACTTGCCGCCGCCGGTGGGCATCAGCACCAGCGCATCGCCGCCGCTGGCCACGCGCTCGATGATCGCGCCCTGGCGACCCCGAAAGCTGTCATAGCCGAATACGTCTTTGAGGATGCGTTGCGCCTGCTCGAGCATGTAGGGTCTCCGAATCAAGCGGGGTATTATACGCACCTGTGCCGCAAGGTGCGGCCTTGACACCGCTCTTTACCTGCAACTCTGGCTGGCTGCACAGGTCTGCACTTGCATGGCAACGCAGATAGTTTTTCAACAGCCTGCTAGAATCCAGCCTCGTTTACTTCTCCAAGGTAGCCACTGATGTCCTTCGCCGAGCAACTGTCCCGCCTGCAAGCCTTCCTCGATGCCGATGACCTGCACGAAGAGGCTCTGGACTACGTCGCCGCCCATGGCTACCTGACGGCCCTGTCCATCTGCCCGGAAAAGATCGAGCCGCGCGAGTGGATCGACGCCCTGTTCTCCGAGCCGCCGCACTACCGCAGCGACGAGGAGCGCGACGAGATCGAAGCCACCCTGATCCAGCTGCAGGCCCATATCGCCCGTCAGCTGGCCAGCGACGACGAACCGGAAGTGCCGTGCGACCTGGACCTGGGCGACGAGCCGGACGACTCCGACCTGCGCGGCTGGTGCATCGGCTTCATGGAAGGCGTGTTCCTGCGCGAGAGCGTGTGGTTCGACGACGCCGAAGACGAAGTCAGCGAGCTGCTGCTGCCGATCATGGTCGGTTCGGGCCTGTTCGACGAGCAACCGGAGTTCGCCGAGATCGCTCGTGACCGTGACCTGGTCGACAGCATGGTCGATCAGATTCCGGAACTGCTGACCGCGCTGTTCCTGCTGTGCAACGCCCCCGACGAGAAACCCGCGCTGCTCAAGCCCCGCCACCACTAATGGCGACGCCGTCATGGCGCGCGAACCCTTCGAGACCCGCAACCCGCTGCTGCGCTACTGCCTGCTGACCCTCGGCTGGCTGAGCGTGGCGCTGGGCGTGCTCGGCATCTTCCTGCCGCTGCTGCCCACCACACCCTTCCTACTGCTCGCCGCGGCCTGCTTCATGCGCAGCTCGAAGCGCTTCTACCTGTGGTTGGTCGAGCACCCGCGGCTAGGGCCATGGATCCGCGACTACCTGGCCGGCGAAGGCATCCCGCGCAAGGCCAAGATCTACGCCATCGGCCTGATGTGGCTGAGCATCGGCATTTCCTGCGTTCTGGTGCCGCTGATCTGGGCACGGCTGTTCATGCTCACCAGCGCGGTACTGGTCAGCCTGTATATCCTCAAGCAGAAGACCCTGCCGGATCGCCGCTGAACGGTCGCCAGGGCTTCTACCGCAAGGCAAGTGTGGTGTCACACAGCAGATGGCATATCCGAGCGCTTGGACCGAGTGGTCGCTCAAAGGCAGAAGCGGCCGGTCGTGCTGCGATTTCAAACCTGCTCATAGTGGTGGGCTGAAGCCCCCCTACGAGGCTGGCACTATCTATAGGGTGGGCTTTAGCCCACCACTGCAAATGGCTGCTTGCGCCACATGCCTGCCGCCCCACATCAAGACGCCCCTGGCCGGGCTTCAGCAAGGCGTTCGAGCCGCCGAAAGCGCGCCTATCGCACATCCCTCTTGAACGCCGCCTCCAGCGCATCGTTGAGGGTGCGCAGTACCTTGACCCGGGCGTACTGCTTGTCATTGGCCTCGACCAACGTCCAGGGCGCCAGGCGGGTACTGGTGCGGTCGACCATATCGCCAACGGCCTCCCGGTACAGCGGCCACTTCTCGCGGTTACGCCAATCCTCCTCGGTGATCTTGAAGCGCTTGACCGGGTTGCTCTCGCGCTCGCGAAAGCGCAGCAGCTGGGTCTCTTCGTCGATGGCCAGCCAGAACTTCACCAGCACCACGCCGGCGTTGCTCAACTGCTCCTCGAAGTCATTGATCTCGCCGTAGGCGCGCAGCCAGTCCTCGGGCGCGCAGAAACCTTCCACCCGCTCCACCAGCACCCGGCCATACCAGGAACGATCGAACACCGTGAACTTGCCGCGCGCCGGTATGTGCCGCCAGAAACGCCACAGGTAGGGCTGCGCGCGCTCCTCCTCGGTTGGCGCCGCGACCGGTACGATGCGGTACTGGCGCGGGTCCAGCGCTGCCGCCACACGGCGAATCGCCCCGCCCTTACCGGCAGCGTCATTGCCCTCGAACACCGCGACCAGGGCGTGACGACGCATGCGTTTGTCGCGCATCAGCTGCGCCAGGCGCGCCTGTTCCCGGGTCAGCTGCTCACGGTAATCGGCTTTGGCCAGGCTCAGGCCCATATCCAGGCTGTCGAGCAGGCTGCGCTGATCGGTGCGCGTCATCAGCGGCGTGGTGTGCGGCAACGACGCCCGCTCGGCGCTGCCACGCAGCGCCGCCTGCAGGCCTTCGAGCAAGATGCGCCCGACCGTCAGGCTGCGGTAATTGGCATCGGCACCGGCGACGATGTACCAGGGTGCGTAATCACGGCTGGTGCGCCGCAGCACATCTTCGCCAGCGCGCACGAACTTGTCGTAGGTCTTCGATTGCTGCCAGTCCAGGGGGCTCAGGCGCCAGCTGTGCAGCGGATCGTCCTGCAGGGTCTTGAGCCGGGTGAGCATCTGCTTCTTGGACAGGTGAAACCAGAACTTGAAAATCAGCGTGCCCTCGTTGCAGAGCATCTGCTCCAGGCCCAGCGCCCCGTCGATGGCGCCGTTGAGCTGATCCTTCTTGAGGTCGCCGTGCACCCGGCCCTGGAGCATCTGGCTGTACCAGTTGCCGAAGAAGATGCCGATGCGCCCCTTGGGTGGCAGTTGCCGCCAGTAACGCCAGGCAGGCGGTCGGGCCAGTTCCTCGTCGGTCTGCTGGTCGAAGGTGCTGACCTGGATGAGCCGTGGATCCATCCACTCGTTGAGCAGCTTCACCGTCTCGCCCTTGCCTGCGCCCTCGATGCCATTGATGAGGATGATCACCGCATGGCGGCCCTGCTCGCGCAGCGCGTACTGGACTTCGAGCAACGCTTCGCGCAGCACCTGCTCTTCGGCAGCGAACGTGGCCTTGTCGATGACGTGGTCGATCTCGGCGGATTCGAACATAAGCACCTCTTCCTGAACGGTGCATGCAGACTAGGGGCCGTTTGCCGCTTCGCGCAAGCGACGGCGCTCGGGCTGCCAGGCCCGCTGCTGCAAACGGGTGCATCACGACCGCACCTTGGCCCTGCTAGAATCGCCGCCCTGCCCGCCACAGACACCCGACCATGGCCGATCAATACGCACAGCTCGACTGGGACGAACAGGGCCAGCCCTCCTCGCGTCAGTATGACGATGTCTACTTTTCCCGGGAAAATGGCCTGGAAGAAACGCGCTACGTGTTTCTCGACAACAACGACCTGCCACGGCGCTTTGCCGCCCTGCCGCCGGGTGGGCAATTGGTGATCGGGGAAACCGGCTTTGGCACCGGGATGAATTTCCTCTGCGCCTGGCAATCGTTCGACGAGCAGGCACCCGCCGGCGCCCGCCTGCATTTCGTCAGCGTGGAGAAGCACCCCCTGAACCAGGCGGATCTGCAGCGTGCCCTGGCGCTATGGCCCTCCCTGCAACGCTACAGTCAGCAGCTGCTGGAGGCCTATCGCTGCCTGAACCCGGGCTTCCAGCGCCTGGTGTTCGACGATGGCCGGGTGCTGCTGACCCTGCTGATCGGCGATGCACTGGCCATGCTGCCGCAGCTCGATTCGCGCATCGATGCCTGGTTTCTCGACGGCTTCGCACCCTCGAAGAACCCCGCGATGTGGACGCCCGAGCTGTTCGCGCAAGTGGCCAGGCTGAGCGCGCCGGGTACCACCCTGGGCACCTTCACGGCCACCGGCTACGTGCGCCGCGGCCTGATCGAAGCGGGCTTCGCCATGAAGCGCGTGCCGGGCCTCGGCAAGAAATGGGAAGTGATGTGCGGCGCCTTCACCGCTGCGGCCAGCAATCAGGCCAAGCCCTGGTTCGCGCGGCCGACTGACCGCCACCGGGAACGAAACGCCCTGGTGATCGGCGCCGGGCTGGCCGGCTGCTCCACGGCTGCCAGCCTGGCCAGACGCGGCTGGCAGGTCAAGGTGCTGGAGCGCCATGGCGCCGCGGCCCAGGAAGCCTCGGGCAATCCCCAGGGCGTCTTGTACCTCAAGCTGTCCGCCCACGGCACTGCACTGTCGCGACTGATCGTCGATGGCTTTGGCTACACCAGGCGGCTGCTCGAACGCCTGCACAAGGGGCAGGACTGGGATGATTGCGGCGTGCTGCAACTGGCGTTCGACGAACGCGAAGCCCAGCGCCAGGCCAAGCTCGCCGCCGCCTTTCCGCCCACGCTGCTCAACCCACTGGATCGCCAACAGGCCGAACGGCAGGCCGGCATCGCCCTGGCCAGTGGCGGCTTGTTCTACCCCGATGCCGGCTGGGTGCATCCACCAGCGCTGTGCGCGCAGTTGCTCGACCACCCCGGGATTCGCCTGCACGGCCATCAGGAAGCCCTGACGCTGAAACGCATCGACGGCCGGTGGCAGGCACTGAGCAACGCGCGAGTACTGGCCGAGGCGCCGGTGATGGTGATCTGCAGCGCGGCGGATACTCTGCGCTTCGAGCAAAGCGCGCACCTGCCGCTCAAGCGCATCCGCGGGCAGATCAGCCGGTTACCGGCGTCACAACGCAGCGCCGCGTTGAGTACCGTGGTGTGCGCCGAGGGTTACGTAGCCCCGCCGCGTCAGGGCGAGCACACCCTGGGCGCCAGCTTCAACTTCGACAGCGACGACCTGACCCCAAGCAGCGCCGAACACGCCAGCAACCTGGAGCTGCTGCGGGAAATCTCCAGCGACCTGGCCGAGCGCCTCGAGGCCGACAAGCTCGACCCCGATTCGATGCAGGGCCGCGCCGCCTTTCGTTGCACAAGCCCGGATTACCTGCCGATCATTGGCCCCTTGGCCGATGCCGAGCAGTTCGCCCAGGCCTATGCCGTGCTGGCCCGGGACGCCCGCCAGGTGCCCCCAGCCCCCTGCCCCTGGCAGCAAGGTCTGTACATCAACAGCGGCCACGGCTCGCGCGGGCTGATCACCGCCCCGCTGTCCGGCGAACTGATCGCCGCCTGGCTGGAAAACGAGCCGCTACCCGTGCCTCGCGACGTCGCCGAAGGCTGCCACCCCAACCGCTTTGTGCTGCGGCAGCTGATTCGCAAGGGTTGAGTGGGCCGAGCACGCCGGTGGCAAACCGCGCGCCCTCCTATAAATAACCGACTCCCCAAATCGCGGGCATGGACTGGGCGTCCCCGCCCGCTCCCACAATCAACGCCTTGGCAGCGCTCTTTCGGACAGACACCATTCTTTTCTGTGGGAGCGGGCCATGCCCGCGAAGCGATTGCGGCCTCGCTGCCAGCTAGAGGCATCCACCCTCCGGCCATTTTATTGAACATTCCCGACGCACGGGGACTCGAAAAAACTCGAGCCTGCTGCGTTGCATCCCCGCGCGCAGCAGCTTTTTCACTGCTCGATCGTCTCCGGCGCGCCCTGGAGCGCACTGGAACTCAGCACCGGTACAACACTGGTACGGACTGACGTTAAGGAGGAACAGAGCCCAGGAAACATGCGGGCTTTATAGACTATGTGCGGAATAGCAGGCGAACTTCGATTCGATAACCAAGCGGCCGACCTGGCCGCCGTTGAACGCATCACTCACCACCTCGCCCCTCGCGGCCCGGACGCCCATGGCTTCCACAGCCGCGGTCCCGTCGCCTTCGGCCACCGCCGGCTGAAGATCATGGATCTCGCCGAAGCCTCGGGCCAGCCGATGATCGATAACGATCTGGGCCTGTCGATGGTCTTCAATGGCGCCATCTACAACTACCCGGAATTGCGCAGTGAGCTCGAGCAGCTCGGCTATCACTTTTTCTCCGGTGGTGACACCGAGGTGCTGCTCAAGGGCTATCACGCCTGGGGCGCCGACCTGCTGCCCAAGCTCAATGGCATGTTCGCCTTCGCCATCTGGGAGCGCGATAGCCAGCAGCTGTTCATCGCCCGTGATCGCCTGGGCGTGAAGCCGCTGTACCTGTCCAAGACCAAGGATCGCCTGCGCTTTGCCTCCAGCCTGCCGGCGCTGCTCAAAGGCGGCGATATCGGCAAGACCCTGGATCCTATCGCGCTCAACCATTACCTGAACTTCCATGCCGTAGTGCCGGCGCCACGCACTATCCTCGCCGGCGTGGAGAAACTGCCGCCGGCCACCTGGATGCGTATCGACACCAATGGCAAGGTCGAGCAGCAGGTCTGGTGGACGCTGAACTTCGGCCCGAACGCCGACGAAGCCAACTTCACCTTCGAAGACTGGCGCGACGCCACCCTCGACAGCATGCGCGAAGCCGTGGAGATCCGTCAGCGGGCCGCCGTGGACGTCGGCGTGCTGTTGTCCGGCGGCGTCGACTCCAGCATGCTGGTCGGCCTGCTGCGCGAAGCCGGTGTCGAGAACCTGCTGACCTTCTCCATCGGCTTCCAGGATGCCGGCGGCGAGCGCGGCGACGAATTCCAGTATTCGGACCTGATCGCCAAGCGCTTCGAAACCCAGCACCACCAGCTGCGCATCGGCGAGAACGAGATTCTCGATCAGCTGCCTGCCGCCTTTCGCGCCATGAGCGAGCCGATGGTCAGCCACGACTGCATCGCCTTCTACCTGCTCTCCCGGGAAGTGGCCAAGCACTGCAAGGTGGTGCAGAGCGGCCAGGGCGCCGACGAGCTGTTCGCCGGCTATCACTGGTACCCGCTGGTCGATGGTGCCGACGATGCCTACAGCGCCTATCGCAAGGCCTTCTTCGACCGCGAGCACGACGAATACGCCGCCTGCGTGCAGCCGGCATGGCTGACCGACGATGTGTCCGGCGAATTCGTTCGCCAGCACTTCGCCCAACCGGGCGCCAGCGCTGCCGTGGACAAGGCGCTGCGCCTGGACAGCACGGTGATGCTGGTCGACGACCCGGTCAAGCGCGTCGACAACATGACCATGGCCTGGGGCCTCGAAGCCCGTACACCGTTCCTGGATTACCGCGTGGCGGAATTGTCGGCGCGCATCCCAGGCCGGTTCAAACTGCCGGAAGGCGGCAAGTACGTGCTCAAGGAAGCGGCCCGCAAGGTCATTCCCTCCGAGGTCATCGACCGCAAGAAGGGCTATTTCCCGGTGCCGGGCCTCAAGCACCTGGAAGGCGCGACCCTGGGTTGGGTGCGCGACCTGCTGGTCGACCCGGCCCATGACCGCGGCATCTTCAACCCGCAGATGCTCGACCGCCTGCTCACCGACCCGCAGGGCCAGCTGACGCCGCTGCGCGGCTCCAAGCTGTGGCAGATGGCGGCGCTGAACCTGTGGTTGAGCGAACAGGGCCTGTAACGACGAATCGGGGGAGCTGCGGCTCCCTCGCTCCCCACTGCAAGGGCCGTATCCGCCTCGCTGCGGATCAACAGACAGGCCATTCGATAGCCGGCCATGCCGGTAATGCGCAAGCAAAGGAACATTCTTCAATGCGAGCCACTGCCCACAACCAACGTCTTCTCCGCGGCCAATCCCCCTCTTACGAGCGCCTGCAGGCACGGTTTGCCGAAGAACACGGCGACGGCATCAGCCAGCCGCAGATCGTCCACTGCGGCTGGGGCCGGCTGCTGATCGGCCACACCTTCCCCGATGCCGCCGTGCTGGCCGAGGAGCTGCTCAGCGAGCAACCCGGTGAGCGGGACATCGCGCTCTATGTCGCAGCGCCTCAGCAGGTGCTCGCCCACGCGCCGCAACAACTGTTTCTCGACCCCTCGGATACCCTGCGCCTGTGGTTCAGCGACTACCGCCAAGCCCGCCGCGGTTTTCGCGGCTTTCGCGTACGTCGGGCGCAAACCGAAGCGGACTGGCAGGCGATCAACTGCCTGTACCAGACCCGCGGCATGCTGCCGCTCGATCCGGAGAAGCTCACCCCACGCCACCAGGGCGGCCCGGTCTACTGGCTGGCCGAGGATGAAGACAGCGGTGCGGTGATCGGCAGCGTGATGGGTCTCAATCACCAGAAGGCCTATCAGGATCCCGAGCTGGGCAGCAGCCTCTGGTGCCTGGCCGTCGACCCGGCCTGCAGCCGACCTGGCGTAGGCGAAGTGCTGGTACGTCACCTGGTCGAGCACTTCATGAGCCGCGGCCTCAGCCACCTCGACCTGTCGGTGCTGCACGACAACGGCCAGGCCAAGAAGCTGTACGCCAAGCTGGGCTTCCGTGAACTGCAGACCTTCAGCATCAAGCGCAAGAACGGTATCAACCAACCCCTGTTCCTCGGCCCGGGGCCGGACGACAAGCTCAACCCCTACGCGCGCATCATCGTCGACGAAGCCCGTCGGCGTGGCATCGACGCGCAGATCGACGACGCCGAAGCCGGCCTGTTCACCCTCAGCCAGGGTGGTCGACGTATTCGCTGCCGCGAGTCGCTGACCGACCTGACCAGCGCCGTCACCATGACCCTCTGCCAGGACAAACGCCTGACCCACCGCACCCTGAGCCGCGCCGGCCTGAGCCTGCCGGCCCAGCGCCTGGCAGGCAGTGCCGAGGACAACGCCGCCTTTCTGGCCGAACATGGCAGCCTGGTGGTCAAGCCCGTGGATGGCGAACAGGGCCAGGGCGTTGCCGTGGACCTGCGCACCCCTGCCGAGGTGCAGGCGGCTATCGAGCGCGCCCGCCCGTTCGACGAACGCGTCTTGCTGGAGAGCTACCACGAAGGGTTCGACCTGCGCATCGTGGTGATCGGTTTCGAAGTGGTTGCCGCGGCGATTCGCCGTCCCGCCGAGGTGCTCGGTGACGGTCGCCATACCATCGGCGAGCTGATCGATGCGCAAAGCCGTCGCCGCCAGGCCGCCACCGGGGGCGAGAGCCGCATCCCCAAGGATGCCGAGACCCTGCGCACCCTGCATGCCGCCGGTTACGACTACGACAGCGTGCTGCCCCAGGGCAAACGCATGGCCGTGCGCAAGACCGCCAACCTGCACACCGGCGGCATTCTCGAAGACGTGACCGGCATTCTGCACCCCACACTTGCCGATGCGGCCGTCAAGGCGGCTCGCGCGCTGGACATCCCGGTGGTCGGCCTGGATCTGCTGGTACCTGCTGCGGATCAGCCCGAGTACGTGTTTATCGAAGCCAACGAACGCGCGGGCCTGGCCAACCATGAGCCGCAGCCGACCGCCGAGCGGTTCATCGACCTGCTGTTCCCGCTGAGCCATGGGGTTGGCGACTGACCAGCGATCCGCCACCAGGCGTGCGCCTACGCGATGGCCTGCACCCATGCGGGTAGGCGCACCGCCCGGGGCGAAGCAACAGCAGCCTCGGCGCATTCCCGCATGGGCCCGCTAGCCGGTTGCAGCCACATGCTGGCTGCCGGTCACCCTTCAACCTGGCCGAGGCAACCGAGAGCGCCAACGCCGGCCAGGCCTTGAAACCCTGAGGGCAAATACAGGTCAGGATGTAACAGAGCGCAAATTTCCCGTCCGTCGACAGGCGTCACGCAATTACTGCAGGCAGACGCCGCCCGGCGGCCCGCCCCGTCCCAGATGGAGAGCCCATGTCGCAAATTCCAGAACCCGATCTCGAGTACATGCAAAAAGTCCTGCTGGAGATGCTCGCCATCCCCAGCCCCACCGGTTTCACCGACACCATCGTGCGCTACGTCGCCGAGCGCCTGAGCGAAATCGGCATCCCCTTCGAAATGACCCGCCGTGGCACCATTCGCGGCACCCTCAAAGGGCGTCGCGACAGCCCTGATCGCGCCGTCTCCGTGCACCTGGACACCATCGGCGCCATGGTGCGCGAGATCAAGGACAACGGCCGCCTGTGCCTGACCGCCGTGGGCTGCTGGTCCAGCCGCTTCGCCGAAGGCAGCCGGGTCAGCGTGTTCAGCGACCACGGCGTGTATCGCGGCAGCGTCCTGCCGCTGCTCGCCTCCGGGCACGCCTTCAACACCGAAGTGGACCAGATGCCGATCTCCTGGGATCACGTCGAGCTGCGCCTGGATGCCCTAGTCGCCAGCCGTGCCGACTGCGAAAGCCTGGGGGTGTCGGTGGGCGACTTCGTGGCCTTCGACCCGCTGCCCGAGTTCACCGAAAGCGGCCATATCAGCGCCCGCCACCTGGATGACAAAGCCGGCGTCGCCGCCCTGCTCGCCGCGCTCAAGGCGGTGGTGGAAAGCGGCCAGGAACCGCCCATCGACTGTCATCCGCTGTTCACCATCACCGAAGAAGTCGGCTCCGGCGCGGCCGCAGCGCTGCCTTGGGACGTGAGTGAATTCGTGGGTATCGACATCGCCCCGGTCGCCACCGGCCAGCGTTCTACCGAACATACCGTCAGCGTGGCCATGCACGACTCCGGCGGTCCCTACGACTATCACCTGTCGCGGCAACTGCTGCGCCTGGCCAGCGAAAACGAAATCCCGGTGCGCCGCGACCTGTTCCGCTACTACCACAGCGACGCCCAGTCAGCCGTCACCGCCGGCCACGATATCCGCACCGCACTGATCGCCTTCGGCTGCGACGCCACCCACGGCTACGAACGCACCCATATCGACAGCCTCGCCGCCCTCTCCCGCCTGCTCGGCGCCTACCTGCTCAGCCCGCCGGTATTCGCCAGCGATGCGCAGCCGGAGAATGGCTCGCTGGAGCGCTTCAGCCACCAGCTGGAACATGATGCGCAGATGGAGCCGGAGACGCGGGTGCCAACGGTGGATAGCTTGGTGGGGAATCGGGAGAAGGATAGCTAAGCTGCAACGCGGTCGGCAGCTGCACTTGGTGACCCTGCGCCTCCAGGTGGGCGCTCGACTTGCATCAAGGCCTTCTCGAGGGCTTAACGTTGTCGCGCCGGGGGTTGCGCTTGTATAGCCCGCAACCTGCGTGGCTCTACTCCAGAGACTGCTTTGTTGCGCGACGCTGGTGCATCCAGTCGACAATCTCCCCTTGAGGCGCGTATCCACTGACGGTGTCACGCAGAAGCTGGCGTACACGATCATAATCATCCCGCCCTACCGCTTTGAGCAGGTCTGTCATGATCATCTTGAACATCTCCCAAGGCAGATGCTCCTCGTTTGCCCGCATGATCATCGGATGATCGGTAGGGCTGACATTGTCGCCAATCAAAAGCTCCTCGTAGAGCTTCTCGCCAGGCCGCAAGCCGGTGAACTCAATCGCTATATCGCCATTGGGATTACAGTCTGAGGCGACACTAAGGCCGGTCAGGT
>Ga0268256_1001268_pt1 | contig 15677 bp, 15 predicted proteins | sample AgamicAtAmrz_FD_200247 | JGI IMG/M metagenome (GOLD analysis project Ga0268256, IMG submission 200247) | Agave microbial communities from Guanajuato, Mexico - At.Am.rz (v2) (version 3) | ecosystem: Host-associated > Plants > Roots > Rhizosphere | place: Guanajato, Mexico | collected 2012-06-07
GTATCGGAGGCTGTTACATAAGTACCGACATCGACCTGCCGCAGGCCAATTCGACCGTCGACGGGGGAGACGATGCGGCAATAGGTCAGGTTCAGTTTCTGGGTATCGACCTCTGCCTGATCGGCGCGGACCGTTCCTTCATACTGACGAACTGTCGCCGCCTGCGTATCGAGGGTTTGTTTGGATGTGGAATCCAGCTTAATCAACCGTCGGTAGCGCTCAAGATCAAGCCGCGCATTGTCAAGCAATGCCTGATCCTTTTCGAGCGTGCCCTGATATTGGGCCAGTTGTGCCTCGTAGGTCCGAGAGTCGATCTCGGCGAGAAGGTCACCCTTCTTGACCATCTGCCCTTCGCGAAAATGGATCGCCGTCAGATAACCGCTGATCTGCGACTTCATCGTTACTGACGCGAGCGAAGTCACCGTGCCGAGTGAGTTCAATATGATTGGGATATTGCCCTTTTCTGCCGTCCCCAAAGCGACTGATTGCACAGATTGCATCAGGGGACCGCCCGGCGGTAGGCTCGCCTGTGAGATCTTCCAGGGCTGACGCCAGATGACGAGCGCTACGATCGCGGCGGCTACTGCTACGAGCCAAAGCCACGCGGCCCAATGGCCCCTCATTTTGGAACAGACGGCAGCATTTGATCTAAAGGAAGGCTCGACAGGTTTATGCATAGGCGACCGCAATACCGAAGTTCGACAGGATCCTGTTAAATGCAGTATCCGACCGACATCACAGCCAGTGGGGACCGGAAAGGTCAACTAAACTATTGGAACATATCTACATTTACACATTGTATCAAAATTGACATCTTCATTATGTTGCCCGCAGTCGATATACCTATTAACGTATTTTCTAAAACGTCGCTGACTGCATGATATCCTCAAGCGGCGGCGACGAATTGGTGTGATTGTCCATCCAGCCGAGGAAATCTTGAGCCAAGCGCATATCTTGATCGTCGAGGACGATCCAGACATAGCAGACCCGTTGGCAGGATTTCTGCGCGCAAACGGGTTCACGGTTTCCGTCTCCGCAAGCAGCCAAGCGGCTGGCCGTATTCTGGCGCGCACGCAGATTGATCTTGTTCTGCTCGATATCATGTTGCCCGGGGAGGACGGCCTCACGTTTTGCCGTCGTCTTCGAGCATCTCAAGGACCGCGCATTATCATGCTGACCGCGTTGTCGGAGCTGACCGACAAGGTCGTCGGTCTCGAAGTCGGCGCAGATGATTATCTTTCTAAACCCTTCGATCTGCGCGAGCTACTTGCGCGAGTTCGCGCAGTGTTGCGGCGCGGGCCGCTAACAACAGAAAAGTCTCATGAAGCCGGCGCCGGGGCCATAATCAGGTTTTCGGGGTTCGCTTTTTATCCCCATCGCCGATTCTTGCGCTCGCCGACGGGGTTGCGGATCCCTCTCTCGGGCGCCGAAGCAGACCTTCTCCTGGTCTTCTGTCAGAATACTCGGCAAGTTCTGTCCCGTGAGGAATTGATTAGTTTGACGCGCGGTGAAGGATTTGCAATCTCCGGGCGGTCAATTGATCTTTTGGTCAGCCGTCTGCGTCGCAAACTCATCGATAGCGATCCTCTTGCGAATCCGATCCGGACGGTCCGGGCGGATGGCTATGCGTTTCAGCCGGATGTAATGAGCGAATGATGCGTCGCTTCTTTTCGACGACGCTTGGACAAATCCTCGCAATCATAGCCACCTCGTCGGTGATTACCTTTGCGCTGTTTCTCACGCTGCTGTGGGCTCTCTATCCTGGTGTACCAAGGCCACCACCTTGGCCCTGGCCACATGCTTACAGCATAGTCAGCCTAGTGGATACCTTGCATGCGTTGCCGGAAGGCGAGCGACCGCTTGCCGTCGCCGCCGCACAGCGCGCCGACATGTCGCTCCGGCTCACGCAGGCGCCTGCGCCTTGTGAAACTTTAACGGCCGACACCCGCGACCTGGAAGTCGTCCTGCTTTCGCAGCTTAGCAAGATTGCGTCATATGTAACCGTCCGCGCGTGCGCCTCCGGCGACCCTGAAAGACCGATACAGGCGCTCATCAGCCTAGACGATCAATTGCTCGATGTTCGAATGCAAAAGGCATCGCCGGATGCGTCTTTCCTGACTTTTCCGTTCGTTGGAGCGTTTCTGTTCCTCTGCGTTGCGGTGGCAGCCATGTCGGCCTGGGCTGTTTGGCGTGTGATCCGTCCCTTACGGCGTCTCTCGGCTAAGGTACAAGTCTTCGGACAGAATATCTCAATCACGCCAATTGACGAAGAAGGCCCCCTGGAAATTCGACGCGCAGCGCGAACCTTCAATCTCATGCAGGAGCGGATCACGCGCTCGATCAATGATCGCACCCGCATGCTGGCGGCTATCAGCCACGATCTACGCACCCCGCTCACCCGCATGCGCTTGCAGCTCGAAACAGATTCAGAAGGCGGTGCGCGCGATAAGCTACTGCGTGATATCCTCATTATGCAATCAATGGTTTCCTCATCACTCGCGTTTCTGAGTGGGAGCTTCGATCAAGAAGACCGCGAGTGGTTGGATCTCGGCGCTCTGCTGTCCACCCTGAGTGACGAATACGAAGAAAGGGGCATTTCAGTCAGCTATCAGGGACCCGAACAGATTCGGTTCCGTTGTCGGCCTAATGCGATCATGAGGGCAATCGCCAACCTCGTAGAAAACGGCATCCGCTTCGGTGAATCCGTTCTCATCGCCGCATCGGTTGATGACACTACTATTGTTATTGACGTTGCAGACGATGGGCCAGGAATCCCCCGTGATCGCCTCCACGACGTCGTGGAACCTTTTGTCCGCCTTGACCCATCGCGATTCGATATACAGGGCAGCGTTGGCCTCGGTCTCTCTATTGTGAAAGAAATTGTTGAGGAACATGGTGGAGCGCTTAAACTAATTAACGGGCAACCAAGTGGCCTCATTGCCAGAATTGTATTCAAAGTACAGACTTGATGACCAAGAGATGAATTGAGCCTCTTCATGTAGTCGGCGAGTTTCTCGTCTGTCTTCTGTATACTGGTCGAACGCCGCTGGCGGCGAGCGCTGCTACTGGGCTCCTTGCCGGAAGGCACGGTTCGATAGGGAAAGCCGACCTGCAATTGAAGCAGGGTGATGGGGTGTGCCGGTGGCGGATCTTTACGTCGAGGCACTCCAGTATAGCAATGGATTTCAAGTGCTTATAATATTAGCTGGGCGGTCGGGAGAAAGTCGGCTTCCGCTCGATCTCCTCCTCGACCCAGTTGGTCAACTGCGGCTGAAGCCGGCGCTCATTCCAGCCTCGCTAAGGATCAACTTACCACGAGCGAATTGCGGTTCAGCGGGCAACGCGCCGATGGTAGCGTTCGTATCGTCATCGAATAGACCAAGCACGACACTAACCTGGTCGAATTGTGTTTCATCACTCGTGCAGCCGTCGAATGGCAAAGTATAGAAGCGGTTCAGGTAGGCAGGACAAACAAGGCTTGTGTCGTGGTCATTTCCTTGAGGCCCTCGATACCGAATTCGACGCCGATGCCGGACTGCTTGACGCCGCCGAACGGCGCATTGGGCTGGATCGCGCCGTGGCGATTAATCCAAACTGAACCGCATTCGAGCCGCATCGCCACCGCCTTCGCCTTTTCGATGTCACTGGACCAAACGGAACCGCCAAGCCCGGCGGAATCATCGTTCGCCCGCGCAATGGCGTCATCGACATCGGTATAGCGGATAATCGGCAGGGCGGGACCAAACTGCTCCTTGTCAACTAGGTCGGCTCCGTGTTCGAGATCAGCAATCAGCGTTACTGGATAGAAGTAGCCTGGCCCTTTGAGTGGCGCACCTCCTATCAACACCCGCCCACCGCGCGCGATAGCGTCGAGCACGAAGTTGGAAACAATATCGAACTGCATCGAATTCTGAAGCGGGCCGAGTAGGCTGTCGTCGGCCAGCCCGTCGCCCACTTTCACCTTCGTAGCGTAGTCGACAAGTGCGCTGCAGACGGCCTCATAGATGCTGTCATGAACGTAGAGGCGCTTCAACGCGGCACAAGTCTGGCCGCTATTAATAAACGCGCCCCAGAACAGCCCTTCGGCAATTGTCTTGGCATCGGCGTCAGGCAGCACTATGCCGGCATCGTTGCCTCCGAGCTCTAGCGTAAGCCGCTTCAGCGTCGCGGCCGCACTGGCCATGACCTTGCGACCGGTCGGCGTCGAACCGGTGAACACGACCTTACCAACATCTGGGTGGGTGGTGAGCAAGGCGCCGAGATTGTTTTGGCCGGTGACGATATTGACGACGCCAGGCGGCAGAATCTCGTTAATAATCTCGACCAGTCGGATGGTCGAAAGCGGCGTGAAGGGCGAAGGTTTAATGACCACGGTATTGCCGGCAAGGATTGCGGGCATAACGTGCCAGCAGGCGATCATGACCGGCCAATTCCACGGCGTGATGGAAGCGACCACGCCGATGGGCTTGCGGTGTAGTTCTACCCGCCCTTCCGGCGTATCCTGCAACACTTCAATCGGCAGGTCGAGCGAGGCCGTGTAGCGTGTCCATGCCACTGCGCCCCCGATTTCGAAACGGGAACCGAGGCCGCCGAGGGGTTTGCCTTGTTCGAGCGTCAGCAGCTGTGCCAATTCCTCCAGGCGTTCCTCGATTCTGGCGGCGATGGCCCCTACGGCTGCGGCTCGCTCTGCCGGAATTTTGGCTGCCCAAGCTGGAAAAGCTGCCTTCGCCGCGGCGATTGCCGCTTCCGCATCCGCGACCGTTGCGATCGGCATCTGCCCAACCACCACTTCCGTCGAAGGATTGATGACGTCGGCATAATTTGAAGTGGATACGATCTTGCCATTGATGATGAGACCGGAGCCGGTCATGGAATTCTCCTTTGTGAGCTTGAAAGGATTTCAACGACTGTCGTCATGTCCGGCCAGAGCGGCGGAGGCCGGTTGGACATGAATCAATGAGCAGAATGGGGGTCAGCTCGCCAGAGACGCCGTCAACTTCGCCACCGCGATATTAAGAATCCTCGACCAAGCGCTGCTAATTCTTGAGTCAACGACATTAGCTGCTCGTTCAACGAATAACTCCTCCCAGAGCAAGTTCATGACATGCGACCTCGAAATCTCGCACCTCACTTCCGGGTGCGAGATTTACGAAAGTCTAGGAAGAAAGAAGATATCTAGCCAATATATGTTTTAGAAACCACCTATCTAAATATAAGAACGAAGTTTAGTCTGCCGGCGCAGGCTTTCTCCCCTTCTGCAGCTTCTCTTTACATACCCAGCGGCCGGACTCCGCCTGTTCCAGGATGACATCCGTTAGGATCTTCGAAACCTCCTCGAAGGCGCGGTTGCGCGGGCGCTCCTTAAGGGCGACTTGCTCCAGCGTGCGGGTAAGGTCAGGGAAGGTGATGGAGCGAGCGCTAAGCGTCCCGGCATCAAGCTGCTCGATGATGGAGGCACGAGAAAGGATGGAGCAACCGATGCCATGGATCATGGCCTTGCGCAACGTTGCCAGCGAATCGATTTCCAGCATTTCGGTCGATTTCAATTTGCTGCGCAACGCCGCGCTATCTACGATGGCACGAAGCGAGCCGACCGGATAAGCAGCTATGAGCGGCTGCTTCGAAAGATCGCTGAACGCGATCGGCTGATCGTTAGGGCCGATCAATTCCGGCTTTCCCACAAGGCACATTTCTTCTGTCAAAAGGGGCTGCGCATGTAGGCGCGCATCCTCTAAAGTATTGTAAGCGACTGCGATATCAATTTCGCCCGAAAGTACGCGATTGACATTGGTGATACTTAAGCCTTCGCTGATATGGAGAACAACACTTGGCAACCGCTCCCTTACTGCTACGATGAACGGCAACACTACTAGGTCGACTGCGGTATGGGCGAAGCCGACTGAAACGATACCAGCGGGATTTTCCGAAAAAGTGCGAATGTCCTCCTCCGCGTTCTTCATCAAGCTGAGGATCGATCTCGCGTGCTCGTAAAGGCGCTGTCCAGCTGCCGTCAGCACTACGCCGCGCGCCCTGCGCTCAAACAGAGGCGTACCAAGCTCAGCTTCCATCGCCGCGAGGTGATGGCTGAGCGCGGATTGGGCCACGTTCAATGTCTGGGCGGCGTGTGTCAATGCGCCAGCGTCTGCAACAGCGGCGAAGTAGCGAAGTTGTCTCAAATCGAGCGGCATCGATCATTCCATCTGTTTTTTAGAACGATAGCATCGTGAAAATATGTTTGTAAGATGGAAACGCTATATTCATTTTCACCCATCAGGCGCGGTCGTTGTCACTGGCGGAAATCGATTGCCGGAGGATACTGGAGTGGACGGATGGCGAATTTTCCCCAAGCCATTGAGATTGTTGAGGAAGGCCCTCGCGAGGGATTTCAGATTGAGCCCGGGCCAATCCCGACGGCAGCCAAGATCGAGTTGATTGATGCCTTGTCGAACACGGGCGTTCGAACGATTCAGGTTGCTTCCTTCGTCAACCCCAAAGCCGTACCCGGTTGGGCCGATGCGGACGAGGTAGTGGCTGGCTTCACACCGAAGCTTGGCGTCACGTATAGCGCCATATGGTTCAACACAAAGGGACTGGAACGGGCCATTGCTCATCGGGGTCGTCTCGCGAATGTGGGAGCTATCTCGCTCAGCGCGTCCGAGGCATTCTCGCTGCGCAATTTGCACCGCGATTTCGCAGGCCAGCGTGCGGCGATGACAGAGCATGTCCGCACCCACGTGACTGCCGGCATTCCAGTTGAAAGGCTGATCATCATGGCCTCCTTCGGGTGCAACTTTTCCGGAGAAGTGAAACCGGAAGCGGTCGTTTCGACGATTGCGGACGGGCTGGCTATTGCCGCAGACAATCGCGTTTCGATCCGTTCGGTTTCGCTAGCAGACAGTATGGGCTGGTGTTCACCTTATGGTGTCGCACGTCTGGTCGACGCAGTCCGCAATCGCTGGCCGGATCTTACGCTCTCGCTGCATCTGCATGACACACGCGGTCTTGGTATTGCCTCTGCGTACGAGGGGCTGCGGCTAGGAGTGACGCAATTCGACGCCGCGGTGGCTGGTCTTGGCGGATGCCCCTTTGCAGGCCAGCCGGGCGCTCCTGGCAATATCGCTACAGAGGAACTTGTATTGCTTGCCCAGGAACTTGGTATCGAAACGGGCATCAATCTCGACGCACTGCTCGAAGCCGGGCGACTTGCCGAACATATCCTCGGTCACCGTTTGCCGAGTTCATTGCTGCGTTCCGGCCCCCTGACAGCTTTCAGAAAAAGAGACTGACCATGTCCGATGACACGAAACCTTTGAAGGGCGTTAGGGTACTCGACTTCGGGCACACGATCATGGGTCCCTGCGCCGGTCTTATTATGGCCGATCTCGGCGCCGACGTTGTCAAAATCGAACCTATCGATGGCGATCCGACCCGTCGGCTTCCCGGCTTTGCCGCGGGCTTCTTCGCCAGCTTCAATCGGAATAAGCGCTCAATTGCGCTCGATCTCAAATCCGAGGAGGGCCGCGCGACACTTTACCGGCTAGCGAAAACCGCAGATGTGGTGATGGAGAATTTCGGGCCTGGCACCATAGAGCGGCTGGGCTGTGGCTGGGAGGATTTGCGGAAGATCAATCCTTCGCTCGTTTATCTCTCAATGAAGGGCTTTTTGAAGGGACCCTACGAAAGTCGCGGCGCACTGGATGAGGTGGTTCAGATGCAAAGCGGACTTGCCTATATGACCGGTCCACCCGGACGGCCACTACGCGCCGGCGCGTCGATCATTGACATACTCGGCGGTGTCTTTGGCGTCATTGCCGTACTATCTGCACTGCATGAGCGTAAGACGACAGGCCGCGGCAAACGTGTAGGATCGTCGCTGTTCGAAAGCGCTGCCTTCCTAATGGCCTCCCACATCGCTGGCGGTGTAGCATCCGGCGAACCGATGCGGCCGTTTCCGGCACGCAAGAACGCGTGGGGCGTCTACGACGTGTTCGACACGAATGATGGCGAGCAGATTTTCGTGGGCATCACGAGCGATGCGCACTGGAGACGCTTCTGCGATGTCTTCGAACTGACTGAATTTTTGAATGATCCCGCGCTTGCTTCCAATCCGCAACGCTGCGAAGCGCGCGATCGCCTGATCCCCGCGCTTGAAGCGTTCTTTGCCAGCCGCCCGTTGCGCATTCTACTTGCCGGCTGCGAGGCGGCTAAGATTCCCTATGCCCGTGTCGGGCATCCGGATGATCTGGTGCACGATCCGCAACTGCTGGCAGGAGGCATGATCGAAGTCGCGCTCTCCGCACTTGGTGGCGGCAAACGGATCGGATTGCCGGGCTTGCCAATGGAATTTGGCGATGGCCGGGGCCGCACCAAACTCGAGCGGCAGCCGCCTGGGCTTTCTGAACATGCGGATGAGATTTTGTCTGATGCGGGGTTCTCAATGCAGGAAATTGCGGGTCTCAGGGCAACTGGTGCCCTACGGGCGGCATCGACAGAGTGAAGGCTGAGGTTTCGTTCGGGAGGAACGATCATGATTGGGGTAACAGGTGCCTCCGGTAAACTGGGGCAAGCAATTCTCGAGCGGCTAAGTCGACTGGATCGCGGCGAGCGTCGTGTCGTCGCATGCTCGCGCAATCCTTCGGCGACACAGAACGGACTGGCCGACGAATTGAGAGCAGCGGATTTCTCGCGTTATGAGACCTTGGAGCCAGCCTTTCACGGTCTTGAAACACTGCTTGTCGTCTCGGTCGAAGCGCCGGACGAAGTGCGAGTAGAACTGCATCGCAATGCCGTGAAGGCGGCGCGGGCAGCGGGAGTGCGGCGGATCGTCTACACCAGCTTCCTCGATGTCGATCCGGCATCGCCGTCTTTTGTCGCGAAGGTTCACCGAGAGACTGAGGCGGACATTCGCGCTTCCGGCCTCTCCTGGGTCATGCTGCGGGACGGACCCTATCTCGACAACTCTGCGCGCCGCATTGCCGCAGCAGCGAACAGGGAAAGCGTCTTTCGCTGGTCATCCGCTTCAGCAGCCCTGCCTTTCATTTCTCGGGACGATCTGGCCGAAGCGGCGGCGGTTGCTGCGCTATCCGACCTGAAAAATGCAGCACTTCGGCTGACGGGGCCGGAGCTTCTAAGCTTCGACGATCTGTGCCGACTGGTTTCGGATCGTGTCGGCCGAACCATCTCATTTCAATCGATCTCGGACGAAGATTTCGGTGCAGATCTGAAAGCACATGGTTTGGCCGATGATCTGATACGTCGCCGTGTCGCCTATGCACAGGCGATGCGTCTCGGTTTTCTGAGCGCACTAACGGACGATTTTCGCAGCCTCACCGGACGAAACCCAGAGAACGCCGCGACTGCTTTGCAAGCCATAAATCTCAACGAACCCATCCATTAAGCTTTTCGAGGCGGAGGAGCCTCGGCCTGCAATGGACCATAGGGAGGACACAATGTCCCACGCTCGCAGCGCGTTGCCCTCACGCGCGACCTTCGACAAGGTTGCTTGGCGAATATTGCCCATTCTTTTTATTTTGCAATTGCTCGGCATTGTCGACCGCTTTAACGTCGGCTTCGCCAAATTGCAGATGTCTGCGGATATCGGCCTTTCAAACACAGCCTATGGTCTAGGCGCGGGCCTGTTTTTCCTCGGCTACTTCGTCTTCGAAGTTCCAAGTAACATGATACTGGCAAAGGTGGGTGCCCGTGTTTGGTTCACACGCATTCTCATTACCTGGGGTGCTGCGACCTTTGCTATGGCATTCATCAAAAGCGAACACTGGTTCTACATTCTGCGCTTTCTTGTTGGTGCGGCGGAAGCCGGTTTTGCACCGGGCGTCCAGCTCTATTTTTCCCGGTGGTTCCCGAACGCCTATCGCGGACGGGTCAATGGTTTGTTCCTGATGTCCATTCCACTTGGCGGGCTGATCGGTGGACCGCTTTCCGGTTTCATTTTAGAACACATGACCGGTGTCGGCGGCTATAACGGCTGGCAGTGGATTTTCCTTATCGAAGGGATCGCTACTGTCTTCTTCGCGCCTGTTCTTTTCTGGTTTTTGCCCGATACGCCCGCCCAGGCCCGTTGGCTAAGCGAGGCGGAGAAAATTGCGATCGACGATGCCGTCGCGACCAACGGAAAAGGGGCAGAGGCTCATTCGATCCGAGATCTTACTCAGAGCGGCAAATTGGCGCTTCTTTCCGTCGCCTATTTTCTTTTGCTTCTCGGAAACTACGGAATTTCCTTCTGGATGCCACAGATCATTAAAAATTCGGGAATTTCGTCGACGATCACAATAGGATGGTTATCAGCTATTCCGGCCCTATGCACTTTTATCGCCATGCCACTCATCAGCCGCGCTTCGGATACCGGCGGCCGCAAGTGGTTTTTGACGGCCGGCGCGCTGATGTCGGCTGTTGGTCTGGTCGTCACCTCGGCAAATCCCGACAATACTGCGATCGCGCTTGTCGGCCTAACCATGACAAGCGTCGGCGTACTGGGTGTCGTGCCAACCTTTTGGGCCTATGTGGCGCGTTCCTATGTGGGCGCGGCGGCGACGGTCGGCTTTGCGATCATCAATTCCATCGGCAATCTTGCCGGCTTCATCGCTCCCTACTATCTCGGCGTAGTCGCTGACACGACGGGCTCAACGGCAAACGGTGGGTTTGCCATTGCTCTTGCGGGAGGATGTGCGGCGCTTCTGATCGTCTTCTTCTTCGAAAAGACAGAACGGCTCAACCAACAGCCGGCGCGTTGAGCGTCGACACCAACAGGTCAGGACCATGAGCAATCTCGAAACTACAGGCCAGAAAATCGCGCGCTCGCTGATCGCCAACGGCGTCGACACCGTATTCGGCATTCCCGGTGCCCACATGTACGATTTCAACGACGCCCTCTATGAATACCAGAGCAAAATCCGTTTCATTCACACGCGCCATGAACAGGGTTCCGGCTACATGGCCTATGGCTATGCCAAGTCAACGGGTCGGCTAGGGGTGTTTACGGTTGTTCCCGGCCCCGGCGTGCTGAATGCCGGTGCTGCGCTTTGCACCGCCTACGGAGCGAATGCGCCGGTGTTCTGTATCACAGGCAATATCATGTCGCACCTAATTGGTCAGGGGCGCGGCCAGCTTCACGAACTTCCAGATCAGCTCGCTACACTGCGGGGCCTGACCCGGGCAGCCGAGCGAATAGCCCACCCGTCCGAAACGTCAAGCATTATGGGAAAGCTTTTATCCCGCGCTCTTTCGGGTCGTCCCGGCCCGGTTGCCGTCGAAGCTCCGTGGGACGTGTTTGGCCAGAAGACTGTGGTCGAGTCATTTCCTACCGCCGAAGCCGAACGTCCCCCGGTTGTCAACCCCGACGAGATCGAGGCCGCGCTACAACTGATTCGCGGCGCGAAAAACCCGTTGATCATGGTCGGTGGTGGCGCGACTAGCGCTTCCTCCACTGTTTTCGCGCTCTCACGTGCCTTACAAGCACCGGTTACCGCGCACCGTTCGGGCAAGGGTGTTCTGCCTGCGGATGACCCCTATGCATTCGATTTCGTCGCCGGGTTCGACTATTGGAAGGAATGCGATCTCTTGATCGGCATCGGCAGTCGGCTCGAATTGCAACATATGCGCTGGCGCTGGGTTCCCCAGGGGCTGAAGACCATCCGCATCGACATCGATCCGACCGAGTTCGTGCGCCTCAAGCCAACAGTCGGTATCATGGCCGACGCTGCGGATGGAGTTGCCGGGCTGCTCGCAGGAATAGGGGGGCAATGCAGTTCCAGACAGGTGGAATTTGAAGGTATCAAGGCTCGCGCTCGCGCAAGCTATGAAAGCGTCGGCCCGCAGGTACAGTATCTCGACGCCATCCGCGCCGTGTTACCGCGTGACGGCTTCTTTGTCGAAGAAGTAAGCCAAGTGGGCTTCACCGCCCGGTTTGCTTTTCCTGTCTATGCGCCTCGCCAATATGTTACCTGCGGTTATCAGGATAATCTGGGCTTCGGCTACAATACCGCGCTTGGCGTTAAGGTCGCCAATCCCGACAAGGTCGTCGTTTCGGTTTCCGGCGACGGCGGCTTCCTCTTCGGCGTTCAGGAACTTGCCACGGCGGTGCAGCATAGGATTGCGGTCGTCGCTATCGTCTTCAACAATCGCTCCTATGGCAATGTCCTGCGCGACCAATATCAGAGCTATCAGGGACGTTATATCGGTTCCGATCTGCAAAATCCGGATTTCGTCAAGCTTGCGGAAAGTTTCGGGATAAAGGCGTGGCGGGTCTCTTCCCCAGCCGAGCTGAAACAGGCGCTTGCGCAGGCTATTGATCACAATTCACCATCGCTGATAGAGGTGAACGTCGAACAAGGCTCTGAAACCAGCCCTTGGCCGTTCATCCATCCAGCGATGCCGGTTGGTGCGTAGGATCAAACGACATTGCCGTATAGACACAATTGGAGCTGGCGACAGCTCCGCCATGGGAGTAACTGGTTCTTCACAATTATCGCGTTGCGAAGGAACCAGCGTCACCGTATTGTTTAAAGGCCCCGCTACGTTTTTGGCGATTGATGTACGAGAAGCGGCGGCGCCACTCAATACTCCCATGAAGAACTTCACTACAGCGCATCCTTCGATGCGAAGAAGTCCCCATAAAACAGATTAAGTGCGCCCGCATTGCAGCTTCCCTGTATCTGAAAGTGATATCTGCCATTGCGGAACTCGTCACGACACAACGATATTTCTTAAACTGCATCCGCGTCATAGGCGCGCTGGGCCTCAAGCACCGCATCCATGTTGATTTCCGCCCAATGTGCAAGCGCTGAGATCGTGTCAGTCAGCGTTTGACCAAGCGATGTCAGATTGTATTCGACCGTTACCGGTACGGTTGCGAATATCGCTCGCGTTATCAGCCCGTCGCGTTCGAGCTTTTTTAGCGTCTGGGATAACACCTTTTGGGAGATTCCTTTGATATCGTGCCGTATGCGGTTGAATCTCACCGGCCCTTCTTGCAATCGATCGAGGATTAGTACCGCCCATTTGTCTGCGAGCCGGTCCAGGACGAGCCGCGTCGGGCACCGGTCTTCGTAAACATCATAAGCGCGCTGCATTTCTGTCATGCCGATCTCCGTCGCATGGGTGGTGGTTTCCACTAGGAAACCAGATGAGCAAAAGGTGCTCTCTTCTGTAGGTTTCTATCCGGTGTTATGCATCATCATGAAAGCAAGTTTCCAATGGATACTAGAGATTCGACGATGACGAAAAAGATTCTGGTTCTTGGTGCAACGGGCACCGTCGGACGACCTCTTGTCAATGCTCTCTTGGCAAAAGGCGAAACGGTGAAGGCGGCATCGCGCGGCGGTCAGCCGATCGAGGGAGCTGAAGGGGTGGTGTTCGAGTTCGGGAGAACCGAAACTTTCGGCCCAGCACTTAAGAGTGTTGATCGTGTTTATGCCCTGCTCCCGAGCGGTTATGTGAATTCCATGGAGTTACTGCTTCCGTTCATTGAAGCCGCTGCCGCTCGCAAAGTGAAAGTCGTCTTTCAGAGCGTCTTCGGCGTCGATGCCGACGACAACATCCCGTATCGCCAAGTCGAAATCGCGCTGGAGAAATCCGGAACCCCGTATGTGATCCTGCGTCCGAACTGGTTTGCCGACAATTTTCACACCTTTTGGAAGGCCGGCATTGACCACGGTCAGATCTCGTTACCAGCGGGCGTCGGCAAATCGAGCTTCATCGACGCACGCGACATCGCAGAAAGCGCTGCCGCCGCACTCACGTCGAGTGCCGTCAACGGCAAGGCGTTTAACCTAACCGGGTCAGAAGCATTGTCCTACACCGAGGCCGCATCAATTCTGTCGGAAGTGCTTGGCAGGCCGGTCAGCTACGTTGCGGTCGCCGATGACGCTTTCGTTGCTACCCTAACCGGGGCTGGCGTGCCGGCAGATTATGCCAGGTTTCTGGCTTCCATCTTCTATCCCGTTCGCGAGGGTTGGACCGCGATCGTCACCGGCGATGTGGAGGCGCTGACGGGCAAGCAACCTCGCTCACTCAGAACCTATGCACAGGATCATGCTGCCGATCTAAAGGCATGAGGAAAAGAGAAATCACTGGCGCGGGTGTCAACCACCGAAGCGTTTGCAGCAAGCGCACGTACCGGGCCTCAACTGCTCCAGCTCTTCCTCGACACTCTGTCAACGTGCTTTGGGGCTTCTTAAATATCATCGCCACTATCTGATGGTCTGCCGTGTCGGTGATTTCCAGTTGAGGAACACCGCTCATATTATCGCTCTGGGCGCCGGTGAATTGCTGATCCCCCTGTCCTCGGCGCGGCGCTTCGGACGTTCCAACGGCGGCCATGATGCAGCAAAACGCTCCTGAGACTGCTCATGCGGCGGACGATCGCCTTTGGGTGCTGCAGATGATGAGCGCGCGGCCGGCAAGCACATGGCGCGGATGGCAGGGTATATGTCCCTGCCGGTGCTTCTGGCAAGCTGAATTAGATCGACCGCCATGTCCTGTGACTCGCACCGACCATGATGGCGCGAGACACAGATAAATGCGTTCCTGGCGTCCGACGTCGACGCGTATCCGCGCAGACCTGCAAACTCACTCGTGCACCGTGTCCGCTCCGATCTGATCGGAGATGATCGAGCGGTGTTCGGTACCCCAGGCCGCCATGGCAGCCATCACGGGGCGAAGCGTCTGTCCGAGTGCAGTCAAGCTGTACTCGGTCTTAGGCGGAATGGTGGAATATTCCCGCCGCGCTATGAGGCCCCAACCCTCCAGCTCCTTCAATTCCTTCGACAGTATGCGATCACTGATGGGCGGACACGCCCGGCGTACGTCGGAGAAGCGCAGAGGCTCGTGCCGTATCAGAGCCCAAATGATCCGCGCCTTCCATTTCCCTCCCATGATCCGCGAGGTGAAGGCCACCGGGCATCGTGTCGGAACTTTCATAAAGGGAAGCACTAACAAAAAGTTCCGTACTTGTAAATGATTAGCTGATGGTCTTCTTTTCTCGGGATGCCGGTGAAGAGGTATTCGTGCCTCGCCAACCCACGAGGACGGACGCTTTGAAAGCTATTTGCGTAACATCAAACCGAGGGCTGGAGGTTCGTGACGTCCCGCTTCCGAGCGAACCGGCAGAGGGCCATATCCTCGTCGATATGGATGCCTCGGCGATCAACCACGGAGACAAGACCTTCCTCACAAGACCGCTTGCGACGGGTGGCTATTTTCCGGGTAGCCGCTACGACGTATGGGGTGCTTCAGGCGCGGGGAGGGTCGTCGCGCTTGGCGCGAATGTTCCGTCAGACTACGCCGGCAAACAGGTAGCGATTTATCGGTCGCTTCAACGAAGCCCGGACACCATCGGGCTCTGGTCCGAAAGAGCGCTGGTTCCTTACAGAAGCTGCCTCATTCTGCCCGATACTGTCAGCGTGCGGGACTATTGCGGATCGCTCGTCAACGTCATCACGGCTTTCGCGTTTTTGCAGCAGATCGCCGCCGAGGGACATCGTGGAATCATCGTCACCGCCGGGAGTGCAGCGACCGGTCAGGCACTGGCCGCTCTCGCGCGGAGGCGAAACATGCCCGCAATTTTTCTTGTGCGCTCCCTGGCCGCGCAGGAGAGCCTCCAGCGGCATGACGTCGAACATGTGATCGTGACGGCGGACGAGAACTTTGAGACAAGGCTG
>Ga0268256_1001282_pt1 | contig 15565 bp, 10 predicted proteins | sample AgamicAtAmrz_FD_200247 | JGI IMG/M metagenome (GOLD analysis project Ga0268256, IMG submission 200247) | Agave microbial communities from Guanajuato, Mexico - At.Am.rz (v2) (version 3) | ecosystem: Host-associated > Plants > Roots > Rhizosphere | place: Guanajato, Mexico | collected 2012-06-07
CATCGCCGAAACCTTCGAGTTGCCGTTCGCGCGCCGCTACGTCGAATCGCGCGATGCGCGTGCGGTGAAGTCGTCGCCGGATTTCATCGGGTGGCGCGAGCGGCTGATCGCGTACCTGCATCGCGACGAGGCGGTCGCGGAGCCCGCGTGATGCACGAGTTCGCGCGGCAGGGTGCGTCCGTCGGGCGCGGCCGGATCAGTACATTGCACAGGCAGGACGACATGAGCACGCAGGATTCCTGGGCGGCCGATCGCGCGGCCGCCGACTCCGAACGGGATGCGCGCGCGGCGCAACAGCGCCATGCGGCGCGTCCCGCCCGGACATCCCATCGCTACCGGTTGCCGGGGCAAGGAAAGACGGCCGGGCTGAGCGCTGCGACGATCGCGGTACTGGCCGCGCTCTGGTGGGTCGCGACGCATTTCCAGTGGCTGCCGCCGCTGTTCCTGCCCGCACCGGAAGCAGTGTGGACCGCGTTCGTCGACGCATGGCACGGCCGCATCCAGGGCGGCTTGCCGTTGTCCGAACATCTGCTGTGGAGCGCCGCGCGCGTGTTCGGCGCGTTCCTGCTCGCGACCGCGATCGGCGTGCCGGCCGGCATCCTGATGGGCGTGAGCCGCATCGCGCGCGGCGTGCTCGATCCGCTGCTGGAGTTCTATCGGCCGCTGCCGCCGCTCGCGTATCTGCCGCTCGTCGTGATCTGGTTCGGCATCGACGAGACGGCGAAGCTGGTCGTGATCTTTCTCGCCTGCTTCGCGCCGATCGCGATGGCCGCGCGCGCCGGCGTGCGTGCGGCAACCGTCGAGCAGATCAACGCCGCGTATTCGCTCGGCGGCAGCTTCGCGCAGATCGTGCGGCATGTCGTGCTGCCGGCCGCGCTGCCGGAAATCCTCACCGGCCTGCGGATCGCGATCGGGTTCGGCTGGACGACGCTCGTCGCGGCAGAGATGGTCGCCGCGACGGCCGGGCTCGGGCAGATGGTGCTCAACGCATCGAGCTTCCTGCGCACGGACATCGTCGTGATGGGCATCCTGCTCATCGGCGCGATCGCGTGGCTGTTCGATCTGGCGATGCGGTGGGTCGAGCGGCGGGTCGTGCCGTGGAAGGGGCGCGGCTGACGTCACGCTGAAGGCACGGGCACGAACGCGTACGTGTCGCCCGTGCCTGTCGCGCTCAATCCCCCATCGCCACGCCTTCCCGCCGCGGATCCGCCCCGCCGAACCACACCGTCTGCCCCTGCACGTTCAGCCGCTGAATGCCCTGCAGTCCCGAGTTCATCTCGACGATCTGCACGTCGTGCCCGCGGCCCTTCAGCCCGTCGGCGAGCGCGTCCGACACGCGGCCGCGTTCGAGCTGCGTCGGCCCGTTCATCGACCCGAAGTTCGGCAGCGCGATCGCCTGCTGCATCGTCATGCCCCAGTCGAGCACGCCGACCAGCGTCTTCGTGACGTGATTGATGATCGCGGGGCCGCCGGCCGAACCGACGATCATCGTCACCTGCTTCGTCTTCTTGTCGAACACGAGTTCCGGCGACATCGCCGATCGCGGTCGCTTGCCCGGCTGCACGCGGTTCGCGATCGGCCGGCCGTCGTCGTTCGACGCGAACGAGAAATCGGTGAGCTGGTTGTTCAGCATGAAGCCGCGCACCATCAGCCGGGAGCCGAACGCGTCCTCGATGCTGGTCGTCATCGACAGCGCCTGGCCGTAGCGGTCGACGATCGCGATGTCGGAGGTCGACGGCAATTCGGGGCTGCGGTCGTCGGCCAGCGCGAGCGCCGCGCCCTGCGGCGTGCCGGCCTGCGCGACGCCCATGCTGGTGTCGCCGATCAGCCGCGCGCGCTGCGCGAGATAGGTCTTGTCGGTGAGGCTCGCCCAGGTGCCGCCCGGCAGCGGCACGAAATCGGGATCGGCCACGTAGCGCGCACGGTCCGCGTACGCGAGGCGCCCGGCTTCGCTGAACAGGTGCGCGGCGAACGGCGTCGGCTCGTAGCCGACCTCGTTGCGCACCGGTTTCTGCGCGCCGATCTGCTGCCAGTCGGGCATCGCTTCCAGGATGCCGAGCATCTGCGCGATCGCGAGGCCGCCCGACGACGGCGGCGGCATCCCGCACACGACCGAGCGCCGGTAGTCGGCGCACAGCGGCGCGCGCACCTTCGCCTTGTAGCGCGCGAGATCCTGCAGCGACAGCAGCCCCGGGTTGGTCGGGTGCTTGCGCACCTTCGTCACGATGTCGCGCGCGATCGCGCCGCTGTAGAACGCGTTCGCGCCGCGGTCGGCGACCTGGCGCAGCACGGTCGCGAGCGCCGGGTTCTTCAGCACCGTGCCGGCGGCCTTCGGCGTGCCGTCCGCGTTGTAGAAGTACGCGCGGGCGGCCGGGTCGTTCTTCAGGTACTTGTCGTTCGCGATCAGCATCGCCAGGCGCGGGCTGATCGTGAAGCCGCGCTCGGCGAGCCGGATGGCCGGCTGGAACAACCGGCGCCACGGCAGCTTGCCGTGCGCGCGGTGCGCGGCGTCGAGCATGCGCAGCACGCCCGGCGTGCCGACCGAGCGCCCGCCGACGACACCGTCGTAGAAGCTCATCGGCTGGCCGGTCGGCCCGTAGAAGAGGCGCTCGGTCGCGGCGGCCGGCGCGGTTTCGCGGCCGTCGTACGCCTGCGTCGTCTTGCCGTCGAAGTACAGCATGAACGCGCCGCCGCCGATGCCCGACGATTGCGGCTCGACCAGCGCGAGCACCATCTGCGTCGCGATGGCCGCATCGATCGCGGTGCCGCCCGCCTTCAGCATGTTGTAGCCGGCTTGCGTCGCGAGCGGGTTCGCGGCCGCGATCATGAAGTGCTGCGAGGTCCAGCCCGACTTGTCGGTCCAGCCGGACGACAGTTCGGGCGCGTGTACGCCGGGCAGCGGAACGGCCGCGCCCGACGCGGCGGCGACCGGGACGACGGCGCCCGACGGCGCGGACGGGGACGTGCAGCCGGCGTTCAACGCGACGAGCGCGACGGCGGCGAACAGCGTCCAGGGACGCGAATGCGGACGAATCCGGTCGAACATTGAACCCTCGGCGGCAGTGAATTCGAAGGAGGCGGCGGCGTTGATGTTGACGTTGACGTCGGTGCGGGCGCAACGGTGCGGCCCGCCCCGGCGCGCTATTGTCGCCGCGTGCCCGGCGGCTTGTCATCCGTCAGGAAACCCTGACGCATCCCGCCGGGCCCGCCCCGGCCGGTCTTTCCGGCCTGTTCGAGGATGAACTCTATGAACGTGGAAGTCGCGCGCGTGTGGTGGCGGTTCGGCATGTACAGCATGTACATGTGGGTACCGAAGATGCTGAGCCTGTACGCGTCGAGCGACGTGACGACGGAGCCGTGCCGCAGGTCGTCCTGCATCACGTAATCGGGCACGATGCCGACGCCGATTCCGGCGAGGATCGCCTGGCGCAGGAACAGGAAGTTCTCCGAAATCAGCGTCGGTTCGAGCAGCACCTCGTGGCGCTCGTCGCCGAGATACGCGGCGATCCGCAGCTGCCGGCCGAGCACCGTCGCGGTGACGACCGGCGCGGCGGCCAGCGCGCCGAGGCTCGCCGGCATCCCGTGCGCGGCCGCGAACGCGGGCGACGCGCATGCTACGTAGCGCACCGCGCCCATGTCGCGGGCGACCAGGTTCTGCGGCGGCTCGGACATCACGCGGATCGCGATGTCGACTTCGTCGCGCATCAGGTCTTCCACGCGATTCTCGAACACCACGTCGAGCACGATGCCCGGATGCCGCCGCTTGAACGCGAGCAGCCAGTCGGACATCACGATCTGCCCGTAGCCGCTCGGCACCGACAGCCGCACGCGGCCCTGCAGGTCCTGGCCGAGCGTCGTCACCGATTCCTGCGCGGCGAGCAGCTCGTTGCGGATGCGCCGGCCGTGCTCGTACAGCTTCAGCCCGATCTCGGTCGGCTCCATGCGCCGCGTCGTGCGCCGCACGAGCTGCTGGCCGATCGAGCGCTCGAGCTGGTTCAGCCGATAGCTGACGTTCGCCCGGCTCATCTTGAGCCGCTGCGCGGCCTTGCTGAGATTTCCGGCGTCGAGGATCTCGACGAGCAGCGTCAGCGCGTTCAGGTCCATGCGGGGTCTCTCCTGATCTGGCCCGTTGATCGGATCGAAGCGGTCCGACACGGTCCGAAAACATTCAATGTCAAGTCAGATTTGACAGCTTGTAAAGGCGTGCGGGAATTGTCAATGAATCTAGATCAATCGAGAATCAGGGCATGCCTGCTGCCTCGACAGCTTCGACAGGAGACGCCATGAATTCCCCCGCCATCCCCCCAACCGGCACGGTCACGCGCGAACGGCGCGACAAGGTGCTCGTCGTCACGATCGACCATCCGCCGGTCAACGCGCTGTCCGCCGACGTGCGGCGCGGCCTCGCCGATGCGCTCGACGCCGCGCACGCCGACGACGCGATCCGCGCGGTGCTGATCGTCGGCGCCGGCCGCAACTTCATCGCGGGCGCCGATATCCGCGAATTCGGCAAGCCGCCCGTACCGCCGTCGCTGCCCGACGTGTGCGAGCGGATCGAATCGGGTACCAAGCCGGTCGTGGTCGCGCTGCACGGCGCGACGCTCGGCGGCGGCCTCGAAGTCGCGCTGGCCGCGCATTACCGGCTCGCGGTGCCCGGCGCGAAGCTCGGGCTGCCCGAAGTGACGCTCGGCCTGCTGCCCGGCGCGGGCGGCACGCAGCGTGCGCCGCGCCTGATCGGCGCGAAGGCCGCGCTCGACCTGATGCTGACGGGCCGCCATGCGAGCGCCGAGGAAGCGCTCGCGCTCGGCCTCGTCGATCGCATCGCGCACAGCGACGACACGCTCGCCGAAGGGCTCGCGTATGCGCAGGAACTCGTGTCGCTCGGCGCGCCGGTGCGCCGCACGCGCGACGCGCAGGGGCTGGCCGATCGCGCGGCCGCGCAGGCCGCGATCGACGCGGCGCGCGCGGAATTGCCGAAAAAGTCGCGGGGCCTGTTCTCGCCGGCGAAGATCGTCGACGCGGTCGAGGCTGCGCTCACGCAGTCGTTCGACGCCGGGATGAAGCTCGAACGCAGCCTGTTCCTGCAATGTCTCGACAGCCCGCAGCGCGCGGGCCTCGTGCATGCGTTCTTCGCGGAACGCGAAGCGGCGAAGGCGCCCGAGGCGCGGCGCGCGAGCCCTCGGCCGGTCGAGCGGATCGGCGTGGTCGGCGGCGGCACGATGGGCGCGGGCATCGCGGTCGCGGCGCTCGACGCCGGGCTGCCGGTGACGATGATCGAGCGCGACGAAGCATCGCTCGCGCGCGGCCGGGCGCACGTCGAGAAGGTGTACGACGGCCTCGTCGCGAAAGGGCGGATGACGCCGGCCGCGCACGCGGCGCGTCTCGCGCGCTTCAAGGGCAGCACGTCGTACGACGCGCTCGCGCAGGCCGACGTCGTGATCGAAGCCGTGTTCGAGGACATGGCCGTGAAGCAGGCCGTGTTCGCCGAACTCGCCCGCGTGTGCAAGCCGGGCGCGGTGCTCGCGACCAACACGTCGTATCTCGACATCGACGTACTCGCCGCCAGCATCGACCGGCCGGCCGACGTGATCGGCCTGCATTTCTTCTCGCCGGCCAACGTGATGAAGCTGCTGGAGATCGTCGTGCCGGCGCGCGTGAGCGCGGACGTCGTCGCGACCGCGTTCGCGCTGGCGAAGCAGCTGAAGAAGACGCCGGTGCGCGCGGGCGTCTGCGACGGCTTCATCGGCAACCGGGTCCTCGCCGTCTATCGGACAGCGGCCGACTACCTGATGGAAGACGGCGCGTCGCCGTACCAGATCGATCGCGCGGTGCGCGGGTTCGGCTTCCCGATGGGCCCGTTCCAGGTGGTCGACCTCGCGGGCGGCGACATCGGCTGGGCGACCCGCAAGCGCCGCGCGGCGACGCGCGATCCGAACGCGCGCTACGTGGAGATTTCCGACCGGCTGTGCGAGCGCGGCTGGTTCGGGCAGAAGACCGGCCGCGGCTACTACCTGTATCCGGACGGCGCGCGCGTCGGCACGCCCGACCCGGAAGTCGACGCGATCGTCGCGGAAGAACGCGCGAAGAAAGGCATCGCGCCGCGCACCTTCACCGACGACGAGATCCTGCGCCGCTACCTCGCCGCGATGATCAACGAAGGCGCGAACGTCGTGCACGAGAAGATCGCGCTGCGCCCGCTCGACGTCGACGCGGTGTTCCTGTACGGCTACGGCTTCCCGCGCTATCGCGGCGGCCCGATGCACTACGCGGACACGGTCGGCCTCGCGAACGTGCTCGCCGATATCCGCGCGTTCGCGAAGGAAGATCCGCTGTTCTGGAAGCCGTCGCCGCTGCTCGTCGATCTCGTCGCGCGCAGCGCGGATTTCGCGAGCCTGAACCGCATCGACTGAACACCCACCGCACCCACCGCATCTGCCACGGACCGAAGATGGACCTGAATTTCACTCCCGAAGAGGAAGCCTTCCGCACGGAAGTGCAGCGCTTCCTCGCCGCCGAACTGCCGGCGCGCACCGCGCGCAAGGTGAAGGGCGGCCTGCACCTGACGCGCGACGACATGCGCGAATGGCACGCGATCCTCCATGCGCGCGGCTGGCTCGCGAGCCACTGGCCGCGCGAATACGGCGGCCCCGGCTGGAGCGTCGCGCAGAAATTCCTGTTCGACAACGAATGCGCGCTCGCCGGCGCGCCGCGCATCGTGCCGTTCGGCGTGAACATGCTCGGCCCGGTGCTGATCAAGTACGGCAACGAAGCGCAGAAGCGTCACTGGCTGCCGCGCATTCTCGACGGCACCGACTGGTGGTGCCAGGGTTATTCGGAGCCGGGCGCCGGTTCCGATCTCGCGGCGGTGAAGACGAGCGCGGTGCGGCGTGTGGATGCCCAGGGCGCTCACTACGTCGTGAACGGCCAGAAGACGTGGACCACGCTCGGCCACTACGCGAACATGATCTTCTGTCTCGTGCGCACCGCGACCGACGTACGCAAGCAGGAGGGCATCAGCTTCCTGCTGATCGACATGAATACGCCGGGCGTCGAAGTGCGCCCGATCATCACGCTCGACGGCGAGCATGAGGTGAACGAGGTGTTCTTCACCGACGTGCGCGTGCCGGTCGATAACCTGGTCGGCGAGGAGAACCGCGGCTGGACCTACGCGAAATACCTGCTCACGTACGAGCGCACCAACATCGCGGGGATCGGCTTCTCGACCGCCGCCCTCGACCGGCTGCGCGCGGTGGCCGCGAAGGTCACGAAGAACGGCCGGCCGCTGGCCGACGATCCGTTCTTCGCGGCGCGGCTCGCCCGCGTCGAGATCGAACTGGAAAACATGCGCACGACCAACCTGCGCGTGCTGGCCGCGGTCGCGGGCGGCGGCGTGCCGGGCGCGGAAAGCTCGATGCTGAAGATTCGCGGCACGCAGATCCGCCAGGAGATCACCGCGCTGATGCGGCGCGCGATGGGGCCGTACGCGCAGCCGTTCGTCGACGACGCGCTCGACGCTGATTACGACGGCGAACCGGTCGGCCCGGAAGAAGCCGCGAGCGCCGCGCAGCAGTATTTCAACAACCGCAAGCTGTCGATCTTCGGCGGCTCGAACGAGATCCAGAAGAACATCATCGCGAAGATGATGCTCGGGCTGTAACGAGGGACGCGACGATGGATTTCCAGCACACAGAAGACCGCCGGATGCTGGCGGACACGTTGAACCGCTTCATCGCCGAACAGTACGCGTTCCCGGTGCGCGACCGCATCGCGCAGTCGGCCGAAGGCTTCGACCGCGCGATGTGGCAGCGCTTCGCCGAACTCGGCACGGTCGGCGCGCTGTTCGCCGAAGCCGACGGCGGCTTCGGCGGCGCGGGCTTCGACATCGCCGTGGTGTTCGAATGCCTCGGGCGCGGGCTCGTCGTCGAGCCGTTCCTCGGCGCGCTGCTCGCGGGCCGTGCGCTCGCGCTCGCCGGCGGCGCCGCGCATCGCGACCGGCTCGCCGCGCTGATCGACGGCAGCGCGAGCGCCGCGTTCGCGCACGACGAACCGGGCTCGCATTACGAACTGACGACGGTGCGCACGCGCGCCGAACGTTCGGGCGACGGCTGGGTGCTGACCGGCGCGAAGGGCGTCGTCGACCAGGCCGCGCAGGCGGCGTTCTTCGTCGTCAGCGCGCGCGTGTCCGGCAACGACGACGACGCGGCTGGCATCGGCCTGTTCGTCGTGCCGGCCGATGCGCCGGGCGTGTCGCTGCGCGACTACCGGAAGATCGACGGCGGCCGCGCGGCCGAAGTGCGCTTCGAGCGTGTCGCATTGCCGGCCGACGCCGCGCTCGGCGCGCCGGATGCGCTCGACGGCGAAGCGGGCGCCGAGCTGCTCGAACGCGTGCTCGGCTACGGGCTGCTCGCGCTGTCGGCGGAAGCGCTCGGCGCGATGGACGTCGCGAAGGAGCACACGCTCGACTACCTGCGCACGCGCAAGCAGTTTGGGATGCCGATCGGCAGCTTCCAGGCGCTGCAGCACCGGATGGCCGACCTGCTGCTCGAAGTCGAGCAGGCGCGCTCGGCCGTAATCAACGCGGCCGCGCAGCTCGACGCGCCGCGCGCGGTGCGCGAGCGCGCGCTCGCCGCGGCGAAATACAGCATCGGCCGGATCGGCACGCTCGTCGCCGAGGAAAGCATCCAGCTGCACGGCGGGATCGGGATGACGTGGGAGCTGCCGCTGTCGCACTACGCGAAGCGGCTCGTGATGATCGATCACCAGCTCGGCGACGAGGATCACCATCTCGCGCGCTACATCGCGCTGTCGAAACAGTAAGGGCGCACGGCGCGAATGGAGGAGACAACGATGACGAACGAACGGTGCGCGCTGCCGCTGGCCGGCGTGAAGGTGCTCGATTTCTCGCGCGTGCTCGCGGGCCCGTGGTGCGCGATGGTGCTCGCCGATTTCGGTGCGGAAGTGATCAAGGTCGAGCATCCGGCGCGCGGCGACGATACGCGCGACTGGGGGCTGCGGATCGGCGACACCGAAACCACCTATTTCAACAGCGTGAACCGCAGCAAGCGGTCGATCTGCGTCGACCTGCAGACGAAAGCCGGCCGGCGTATCGCGCGCGAGCTGGCCGCGCAGGCCGACGTGCTGATCCACAACTTCAAGTGCGGCGGCGCGGAGAAACTCGGGCTCGGCTACGACGCGCTGGCCGAACTGAATCCGCGCCTCGTGCACTGCGCGATCTCGGGCTACGACCGGTCGGGCGCCGAGGCCGCGCGGCCCGGCTACGACCTCGTCGTGCAGGGCGAGGCAGGGCTGATGGCGCTGAACGGCGAGGCCGGCCAGCCGCCGCTGAAGTTCGGCGTCGCGGCGGTCGACCTGTTCACCGGCATGTATTCGGCGCAGGCGATCCTCGCCGCGTTGTACGAACGCCATGCGACCGGGCGCGGGCGGCGCATCGAGATGGCGCTGTTCGATTGCGGGCTGATGATCACCGCGTACTACGGGCTCGACGCGCTGCTGATGGGCGAGGACCCGCCGCGCTACGGCAACGCGCATCCGTCGATCGTGCCGTACGGCGTGTTCGACGCGGCCGACGGCCCGCTCGTGATCACGGTCGGCAACAACACGCAGTTCGCGCGCTTTTGCGACGCGATCGAGCGGCCCGATCTCGCGGCCGACGAACGCTACAAGACCAACCTCGGCCGCTCGGAGAATCGTGCCGACCTGCTGCCCGAGATTCGCCGCGAACTCGCGCGGCGGTCGCGCGCGACGCTGCTGGCGGCGCTCGCCGAAGCGGGCATTCCGTGCGGCGAAGTGCTCGGATTGCACGAAGCGCTGACGTCCGAACGCGCCACCCGCGCCGGGCTCGTCACGCGGCAGCCGCATCCGGTCGCGGGCGCCGTCGACGTGCTCGCGCCGCCGTACCGCTTCGACGGCACACGGCTGCCGGTGCGCGGTGCGCCGCCGGTGCTCGGCGCCGATACCGAGGCGGTGCTCGGCGGCTGGCTCGGGATGTCGGCGGAGGACGTCGCGCGGCTGCGGGCGGATCGCGTCGTGTAATTCAATTTACCGCCGCGGCGCGGGCGGAACAGTCGACGCGCGCCGACCATTCCACAAAACACCGCTCGCCATGACGAGCTGGAAATGGAGACAACATGGAGCTTTCCGTCATCGAATCGGTCACGGCGCGCCGCGACTACCAGCAGCTCGTGCGGGCCCGGCGCCGCTTCAGCTTCACGCTCACCGCGTTGATGATCGCCACGTACTACGGCTTCATCCTGCTCGTCGCGCTCGCGCCGCACGTGCTCGCCGCGCCGCTGTACCGCGGCGCGACGACGACGGTCGGGATCGCCGCGGGCGTCGCGATCATCCTGATCGCGATCGGCCTGACCGCGTGCTACGTGCTGCGCGCGAACCGTGCGTTCGACCGCCGCGTCGACGCGATCCTGCAACGTTCGTGACGGAGGCCCGCATGCGACGCATTTCGCGCGCGCTCGGCGCGCTGACCGTTCTCGTTTCCTCCACCGCCCGTGCCACCGGCATCGCCGGCCCGATGCCCGACAAGGTCGAGCTGAACCCGGTCGCGATCGGGATGTTCTTCGCGTTCGTGTTCGCGACGCTCGCGCTCACACGCTGGGCCGCGCGCCGCACGCGCTCGACGCGCGACTTCTACACGGCCGGCGGCGGCATCACCGGGCTGCAGAACGGGCTCGCGATCGCGGGCGACTACATGTCGGCCGCGTCGTTCCTCGGGCTGTCCGGGATGGTGTTCATGTTCGGCTTCGACGGGCTGATCTACTCGATCGGCTTCCTGGTCGGCTGGCCGTTCGTGATGTTCCTGATCGCCGAACCGCTGCGCAACCTCGGCAAGTTCACGTTCGTCGACGTCGTCGCGTACCGCTTCGCGCAGCGGCCGATCCGGCTGCTGACCTCGGCGAACGCGCTGACCATCGTCGTGCTGTACCTCGTCGTGCAGATGGTCGGCGCCGGCAAGCTGATCCAGCTGCTGTTCGGGCTGTCGTACGGCACGGCCGAGCTGATCGTCGGCGTGCTGATGGTCGTCTACGTGTTCTTCGGCGGGATGACCGCGACCACCTGGGTGCAGGTGATCAAGGCCGTGCTGCTGCTGTGCGGCGCGACGCTGCTCGCGTGGCTCGCGCTCGGCGAATTCGGCTTCAGCGTCGACACGATGTTCCGCCGCGCGGTGGCCGTGCATCCGGGCGCGCTGTCGATCATGGGGCCCGGCAAGCTGATCCGCGACCCGGCCAACGCGCTGTCGCTTGGCATCGCGCTGATGTTCGGCACGGCCGGCTTCCCGCACATCCTGATGCGCTTCTTCACGGTGCCGAACGCGAAGGAGGCGCGCAAGTCGGTGCTCTACGCGACGGGCTTCATCGGCTACTTCTACCTGCTGACCTTCGTGATCGGCTTCTCGGCGATCGTGCTGCTCGCGCAGCATCCGGAATTCTTCCGGCTCGGCGCGAACGGCACGTTCAACCTGACGCACGACCTGCTCGGCGGCTCCAACATGGTCGCGGTGAAGCTCGCGCAGGCAGTGGGCGGCAACTGGTTCTACGGGTTCATCGCGGCCGTCACGTTCGCGACGATCCTCGCGGTGGTCGCCGGGCTCACGCTCGCCGGCGCGACCACGATCTCGCACGACCTGTATGCGCAGATGTGGGCGCGCGGCAAGCCCGACGAACGGCTCGAGATGCGCATCTCGCGCGCGGCGACGATCGGGCTGTCGGCCGTCGCGATCGCGCTGTCGATCCTGTTCGAGCACGTGAACGTCGCGTTCATGGTCGGGCTCGTCGCGGCGGTGGCGGCGAGCGCCAATTTCCCGGTGCTCGCGATGTCGATCTTCTGGCGCGGGATGACGACCCGCGGCGCGGTGCTCGGCGGCGGCCTCGGCCTCGTGTCGGCGGTCGCGCTGACGGTGTTGTCGAAGTCGGTGTGGGTCGACGTGCTGCACCATGCGCACGCGGCGGTGTTCCTCGACAACCCGGCGCTCGTGTCGGTGCCGCTCGCGTTCGTCGGGATCGTGGTCGGTTCGCTCGCGGATCGCGGGGAGCGCGCACGCCGCGAGCGCGACGCGTTCGCGCAGCAGGAGTTCTACGCGCAGACCGGCCTGCTGGCCGGCGAGGCCGTGCAGCACTGATTCCTCTGGTGAAACGACGCATCCGTCCGGATCGCCGGACGGATATTTTCCGGAAATCCGGAATCCCGGATTTCCTTGCCTGCCGCATTATGGGAAATACAATGAAAACAACGGCTTGAGGGGTTCCGGAAACCTGGCATCGACCTTGCGATATAAAGCGCACGGCCATCCCCCGGCCGAACTACTACAGCAAGCAAGGAGACAACCGATGACCAATGCCTTCCTCCCCCTCCGGATGTCCTGAGGCATCGCTTGTTGCGGCACGGCAGCCGCGCGGGTGAATGCCTTTCCCCTGAGACATTCGCCTGCGCGCGTGACGCCGTTTCCACGGCTCATCTACTTCAGCAGGAACCATCGTGAAGAAGAAACCCTTCTACAAAGTGCTCTATGTGCAGGTGATTTTCGCCATCATCGTCGGCGTGATCCTCGGCCACTTCTACCCATCGATCGCCACCGACATGAAGCCGCTCGGCGACGGGTTCATCAAGCTGATCAAGATGGTGATCGGCCCGATCATCTTCTGTACGGTCGTCACCGGCATCGCCGGCATGGAGGACATGAAGAAGGTCGGCCGCGTCGGCGGCAAGGCGCTGCTGTACTTCGAGATCGTGTCGACTTTCGCGCTGCTGCTCGGCCTCGCGGCCACGCACCTGCTGCGTCCGGGCGTCGGCTTCAACATCGATCCGGCGACGCTCGACGGCAAGGCCGTCGCGTCGTACGCGGCGAAGGCGCACGGGCAGTCGACGGTCGACTTCCTGATGCACATCATCCCGAACACGATGGTCGACGCGTTCGCGCAGGGTGAAATCCTGCAGATCCTGCTGATCGCGCTGCTGTTCGGCAGCGTGCTCGCGCACCTCGGCGAGCGCGGCCGCGTGGTCACCGACTTCATCGACGGCCTGACGCGCGTGCTGTTCGGCATCGTGCACATCGTCACGAAGCTGGCCCCGATCGGCGCGTTCGGCGCGATGGCGTTCACGATCGGCAAGTACGGCGTCGGCTCGCTGGTGCCGCTGCTCAAGCTGATCGGCACGTTCTACCTGACGTCGGTCGTGTTCGTGCTGGTCGTGCTCGGCGCGATCGCGCGCTTCACCGGCTTCTCGATCATCCGCTTCGTGTCGTACATCAAGGAAGAGCTGCTGATCGTGCTCGGCACGAGCTCGTCGGAAGCCGCGCTGCCGCAGCTGATGGAAAAGCTCGAGAAGGCCGGCTGCTCGCGTTCGGTCGTCGGCCTCGTCGTGCCGACCGGCTACTCGTTCAACCTCGACGGCACCAACATCTACATGACGATGGCCGTGCTGTTCATCGCGCAGGCGACCAACATCGAGCTGACGTGGATGCAGCAGCTTACGCTGCTGGCCGTCGCGATGCTGACGTCGAAGGGCGCGAGCGGCGTGACCGGCGCGGGCTTCATCACGCTGGCCGCGACGCTGGCCGTCGTGCCGACGATCCCGCTGTCGGGCATGGTGCTGATCCTCGGCATCGACCGCTTCATGAGCGAATGCCGTGCGCTGACCAACATCGTCGGCAACGGCGTGGCCACCGTCGTCGTGTCGGCCTGGGAGAAGGAGCTCGACCGCAACAAGCTGCGCCAGGCGCTGAAGGGCGGCGGCGAAGTCGCGCCGACCGAGACGACGGCCGGCGTCTGACGTCATGAAGGAGCAGGCGGCGGCACCGCCCGCCGGCCGTGCGGCCCGCGGCGGCCGGGGCATCGAGGCGGAGGCCTATGACACAATAGGCGATCCGCATCGCCAGGAAGCCTCGACCGTGACGCGCCGCCTGCTCATCCTCGTCGTGCTCGCCGCCGCGCTCGTCGCGGCGTGCGCGCTGACGTGGACGATCACCTGGCAGCGCGGCGTCGCCGAGCTGCAGCGCAATGCCGCGGTGCGGGTCGACCGCACCACCAGCGCGCTCAAGAGCACGCTCGACCGCTACGAATCGCTGCCTTATCTGCTCGGCAGCCATCCGTACGTGCAGGATCTGCTCGCCGACCCGAAGCGCGGCGACTACACCGCCCGCGTCAACCGCTATCTCGAAGACCTCAACGAACACGCGCACGCGACCGTCACCTACGTGATCGGCGCGGACGGCCTGTGCGTCGCCGCCAGCAACTGGCGCGCGCCCGACAGCTTCGTCGGGATCGAATACCGTTTCCGCCCGTATTTCCTCGACGCGATGAACGGCCAGGTCGGCCGCTTCTTCGGGATCGGCACGATCTCGCGCGATCCCGGTTACTACATCTCGCAGCCCGTGTGGCGCGACGGCAAGATCGCGGGCGTCGTCGTCGTGAAGCTCAACCTCGAATGGTTCCAGGGCGCCGACGCGTCCGAGCCGCTCGTCGTCGTGGACGATCACGGCGTCGTGTTCCTGTCGTCGGTGCCCGCGTGGAAGTACCACACGCTGCGCCCGCTCACGGGGCCGGTCGCCGCATCGATCTACGAAACGCGCCAGTACGCGCAGCAACCGGTCACGCCGCTGCCGCTGCGCGTCGAGCAGACGCTCGGCGCCGACGCGGAAATCGTGCGCCTCGGCGCCGGCCGGCGCGCGCCGCGCTTTCTCGCCAGCAAGCGCCGGATCGGCGAGCCCGACTGGCTGCTCGTCACGCTCGCGCCGCTCGCACCGGTCGACGCCGATGCGCGCAACGCGACGATCGTCACCGGTTTCGGCTTCGTGTCGGTCGCCCTCCTGGCGTTCTACTGGCGGATGCGCCGCGCCCGCGTGCGCGAGATGATCCGCGGCCGCGCGCTGCTGCAGCAGGCGTACGCGGAGCTGAACCGGCGCGTCGAAGAGCGTACGGCCGATTTGTCCGAAGCGAACGAGCAGTTGCAGAAGGAGGTCGGCGACCGGATTCGCGCGGAGCAGGAGCTACGCGCCGCGCACGACGAGCTGATCCAGGCGAGCAAGCTCGCCGCGCTCGGCCAGATGGCGGCCGGCATCACGCATGAACTGAACCAGCCGCTCGCGGCGCTGCGCAGCTTCTCGGACAACACGCGCGTGCTGCTCGATCGCGGCGAGCAGGCCGCCGCGCGCGAGAATCTCGAGGCGATCGCCGCGCTCACCGAGCGGATGGGCAAGATCACCAACCAGCTGAAGCTGTTCGTCGGCCGCGCGAAGCCGCGCAACGAGCGGGCACTCGTCGTGCGCGCGCTGCGCAGCGTGCTGTCGCTGCTCGGCGAGCGCCTGCGCGGCGTCGCGCTCACGCTGACGCTGCAGGACGCGACCGTGTCGCCCGCGCACGACGCGCCGCTCGACCTTGCGCGCGACTATCCCGAACTCGTCGCGCGCTGCGAGGACCTGCGCCTCGAACAGGTGCTGATCAACCTGCTCGGCAACGCGCTCGACGCGGTGGCCGGCGTCGCGGCGCCGGCCATCGAGGTGACGATCGCGGTGTCGGCCGCGACGCTCGCACTCGAG
>Ga0268256_1001288_pt1 | contig 15508 bp, 12 predicted proteins | sample AgamicAtAmrz_FD_200247 | JGI IMG/M metagenome (GOLD analysis project Ga0268256, IMG submission 200247) | Agave microbial communities from Guanajuato, Mexico - At.Am.rz (v2) (version 3) | ecosystem: Host-associated > Plants > Roots > Rhizosphere | place: Guanajato, Mexico | collected 2012-06-07
GATCTTTGCGGTAATAGGTCATGCTGCTTTCCCCGTAAAACGGTAGCGCGTACAGCGTTTGCTGCCAGGACAGTGCTTTGCGCACCGGCGTCAGCAGATCGTCGCTGTCATACTCTGGCGGCAGGTTGTTGAGCGGCGCCAGCCAGCCTTTTTTACCCCACAGCGGCGCTTCATAGGTACCCACGGTAATCACATCAAATTTTGCGTCACCGCTGTTCATGGCTGCCAGCACCGCCTGGCGCAGGGCACCATCATCCATCACGTGCCATTGTAGTTTCACGTCCGGATGCTGCTGTTCGTAACGGCTCGACAGCTGCTGCATGATGGTCATGTCACCATTGGCAATGGTGGCAATATTGAGCGTGGTGGCGGCCTGGCTGAGCAGCGGCAGCGCGGCCAGCAGCGCGATTATGGTACGCTTCATGGCGGCTCCTTATGGCTGCTGCAGGCGGAAGAACGCCATTTTTTCCACCAGCAACCCGGCATGCTGGCTCACCGTCTGGCTGGCCGCGCTGGCCTGCTGCACCAGCGATGCATTCTGCTGGGTGGCACCGTCCATCTGGATTACTGCGGTGTTCACCTGCTCGATACCGCTGGATTGCTGGCGGCTGGCCACAGCGATCTCGCCAACGATATCCACCATGCGCGCCACGCCGTGGTTGATGTCGTTGAGCATCTCGCCAGAGCGCTGCACCAGCGCGCTGCCGGCTTCGACTTTACCCACGCTGGCATCGATCAGCGCCTTGATCTCCTGTGCGGCACCGGCCGAACGCTGCGCCAGCTGTCGCACCTCTGACGCCACCACCGCGAAGCCGCGTCCCTGTTCCCCGGCGCGCGCCGCTTCTACCGCCGCATTGAGCGCCAGCAGGTTGGTCTGGAAGGCGATTTCATCAATCACGCGGTTGATATCCGCGATGCGCTTGCTGGAGGATTCAATCTCCTCCATCGCACTCACCGCGTCGCGCAGTACACCGCTGCCGCGCTCGGCCTGATGGCGCACATCGCTTGCCAGCTCGTTGGCCTGCGCGGCGTTGTCCGCGTTGTGTTTCACCGTGGCGGTCATCTGCTCCATGCTGGCCGCAGTCTGCTCCAGCGAACTGGCCTGCGCGTGGGTGCGCTCCGACAGATCGTCGTTGCCATCCGCCATCTGGCGTGCCGCATCGCTCAGTGCATGGGCACTTTCGCCCACCTCGCGCACGATCTCCGCCAGCCGCACATCCATGCGCAGCAGCGCCTGCATCAGTTCACCCATCTCATCGCGCGTTACCGTACCGATACGGTGATTGAGCTCGCCGCCGGCAATGGCATCCGCCAGTTCGCGCGCCTGGGCGATGGAACGGTTAATCGAGCGGATCAGCAGCCAGCCGGAGACCAGCGCCAGACTCAGACCCAACAGCAGGATGGCGATCAGGCTATTGCGTGCCAGCAGGTAGTCGCGGTTGCCCTGTTGCCAGGCCGTCTGCGCATGCTGCCGCATCAGCGTATCCAGCTGGTCAATGTCCTGTTGCAGCAACTGGCTACCGCTGCGCAGGCGGGTTTCAATGACCACCAGTGCGGCGGACGGGTTACCGCCTTTCAGCAGCTCACCGGCTTCATGCAGCGCACCCTGCCAGCCGTCGAGATGGGTCAGGAAGCGCTGGCTCAGCGGTTTGGTCTGCGCATCAAACGCCAGCTGCTGCCAGGTATGGCGATCGGCGTTGATTTGCTGACCGTACTGCGCAATGCGCGCCAGGCGTTTTTCCACTTCACTGCTGTCGGTCCAGTAGCGCAGCGCATCGAACAGGGTAGCGGATTGCTCCTGCACCATGCGGTACAGGCGTGAAGAGTATTGCAGCGGGAGCAGCTCGTTCTGATAGGCATTTTGCGCGCGCTGATCGGCAGCGCGCAGGCCGATAATTCCCCAGACGGCAGCAATAATCAGTAACAGGCACAGCAGGCTGACAATCGCAGCCAGACGTGCGCGAAGGGTCAATCGCATAACAGCGTTCTCCGAAACCAGGGTGAGTAAGTCGTCAATATTGTTATGGGTGCAGGTGCTTTAGACTTCACATCAGGTTATCGGCGAAGAGTTGAACAGCTTGAGGGCGCCGGAGAAAGAGAAGGGGGATTCCACCGCAGATACCTTGCGTCACGCCGGGAAAACATTATAACGTAGCCGCCATTGATGCGAGTGTAGGGACCGAAGATGAAAAAGTGGATGGTACTGGCCGCGCTGGCGCTGAGCGGCTGTGCGCAAATCAACAGTTATGACGAAGCGGTAAAAACCCCGGCACCGCTGGAGCTGCAGGGTAACTGGCAGACGATGGGACCGCAGAGCAAGCTGATCAGCAGCGAGGCTATGGCCAGTTTGATCGTCAGCGCTGATGGCGCTACCCTTGACTGCCGCCAGTGGCAGCGGGTGATTGCCAAACCAGGCAAGCTGACGCGCCTGGATGATGACTGGGTTAACGTTAACCGTCAGGCGCGCGTGATGCCGCTCTCGCTGGAGAACGGTGAGCTGCACTACGATGGCCTGACGCTGCGTAAAGTGGATCGCCCAACCGTCGAGTGTCAGCAGGCGCTGGACGAAGTGGCAAAGCGTCCTGGCGACGCGGTGATTCAGGATATTGAGCCGCAGATTCTCAAGCCGGTCACGGCAGAGAAATAATCCGATTGCGCGGGTAAGGCCACAGTGCCGTTACCCGCGCAATCTGTGGATTAAAGGTTCCCCGGGTAGAGTACCTTGTTAGAGAAGCGGCCATAGGCTGAGGTGACTTTTTGTTGTTGCGACGTCGTTTGCACCAGCGATCGCAGTTCATCCATGCGCTCAGCCAGTAACGTCTTCATCAAGACTTCATTATCCAGTATCTGTTTAATCAGTGCGCGAATTTGCACACGCAGGGCCGCAGGGAGTGCACCCGGATCCTGATTACGTGCCATGCTCTCGACGTTGCGGACATAAGTACTTTCATTCGCCACCAGATCATCCCACAGTCCTTCCCGCGCCTGATTCAGCATAGTGTTACTTAACTTCAGTAACTGCTGATATCCCTGCAACACATCGCCAGGTGCCATCATCAGTAAGATTCCTGTACGTGATGAGGACCAATTTGCTTCCATGCATCGGCGATATTGGTGAGTAACCCTTCAACCTCGACAATAGCCTCTGCATCATTACGCAGGTTAGCTTCAAGCAAACGTCGTGTCATGTAGTCATACAGGTTGTCGAGGTTTGCGGAGAGTTCACCGCCCACCTCATGATTTAATCCTGCGCGTAAGCCGTTGGTAATAATATTGATGGCTTTGGAAAGTGCCTGGCCTTTACCGGGAATGTCGCCCTGTTCCATCAAAATAGTAGCTTTTTTCATGGCGCTTAGTGCGCCATCAAATAGCAAAACTACCAGCTGGTGTGGGCTGGCACTTAACACGGCACTCTCCAGACCGACCTGTGCGTAGGCCTGCGTTCCAGATTTTGCGTACATTTTTAACTCCTGTTAACTGCTCATCGCCGCAAACTGCTGCGTCAGATAGTTCTGGGTTTGCGTCATGGATGAGACCAGCGTATTCAGATTCGTGAACTGGGTTTTGTAGCGCGCCATAGTGGCGGTAATCTGAGCATTCACACGGTCGTAATCATCAGACAATTTCTTCAGTGTCTTGTTGATACCGTCTGTGGCGTTTTGCACTGAACCATCAGTGCCCAGGATCTGGTCGAGATAGTTACTGGTCTGCGTTGCGAAGCCAGTCGTTTTACCGTCACCTGACAGGAACGTCACGACATCTGCGGATTTTTCATCCAGCGCTTTATTCAGTTTGGTGCTGTCGACGGTCAGCTTGCCGTTAATATCCTGAGTGATACCAATCTGAGAAAGCAGTGAAATACTGCCGCCGCTTTGGGCACTGGTGGACAGCTTGGAGCGCAGGCTGGTCTGAATGTTACGCAGCGTGCCGTCGCCCAGCAGATCGCCATTACTGGTATCCTGGGACGTACTGCCCTGATCTACGGCAGTGTACTTCGTCTGGTTACTAATGGTGGTTTGCAGCGAGTTATACGCATCAACATAGGCCTGCACCGCAGCGATCATCGGCGCATTATCCTTGGTGACGGATAAGGTCTCCGGGCTGCCGGTATTGGTTTTGGTCAGGTTCAGCGTGACGCCTTCCGGCGCATCAGTAATGGTGTTGCTGCTGCGGGTGATGGCGACGCCGTTGATGCTCAGTTTGGCGTCGGCAGCGGTTACCTGCTCTGTCATGCCATTGCTGCTGCCACCTTTAGTAAAACCAATGTACTGCGCCAGGGCGCTGTCATCGGTAGAAACCGTCATCTCGTTGGTGGTGCCGGTATCACGCGAGGTCAGGGCCAGATAATAGGTATTGTCATCAGACTTGATGATACTGGCGGTAACGCTGCCCTGCTGTTTGTTGATTGCGTCTTTAATGTCCGTCAGGCTGGTTTGATCTTTGCTCAGCGTGATGGTCATTGGGTCTTTCTGACCAGGTTGCGTAATGGTAATAGTGCGCGAGGCGAGGCTGGAATCGCCTAAATCGCCATCTTTACTGGTCGCGCTTTTCGACAGCAGCGACTGCGCTTTAGCCAGTTGGGTAACTTCAACCGAAAAGTTACCGGCTGCCGCGTCATTGGCCAGCGTGGCGGTGAACGCAGTGTTGGTGCTGCTGACTTTGGTTGAGGCAATAGCAGAGGTATCTTTTAAGGCCGCTGCGGCCGTTTGCACTTTTGCCAGTGCAGTTTGTACCACACCCCAGGCCGTTAATTTTGCTTTATAAGACGTTTGCTGCTGCGTAATTGGCGTCAGGTTCGCTTGTTCAGCGGTTTGAAGCTGGTCATACAAATCGCTTAAGCCGAGGCTGTTACCGGCATTGAGGTTGCTTACACTTGCCATGTTGGAATCCTTAGGGTTGACGATCACTGGAGAGAGTATCGGCAGCGTTGTAAGGAATATTAGCGAAGGTGAAAAAAAACAATAAGCCAAATAGGGTCGAAATCGTGGCGTGTTTCTGGCCTTCAAAAAAAAGCTAAGGTTTTTATCCGGGTCGACGATAACCATAACAAGCTAATTGGCCTCGGGCCATAAGCCCGATTGAAACCCACTTTTAGAATACAGGACATCATCATGGCCGTTATTAATACGAATACCCTGTCTCTGGTTACCCAGAACAACCTGAACAAATCTCAGTCTTCCCTGGGCACGGCGATTGAGCGCCTGTCTTCCGGCCTGCGCATCAACAGCGCGAAAGATGATGCTGCTGGTCAGGCGATTGCTAACCGCTTCACCTCTAACATCAACGGCCTGACCGTTGCTGCCCGTAACGCCAACGACGGTATCTCTCTGGCGCAGACCGCTGAAGGCGCGCTGTCCGAGATCAACAACAACCTGCAGCGTGTGCGTGACCTGACCGTACAGGCGCAGAACAGCTCCAACTCGGCTTCAGACATCGACTCCATCCAGGCTGAAGTTAACCAGCGTATGGAAGAGATCAACCGTGTTACTGCACAAACTGATTTCAACGGTATCAAAGTACTGAACACCGGTTCTGGTTCTAAAGATTACAGCTTCCAGGTGGGTTCAAAAGACGCCGAGACTATCTCCATTACTATTAGCTCAAGTAACGGTTATAACCTGGCGAAAGCAGGGGCTACTGGTACTGCACTGAACACCCGTACTATGGGCACTGGCGATACAGTTAACGGTACTGCTCGTGCAACTCAGGCAGTAGGTTTTGACGTACTCAAAGGCTCTGTAAGTGCTTCTGGTACCGCAGCCGGCACAACACCGCTGGCTGATATTGATGCTGCCATCAAATCTGTCGATTCACAGCGCAGCCTGCTGGGTGCTTCGCAGAACCGCTTTGAATCTACCATTACCAACCTGAATAACACAGTGAACAACCTCTCAGCTGCGCGCAGCCGTATTCAGGATTCTGACTACGCAACCGAAGTGTCGAACATGTCGCGCGCGCAGATCCTGCAGCAGGCAGGTTCTTCTGTGCTGGCGCAGGCCAACCAGGTACCACAGACCATGCTGTCATTGCTGCGCTAATCGCCAGCACCATAAAAAACGGAGCCAATGTGCTCCGTTTTTTTTGGCCGTTGCTCTTGGCTTTTATTCAGCTTAATCTTCTATTCATATGTCTGGATTAATTTTTAAATTCTTAGGCATTCTTTTATTAAAGATAGTGAAGTTTTCCCGGATGGTGTCGATAACTTTTATACGGTGAGTAACCGCAGGCCTGAAGGGCTGAATCCACTTACTTAATAAAGGATATTTGCTATGGCAGTGATTAATACCAATACATTATCGCTGGTTACCCAGAACAACCTGAACAAATCTCAGTCTTCTCTGGGCACGGCGATTGAGCGCCTGTCTTCCGGCCTGCGCATCAACAGCGCTAAAGATGATGCTGCAGGTCAGGCGATTGCTAACCGCTTCACCTCTAACATCAACGGTCTGACTGTTGCTGCCCGTAACGCCAACGACGGTATCTCTCTGGCACAGACCGCTGAAGGCGCGTTGTCCGAGATCAACAACAACCTGCAGCGTGTGCGTGACCTGACCGTGCAGGCGCAGAACAGCTCCAACTCGGCTTCAGACATCGACTCCATCCAGGCTGAAGTTAACCAGCGTATGGAAGAGATCAACCGCGTAACGTCGCAGACCGACTTCAACGGCATCAAAGTGCTGAACACCGGTTCCGGCTCAACCGACTACAGCTTCCAGGTGGGTTCAAAAGACGGCGAAACCATCGCTATCACCATCAGCGCCAGCGATGGTTACAACCTGGCGAAAGCCGGCACCAGCGGTACGGATCTGAACACCCGTGCAATGGCTTCCGGCGATACCGTTAACGGTACCACGCGTTCAACTGAAGCTGTTGGCTTTGACGTACTCAAAGGTAAAGTGACCGGTGGTGCATCTGGTGCAGCTTCTGGTACCACGCCACTGGCAGACATCGATGCGGCCATCAAATCTGTTGACTCACAGCGCAGCCTGCTGGGTGCTTCACAGAACCGCTTTGAGTCCACCATCACCAACCTGAACAACACCGTGAACAACCTGTCAGCTGCGCGCAGCCGTATTCAGGATTCTGACTACGCGACAGAAGTGTCGAACATGTCGCGCGCGCAGATCCTGCAGCAGGCAGGTTCTTCGGTGCTGGCACAGGCCAACCAGGTGCCACAGACCATGCTGTCTCTGCTGCGTTAATTCTCTCGCGCACAGACCGGGCCCCGCATGGGGCCCTTTTTTATTTCTGCTGCTGAGATTTTCTTCGATCGTTACTTACCGCTTAATTTTAATGAAATCATCATTAAAGCTTACGCAGCGGCTGCCGATAAATTTTGGCGACGGCGAGAACGCCACGGGTTTTCGACCTGAATTCATCATCAGTTAAGGAATAAACATCATGGCAGTCATTAACACTAACACCTTGTCGCTGACCACGCAGAACAACCTGTCCAAGTCACAGGCTTCTCTGGGTACCGCTATTGAGCGTCTCTCTTCTGGTCTGCGTATTAACAGCGCCAAAGATGATGCTGCAGGTCAGGCGATTGCTAACCGCTTCACCTCTAACATCAACGGCCTGACCGTTGCTGCCCGTAACGCCAACGACGGTATCTCACTGGCTCAGACCGCTGAAGGCGCGCTGTCCGAGATCAACAACAACCTGCAGCGTGTGCGTGACCTGACCGTACAGGCGCAGAACAGCTCGAACTCTGCCTCAGACATCGACTCCATCCAGGCTGAAGTTAACCAGCGTATGGAAGAGATCAACCGCGTAACGTCGCAGACCGACTTCAACGGCATCAAAGTGCTGAACACCGGTTCTGGCACCAAAGATTATAGCTTCCAGGTGGGTTCAAAAGACGCCGAGACCATCTCCATTACGATCAGCTCAAGCGACAAGTTCAACCTCGCTAAGACTGGAGTCACTGGCGGTACTGCACTGAATACCCGTAGCATGGGTACGGGTGACACTGTCAATGGAACTGCACGTGCTACAGAAGCTGTCGGTTTTGATGTTCTCAAGGGCAAGGTTACCGGCGGTGCATCGGGTACAGCAGCTGGCTCGACGCCACTGGCCGATATCGATGACGCGATCAAATCAGTAGACGCACAGCGCAGCCTGCTGGGTGCCTCACAGAACCGCTTCGAGTCAACCATCACCAACCTGAACAATACCGTTAACAACCTGTCAGCTGCGCGCAGCCGTATTCAGGATTCTGATTACGCGACAGAAGTATCAAACATGTCGCGCGCGCAGATCCTGCAGCAGGCAGGTTCTTCGGTACTGGCGCAGGCCAACCAGGTGCCACAGACCATGCTGTCTCTGCTGCGTTAATATTGCCGCTTATTTCAAAGCCCTGCCATTGGCAGGGCTTTTTTTTACAAATAGTAATAACCGGGAATGAGAAGGTTTTATAGCGCTTATACTGCGATTGCATACGAAACTCCTGAGTAGACTTAACCGATATGGTTTTGTCTATTCAATGAACGTTATGCAGGAGAGGGTATGAATAACAATCTAATGGTGACCAGTCCACTATTGCCACCGCTTGATGAGTTTATCCCCTATCTGGAAGATATCTGGCAGAGCAAACGACTTACCAATGGTGGCCCTTTTCATCAACAACTTGAGCAGGCACTGGCTGATTATCTCGGCGTGCAGCACCTGAGCTTGTTTGCTAACGGAACGCTTGCTCTTGTGACAGCATTACAGGCATTGCGTATCACCGGCGAAGTCATCACAACCCCGTACTCCTTTGTGGCGACATCGCATTCTTTATTATGGAACGATATTAAGCCGGTATTTGTAGATATTGATCCGATCAGCTGCAATCTTGATCCTGCTAAAATTGAAGCAGCGATTACGCCTCAAACTACAGCAATCATGCCAGTTCATTGCTATGGCATACCCTGTGATGTTGATGCCATCCAGGAAATCGCCGATAAGTATGGTCTGAAGGTAATTTACGATGCTGCACATGCTTTCGCCGTGAAACGAGAAAATGAAAGTGTATTACTGCATGGTGATCTGTCCATTTTAAGCTTTCATGCTACAAAAGTATTTAATACATTTGAAGGTGGGGCGATTATTTGTCCAAATGAAAAAATAAAACGTCGTATTGATTACCTCAAGAACTTCGGATTCGCAGATGAGACGACAGTTGTCGCTGCAGGAATCAATGGTAAAATGAACGAGGTTCAGGCTGCATTTGGATTATTGCAGCTGAAACATGTGGATAATGCTTTTCAGTGTCGGGCTGAAATATTCCAAAAATATGTTAATGCACTATCAGGCATTCAAGGTGTCTCTTTTAGCCATCTATCCGAAAACCTTGAATGGAATTATGCATATTGCGCAATTTTTATTGACGATACTCTTTTCCCAATGACAAGGGACGAGGTATATCAACAATTCAAAAAACAGGGTATATATGTTCGTCGGTATTTCTACCCGTTAATTTCAGAATTTCCAATGTATAAGAATTATAGCTCCTCAGCTGTGGAAAACTTGCCTAATGCTATGGCTATTTCAAGAAAGGTGCTCTGTCTGCCGATCTATCCAACATTGAGTGAGCAAGAGCAGGATGACATTATTCAGGTAATTCTGGCTGCTGGTCAGGTTAAAGCAGCATGACGACCAAAAACTACACAAGATATGTTATTTTTAGCGGCGCTAATGAGAGGGCTATAATTGCCTCTTGCCGCTATTTTATAAGTAATAAAATTAGATTCTCCATAATTTCACGCCCCGCTGGGGATAAAGTGACCAGCACAAGTTATCGTCGATATATCCATGCAATCAGAAAGCAAGATGAATTAGATATAGAGGATATGCTACATTGCGTAAAAGAAATAACAAAGAAATTTCCAACTGATAAATTAATGTTGTTGCCGACGGCTGAGTCAATTAATCGTATTTATTTGAATTTTCGTCAACGGTTTATCACTACAGGACTTCATAGTGATCTATGCGATGAGGAGATTTATATGTTAATTTCTAACAAGTCGTCTTTTATCGCTCTGCTGGAGAGTTTTGGACTGGAAGCTCCAAAACAGATTAATGATCCCTGCGAGTTGGATATCCCATTCGTTGCCAAGCCGCTACGGGAATTTTCCCAGCAATCTGGTGAAAAATTGTATCCGGAATTAATTTTAGATAATTGTGGCCTTAGTAAACATCAGAAAATAAAAAATAAGAGCGATTATTTCTATCAAAAATATATAGACGGTGCCAGCTATTACTTTCTGATGAGAGTTAACAAGGATGGTACGGCTCAGATTTGCTACCAGCGAAACTTATTGCAGCAGGCGAATGGTAAATCAATGATTGCTGCGCAAGCTTGCGATTGTCCTGATCTTCTTTTTGAACAACGGATTATTGATGCATTTACTAGCGTAGGTTTCTACGGATTGGTAATGGTTGAAATTATGATTAGTGAAGGCAAGAGTTGGGTAATTGAAGCAAACCCTCGCTTGTGGGGACCTTTTCAGCTTGCTATCCAGCAAGGCATGTCGCCTGTAGGTAATCTTGTTAATTCGAAAAAAGAAAATAAAAATGCCAGTAACTATTTGTGGCTTAACGGATTAATTGAGACATGGGTCAAAGGTGGAAAGGTAAGGGACTATTTTTCACTGAATGAATCTTCTCTGTTTTTTATTTTAAAATCTATACCAGGAGACATCTATCTTCATAGGGATACCTGGCGTCTTTTTTTTCTGGAGTTGAGAAAAAACTTTTCCATGTATTATTTCAATAAATTAAATGTTTTTAAGTGGGTGAAGCGCAATGAATAATAATTTAATCGATGAAATTAAAGACAGATTGAAGTCAGAATCCAGTTCTGGCAAACATGCGCTGTACCAGGTATTGCCTGAAGAGCTACGTATTAGGCTTGGTCATGTTGATTATAATCCAGGTTCTCGTTCCGAAGAGGCACGCCTGGATTATATTAAAAATAAAATAAAAATCAAAGACAAGGTGATATTTGATATTGGATGTAACCTGGGTTTTTTCTCACTCTCGTTTCTCAGTTTAGGTGCGGCGCATTTAATCTGTTATGAAGGCAATAAAAACCATGCCGACTTTGTGAAGCAAGCTGCAAATTTACTGGGATACCAAGAAGTAATTACGGTTAACAATAGTTATTATGAGTTTTCAGACTCCTCACTAAGAGCCGATGTTGGCTTGCTTCTAAACGTTTTACACCATGTTGGCGATGACTATGGTGATGCATCCGTTTCAAAAAATAATGCCAGGCATAAAATAATTGAACAGCTAAATAAGGTATCTGAAAGCTGTGAAACATTGATTTTTCAGTTAGGGTTTAACTGGCGCGGTGATAGTAAACTTCCACTTTTTACAACAGGTACAAAAAAAGAGTTGATTGAGTTTATCACTGAAGGAATTGAAGGGTTTTGGCAGATTGAGAGTATTGCTGTAGCTCAAGTTAAGACGGATAAAGAGGTTGTTTATGAGTCGATCAATGAAGGCAATCTGCAGCGGGACGATGCTTTAGGCGAGTTTCTTAATCGGCCTTTATTTATCCTTAAAAGTTTGCGTTATAAACGTAATTAATTTCTGCTGATATTTAACCTCAGTAAGCGGTGATACGATGAAAGAGAATAAACTGGTTTCAATAATAATACCAGCATATAAAGGTGATTTCTTTGAACTGTCTTTGCAAAGTGCTGTGCAGCAAGATTATCCTGCGGTTGAAATAATAGTTTGCGATGACAGTGATAGCGATTTAATTAGTAACGTTGTCAGGAAATATCAAAACACTACGCCTGTAAAAATATCATATTATAAGAATGAGCAAAGATTACAGGAAATTGGCAATGTCAGACGCTGCCTGTCACTTTCTAACGGTGAGTATGTCAAGTTTCTTTATGATGACGACATATTACGGAAAGATTGCGTTTCTAAACTAATGAAAGCATTCACTGCCTCTTCGGATATAGTGTTAGCTTCCTCGCGCCGCCAGAGGATCAATGAACAAGGCGATGTTCTTCCTGATATCATGGCCACAGCATATCCTTTTCGTGGAGACGTTATCATTGAAGGGCGAGATTTAATCGCGTTCCTTAGTGATTATATCATCAATTTTATTGGTGAACCTTCATGTGTGCTTTGCCGTCGCCAGGACTTAGTAGATCTGGGAGATGAATTATTCTTTCTGAATGGAAAACGCATGCGTTATCTGGGGGATGTGGCGATTTATGTCAATTTACTCAGTAAAGGAAATTTTGCTTTTCTCAGTGAACCACTTTCGCAATTCCGTATCTCAGAACAGCAAGTCAGCCAGATGGCCGCTTCGGATCAGGAAGCTGTGGCTACGACTTACCAACAATTTCCATTGATGATCGAGAAATTGGGTTGGTACAAAGGCGATCACATCACCAACCAGACAGTGCGTGCATCTGCTCTTACTCATCCAGGAAATTATATTGAATGTAATTTGCTCGCGGCGCTGAGTAGTGCTTTGCATCTTTCAGGTGGCAGTCGTGCTAACAAGAACCTTGGTGACTGGTTAAAAAGTCGGGAAATAACGAAAGTTCAGTCTGCTTATATAGAAAATCACCTGTCTTCAATTTCAATTAATAATGTTGTTGTATATGTGCTTGCCAGAGAAGCAGATAATGAAAATATTAATGTCACACTAGATAGCCTGGAGAAAAATGCCACACCAGGATTGATAGTTCATCCAGTGCTGATCAATGCAAATTTAACTGATTTTACCTCAATTGAGAATCTGAAGAATAGCGATCTGAATGAGTTTGAGCTTATTAATCAACATTTGTCAGAAGCTACAGTTGACTGGGTTCTCATTCTTAAAGCAGGCTCTATTTTGACTGGCAGTGGTTTATTGCAAATGTCGTTCGCCCTGCCTGATGCGAAAGGATGTGCTGCAGTTTATGCTGATGAGCTTTATCATCAATCTGGTGAGGTGACAGGCTCATCATTTCGGCCTGACTTCAATCTTGATTTGTTACTAAGCCACCCTGCGGAAATGGCAAGACACTGGCTTTATAATCGAAATGTGCTGTTGAATGTGGGCGGATTTGACCCAGCCTACCATAAAGCATCAGAGTTCGAACTTATTATTCGTCTGGTCGAGCAATATGGTATCAATAGTATTGGTCATCTGCCAGAACCTCTGGTTATTTCTGAAAGTTTTTTATTAACTGACGAACCAGAGTATCAGGATATTCTTAAGAAGCATTTGCACAGGCGTGGATACACAAAAGGTTGGGTGAAAAACACATGGCCTGGTTTATATAGCCTTCGCTACGAACACGCAAATCAGCCGCTGGTTTCAATTATCATTCCTACTAAAGACCAATTGCCAGTACTCATCACATGTGTCACTTCTCTTTTAGAAAAGACGCATTATAAAAACTACGAAATCATTGTCGTAGATAATAACAGTGAATCCGCTGAAGCGCAGCAGTGGCTGGCCGGATTAGCTGAAATTGATCCGAAACGCATAAGAGTACTTAGTTATCCCCACCCCTTCAACTACTCAGCCATAAATAATTTTGCAGCTCGTGAAGCCCGTGGTGAGTATTTGGTTTTACTCAATAATGATACAGCAATAATCAGTGAAAACTGGTTAGACGAACTGTTGAATCACGCACAACGGCCTGAGGTTGGGATCGTTGGGGCCAAATTACTTTATCCTGATGGTCGTGTACAGCATGCTGGTGTAATTCTCGGTTTACGTGGTCCAGCGGAGCATCCTTTTATTGGCGAAGCTGCAGACGCACCTGGTTATATGCGCCGCCTGTTGGTTGACCAAAACTACGCCGCAGTTACGGCTGCGTGTCTGATGATTCGTGCAGAAATTTACAGAGAAGTAGGTGGACTCAACGAAGAAGACTTTAAGGTTTCATACAACGATGTTGATCTATGTTTAAAAGTACGTGAATCTGGATATTTAACTGTATGGACACCTCACGCTGTGGTAATGCATGAAGGTAGCGTGAGCCAAAAGCGAGTCGATAAAACAACGCAGGAAAAAAAGATCCGCAGATTTACTGATGAGCAGGATGCTTTTTATCGCCGCTGGATGCCATTAATTGCAAATGATCCTGCATACAATGCTAATCTTTCACTCAATGGTAATGGTTTTGAACTTGAGCAAGGTGATGCTTTAACCTGGCGGCCGCTCTCATGGAAACCAATGCCTGTAATTACCGCATTAATGGCGGATTTTACCGGATGTGGTCAATATAGAATCATTCAGCCACTGAATGCAATGATCTCAGAAGGGCTGGTTGAGGGCAGATTAACCGATGTAATGCAGCATACTTCGGAACTTGCCCGTTATGCACCGGACAGTATAGTGTTGCAAAGGCAGATCACTCCTGAATCACATGAGTGGTTAAATCGATTGAAGGTGTTACCTGACATTTTTAAAGTTTTTGAGCTTGACGACTACTTACCTAATTTACCGATGAAGAGCATTCATCGTGAACATATGCCTAAAGATATTTTGAAGTCGATTCGCAAAAGTCTCAGTTTGGTAGACCGTTTCATCGTTTCTACCTCAGCGCTGGCAGATGCGTTTTCAGGCGCTCATGCTGATATCAGAGTGGTGGAAAACCGACTTCCGCCAGCTATATGGGGCAACCTGACTAGTTTGCGAGGGCAAAGTAAAAAACCGCGGGTGGGTTGGGCAGGAGGCTCAAGCCATACAGGCGATCTGGAAATGATTTATGATGTGGTAAAGACTCTTTCGGATCGAGTGGAGTGGGTATTCTTCGGCATGTGTCCAGCTAAATTGCGTCCATATATTCACGAATATCATCAGGGCGTTGAGATTAAAGACTACCCAGAAAAACTCGCATCATTAAATCTGGATCTGGCGTTAGCGCCGGTTGAAGATAATTTATTTAACCGCTGTAAGAGTAATTTACGTCTGCTTGAATATGGCGCCTGTGGTTTTCCAGTCATTGCAAGCGACGTTGAGTGTTATCGCTATAACCTGCCAGTGACTTTAGTACGTAACCGTTACAAAGACTGGATTGAAGCCATCGAAATGCACCTGAACGATCGTGATACGTCCTGGCTTATGGGTGATGCGCTGCGCGAGGCAGTAAGAAGTGACTGGCTGTTGACGGGCGAACCGTTAAGGCAGTGGGCAAAGCTCTGGTTGCCTGATTAAGTGAATAAAAAACCCGGTTTAATCCGGGTTTTTTTATGCATGAAGCAAATCAGCTATCGTGTTATCAGGCGATAGCTGAACTTTCACTCTGCGGAAAAAAATCCGCGGTAAGTTTATTTTGCCAGTCGGATACTTCAACCCCCAGCGCCGCTATCCGCGCGGTATTCATTACGCTGTTGACCGGCCTTGCGGCAGCCATCGGATATTGCGCGCTGCCAATCCCTTTCACCAGCACATCCCGCTGCGCGGCCACAAAAATCGCCTGGGCGAATTCGCACCAGCTGACCGCCACATCGCCACAGTAGTGATAAACGCCGGCGGCTTCCGCGCGGGATGCCA
>Ga0268256_1001289_pt1 | contig 15508 bp, 16 predicted proteins | sample AgamicAtAmrz_FD_200247 | JGI IMG/M metagenome (GOLD analysis project Ga0268256, IMG submission 200247) | Agave microbial communities from Guanajuato, Mexico - At.Am.rz (v2) (version 3) | ecosystem: Host-associated > Plants > Roots > Rhizosphere | place: Guanajato, Mexico | collected 2012-06-07
GCGCGCCATCATACTTCACGCTTACTCCGGACGCCAATCCTAAACCTTTGCCGCCATCTATTTGCTTTTAAAGCGCAAAAAAGCGACGGACACTGCGCAAAACGGCATCGGGTTTCTCTGCATGAACCCAGTGTCCCGCGCCTCCAATGACATGTGCCTGCGCAGCCGGAAACTGCTGCAACAGCGCATCGCGGTAGCGGTTGTCCAGATAGCTGGAGTCGCCGCCGCGAATAAACAGCGCCGGATGATCCCATGCCGGAACCGGCTGCCAGCCCGAAATCGTGGTGTAGTTATCCCAGAGCACCGGGACACTGAAGCGCCACTCGCCCGCCTGAAATGACTTCAGCAGGAACTGAATCACTCCTTCCTCATCGATAAGCGTACGCATAATCTTCGCCGCCTCACTGCGTGACGAGACGCCTGCGTCGGTTACAGCACGAATGCCGGCAAAAATCTCATCATGGCGGCGGGTCTGGTAATCAACCGGAGCGATGTCGATCATCACCAGCCGCTCAATGCGGTCCGGCACCAGCGCACTCATGGTCATGGCGATCTTCCCGCCCATTGAGTGACCGATCACCGCGACGCGTTCAATGCCGTGCGCATCCAGCGTATCGACCATGTCCTGTGCCATTACAGCGTAGTTCATCTCGTCAGATCGTGGTGAGAGTCCGTGGTTGCGGACATCAACCTGCAGCAGAGGCCCGGCATCTTTTAGCCCGCGCGCCAGCACGCCAAGGTTATCCAGACTGCCAAACAGACCGTGGATTAACAGGATGGGCAGGGAATCAGCAGAGGATTGTTCAGTTTGCAGACGGGCGTTCAAAATCATAGCAAAGTTCTTAAGTTTGAGACCTGTGCTTAGGTTATCATGGTTTCACCTTTTCAGGCGCGCCGGTTCCGGCGGCATTAGGACATATTCTGACTTTTGCCCGTAAACCGTTTGATTGCTAACAACCCGTCTGAATTTAACTTTATAATCCTGATGTTAGAACCCACGCACCCTTTGAATTGCCTGACTATACTCAGAGCTTTTCAGGAAACAGGTGGTTCTGTCATGAGAAAGAACCGTACGGAATAAGATGAAAACGATCGAAGTTGACGAAGAGCTCTACCGTTATATTGCCAGCCACACGCAACACATTGGTGAAAGCGCATCCGACATTCTGCGTCGTATGCTGAAGTTCACTGCCGGTCAGACTGCACCTGCTTCGCCTGCTCAGCCAGCCTCAAAAGAGGCAGCGAAAGAGTCTCAGCCTGTGTCCGTGGGTTCGCGCCCGCAGGATCGTGTCCGCGCGGTGCGTGAGCTGCTGCTCTCTGATGAATATGCGGAGCAGAAGCGGGCGGTGAATCGCTTTATGCTTATCTTGTCAACGCTCTATCGTCTTGATACTGCAGCTTTTGCTGAAGCTACTGCATCTCTGCAGGGCCGCACCCGCGTCTACTTTGCCGGTGATGAGCATACGCTGTTACAGAATGGCACCCATACTAAGCCGAAGCATGTGCCCGGCACGCCGTACTGGGTGATCACCAACACCAATACTGGTCGTAAATGCAGCATGGTCGAACACATCATGCTCTCGATGCAGTTCCCGGCGGAACTGACCGAGAAAGTTTGCGGCACCATTTAAAACTTAAGCGTCAGGGAGCAGCGCCAATGGCCAATCACCCACGTGCCGGGCAACCCGCCCAGCAGAGCGATTTGATTAACGTTGCACAATTAACGTCACAATATTATGTCCTGCAGCCCGATGTGGCGAACCCGGAACACGCGGTGAAATTCGGCACCTCTGGCCATCGCGGCAGTGCAGGGCGTCAGAGCTTCAACGAGATGCACATTCTGGCGATTGCTCAGGCAATTGCTGAAGAGCGTAAAAAGAACGGTATCACCGGGCCTTGCTACGTTGGTAAAGACACCCATGCGCTGTCAGAGCCGGCGATCCTGTCGGTGCTGGAAGTGCTGGCGGCGAACGGCGTTGATGTGATTGTGCAGCAGGACAATGGCTATACGCCGACCCCTGCGATCTCGAACGCTATTCTTGAGCACAACAAAGCAGGCGGCCCGCTGGCTGACGGCATCGTCATCACGCCATCGCACAACCCACCGGAAGATGGCGGCATCAAGTACAACCCACCTAACGGCGGACCGGCTGATACCAACGTCACCAAAGTGGTGGAAGATCGCGCTAATCAGCTGATCAAAGAGGGGCTGAAAGAGGTAAAACGTCTGCCGCTGGAACAGGCGATGGCCAGCGGTCACGTGGTCGAGAAAGATCTGATCCAGCCGTACGTTGAAGGTCTGGCAGAGATTATCGACTTCCCGGCGATCCAGAAAGCGGGCCTGAAGCTGGGTGTTGATCCACTGGGCGGTTCCGGTATTGCTTACTGGCAGCGTATTGCTGAGCATTACAAGCTGGATCTGACGCTGGTGAATGACGCGGTCGATCAGACCTTCCGCTTTATGCATCTCGATAAAGATGGCGTTGTGCGCATGGACTGCTCGTCTGAAAGCGCAATGGCAGGCCTGCTGGCCTACCGTGACAAGTTTGATCTGGCGTTCGGCAACGATCCCGATTATGACCGTCATGGCATTGTGACCCCGGCGGGTCTGATGAATCCAAACCACTATCTGGCGGTCGCGATCAACTATCTGTTCCAGCACCGTCCACAGTGGGGCCAGGATGTTGCCGTGGGTAAAACCCTGGTGTCCAGTGCCATGATTGACCGTGTCGTCAACGACATTGGCCGCAAGCTGGTGGAAGTGCCGGTTGGCTTCAAATGGTTTGTTGATGGTCTGTATGACGGCAGCTTTGGTTTCGGCGGCGAAGAGAGCGCGGGCGCGTCATTCCTGCGTTTCGACGGCACGCCGTGGTCAACGGACAAAGATGGCATCATCATGTGTCTGCTGGCGGCTGAAATTACTGCCGTGACCGGTAAAAACCCGCAGCAGCACTATGACGAGCTGGCCGCGCGCTTTGGCGCACCAAGCTACAACCGTCTGCAGGCATCAGCCACTTCAGCGCAGAAAGCCGCGCTGTCGAAGCTGTCACCCGAGATGGTGAGCGCGGATACGCTGGCGGGTGATCCTATTACCGCGCGTCTGACGGCAGCACCAGGTAACGGTGCCTCTATCGGCGGTCTGAAAGTGATGACGGAGAATGGCTGGTTTGCTGCTCGTCCGTCAGGCACCGAAGATGCCTACAAAATCTACTGTGAAAGCTTCCTGGGCGCAGAACACCGCGCGCAGATCGAGAAAGAAGCGGTAGAGATTGTCAGCGAAGTGCTGAAAAACGCCTGATAAGTCGGGATGACAAAGAGGCGCATCGCGCGCCTCAGAGCTGCTGGTACAGTGCGGTCTTCATCGCTGCGAGGCCGTGCAGCTCAGGAAACGCGGCCAGATCGGAAAGACGCAAAAGCCGTCATCCATGACAGGCTCGGCCCGCACCATCCCTGGCGCGGGACGCTTTCCTCTTCTGGCCGTGTTCCCTGCGCTTTGAGTTTGTTCATTGCGGTGAGATTTTCAGGATTAGGCTTTATCTGCTGTCTGAAGGCGCCTCTGGCGCCTTTTTTATGGCATAAAGCGATAGCCGATCCCGGTTTCGGTCAGCAGATGGGCCGGTTGGGTCGGATTCGCTTCCAGCTTCTGGCGCAGATGCCCCATATAGATGCGCAGATAGTGGCTGTGCTCCACCGCATTGGGTCCCCAGACCTGACTCAGCAGCTGCCGCTGCGTCAGCACCTTTCCTGCATTATTCAGCAGAATGCTCAACAGACGAAACTCAATCGGCGTGAGGTGAATCTCACTGCCGCCGCGCTGTACCCGCCGTGCGGCGAAATCGACACTGACGTCAGCAAAATGAATTCTGGCTTCGGGCTGCTGGCCACCATGACGGCGCAGTGCCACACGCACGCGCGCCAGCAGTTCGCCAATGCCAAAAGGTTTGGTCAGATAGTCATCCGCCCCGGCATCCAGTGCGGCGATCTTATCCTGCTCATCACTGCGCGCCGACAGCACAATCACCGGTATGGCGCTCCACTGGCGCAGATCACGGATAAAATCGGTGCCATCCCCATCCGGCAGGCCAAGATCAAGGATCACTAAATCAGGTTTACGGGTTGCCGCTTCAATCAGTCCGCGCTGCAGCGTATCGGCGTCAAACACCTTCAGATCTTCATTTTCCAGCGCCAGCCGGACAAAGCGGCGGATCTCTTTTTCATCTTCAACGATCAAAACCGTGGTCACACAATACCTGCCTTGAGTGAGTGCCGAAGCGCTATTTTATCAATATTTTATGCTGCCGTCCGCGCGCTTCATCTTCCGGGCATTCAAACCCTCTTGTAACCTGGCGATAACTTATCTGTAACTTAATTACAGGTTAATTCTTAAACAGCTAAAATAGCGACAAATAAGTGGTCAGATGAGTAGTAAAATTACACAACCTGGCGTAAAGTTGAACACAGATCACATTCGCACACTTTAACTTACCGGGAGGAGAAACCATGTATCAGGCTTATCCACGTTATAAAATACTCGCGCGTCGTACGCTGGTGGTTCTTCTCGGCGTCCTGGCACTGCCTGTCATGCTGTTTCGACAGGATCGGGCACGCTTCTACAGTTACCTGCATCGCGTCTGGTGCAAGACCAGCGCAAAGCCGGTCTGGCTGGCGCAGTCTGAAGCCGGTGGTGGCGCATTCTGGTAATGAGCCCTCCCGCAGAACAGGCCTGGTCATCTGACCGGGCTTTTTTTTGCGTTTTTTCTGAGAATAAGCGGTCCGGAACCGCGTTTTCCCCCTTTATTACTGACTATTTTGCGCTACACTTAAACCTCTACAAGATTTATGAGGTTGTACAAGTATGAGCAAAAAAATCCCCGTTGGAATCAGTGCATGCCTGCTCGGCGATAGCGTGAGGTTTGATGGTGGCCATAAGCGTCTTACTTTTGCGACTGAGGATCTTACGCCATTTGTCCGCTTTGAACCGATCTGTCCTGAAATGGCGATTGGATTGCCCACGCCGCGTCCGGCATTGCGTCTGGTAAAGCAGGGCGATGATGAACTGCATCTTTGCTTCAGCAAAGACGGCGGCGAAGAAGTCACCGCTCAGATGCGTGACTGGTCTGCGGAGCGGGTAAAATCGCTGCATCATCTCTCCGGTTATATCCTGTGCGCCAAGTCGCCCAGTTGCGGGATGGAGCGCGTACGGGTCTACGAACCCGACAATAACAACAACCGCAAAGTGGGTACCGGCATTTTTGCTGAGTTCCTGCAGCGCGAGATGCCCTGGCTGCCGCTGGAAGAGGATGGTCGTCTGCACGATCCGGCCCTGCGAGAGAACTTTATCGGCCGTATCTGCGCACTGCATGAATTTAATCAGATGTGGGAAAGCGGCCTGACCCGTCACGGGCTGATCGCCTTTCACAGCCGCTACAAACTGATGATGCTGGCGCATTCGCAGGAGAAATATCGCGAGCTGGGACCCTTTGTTGCTTCGATGAGCCAGTGGGACTCGCTGGATGCCTTTGCCTTTGAGTACCGCAATCGCATGATGGAACTGATGTCACGTCCCGCCTCACGTCGTAATCACACCAATGTGCTGATGCACGTGCAGGGCTACTTCCGCCGCCAGCTAAGCTCACCGCAGCGTCAGGAGCTGGCAACGCTAATCGACCGCTATCGTCAGGGTACACAACCGTTGCTGGTGCCCATTACCATTCTCAAGCATTACATGGCCGAGTTCCCGCATCCGTGGCTGGCACAGCAGCGCTATTTCGATCCCTATCCCGAAGCCTTGTGCTTACGCTACGGACAGTAATTCAGGAGGCGTATGACCACTCATCTGGTCTGGCTGCGTAATGATTTACGCATCAACGATAATCTGGCACTTCACGCCGCCTGTCGCGACAGCAAGGCAAAAGTGATTGCGCTCTTCCTTGCTACGCCGGAACAGTGGCAGCAGCATGACATGTCACCCAGGCAGGTGGCGTTTATTCACGCCAGCCTGGTGGAAGTTCAGAACACGCTGGCTGAGCGGGGCATTGCGCTGCACTATCAGGCGTGTCATGCCTTCAGCGACAGTATTGATGCGCTGGCTGAATTCTGTGAGAAGCACCAGGTAGACCAGCTCTTCTATAACTATCAGTATGAAGTGAATGAGCGTCAGCGCGATGCCGAGGCGGAAAAGCGTCTCGATGACGCGGGCGTGATCTGCCAGGGCTTTGATGACAGCCTGTTGCTGCCACCTGGCAGTGTGCAGAGTGGCGATCGCTCGATGTATAAAGTCTTTACGCCGTTCAGCAAAGCCTTTGTCCGCCGTTTGCAGCAGAGTCTGCCGGAGTGCGTGCCTGCACCTAAGCCGCGCGACGGTGCGCCGCTGAAAACCACCCGGATCCCTGAGTTTGACTGTCCGACCGAAGCCTTTGACGAGGATCTGTTTCCGGCAGGTGAAGCGGCCGCCCTGAAGCGGTTACGTCATTTCGCCACTCAACCCATTATCGATTATCCCGCGAAGCGCGACCTTCCTGCGCTGGACGCTACCAGTCGTCTTTCGGTTTATCTGTCGACCGGCGTGCTGTCGCCACGTCAGTGCCTGCATCGCGTGCTGCATGAACATCCCGATGCGCTGGACAACAGTCGCGCATTTACCTGGCTGAACGAGCTGATCTGGCGTGAGTTCTACCGTCATCTGCTGGTGGCGTATCCGGCACTGTGCCGGCACAAGCCATTTATTGACTGGACGCGTAACGTGGAATGGCAGCGTGACGACGCGCATTTCGATGCATGGAAAGCGGGAAAAACCGGCTATCCGATCGTCGATGCTGCAATGCGTCAGATGAAGGCGCTGGGCTGGATGCACAACCGTTTAAGGATGATTACTGCCAGTTTCCTGGTTAAAGATCTGCTGATCGACTGGCGCGAAGGCGAACGCTATTTCATGCAGCAGCTGATTGATGGCGACCTGGCCGCAAATAACGGTGGCTGGCAGTGGGCGGCTTCCACCGGTACAGATTCAGCACCCTATTTCCGCATTTTTAACCCGACCACACAGGGCGAGCGCTTCGATGAGCAGGGTGAGTTTATCCGTCACTATCTGCCGGAGCTGGCGGACGTCCCTGACAGTGACATTCACCAGCCCCACGTCTGGGCGCAAAAGAACAACAGGAAACTCGATTATCCGGCACCAATCGTGGATCATAAGGCAGCCCGTAAAAAGACATTAGACGCCTTTGAGCGCGCCAAAAGCGCCGCCTGAGGCCTCGAAGGAGCCTGAATGAACCATTACGAATTAGAGACGCTGATCAATCAGCAACTCGACAGCCACAGCTTCAGCGACTATGCCCCCAACGGGTTGCAGGTTGAGGGGCGCAGCGAAATTAAAACGATTATCACCGGCGTGACGGCCTGTCAGGCCCTGCTGGATGAGGCGGTCGCACGTCAGGCCGATGCGATTATCGTTCATCATGGCTACTTCTGGAAAAGTGAACCGGCCGTCATCAAAGGCATGAAGCGCCGCCGTCTGCGAACTCTGTTGGCCAACGACATTAATCTCTATGGCTGGCACCTGCCGCTCGACGCACATCCTGAACTGGGCAACAACGCCCAGCTGGCGAAACTGCTGGATATCGACGTACGTGGCGAAGTCATGCCGCTGGTGTTCTGGGGTGAGCTGGCTGAGCCGATCCCGGGTGAACAGCTGGCCCGCCGAATTGACGATAAACTGGGACGCGAACCGCTGCATTGCGGTGATAACGCGCCAGCACTGATCCGTCGCATCGCCTGGTGCAGCGGTGGCGGACAGGGCTTTATCGACCAGGCCGCCGCTGCGGGCGTTGATGCCTACATCACCGGTGAAGTCTCTGAACAGACCATTCACAGCGCACGCGAGCAGGGGCTGCATTTCTTTGCTGCAGGCCATCACGCCACCGAGCGTGGCGGCGTCAAAGCGCTGGGCGAGTGGCTGGCACAACACCACAATCTTGACGTGACCTTCATCGATATTCCTAATCCTGCCTGATCCCTTCTCCTGTCCTGCGCGCCTGCGCAGGACCTAAATCGGTTGACACATCCCCGTCACTTTCGCATAACTATTTGCTTTACGTAGATAAGCCATCGGCTGATCCGGGCATCCGGTCAGATGCGATCTTAACCAGGCGGGAGGTAGCTGTTGCAACGAGCACGGTGTTATTTATTGGGTGAACGCGCTGTCGTGCTGGAGCTGGAACCGCCGATCTCACTGGAGAGTCAGCAGCGTATCTGGGGGCTCAACCAGCGACTGCAGTCCTATGCGGATGTGCTGGAGGTGATTCCCGGCATGAACAACATCACCCTGATTCTGCGCGATCCCCAGCAGAGTGCGCTGGATGCGATAGAGCGGCTTCAGCGATGGTGGGAAGAGAGTGAGGCGCAGTTGCCGGAATCGCGTCTGGTGGAGATCCCGGTGATCTATGGCGGCGAACATGGCCCCGATCTGATGGTAGTGGCGGAACATGCCGCGCTGTCGCCCGGTCAGGTGGTTGAGCTGCACAGCAGCAGCGACTATGTGGTGTTTTTTGTCGGTTTTCAGCCGGGCTTTCCCTATCTGGGCGGACTGGATCCGCGTCTGCACATATCGCGCCGTGCGGAGCCGAGAGTTGCGGTACCCGCCGGATCGGTTGGCATCGGCGGCAGCCAGACGGGCGTCTATCCACTCGCTTCGCCCGGTGGCTGGCAGTTAATCGGCCAGACGCGCACCGCGCTGTTTGATCCCCTGCAGCAACCGCCCACACTGCTCCGTCCCGGTGACAGGGTTCGCTTTGTGCCGCAACAGGAGGGCGTATGTTAAATATTCTTCGCGCCGGGCTGGCCGCCACCCTTCAGGATGCGGGGCGCTACGGCTGGCGTCAGTATGGCATCAGCCCCGGCGGCGTACTGGATCATCCCGCGATGTTCACTGCCAATGTGCTGGTGGGCAATGCGCCTGACAGCGCGGTGCTGGAGCTGGTGCTCGGCCAGTTCAAAGCGGAGTTTACCCGCGACGGCTGGTTCGCACTGACTGGCGCAGGCTGCCATGCGGAGCTGGACGGTCAGCCGGTCTGGACGGGCTGGCGAACGCCGGTGAAACGCGGGCAGGTCCTGTCGCTGGCGATGCCGCAGCGCGGCATGCGCAGCTATCTGGCAGTGCAGGGCGGTTTTGAAATTCCTGAGGTGCTCGGCTCAGCCAGCACCGATCTGAAAGCCAAATTCGGCGGGTTTCAGGGGCGCACCTTACGGGATGGCGATCAGATCCCGCTGGGTAAACCGACGCGTCAGTTTGACCGCAAAGTCGGGGTACGGCAGCTGCTGTGGGGCAACCGCATCCGCGCACTGCCTGGTCCGGAGTATCACGAGTTCAGCCTCGACGCGCAGCAGGCGTTCTGGCGCACCGCATGGAAACTCAGTCCGCAAAGTAACCGGATGGGATACCGGCTTGAGGGACGTGAGCTTAAACGTGAAAGTCCGCGTGAGCTGCTGTCACACGGCGTGATGCCGGGTGTGATTCAGGTGCCGCCGAACGGACAGCCTATCGTGCTGATGGCGGATGCCCAGACCACCGGCGGCTATCCGCGCATTGCCTCGGTTATCGAAGCCGATCTCTATCACCTGGCGCAAATCCGGCTGGGTGAGCCGATTCACTTTATTCACTGCACGCTGCCGGAAGCGATGCTGGCACGTCAGCATCAGCAACGCGCGCTGGACCAGATGACATGGGGACTCCATGAAAATTGATTTAAACGCCGACCTGGGCGAAGGCTGTGCCAGCGATCAGGCGCTGCTTAAACTGGTGAGTTCCGCCAACATCGCCTGTGGCTTTCACGCAGGGGATGCGCAGACCATGCTGCAGTCGGTGCGCTGGGCGCAGGCTTCCGGCGTCGCCATTGGCGCGCATCCTGCTTTTCCCGATCGGGAGAACTTTGGCCGCAGCGCCATGCAGCTGCCACCGGAAACGGTCTATGCCCAGATGATCTACCAGATTGGCGCGCTGAAAAGCCTGACGGAGAGCGAGGGCGCGAAGCTGGTTCACGTTAAGCCGCACGGCATGCTCTATAACCAGGCCGCGGCTGATCCGGTGCTGGCAGACGCTATTGCCCGCGCCATCAGGGCGGTCGACAGTCAGCTGATTGTGGTCGGACTGGCGAACAGCGAATCGATACGTGCCGCGTCGCACTACGGCTTACGCACTCGGGAAGAGGTCTTTGCCGATCGTGGCTATCTCCGCAGTGGTGCGCTGGTGCCACGCAGCGAGCCGGGAGCGCTGATTGACGATGAGCAGCAGGCTATCGATCAGACGCTGACGATGGTGCAACAGGGCAAGGTAAAAAGTATCACGGGAGAATGGGTGGCAGTGAATGCGCAGACCGTCTGCTTACATGGCGACGGCGCGCACGCCCTGCAGTTTGCACAGCGGTTGCGTGATGCGTTTGCCGGACAGCAGATCCGTGTCACCAGCGCCTGAAAACACTACTTAGCCCGGCTTATGTCGGGTTTTTTAACTCTGGGGGAAATCCATGGAAAGTGCAGTGAATCTCTGGCCTTTACTGGGCATTGCCGCGATCGTCGTCGGCTTCGTATTACGTTTTAACCCGGTGCTGGTGGTGATCGTCGCCGGCTTTGTGACCGGTCTGGCGGCGATGATGCCGCTGGCGGACATTCTGGAAAAGCTCGGCGCGGGTTTTCTGAACACCCGTAACCTGCCGCTGATTCTGCTGCTGCCGCTGGCGGTCATTGGCCTGCTGGAGCGTCACGGGCTGAAGGAGCGCGCACAGGCGTGGCTCGCTCAGATTAAAACGGCCACTGCCGGACGTCTGTTGATCGTCTACCTGTTTGTACGTGAAATCACCGCCGCGCTGGGACTAACCAGCCTCGGCGGACATCCGCAGATGGTACGTCCGTTGCTGGCACCGATGGCAGAAGGCGCCACTGAAAACCGCTACGGCGAAATCACACCTGAGCTGCGGCACAAGCTGCGCGCCATGTCAGCGGCGACCGATAACGTCGGCCTGTTCTTTGGTGAGGATATCTTCGTGGCGTTCGGCGCGATTATCTTTATGCACAACTTTATGCAGGAGTCGGCCGGGATTCAGACCGAACCGCTGCATATTGCATTATGGGGCATTCCGACCGCTATAGCCGCATTCCTGATCCACTCGGCACGTCTGGTGCGACTCGATCGTCAGCTGGCACGTGAGTTGCAGCTGCTGAACAACCAGGCGCTGAAAGCCAAAGGAGGTCAGTAATGTTCCAGCAACAATATCTGATGTGGCTGGCGGGCATTATCCTGCTGGTGGTGGCTATTCTCTCGTGGCGTGACAGTGCGAACCCACGCCGCTTTACCACCGGACTGTTCTGGGCCTTGTATGGCCTGGTGTTTCTGGTGGGTGACTGGACGACGCAGATGATGAGCAGCCTGATGGGCTCGGACGCGGCGGGCACCCGAATGCTGCATATCACTATCGGTGTCATTGTGGTGGTAATGGCGCTGATTGCCGGTCTGGGTGGTGTCCGGCTGGGGCGCTATCATCAGCGCAGCGATGAAGAGAAACAGGCCAGTGCGCTGCGTCTGCGCAACAAACTGTTTCTGCCTGCGCTGGCCATTCCGGTCGTGACCGTAGTCGGCGTGCTGGCGTTTAACCATATTCCCGGTCTGCAGGATGCGGTGTTCGGTCCCGGAAACCACGCCACGCTGGTGACACTCTTTTCAATGATGGTCGGCTGTGTCATTGGCTGGCTGGTGGCGTTGAAGCTGACTCATGAAAAACCGGTGCAGTCGATGCAGGAGACCCGTCGCCTGCTGGATTCGATTGGCTGGGCCTTTATCCTGCCGCAGATCCTCGCCACTCTCGGACTGCTGTTTACCAGCGCGGGCGTAGGCAGTGCCATTTCGCATCTGACGGAAACCTGGCTGGCGGTGGATAACCGGTTTATTGCGGTAACGGTCTATGCCGTCGGGATGGCACTGTTAACGATGATCATGGGTAACGCCTTTGCGGCATTTCCGATTATTACCGCAGGCGTCGGCATTCCGATTCTGGTGTTGCAGCATGGCGGAAATCCCGCGGTGATGGCGGCAATTGGCATGTTCTCCGGTTACTGCGGCACGCTGATGACGCCGATGGCGGCCAACTTCAATATCGTTCCGGCGGCGCTGCTGGAGCTGCCCGATCGTAACGCGGTCATCAAAGCTCAGATTCCGACCGGTGTGCTACTGTTAATCGTTAACATTTTCCTGCTCTATTTCCTGATGTTCCTGTGAGGTTGCATGAAAACTGTCCTGATGACCGCCTTTGAACCCTTTGGCGGTGAAACGATTAATCCCTCCTGGGAAGCGGTACGCGCACTGGAAGGCAAACAGATTGGCGGGGCGACGATAGTCATCCGCCAGCTGCCGGTGGTGTTCAGTGAGGTGCTCAACGTGCTGAACCGGGCACTGGAAGAGGTGAAACCGGATGCAGTGCTGTCGGTAGGGCAGGCGGGCGGCCGCAGCGACATTACCGTAGAACGTATCGGTATTAATGTTGATGACGCCCGTATCCCGGACAACGCCGGTCATCAGCCGGTGGATGAACCCGTTGTTGCGGGCGGCCCGGCAGCTTATTTTTCCCGGCTGCCCATTAAAGCGATTGTGGCCGCGGTGCGTGAAGCGGGGATCCCCGCATCGGTCTCGCAGACGGCAGGCACCTTTACCTGTAACCGGGTGATGTATGGTCTGCTGCACTGGCTGGAGCAGCAGAAAAGTCCGGCGCGTGGCGGCTTTATTCATATCCCCTATCTGCCTGAACAGGCGGCGCAGCATCCTGGTGCACCCAGCATGTCTGTGGCGACCATCATTCAGGCACTGGAGATTGCGGTGAAGGTGACGCTGGAGACTGGCGAGGATATTAAACAGGCTGGCGGTGCCACTCATTAAGAGGATGAACGATGCCTGAAGGACCGGAAATTCGCCGTGTGGCGGATAAGCTTGAAGCCGCTATTGTGGGACAGCCGTTAACGGAGGCGTGGTTCGCATTTCCTCAGCTCAAGACTTACGAACCTGCGCTGATTGGTGAGCAGGTGCAGGCAATTGAGACGCGGGGAAAAGCGCTGCTGACACATTTCAGCAATGGCCTGACGCTTTACAGCCATAACCAGCTTTATGGCGTCTGGCGCATTGTGAAACCCGATACTGAACTCAATACCACGCGTCAGTTGCGGGTTCGGCTGGCGACGGCGGGTAAAGCGATTCTGCTTTACAGCGCCTCCGATATTGAGCTGCTCAATGCAGATACGCTGGCAGCACATCCGTTTCTGACCCGCATCGGGCCGGATGTGCTGAACAGCCAGCTTAACGTGGAAGAGGTGAAAGAGCGGTTGCTGTCGCCCCGGTTCCGGCGGCGACAGTTTAGTGGTCTGCTGCTGGATCAGGCTTTTCTGGCCGGGCTGGGAAATTATCTGCGCGCCGAGATTCTGTGGCTGGCGCAACTGCTGCCAAATCATCGGGCGCAGGATCTCAGTGACGATCAGCTGACTGCTTTCAGCGAGGCGCTATTATCGGTGCCGCGTCATGCTTATCGGATGCGGGGAACCATGAAGAAATATCATGAGGAAGCGGCGTTTCAGTTTGAGGTGTTTCATCGACAGGGCAAAAAATGCCGGCGTTGTGGCACGGTGATTGAGAAAGGCACGCTTTCATCACGGCCTTTTTACTGGTGTCCGGGTTGTCAGAGATAGAAAATGAAGGGGAAAAGTAAAAATAAACTTACGGCTGACAGATTTAAATCCGAGTGAATTTTACAGCAATAAAATAGCTAAACGCGCAGGGAACACGGTCAGAAGAGGAAAGCGTCCCGCGCCAGGACGGCGCGGGCCGAGCGTGTCATGGATGACGGCTTTTGCGTCTTTCCGATCTGACCGTGTTCTCTGCGCAGGCGCGGTATCAACCCAACCGCGCCCGTCTTTAAAGCATCATCAGGCGGAGATCACTCTCCGCCCTCCAAATCTTACTTCTTCAGCTGTGAGCTGAACTCGCGCTCGGTATAACCGGTGTAGAGCTGACGCGGACGGGCAATCTTCATGCCTTCGTCGTGCATCTCTTTCCAGTGGGCAATCCAGCCAACAGTACGGGCCATCGCGAAGATCACCGTAAACATGGAAGAAGGAATACCCATCGCTTTCAGGATGATACCGGAGTAGAAGTCCACGTTTGGATAGAGTTTACGCTCGATAAAGTACGGGTCGTTCAGCGCAATGTGTTCCAGCTCCATCGCCACTTCCAGCAGGTCATCCTTCATACCCAGCTCATTCAGCACTTCATGGCAGGTATCGCGCATCACGGTCGCACGTGGGTCATAGTTTTTATAAACGCGGTGACCAAAGCCCATCAGACGGAAGGAGTCATTCTTGTCTTTGGCGCGTTTAACAAATTCCGGAATGTGCTCAACGGTGCTGATCTCTTCCAGCATACGCAGAGTCGCTTCGTTGGCACCGCCGTGCGCCGGTCCCCACAGAGAGGCGATCCCTGCGGCGATACAGGCAAACGGGTTCGCGCCGCTTGAACCGGCGGTACGTACGGTAGAGGTTGAGGCGTTCTGCTCATGGTCAGCATGCAGAATCAGGATGCGGTCCATGGCGCGTTCCAGCACCGGGTTCACTTTGTACTCTTCACACGGCGTGGCGAACATCATGTGCAGGAAGTTACCGGCGTAAGAGAGGTCATTGCGCGGATAAACAAACGGCTGGCCGATAGAATATTTGTAACACATCGCTGCCATGGTCGGCATTTTAGAAAGCAGACGGAATGCCGCGATTTCGCGGTGGCGCTCAATGTTTACGTCCAGTGAATCGTGGTAAAACGCAGCCAGTGCACCGGTCACTCCGCACATTACCGCCATTGGATGCGAGTCACGACGGAAGCCGTGGAACAGGCGGGTAATCTGCTCATGAATCATGGTGTGACGGGTAACGGTGGTACGGAACTCATCAAACTGTTTCTGGTCCGGCGCTTCGCCGTTCAGCAGGATATAGCAGACTTCCAGATAGTTAGAGTGGGTCGCCAGCTGAGAAATCGGGAAACCACGGTGCAGCAGGATGCCTTCATCACCATCAATAAAGGTGATGGCAGATTCGCAGGACGCTGTAGACGTAAAACCGGGATCGAAGGTGAACAGGCCACTTGAACCCAGAGCGCGGACATCAACCACATCCTGGCCCAGCGTACCTTTCAGTACGTCCAGTTCAATAGATGTTCCATCTTGCAGGGTTAGCGTTACTTTTTTATCTGTCATTTTCGTCTCCATAGCGCCTTATGTAGGTAAGGATCTTTAGACACCTGAAACGCGTTCATGTTGCGGTTGGCAAAACTACACAGTATCACTCTGCGGGAATAAAGCGGGTGCAGGGTACAGAGTGAGCGGCGCGTTCCCAGCGGGAACCGGTGAGCCATGGACATGCTGCATATCGCGGTTGTTAAAGATCCGGTCAGGACATAACTTCTTGGTAACCAATAACCTGATGCTTTTTA
>Ga0268256_1001294_pt1 | contig 15476 bp, 12 predicted proteins | sample AgamicAtAmrz_FD_200247 | JGI IMG/M metagenome (GOLD analysis project Ga0268256, IMG submission 200247) | Agave microbial communities from Guanajuato, Mexico - At.Am.rz (v2) (version 3) | ecosystem: Host-associated > Plants > Roots > Rhizosphere | place: Guanajato, Mexico | collected 2012-06-07
GCCGCCGCCTCGAACATCGCCTGCTCCCAAGAGGTATTGGTATGCGTTTGCCGCTCGACAATGCCGAAAGCACATTCGAAAGTCGCTGTACGCGACCGCACGGCGACCGGATTGAGGGTTCTCAGCAGCGTTCGCCGATCATGCCAGTCGATGGTCGTTTCGATATCAAGCCTGCGGGCATTGGCGGTCAGAACATAAAGCTGGGTCACGGTCGAGTTGCGGTATCGATTGATGACACGGATCGCGGCGCGATGCGATCCCTCCTCGACCAAAGTGATGCTCTCCGGCCGATCGAGCCGGATGCCTTTCTCGGCATAATCGGCGTCCACGTCCCAGGCATCCCAATTGCGCGGCTTGTCGACTGGATAGACCCAGAGCTGGTTGGCACTTCCTTCAATCGCTTCTCGTCCCGTCGCCTTGTGAATAAGGCTCGATACAGCGCCATCCTTGCCGATGGTAACGGACAGATGCTCGTTCTCGAGATGATGGGTATCGGCCTGGAGCCCACCGGCGGGCTTCAAGGCTTTGCGATCGAAAACCGCGACGGAAAGAGGCGCGATGGAATCGGCCGAAGCGAGGACCGTTCCATCCGATAGGGTTGCAGTGAGCAGGCGCGGCGAAAGCGATGGGTTGACGACGACAAGTGCATCCGCGACTCCGCCGGCCGGAAGATGGGCCGACAGCGTCTTCAGAGCGCTTGCCTGCTCTGCCTTGGCATTGCCGATCACCCCGTCAAGCTCCCGCTCGGCATCAACATAGACCTCGCGAATACTCGATCCGGGCAGGATATCGTGAAATTCATTTTTCAGAACGACGCGCCAGTCCGCCTCGAAACTTTGAGGTTTGGCGGCACCCAGCATATGGGCGAGCGAGGCAAGCGTCTCCGCTGTGATCAGGGCGCGTTCGGCCTGGCGGTGCTTGCGTTTGACGCCGCTTTGCGTCGTCAGCGTTGCGCGATGCAGTTCGAGGTAGATCTCCCCATCCCAGACCGGAAGCTCCTTTTCCTTAGCGGTGCGGTGCGCCTTTTCGTAATAGCCTTTCACGGTGCCCCAGCGCGCTTTCGGAATAGCCGGGAAGTCCCGCAGCTGTACCTCGCGCTCTACCATTTCCGGCGTGACGCCGCCGCCGCCGTCGCCATAGCCGACGGCCAGCAGCGAAGTGTCATGCTGCGTCTTTCCGCGAAAATTCTTCCAGGTTGGCACGAAGCAATCCGGCTGTACGAAGCCGTTATAGCCTTGCATGGGGTTGTCGAATGTATGGGTCAACACCTTACTGCCATCGAGCCCCTTCCACCAGAAGAGATCGGACGGAATGTGATTGCTTTCGCTCCAGTTAACCTTGATCGTGAAGAAGCTGTCGATGCCCCCAAGCCGCAGGATCTGCGGCAACGCGCCTGAAAAACCGAAGCAGTCGGGCAGCCAGCAGACGCTGTGACGCAGACCGAAATGCTTTTCGAAATAGCGCTGGCCATAGAGAAGCTGGCGCACGAGGCTCTCGCCCGTCGGCATGTTGGTATCGGGCTCGACCCACATGCCTCCGACGGTTTCCCACTTGCCTTCGGCCACCTTCTTCTTGATCCGCTCGAGCAGTTCCGGATCATCTTCCTCGATCTGCGCATAGTATTGGGCGGTCGATTGGTTGAAGCGGAAGTCGTCGGAGCGTTCCATCAGCGAAAGCGCGGTATTGAAGGTGCGGCGCATCTTACGGCGCGTCTCGCCATAGGGCCAAAGCCAGGCCAGATCGATATGGGCATGGCCGGTCAGAAGCAGCTCGCCATTCTGTGGGAAGCGCTTTTGAAGCTCTTTCAATTGCGCAAGCAATTCATCATAAGCAGCGGCTGCCGAAGCACTCTGTGCTTCGCTGAGACCGGCCGGATTGTCCTGAAGCTCCGGCAGCTCCCAGATCTTCTGCTGCATTGCCGCGCCTGAGGTGCGTGAGATATAGGCTGATGTGTCGGAGGGCCAATCGAGGCTGCGCAACGCCCGTTCGGCCGCATCGATCAAATGCGGCACGACTTCATGGCCGTCAAGAATATCGGCCGCCTCGCCGATCTGCTGCAACAGGAGATGCAGCCGATGGACCGGCTCATCCAGCCAGATCAAGCGCGCCCTGTTCAGCTTCGGTGCCCTATTGGGCTCGCCGAAGGGAAACCGCGCAACGCTCTCGGTCGCGATCTGGAAGTCGCGACCCTTGATCGGAAATTCCTGGTGATAGGGATCGAGACCGAACATCTCGGTTTCGCCATCAGGATAACGCAGCGTCAGCAGACTCTCGCCGCCAAGATCGAGCTGAAGGCGGATCTCCTCGAGCGGCCAGTCCTGCGGCGCCGTTGCCTTGGCAGCAAAGCGAACCGCCCCGTTGCGATGCGGCCAGTCCTGATGATGCGCAATCGGCTCCCCATCGAAGGTCCAGCCGTTGATCGCGAGACTTTTCCTGTCGCGCCAATGCGCAAGTTCCGCCGTGCGGACTTTCAAGCGATCAAGGCGTTGGGCAATAGTAAGAGACATGGGCGGGTTCCTATCGGAAAATCGGCAACTGACGACGGAGGAGAAAATATATCATCGCGAATTGGTCGCCGGCCCCGCGCCCCTCTCCTCCCAGCGGATCGCATCGCCCGGATTTAGATTAAGTAACTTTGTTTTGGCGTCAAGGCGTACAGAAATAAGTTGCGAGAGTTTTGTTGTCGATGTCCCGATCAATCTTCCCCACGGCACGCTGTCGTCGGAAGGCGGCCAGCTGCTCGGCGTGGCTTATTGAGCCAAAACGACGCATCCAGAGAATTCCGGGTCTCACCCGTCTCTGCCTTTCAAATCCGCAAGCTTGATTATCGCCGTCGATAAGACGCCCCGCAGTGACGTTCCGGCAGGCGAGCGGTTTCCCCGAAGATCTTTTGCCGCAGTGAACCTTCTGCATATGCAGTCTTATAGAGACCTCGATCCTGCAAGGCTGGCACCACAATATCGACGAAATCCTCAAAGCCCTCCGGCGCCACCGTGCGTGTGAGGTTAAAGCCGTCGATCTCCCCCTCATCGATCCACGCGGAAAGCTCATCCGCGACCGTTGCGGCATCGCCGACAACGACCGGATAGCGGCCGCCAATGGACAGTTCCCCTAGCAATTGCCGCTTGGTCCAGCCTCGTTGCCGCGCAGTTTGCGTTGCCGACTGGCTGGCGTTGGACGGTCCATAGACGATAGCCTCGTCGAGTTCGTAACGCGAAAAATCGATACCCGTGCTCGCCGAAAAATGCGCCAACCCTGCTTCAGGATTAGCATGGTGGAGATAGTCCGCGTATCTTTCCCGCGCCGCGGCAGCCGAGCGATCCGCCACGACAGTTATGCCGACAAAGATTTTCACGTCATCGGGCTTTCGCCCCGCAGCAACAGCCGCCTGGCGCAGCGCCCGGACAGCGGCGCGTGCTGCATTCTTGTCCGCGGCTGCTATGAAGATGCATTCGGCATGACGGGCAGCAAATTGCCTGCCGCGGCCGGATGTACCCGCCTGATAGAGAACCGGTGTACGCTGCATTGACGGTTCGGCAAGATGATAGCCGCGCGAACGATAGAATTGCCCCTCATGATCTATCTGATGGACTTTTGACGGATCGGCATAGATGCGCTTTTCCTTGTCCGCCAAAACCGCATCGTCTTCCCAGCTTCCCTCCCAGAATTTGTACAGGAGTTCGAGATATTCGTCTGCTCGATCGTAGCGGGCATCATGCTCGATCTGCATATCGAGTCCCAAGCCGCGCGCGGCACTGTCGAGATAGCCGGTTACGATATTCCAACCGATGCGCCCATTGGTCAGATGATCGAGTGTCGACATGCGCCGCGCAAAAACATAGGGCGCATCCGCATTGGCATTGACCGTTACGCCAAAGCCAAGATGCTGCGTCACGGCCGCCATGGCGGACACTAGCAACAAGGGATCGTTGAGTGGCAACTGAATGGATTCCCGCAAGGTTAGATCGACCGAGTTCTGGTAGACATCATAGACGCCGAGAATATCGGCCAGGAAAATGCCATCGAAAAGGCCACGCTCCAGGGTTGCCGCAAGCGATGTCCAGTAGCTCAGCGTCTTATAGCGATCGGACTGATCTCGCGGATGCGTCCATAGCCCATGATTGATGTGGCCGACGCAGTTCATGTTGAATGCGTTGAGCAATATCTTTTTTCTTTGCGTTACCATCTCGTTCGTCGTTTCAGTTCGATCACCATATTGTAGCACTTGCCACCGACATAGCCGCCCTCCAGACAAGCTTCCGCCGCTCAATCACGACAGCGTCGGCTTCAGGCCGCTGGTGTTGGCTCGCCGAGCGATAGCATCAATCGGTTTGCCCAATTGAAGAAGGCAGCCCCATGGATCACGTCGGCGATTTCCAGATCATCCAGGCCCTCCTCGCGCAATCTGACGATCTCGTTGGCTCCAAATTGCGATGGCGTCGCGGTGAGCGCGGCTGAAACCTCGACAACGGCATTCCAGCGGCTGCCAAGATCCGCCTGAAGCCCATCATCCAGCAGATGCTGCACGTCATCCGTCCGCTTGGAATGATGGGAGGCGAAACGAGAATGGACCGATGCACAGAAGATGCATCCATTCGCCCGCGATGCAGCCGTGGCAGCCAGTTCACGCTCGGCGCGGGGAAGGCCGGCCGAGACATTATAGAAGATATCCTTGTCCGTCTTGGTGCGGGCCTGGAGAATGTCGGGATCGCGTACCAGCAGCATGAAATACGGCGACTTCGCGCGGGATGCGTCCACAAGGCCTGCCCAGTGCCGCTCGGTCAAGTCCGCTTCATCAAGGGGCTGCAGCCAGGGCGTCCAGCCGATTTCGGCTTGAGTGAAGGCATTTGGTCGGTTTTCGATTGTCGGGTGAATGACAGTTTCGGTCATGAAAGGAGTCCTTGTTCGTGTGATCAGGCTTGCGCGACCCGTCCGACATCGGCTGAACTGGCCGCCAAGGCCTTCAAGCCCGTAACGACCCTGATCTGAAACGCTAGAAATGCGACCAGCTGTGACAAGGTAACGATGCCTGTGGTCGTCCAGCCGGCGTCCAGCAGCTTCTGCAGCGCCGCAGCGCTTGCCTCCCTCGGACGGAAGACCAGAAGGTGGCTGTGTTCGAGCGCCGCGCTGAGCTTCAGGTCCAGAAGTTTGCGGCTTTCGACCGAAACCTCATAGACGAGGCCCGGCCGGTCCTCGCTGGAAAGCGGGCCAGCCGGATAATAGCCGTAAGGTCCGGTTGTATCACCGGCCTCCAGCTCCGCATCGATGACGGCGACGAGCTCGGGGCCGTGCGCCTCATCCCGCAACTTGGAGGAATAAAAATTCGCGATCTCCGGCGCCTTGTGAAGGCCGGCGACAAAGGCGGCGACGGCAAAGCGCTCCGCCGGGGTCACGCTTCCCCAATGCTCGGGCTCGAAAAGAGCTTCATAGCTCTTTTGAGCATTGAGGCGCGTCTCGGGCCGGTGTGCCCGAAGGCCGTCAAGATCGGACCCAGGATTTATTCCCGCGAGGAAATCGATGACGTCTCTGGTTTGCAAAGTCATGGTCGATGCCTTCTCTTCGGATGCTGCTATTGGACTTGCGCCGCCACGCGGCGTTCATTTCCGGCGGGGCGCTGTTGCACCCAACCAAGCGCTGGGGCGACATGAGCAGCCGTCAGTTCCAGCGAGCGCAGGATATGTTCATGCGGCGGATCGACGGAATGCACCTGAAAGACCAGATCCGTGACCCGCGCCAATGCCGTGTCTGCCTGAAGCGACGCGATAACGTCGTCGGGGGTGCCGACGTGAACATCGAAGGCTCCAATCAAATCAGCCGTGGTTTCGCCTGGGATCACAAAGCCCGCCGCCTTGAAGTGTTCGACGATCCGCCTCAGGCCGATGTCAGCAAAATGAAGGGCTTCCTTTCTGCTGTCGGCGACAAAGAGGCTGCGCGAACCCAATATTCGCGGCTGCCGCCCGGCCGGCAGCGCTGACAGATAGGCGTCGATGATCGGGTTCTGCAGGTCCGAAAGCTTGGCGTCCGGTGTCTCCGGCGGCCGTGGCTGCGTCCTAGATAACATCAGCCCGTCGCCATCACGGCCGGCAAGCAAGCCGCCGCCAACGGAAAATGTCGCCTGCCAGACATGGTCGCGCAAATGCGGCGCTGCCGGATACAGGCGGTTGCCGCCTGCAAGCTCTCCGCCCGCCCAGGCATCGCGCACGAGAGCAAGATGATTGCCATAGACCTCCGTGCGCTGGCTGCTTTCCAGGCCGAAGGGAAGGAAGGCCTGCGGGGTACCGCCCGTTCCGAAGCCGACCTCCAGCCGCCCGCCGAGCAGCTTGTCGAGCACGGCTGTATCTTCGGCGACCCGCACCGCGTTCTCCATCGGCAACGTGATGACGCCCGTGCCCAAACGAATATGCGAGGTCTGCGGGGCCAGGGCGGCGAGAAACACCAATGGTGCAGGCAGGCCGCCTTCGTCTCCGTTGAAGTGATGCTGCGCCACCCAGGCCGTGTCGAAGCCATGTTTTTCGGCATGGATGATCTGCTCGGCAACCAGCCTGTAGCGGGTTCCGGCATCCACCTGGTCCAGGACCCGACTGAAGAAGCCCAATCGCTTCAGTAATGTTGGCTTACTCATGGGATCATCCTGCACTGGTAAGGGCGGGCGCGGTCGCCCGCGGAAACTTCTTGCCTGGCACCGCATCGATCAGCTCGCGTGTGTACGGGCTACTTGGATTGGAGAAGACGTCTTCGACACGACCCGTCTCGACTAACTGCCCGACGTTCAGCACCGAGACAGTGTCCGCGATCTGTCGCACGACGGCGAGATCGTGGGAGACAAACAGGTAGGTCAGCCCAAGCTCACGCTGCAACTCGCCCAAGAGATCGAGGATCTGCGCCTGTACCGTTACGTCAAGTGCGGAGACGGCCTCATCGAGCACCAGGATCTGCGGGTCGAGGACCAGGGCACGCGCAATCGCGACGCGCTGGCGCTGCCCTCCCGAAAGCGCATGCGGCCGACGTTGTGATATGTCGGCTGGCAGCCTGACCTTATCGAGAGTGGCCGCCACCTTTGCCAATCGCTCACGCCGGGATAGGCGTTCGAAATTCAGCAACGGCTCCTCCACGATCCCAGTAATCGTCTGCCGTGGATCAAGCGAACCATAGGGGTTCTGATAGACGAGCTGGATCTTCTTGCGCAGCTGCCTCAGCGCTTCACCGCGCAACGAAGCCAGGTCGAGCCCGTCGATCAGCACCTGACCCGAAGTCGGCTTCTGAAAGGCGGAAACGATCCTTATCGTCGTCGTCTTGCCGGAGCCGGACTCACCGACAATTGCATGGGTGCTGCCGCGGCGAACGCGAAAAGAGACATCGTCGACCGCCCGGAAACCGCCGCCGCGACCGGCACCAAAATCCTGCACCAGCCTATCGACCACAACGATGTCGTCCGCCGGCGCGGTGGATGCAACTGGGTGTACCGGCGGGGTCTTCGGCCGCGCATTCAACGATGGCGCGTCGGCAAGCAGACGACGCGTATAGTTGCTCTGCGGGTTTGCGAGGATATTGGCCGTGTGCCCCTGCTCCTGGATGCGGCCGTGCTGCAAGACGATCAACCGGTCAGATCGATCGGCAGCGACCCCGAGGTCGTGGGTCACTAAAAGGACCGCCGTGCCATATTCCCGTCTCAGATCGTCGATCAGATCGAGAATGTGCCGCTGCACCGTGACATCCAGGGCGCTGGTGGGTTCGTCGGCGATGATCAGCGAAGGTTTCAGCGCAATGGCGATGGCGATCAACACGCGCTGGCGCATGCCGCCGGAGAGCTCGTGCGGATATTGCCTGGCACGCAATTGAGGCTGGCTGAGGCCGACACGTTCCAGCAATTCGATCGCTTGAGCGCGAGCAGCCGCTCCGGACGCCCAGCCATGCACCGTCAGGATTTCGGCGATCTGTTCGCCGATCGTCCTCACCGGATTGAGCGAATTGCCCGGATCCTGCGGCACGAGGCTGATGACGGAACCGCGAATGCCATCCAGCCGCTTCTGTGGCCAGCCGGCAATATCCTGGCCGTTCAGGCGGATGGTTCCCTGTTGGAGAATGCCACCTTCGGGTAGAAGGCCGATCAACGCCTGTGCGGTGGAGCTTTTGCCTGAACCGGATTCGCCGACAAGGGCGACCACTTCGCCAGCGCGAACCTCAAAGTCAATATCGTGAACGACCGTGCGCTGGCCGCTCCTATCACGATAGGCGACCACGAGGCCTGCAACATCGAGGATCGGCGCACTCTCTTCTGCAATGGTTCCAATGATCGGAGCCGTCATTTCCCGATGCTCCCGATTGCCCGGCTGATGCGATTGATGGAAATAACCACCAGGACGACGACAAGACCGGGTGCGGCCGTCAGCCACCAGGCGGTTGCGATATAATTGCGTCCTTCGGCGATCAGCAGGCCCCATTCCGGTGTCGGTGGCGGCGCGCCATAGCCGAGAAAACCGAGCGTCGCGAGCTGCAGGATCGCCCAGCCGGCCTGAAGTGCCGCAAAGGCGATTACCGAGGTCAGTGAATTCGGCAGGATGTGACGCCAGAGCACCTTGAGGAAGGTGCCGCCGCTGCCGAAGGCGGCCTCGACATATTCGCTTCGCCGCACGGTGACGACTTCGGAGCGAACCAATCTGGCAAACTTGGCGATCAGCGTGCAGCCGACTGCGATCGCGGCGTTGACGGTGCCGAAACCGAGCAGAACGATGATGCTGAGCGACAAGAGAAGATCCGGTATCGACAGCATGACATCGACCAGCCTCATGATGACCGTCTCGATCCTGCCGCCGAATGATCCGGCAAGCACGCCGAGCGCCGTGCCGGCTACAAGCGCGATGCCAACGGCTGCGAGCGCGCCCGATAGCGAGTGAATCGCGCCATAGACGATGCGGGCATAGAGATCCCGCCCGAGCGAATCCGTGCCCAGGAGATGGGTGGCACTGGGCGGTCGTAGATGTTGCCCGGGCAAGCCCTGGACAGGGTCGTAGATCGTAAAGAGACCGGGGACGAGTGCCCAAAGGATAGCCAGCGCGAGGATAAGGCACGCAACGAAGAGACCAGGCTGAATGCGGGGAAAACGGCCGACAGTCCCAGTGTTCTCATGAGCATCGGTCTCGAGCGTCACGGGCGATACACTGACTTTCCGGTCGGACGCATCGAGGTCTGGATCAGGTCGGGCGGTTTCGATCGTTGCCATCATGCGGCTCCCAGCTTGGTCTTCAGACGCGGATCGAGCACGGGATAGAGAAGATCGACTACGAGGTTGATGATGACGAAAGCGGTCGCGGCAATGACGACGATCGCCTGAAGAACGGCGACATCCTGGCTATCCACGGCCTGTTTCGTCAGCCCGCCGATACCATTGAGGCCAAACACCGTTTCGGTGATGACCGCGCTGGCGATCAGCTCCCCGAACAGCAACCCGGCAACGGTCAGAACCGGCAGCAGCGTGTTCTTGGCGACGTGCCGCCATAGAACCTTGGCATGTGAAAGTCCCTTGGCCCGGGCCACGGGCACGAAGGGCTTCGTCAGAACCTCGTCGATGTTCTTCAGCAAGATTTGCGCCAGCGGCGCCGAAATCGGCACCGCGACCGTCAGGATAGGCAGGAAAAGACCCTCCCATGGACCCGGATTGATGACCGGCACGAGGCGAAGCCTGAAGGAGAATATCTGAATGAGCATGATGCCGAGCCAGAAGGTGGGCACCGATATGAACAGTGAGGGAATGGATTGGATCAGGCCACGCAGCCAGGCAAGACCGGAGAGATTGCAGGCAATCGCGATCAGAACGGCGAGAAGTGTTGCCACCACAAACCCCGATGCTGCGAGCAGAAGGGATGGCGGCAGGTTGGTGGCAAGCAGCGAGCTCACCGGAACGCCTGCCTGCAGTGAATAGCCGAAATCCCCCGTCAGAAAATTCCAGACCGCGTGGGCATATTGCTGCAGGAACGATCCGTCGGCGCCATAAGCCGCCCTGATATCGGCAAGCTGTTCGGGGCTCAGCCCATAATCCGGGTTCTGGAATTTGATCAGCACCGCGTCGCCCGGCAGCGACTGCAGCAATACGAACGAAACGGTGAAAGCCGCCCATAGGACGAACAGCGCCTGCCCGAACCTCGATAATATGTATCTTGCCATGCCACTACCATGTCTTCGCATGAAGGAGAGCCCGGCACCACGCCGGGCCGCCCCTTTATTCGTCAATGTTCAGCAAGCCAGGCGCTGTAGAAGGACGGACGTCCTACGGCCTCGAATGCAACCCCCTTCACGTAAGGCGCGCCAGCGAAGACCTGCGGCTCCTCGAAGAAGGGGATGACATAGGCCTGATCGAGCAGATATTCCTGCGCCGCCTTGGCAGCCGCAAGTCGCTTGTCGCGATCCGTCTCGGAGGCAACGGTTTCCAGGATGCCGTTCAGCTTGTCGTCCGAGAAGGTCGCCTTGGGATTGAGACCGCCCTTCTGAAGCAGGGCATCGCGATTCTTGGGGTAGAACTGGCTCTTGATGACATCGGGATCGGCGCGTCCGACTTCAGCGACGACCAGCGGTGTCTTTGCCGGATCGACATTGTCGGTCACCAGATTTCCCGAGGTTCCGGCAAGAACCTGCAGCTTGACGCCGAGCTTGGCCCATTGCTGCGCGACCAGCTGCAAGACGGCCTTGTTCTGTGGCTGGGGCAAGGATTCGTAGACGGCCAGCGAAAGCGGCTTGCCATCCTTCTCGCGAACGCCGCTCGCGCCCTTCTTCCAGCCCGCTTCGTCCAGGAGCTTTTCAGCAAGAGCCGGATCGTAGGTCAGCTTCGACGACAGGTCCGTGTAGCCGGCCGCAGCCGATGAAATGACCGATTTCGCCTGCGGATAATTTGCCGAAAACAGCGTATCGACGATTTCCTTGTTGTTGGTCGCATGCAGGAGCGCCTGACGAACCTTGAGATCGGCAACGAGCGGATTATCCGGGCGGAAGGCGACGCTGTCATTCACGCCGCGGGTCGGCGCCGCATAGATCGCAAAACTCTGATCGGACACCTGCTTCTCGTCATAGGCCTGCAGCTGACGGATGAAATCGGCCTGGCCGGACAGCAATGCGCCGATGCGCACGCTGTCCTCGCCGGTGATGATGTACTTGATGCCATCCAGATAGGCCCGGCCCTGATGCTCCAGCTTGCTCGGACCCCAGTTGTAGTCTGTCCGCGCCTTCAGCGAGAGCTGCTTGCCAAGCGTTTCACTTTCGACGACAAAAGGGCCGGACCCGATGATCTTCGTCGCATCTCCTAGCTGGTCGAACGACAGCGCCAGCGTCTTCAACGAGACCAGGCCGGATCCGATGACGGACGTTCCCTGCAGGAAACCCGGGGACGACTTCTTGAAGTAGAACTTGACCGTATAGGGATCGACGACTTCGCTGTGATCGTAGTTGTTGATGACCTCGGAAACCGGCTGCTTCAGCTCCTTGTTGCCAAGGCCGAACGTATCATAATTCTTGGCGACAGCATTGGCATCGAGCGGAGTACCGTCGGAAAAGGTCACGCCCTTGCGGATCTTGAACGTATATTCAGTCGCCGTATCGTTGACTGCCCAGGATTCGGCAATCCATGGCTCGATTTGAAGCGTCTTGGGATTTTGATAGGTCAGCTTGTCGGTGATCTGGTTGAGGATCCCGCCGTTCGGATAGAAGCCGCCGGCCGGCGGGTAAAGGTTCGTATGCGCCTGCTGTTCGAGATAAATCAGCGTACCGCCCTTGACCGGCTGATCATCGGCAAATGCTGCCGGCGCCGCCAATAGCCACACGCTCAGTAAACTTGCCGCTTTGAGTTTGGCTTTAATGCCCATTGTGTAAGCCTCTGTAGGAAAATGCACATCAACCTACGACGATGGTCTTACTATCTATAGAATTTATATTCTAATTTTGGCACCACGCAGGAAACGAACGCGCTGCCGTTTCGAACCGGCGACCATTGGCAATGGCGGATTGGCAAATGGGTTAGCCCAACTCTTCCACGCATGTTGTGCCGGCGCCGGTTTGTCGCGAAAGTGAGAGCATCCCAGTCAGCCGAATGCGCGTAAAGATCGAGCCGGTCACGCCGCCTTCAGCCTGCTTTCGACAAGACGGGCAAACAATGTCGCGCCGACGGCGAGAATGCCGTCGTCTACGATGAAACCGGGATTGTGAGCGGGAACGTTGCCGGCATGCCCCAGCGTGAAGAATGCGCCCGGCGCATGGAGCAGCATATCGGCAAAGTCCTCGCTTCCCATCGCGCGCTTGGGCACTGTCGAAACCCGATCCTCACCAAGAACCTCGCGGCCAATAGCAGCGACGATATCGACCTGATCCGGATGGTTGGTCAAAACCGAGAAGATGTCGCGTATATCGACATTGGCTTCGATATCGTGAGCGGCAGCGATATTGCGCGAAATCGTGGTCACGCGCTCGCGGATCAAATGCCTGATGTTATCGGAGAAGGCTCGTATCGTACCGCCGACACTCGCGGTTTCGGGTATGACATTATAGGCCGACCCTGCGAATATCTTGGTCACGGACAGCACGGCTGGTTCCGTCGGCGGGACATTGCGGCTGACGATGATCTGCAGTGCTTGCACGAGTTCGGCGATTGCCGGAATGGGATCGCGTGCGACATCCGGATGGGCACCATGCGCGCCCTTGCCTTTGAAGGTCACATCGAAAAAATCAGCGCCCGCCAGCACTGCTCCGGCCGAGACGTGCAGATGATTTGGCGGCAATTGCGTTGCGTTGTGTAGCCCATAGATTTCGTCCACCGGAAATCTCTCGAACAGGCCGTCGGCGATCATCGCCCGCGCCCCACCAAGACCCTCCTCAGCCGGCTGGAAGATGAAGGTCACCGTCCCCGCGAAATCCCTCGTTTCGGCAAGATAGCGTGCAGCACCAAGCAAGATCGTCGTGTGGGCATCATGACCGCAACCGTGAAACCGGCCGGGATGGATCGAGGCATAGGCAAGACCGGTTTCCTCCGGCATCGGTAAGGCATCCATATCGGCACGCAGGCCCACCGATCTATTGCCGGGATGGCGTCCCTTGAGAAGACCGACAACACCCGTCTTGCCGATACCGCGATGAACTTCGATCCCCCAGGACGACAGCTTTTCGGCGACGATCGCCGAGGTACGCACTTCCTCGAAGCCGATTTCGGGATGGGCATGGAGATCGTGCCGGATCGCGACAAGCTCCGGATGGTAGCCTTCGATCCGATCGATGATATTCAAAACAGGCTGCCCTGCGAACGATGCAACGGGTTTATTCATGGCGCGGATACCTCGGATGGAAAAAGACGGAGCAGCGTTCACCTCACGCCGGACGTTGGTGATCGACACGCCCACGCACTTCGTTTCCTCGCTTCAGGAGATTGAGGATTGGGCAAAGCCTCTCCACGGTGGCCTGCAACCTTGCTATCTCCTCCCCGCTTGCAGGCGACATCAGCGTTACGACGTAATTGATATCGTGGGGATAGACGGGAATATCGTCATGGCCCTCGGCACCTCCACGCGGATCGATCGAGGCGGAGACTTCCGCTTGCAACGATTCCAACGGCACACCCTGATCGGATGCATGAATAAGATAAGTATGCGTCAGGCAGCTCGAGAGAGCGCCGAGCAAAAGTTCCGGAGACGATGGCCCCAAATTGTAGCCGGCAAAATCCGGGGGACTGTCGGAAATAACCTGGAAGTCCCTAATTCTGATGCGGCGCACCCCGCTGCGGCCCTCGGCACTTGCACCCGCGTGCAGCGTGACAGCGCCAAGCTCCCCTGATTTTACCCGCTTACGCCGATTAATCAGGGCTTCGCGCTTTTGCGCAAGATATTCGTTCAAATTTGTCACTGCCGATTTCCTTCCCGTCATGGCTGGCGCCTCAAGCATCAGGTCAGCGCTATAATGATTGCCGGCGCCACTTATAGCCGGATGCCTTTATAATAGTCTATAAAAATTATATACTAAACAGGTGTGGCAGGCCCATTGACGAATGAGCTGCGGCCTCCTGCTGTTGGACGCAATAGATTTCCGCCCGAAATCGGCAGCGCAACCCCGGTTCGTTCGAGAACATCGTCGCGACCTCCGGTGCGCCTTTGCTCTCAAGAGCTTCGCCCCCTATATTAGAATTGTTTTCCGCCGCGCCGCAACTATTTGGCATCCCTAAGAATGGTCTTCCGCATTCGCCACACATATAATCCATTAAATCAATAGACTAATCGAACTTGGATGCCCCGATCGTTCGTCCGGAAGAATCAATTTCAACAGGTGGTGATCATGACCAGACAGGTGATTGAATATGCCGGCATTCCGGTGGGCATCGTCGTCCCGGACGAGGGCGCACTGAAGTTCATCGCGGTTAAGTTTCATGTATACGATCTCGACGGCCAACATTTTGCTGCCGCCTCGGACGTGCTGCGAGCAATCCATAAGTTGGCGTCCACAGCGCCTGACGGCCTCAACCGAGCCGCGTAGAGGAGGCGCATCATGAGCAGACTGCATCGTTTCTTTCGCCTCTCCGCACAACGCGACGAGATCGAGACAAGGCTGCTGGCACAAGAATATCGGGCGCTCATTCTCGATGATCTTGTCGATGACGGTACCAGCCATGAGCTGCAATCGAAATGCGTCGAACTATCTCATGAGATCGGTTCGCATCGACGTTGGTATTACCGTGGATAGCCAATCCTGTTCGATATAGTTCAGCAGCCGCTCGCGTTCGGCCCGCGGACACGGTTGCTGATGTGATCACCAAAATCGCGGCATGCCGAATGCGGCGCGAAGACCGCAATTTAACCTATCTCTATGTCGGGAGCCTACCAATGGCTGTTACTGCCCAACCCCTCATCCTCGATCACGCGGTCGTCGGCGTCCTTGATCGGCTGGACGAGGCCGCTGCGATCTATCGCAAACTCGGCTTCGCGCTGACGCCCCGAGGCTACCATACCCTGGGCTCCATCAATCATCTTGCCGTGTTCGGCGAGAACTATCTGGAGCTGCTCGGATTTCCGCCTGACGGTGACAGGAAACGCACCGATCTCTGGTCTTATCCGATCGGTTTGAACGGGCTTGCCTTTCGAACCACCGATGCGGCCGCTCTACAGCGGGAATTGGGCGACGCCGGTAAATCCGTCACCGAATGGCGTGATTTCTCACGCCCCGTCGACTTGGAAGGCATAGAGAAGTCCGCCAGTTTCCGCACCTTCCAGATCGGCAAGGAGGCGATTTCCAACGGCCGCTTCTTCTTTTGCCAGCACAATACGCCGGAGCTGGTGTGGCAACCGCGCGATCAGAGCCACCCCAACGGTGTCCTCGATATCGTCGATGTCTTCATCGTCAGCCGCGCTCCTCAAGCGATTACCGAGCTGCTAGGCGGATTTGCCAATGCCGCTGAGCCTGAAATCAGCAGAGACGGCATTGCAATTCACGCCGGCATCGTCACACTTCATATCCTA
>Ga0268256_1001297_pt1 | contig 15456 bp, 16 predicted proteins | sample AgamicAtAmrz_FD_200247 | JGI IMG/M metagenome (GOLD analysis project Ga0268256, IMG submission 200247) | Agave microbial communities from Guanajuato, Mexico - At.Am.rz (v2) (version 3) | ecosystem: Host-associated > Plants > Roots > Rhizosphere | place: Guanajato, Mexico | collected 2012-06-07
CCTTCGAAATCCAGCGCTTCGACAAGCCCTGCGCGCTGTGCGGTGCGGAGAATGTCTATCTGGACGAGGTGGTGCTTGATGATAAGGGCGGGCGGATGTTCGTCTGCTCCGATACCGACCATTGCGAAGACCGCCGCGCCCATGGCCACAAGGGCCATATGCTGGCGGATGTGAAGGAGGCCGCAGAATGAGCGACGCACCGCTTCTGAAAGTCAGGGACGTTTCTAAATATTATGGCGACCGCGCCGGCTGCCGCAACGTCTCCTTCGAGCTTTATCCGGGCGAGGTGCTGGCCATTGTCGGCGAATCCGGTTCCGGCAAGACCACGCTTCTCAACTGCATTTCCACCCGGCTGATGCCGACGGCGGGCAGTGTGGAATATCGCATGCGCGACGGCTCGGTGCGTGACCTATATCATATGGGCGAGGCCGAACGACGTTTCCTGATGCGGACCGACTGGGGTTTCGTGCACCAGAACCCGGCGGACGGGCTGCGCATGGCGGTTTCGGCCGGCGCCAATGTCGGCGAGCGGCTGATGGCCGTCGGCAACCGACATTACGGCAATATCAGGCAATCGGCCAGCGAATGGCTGGAACGGGTGGAAATCGGCACCGACCGCATCGACGACCAGCCGCGCGCCTTTTCCGGCGGCATGCGGCAGCGCCTGCAGATCGCCCGCAACCTCGTCACCTCGCCGCGCCTCGTCTTCATGGACGAACCGACCGGCGGCCTCGATGTTTCCGTGCAGGCGCGCCTGCTCGATCTGGTCCGCGGTCTGGTCAACGATCTCGGTCTCGCTGTCGTCGTCGTCACCCATGATCTTGCCGTGGCGCGGCTGCTTTCCCATCGCATGATGGTGATGAAAGGCGGTGACGTCATCGAGCACGGACTGACCGACCGGGTGCTGGACGATCCGCGCGAGCCCTACACGCAATTGCTTGTTTCCTCTATTCTGCAGGTTTGACGCCATGCCGACGCCTCTCATCGTTTCGGAAGTCTTCAAAAGCTTCACCATGCATCTTCGCGACGGTATCGAATTGCCCGTCGTCCGCGATGTCAATTTCTTCGTTTGCGGCGGCGAATGCGTCGTGCTCGGCGGTCCCTCCGGCATCGGCAAAAGCTCGATCCTGAAAATGCTCTATGGCAATTACGCCATCGACAGCGGGCAGATTCTCGTCCGTCATGAGGGCCAGGTCGTCGATATCGGCAACGCCTCGCCACGCACGATCCTCGATATCCGTCACCGCACCATCGGTTATGTCAGCCAGTTCCTGCGCACCGTGCCGCGTGTCGCTGCCATAGATGTCGTCGCCGAGCCGCTTCTGGCGCGCAAGGTTGCCGCCGATGAAGCCCGCGAACATGCAGCCATGCTGCTTTCGAAGCTCAACCTGCCACGGGAACTATGGTCGCTCCCGCCTGCGACCTTTTCGGGCGGCGAGCAGCAGCGCGTGAATATCGCGCGCGGTTTCATCACCGACCATGCGATCCTGCTTCTGGACGAGCCGACAGCCTCGCTGGACGCCCTTAACCGGCGTGTCGTCGTCGATATGATCGTCGAGAAAAAACAGAAGGGCACGGCACTGCTCGGCATTTTCCATGACGAGGAGGTGCGGGAAGCCGTCGCCGACCGCATTCTGGACGTCTCACAGTTTTCTCCCAGAAAGGCAGCGGCATGAGCGTCAAGGTCGGCCTGGAACCCGTCATCCATGAGACCGCCCGTGTCAGCAATTCCTCGATTGGCCGCTATACCGAAATTTCGGAACGCTGCCGCATCGAGGAAGTCGAGATGGGCGACTACTCCTATGTCATGCAGGATGGTGCGATCTGGTGCGCCACCATCGGCAAATTCGTCAACATCGCCGCCTCCGTCCGCATCAACGCCACCAATCACCCGATGCAGCGGGCGACGCTGCATCACTTCACCTATCGTGCCCACAGCTATTGGGACGATGCGGAGGATGAGACGGACTTCTTCGCCGCGCGCCGCGCCAAACGCGTGATCATCGGCCACGATGTGTGGATCGGCCATGGTGCGACGATCCTGCCCGGCGTCACGGTCGGAAACGGCGCGGTGATCGGGGCGGGTGCAGTCGTCTCAAAAGACGTCGCGCCCTATACCATCGTCGGCGGCGTGCCCGCCCGGCTGATCCGGGAGCGCTTCCCGGCGGAACTTGGCCGGCAAATGGATAATCTGAAGTGGTGGGACTGGGACCACGCGACATTGCGCGTCGCTCTCGACGATTTCCGCAGCCTGGACGCCGAGGATTTCGTCGCGAAATATGGCGGATGAAATCTCACTCTGCCGAACACCTGCAAATCCCGGGACACAAATCCCGGGATTTTTGTTTATGCGATCAAAAAAGACACGCGGATTTGAACGGTCCGAGATTGCTCCCGAAAGCTTTGTCGGCAAACAGGCGGACGCGAGATCCTTGAAATCTGTAATATTTTATTCATCAAACTGACATCCACACTTCACGCACCGCTGTTACGCCGAACCCCGTCAAAAAGAAGATTGGACGGGGAAATGAGCTTTCACCTGAAGCAAGTCACGCGCCGTTTCGGCAACCACACTGCGGTCGATTCCGTGAATGTCGAAATTCCGCAGGGCCAGATGGTTGGCGTTATCGGACGCTCGGGTGCGGGAAAATCGACGCTGCTGCGCATGATCAACCGCCTCGTCGATCCGTCCTCTGGTTCCATCCATTTCAACGACACGGAAGTTTCGGCGCTGAAGGGTGCTGCGCTTCGCAGCTGGCAGCGCGACTGCGCCATGATTTTCCAGCAGTTCAATCTGGTGCCGCGCCTCGATGTTCTCACCAATGTCATGCTAGGCCGCCTCAATCACCGCTCGACGGCGCTCAGCCTGTTCAACATCTTCACCAATGACGAGCGCCTGATGGCTATCGCCGCCCTGGAAAGGCTTGGCATCGAGCATGTAGCCATGCAGGCGGCCGGCACGCTTTCCGGCGGTCAGCAGCAGCGCGTCGCCATCGCCCGCGCCCTGATGCAGTCTCCTAAGATGGTTCTGGCCGATGAGCCGATCGCTTCCCTCGACCCGCTGAACGCCAAGATCGTGATGGACGCGCTGCGCGACATCAACGAACGCGAAGGCATCACGGTCATCACCAACCTGCATACGCTGGATACGGCGCGCAATTATTGCGAACGCATCATCGGCATGTCTCAGGGCCGCGTCGTCTTCGATGGAACGCCGGCGGAGCTGACGGCTGCGGCCGTCACGGAGATTTACGGAACCGATTCGCAGGGGTCGGGCATCGATGAGACCATGACCTCGACCAGCATCAACATTCCCGGCGCGCAGCTTCCCGCGCGTCCGGTGCAGCAATCTGCCGGCCCCGAACCGCTCGCTCTCGCCGGGCTCTGAGGAACCGCTCAGCATCGTTTGCGCCCGCGTCAAGGGCCGATACTTCACAACAAACTCCGGCTCGCCGGGAAACAGGAGAAAGTCCATGTTGAAGAAAGTCCTTCTTTCGGCAGTCGCCCTTGGCGTTCTGGCCGGTTCCGCCATGGCTCAGGACGTCAAGGTTCTGCGCATCGGTCTCGACGGTTCCGAAAACGAAGCCGACCAGATCCGCAACACCAAGTGCGTTGCCGATGGCCTGAAGGCCGCGACCGGCGTTTCCGAAGTTCAGGTTTTCCCGTCGCCGGACTATAACGGCGTTATCCAGGGTCTGCTCGGCGGCACCATCGATATCGCTTCCATGGGCGCTTCCTCCTATGCCAAGATCGCTCTTGCCGATCCGAAGGCCGTCGATCCGATCCTGACCACGGCCGGCGCTGACGGTTCGACCGGTTATTACACGATCATGGTTGCCCGCAAGGACAGCGGTATCAAGACGCTGGCTGACGCCAAGGGTAAGAAGATCGGCTTCGCCGACCCCGACTCCACCTCCGGCTTCCTCGTTCCGAACGTGGCTATCCCGAAGGAAACCGGCGTTCCGGTGAAGGAATACTTCTCCGAAACCGGCTTCGGCGGCGGCCATGAGAACCTCGTTCTCGCCGTTCTCGACAAGAAGTTCGACGTCGGCACCACCTTCGGTTCGGGCGTCGGCAAGTGGGAAGAAGGCTACACCGCCGGCAACCTCTACCAGATGGTCAAGAAGGGCAACCTCGACATGGACGATATCGTCGAAGTCTGGAAGTCGCCGCTGATCCCGAACGGCCCGCTGATGGTCACCAACAAGCTCGGCGACGCGATGAAACAGAAGGTCGAAGACTTCTTCATGGAACTGCCGAAGAAGGATCTGGCCTGCTTCCAGGGCTTCACCCAGGGCAAGAACACCGCCTACATCAAGGTCGATCCGTCCTTCTACCAGACGATCATCGACGCCCGTAAGTCCGTTATCGGCGGCTGATCCTCAGGTCATATCTGGAAGCGGCGGTGCCTCGCGGCGCCGCCGCTTTTGCCAATAAAGGAAAAGCGGCATGGCGACCACACTGCACCCCGGCACCCTCTCGCCCGAGGGATTGAGCGCATCGTCCCAGACGGTCATGCGCCATTATCGACAGCAGCTTGCGACACGGCGGATTTACACCGTCATTTCGCTCGTGATCTTCCTCGTCATCCTCGCCGCCTCCCTGAATTTCGCCAATGCGGCCAATTCGGGCAAGTTCTTCGAGCGCCTGCCCTATTTCTTCGATTTCATGAAGACTTTCGTGCCGGACAGCCCGCTGGAAATCTTTCGGGCAATGTTCGACCTGCCGTCGCCCTATGCGGACGGTTCGCTGAAATATAATTATGTCGCGGATCGCGTTTACATCACCGACAGCTTTTATATTCCGCACTTCATCTATCAGTTGATCATCACACTGAATATTGCGCTGGTCTCGACAATCATCGGCACCGGCTTCGCCTTCGTGCTCTGCTTCTTCGCCTCCACCAATCTCGTCGGCGCCGGCCTCGTGCGCTGGGTGGTGCGCCGGGTAATGGAAGTCCTGCGCGCCTTTCCGGAAATCGTCGTCGCCGGGTTGCTCACCGCCATCCTGTCGATCGGCCCGATCGCCGCGATCATCGCGATTTCTGTCCACACGATCGGCGCTTTGGGCAAGCTGTTCTTCGAAGTGGTGGAAAATGCCGACATGAAGCCGGATGAAGGCTTGCGCGCCGCCGGCGCCAACTGGCTGGAACGGGTGCGCTTCGCCATCGTGCCGCAGGTTCTGCCCAATTTCGTGTCCTATGCGCTGCTGCGCGCCGAAATCAACGTGCGCGCCTCCACCATCATCGGTGCGGTCGGCGGCGGCGGCATCGGCGAGGTGTTCCGGCTGTCGATCGGTAACGATCATGCATCGAAGACCTACGCCATCATCATCCTTCTGCTGATCACCATCATCGCCGTCGACCAGTTTTCCGGCTGGCTGCGCCGCAGGCTGATCGGCCATCAATCCTTCGAATTCGGACGGGGAGCGGCCTGATGTCGTCCAGCTTCATTCTCAACACCGCCGACCGCGAGAGGCTGACGGCCGCACATCCACAAGTGTTCAACCGCAGTTTCATGCAGCGATATGGTCTGCTCGTCGGCCTTCTCGCCGTCACTGTCTATCTCATCGGCTGCTTTTTCTTCTTCAATGTCGGTCCAGCCTTCATGCAGGGCCGTTGGGATCGCGCCTCGAGCTACATTCAGGACTGGTATTCCTGGCGCGCCCAGCCGCGCCTGCGCTTCGAAGACGGCAAGGTTGAGCCGCAATGGTCGAGCCGCGGCCAATATCCGGTCGATGCAAAGATCGACTGGCTGCAGCCCCTGCCGGGCGGCGGCTATAGCGTCATTTATGGAAGCATGGAAAACCGACTCGACGTGACCCCGACCCGGGTGGATGTTTATGTCGACGGCAAGAACTACCCTGTCATCATCAACGACGATGCGGCGGTCGCGCCGCAGGGCTTGCCCGACGAAATCCAGCAGGATGGCAAGAAAGTTCTCGTGCATTACGGCTTTGCCGGTCAGGCGGAGATCCGCACCAGTCAGGTCTATGTGCAGCGCCGGTTCCTCGGATGGGCGAATTTCCTGTTCGACACCAAATCGGAATTCTGGGGCAAGGGCTATGGCGAACTCGCTGCGCTGGCGCTGTGGGGAGAAAGGCTCGATCCCGAGCGCTCCAATATCGGCCACATGGTCGATGATTTCCTCGACAACAGCGTCTGGCAGCATGCCGATATTCTCTCCAAGCTGATGCAGACATTGGTCATGGCTTTCGTAGGCACGCTGTTCGGCACGCTTGTCGCTCTGCCGCTCGCCTTCATCGCGGCGCGCAACATCACCGCCAACAAGGCTGCGAACTGGGGCATGAAGCGCCTGTTCGACTTCCTGCGCTCCATCGACATGCTGATCTGGGCGCTGTTCTTCACCCGCAGCTTCGGGCCTGGACCAATCCCCGGCATTGCCGCGATCTTCTTCACCGATACCGGTGCGCTCGGCAAAGTCTATGCCGAGGCGCTGGAAAATGTCGACGACAAGCAGCGCGAGGGCGTCAAATCGGTCGGCGCGTCTCCGATTGCGGTCAACCGCTTCGGTGTGCTGCCGCAGGTCCTGCCGGTCTTCATTTCGCAGTCCCTCTATTTCTGGGAAAGCAACACCCGCTCCGCCACCATCATCGGCGCGGTGGGCGCCGGCGGCATCGGTCTGAAACTGCTGGAAGCGATGGGCACCAATGCCGACTGGGACAAGGTCGCCTATATGGTCCTGCTCATCCTCTTCGTCGTTTTCCTGTTCGACCACATCTCCAATTCGCTGCGTTCGCGCCTGATTGGCAAGACACAGCACTGAGCATTAAGGGGATGGATGACGAAAATCGTAAAGAGTTTCGTCATCCCATCAGGAGGCTCATGCAGCCCTTATTCTGCCAGCCGCATCGCCTCATCATATCCGTCTGCGCCTTCAGCATATACGGAAGGGTTACCGCATTTCCAATGCGCTTTTTTCCTTCGGCATCATCATTCTGTCACGGAAACCAATTACCTCGCACTCCTGACCTTGCGGGAAGCCGGCGAGTCACGCCAAATAGCTTCTCATCCCTGGTCTCCCATGACACTGAAGAGTGCTTGCCGTGCGCTATGCCATCTATTTTTCTCCGGCTAAAGATCACCCGCTGACTGAGGCTGCGTCACGCTGGCTGGGCCGCAACGCATTTTCCGGCACGCTGCATGACGACCACGGCGACTATGCCGACATGACGGAGGAGCCACGCCGTTATGGTTTCCACGCGACCCTGAAGGCTCCTTTCGAGCTTGCCGAAAAATACAGCGAGGCGGAGCTGCTCTCAGCCTTCGAAGATTTTACAGCAAGCCAATCCGCCTTCGAGATTCCGCGTGTCGTCGTCGGTGCGCTCGGGCCCTTTTTTGCACTGATCCCGGACCGCACCTATCAGCCGCTGCAGGATTTTGCCGCCGAGATCGTCGATCATTTCGACCGGTTTCGCGCTCCTCTGTCCGAGACCGATATTGCCCGTCGGCGGCCACAGATGCTGACGGAGAGCCAGCGGCAAAATCTGTCACTCTGGGGTTATCCGCATGTCATGGATGATTTCCGTTTTCACATGACGCTGACCGGCCGCATCGATGAAACCGAACAACCCGCCATGCACGAGGTGCTTTCGGCGCGGTTTTCCGAATTCACCGATCGACCTCTCAGCATTTCCGGCCTCGCCTTGTTCATTGAAGAAACGCGCGGCGCGCCCTTTACCGTTCATAGCTGGCACCCCCTTGGCCAGCAACCAAAGAAAGATGCGAACCCATGACCGAGCACGCCCTTTCCAATGCCCGTATCGTTCTGGAAGACGATATTATTCTGGGCTCCGTCCTGATCCGTGACGGCAAGATCGCCGATATCAGCGAAGGTGCTTCCAAAACCGGCGAAGACCTGGAAGGTGATTATTTGATCCCGGGTCTGGTGGAACTGCATACCGACCATCTTGAGCAGCATTATTCACCGCGCCCCGGCGTGATCTGGGACAAGATCGCCGCCATTCAGGCCCATGACGCGCAGGTGGCCGCCTCCGGCATCACCACCGTATTTGACTGCCTCCGGCTCGGTTCGGATGAAGACGGCGGCTTCAAGAAGGGTGAAATGCGCGAAATGGCTGACGCCATCGAGGCCGCGGTGGATCAGAACCGCCTTCGTTCGGATCACCTGCTGCATCTGCGCTGCGAAGTCGCCTCCTCGGATGTGCTGGAACATTTCGAAGACTTCGAAACCGATCCGCGCGTGCGGCTGATTTCTCTGATGGACCACTCCCCGGGGCAGCGCCAGTTCCAGTCGATGGATCAATATATCTTCTATTACCAGAAAAAGCGTGGGCTGAGCGACGAGGCTTTCGCCGAGTTCGTGCGGCGTCGGCAGACAGCCTCGGCGGAATATTCCGCCAGGCACCGCGATTATCTGGCCGCCCGCTGCGCCGAGCGCGGCATTACCGTTGCGAGCCATGACGACGCCACCGAAGCGCATGTCGGCGAGGCTATCGGCCACGGCGTGAAACTGGCGGAATTCCCCACCAGCGTCGAGGCTGCAAAAGCCTCGCACAGCGCCGGCATGAGCGTGCTGATGGGCGCGCCGAACATCGTTCGCGGCAAGTCCCATTCCGGCAACATCGCCGCCCGCGATCTTGCCGAGATCGGCGTGCTGGATGTTCTTTCTTCCGACTATGTGCCCTTCAGCCTGCTCTTCGCGCCATTCCTGCTCGCCGATCAGGTAGAAGCCATCAGCCTGCCGGAAGCGCTGCGCATGGTCACCGCCACGCCGGCGCGCACCGTCGGCCTTCTTGATCGCGGTCGTATCGCGACGGGATTGCGGGCCGATCTGGTCCGGGTTCACCGCGAGGATGGTGTGCCGGTCGCCCGTTCTGTCTGGCGTCAGGGCAAGCGCGTGGCATGACCCACGATGGGCAGGATAGCCGGCGCGCGGCATCGCCCGGCACGATGATCGTGATTGTCGGCCCGAGCGGGGCCGGCAAGGACACGCTGATGGACTATGCCGCAGCGCGACTGTGCGGACGGCCGGGCTTTCACTTCACCCGCCGCGTCATTACCCGCAGCGGCGATGCGGGGGGTGAAAACCACGATGCCGTTTCGATGCACGAGTTCAACCGGCTGGAAGATGAGGGCGCCTTCGCGGTGTCCTGGCAGGCGCATGGGCTGAAATATGGCATCCCGGCCGCTGTCTATCGTCATCTCAATGCGGGAGACGTGGTCATCGCCAACGGTTCGCGTTCCGCCCTGCCGCATTTCGGCACCGCCTTTTCCCGTCTTAAGGTCTTGAACATCGTTGCGCGGCCGGAGGTGCTGGCAAGGCGGCTGGAGCAGCGCGGGCGGGAAAGCCGGGACGATATTCTTCGGCGGCTGAAACGCAGTTCGCTGACGGTCGCTGGAAATTTCGACGTCACGACCGTCGATAATAGCGGCGCTATCGAAGATGCCGGCCAAGCCATCATGCAGGTGCTGGAGCAAAGCGCAGATACCGACCGCACTTAAAATCCCGGAGCCCGGCTGCTCGACAAACGCTCTTTCAAGGCTTACCATCAGGCGACAATTTCCAAACATGGTACGCCAAGGCGAGGGATGCCCGAGAAGAGGGTCAGTGACGAGATAAGTGTGGTGGCCGGTCTGGCTGCCGGCGTCAGCAATTATGCCCGGTCACGGGGCATCGATATCGCGCCGATCTGCAAGGCTCTGGACATTGATCCAGCCACATTCAGCAGCCTGACGGAACGCATCAGCCTCGATAGATTTTCCCGCCTGCTCGAAACCTGCGCACTGATTTCCGGCGACGACGCCTTCGGTCTACAATGCGCCTCCACCTTTCCAGCGGGTGCATCCGGCGCGTTCGGATATGGGCTGATCAGCGCACCGACGGTAAGGGCATTCCTGCGTTTTCTTCAGGACCATGTTTATTACGCGACCAATAACAGCAATTTCACCATGGTAACGGATGCCACGCAGGTAACCCTGTCATGGTCCTTCGCGCCGGTTATCGCCAAACGCGATCAATATGTGGATTTGTCGCTCGCCGTCCTGGTACAGCGTCTCCGTGATATTCTCGGAGATCGCATCAACCAGATCGAGATCGGTCTGGAGCGGCCGAAACCGAATAATATTCAGCTATTTAAAGAAAGAATGACCAGGCGCGTCAGTTTTTCCCAGCCCATCCATACCATGCGTCTGCCGGTATCGCTTCTCGACGTGGTCAATCCGAATGCGGATGAGCGGCTGTTCGAGCTGATGAACCTGCAATGCCGCATGTTGCGACCGGAAACATCGGCGGACGCGACCCATTTCATTGATCAGGTGAAGCGGTATATGCAGATGCGTCTGTCGGATGCCGAGCTTTCGCTCGGCGAGATCGCTCCCTATTTCAACCTGTCGGAGCGGAGTTTTCAACGGCGGCTCGCAGAGCTCGGCACCAATCTCAACGAGATAAAGGATGCCATTCGCAAAAATGCCGGTTTCAAACTCCTCGTGGAAAGCGATCTTCCGGTATCCGACATCAGTTACAGGCTTGGCTATTCGACACCCGGTGCGTTTTCGCGTTCCGTCTCCCGCTGGTTCGGGGCGACACCGACCGACATTCGCAAGAAACACGCGCATCATTCCGCCGGATGATACATGTTGACGGCATCAATATTTCGAAATGACGCATTAGATTTGAGAAATATGTCGGCACTCATCGCGTTGTGTGCCGAAACATAACAATAAAACGAAAAACTTGGCGCGCGATGTTATTCTATCGGTGAGGTACATCGCCGATTAGAGCGCCGCATATCCTTCGGGTGTGACGAAAACATTCCAGAGCTTTGAAGCTGCATTTCACGCCAGACCGGTTGTGGGTCTCTGGCAATATCGATGTTGCAGTTCCTTTCAATGCAGAGAATAGAGCGTCCGCGTCAGGATCGGCTGGCTGCGAAAGCGGCCCTTTATTGCATAATTACCGATGCCAGATGAAACCTATTGGCGAAATTAGCGTTTCTGTTCGCGTATAGACAGAGCGGTAAACGAGCTGGTTTCGGGGAATGAATCATTGACTGATCGCGCCCCGGGAAGGCCAATCTCTTTTAAGGCTGAAAGAAAATGTCTTCAAATACGCCGCATGAACATCGCCAGACGCGTGAAATCATCCTTTCGGAGCGTGAGCGGCATTATCTGGGGCTGGTCGCGCGGGGCAAGCATCCGTCCCACGTCGCCTTGATAACCGGCGCGGACGAAGCGGACGTGAAGGACACTCTGGAAAGGGTGCGCCACAGGCTGGGTGCGGCCAATCTGCTGAATGCCGTCAGCATTGCCCTGCTGCGCGGCCTTATCGAGCAGGACGCATAATCGCCACCTGATCCATCCAAGCTTACGTGAGACGTCCCCTGCCGTAAGCTGAAAACCGAATGAGCGGCTTTCTGCGTCAAAATCCTTCAATGTTAATGGCGGGATGGCGGACCAAAAGCGGGCTGGACATGATGTCCAGCCCTATCGACGCAAATGCAAAGCAGCGCTTTACGGTTTGCCCGGCGGGTCATATTCGACCCGCCGGGTTTTTATTGTCGCATCAGAGCGATTGAATTTCGGCCAGAATATCGCTTTCGATCACGATGCCGCTTTCCAGCGCCTGCCTGCGAATCCCCTGGCTGCGGCGGCCGGGCAGACGCACATTTTCCTGCTTTTCTATCTCGCCGGCGATGAGCGCCAGCCGCTCGGTAAAGGTCGCGCCACCCGAGGATACGGGGTCTATGGCGATGATCGTGTGGCCGAGAGACGGTGGCGCCCCCTTGTCGTCGAGAAGGGAAGATGCCTCGAATGCGAAGTTTCCGCCGGTAATCGCAGCGGCCATGATCTCCACCATCAAAGCCAGCGCAGCGCCCTTGGCCTCACCTGCGGGCACCATGGTTCCCTCTATGGCCTCTTCGGGATCGGTTGTCGGCCGGCCGTTTCGGTCGAGCGCCCAGTCGCCGGGGATGGTTTCACCCTTCTGGCGGGCCGCCATGATCTTTCCGCGCGCGACCTTGGAGAGCGCGAGATCGATGACCAGCGGATCGGCGCCGCTGACGGGGGTAGCGAAGGCGATTGGATTGGTTCCATAAAGCGGTTTGCTGCCGCCCCAGGGGGCCATGGATGCCGGGGCGTTGGCGAACATGAGCGCGACAAAACCCATTTCGGCGAGGCGTTCGACGGTCAGCGCCATGACACCCGCATGATGGGAGCGGTGGATCGCTGCAAGCGCAATGCCCTGCTGCCGGACCATGTCCGGCAACTCCTCAAGGGCGCAATCGATCGCCGGATAGGCATAGCCGTGATTGGCGTCGACCGAGAGCACGCCCGGCTTCACGCGGGTCGTCACCGGACTCGCCTTGCCATCGACCTTTCCAACCCGCGCCTGCCGGACATAAACGGGGATGCGGCGAAAACCGTGACCACCTTGGCCGGCCGCCTCGGAGGCGACGAGCGCCTTTGCCACCGAACGGGCGTTTTGCGGCAGAACGCCGTTGCGCTCAAAGATAGAGGATACGAGATCCTCCGCCTCTGCGATTGAGAATTTCATGATTTTCGTGATTCCTGTTGGCTTGCATGCGATGGGACGGATTGGTCCTACTTTGCGGTATACGGTCGCTGCAAATCAACATGGAAAATAAATCGGGCATCCCATCCTCTCCAGAGTCGGGATGGCCCTATGCGGTCGGGCTGCTTCACCCTACTTGAAAAGAATCGGCAGCGTAAAACTCGTATTTGCGCCTGGCGGCGGCGGCGAGACGGACGCTCTTTGTATGACGGCCAGAAGCTTCTGATCCATCGCCGAGTCACCGGTGGATGAAATAATCCTCGCACCGCCGACGGAACCGCCGCTGTCTATCTTGAATGAAACCGTAATGGTCATTCCCGATTTTCCAGCCGAACGCACCAGTCGCCGCTGCATCGCCGAGCGCACTTTCGCACCCCAATCGGCATTTGACATGGACGAGGATGAGAAGGAGCCGGCATTGCTGCGCGATGCCGCGGTCCGGTCGGACTGCTGGGCTTCAGCCTTCGCCGTTTCGCGCAGTTCCGATGCTTGCTGCTGTTTGGGACGCTGGCGCTCGACCTTCTTCTTCTCTTCCGGCTCTTTCTTTTCCACCTTCTTTTCGACGGGCGGCGGCGGAGGACGCATGACGGGCAGAGGGACCTCGACATTTTCGAGTTCCGCCATCATCTGCTCCTGAACGGGATCGACCGGCTCCACGGGTTCGGGAATTTCCTGCGGTTCGACGATCTCCTCGACCGGCGGTTCGGGCGGCTGCACCGGCTCTGGCGGCGGCGGCGGCGTTTCCGCAACCGGTTCCGGTGGCGGCGGCTCTTCCGGGGCGGCTTCCTCCACCGGTTCGCTGCTGTCGCTCTTCACCTCTTCGGCGTCTTCGACATCCTGCGCCGGGGTCGTTTCTTCGGTCTTGACGGCTTCCGGTATCGCCGCCATTTCGATCATGATAGCGGCAGGCGGCGGCCCGCCGGCATCCAGCTCCTCGGGCTCCTGCATGAGATAATAGGCAAAACCGGCGTGAACGCCCAGCATGAGCAGCGCCGCGGCGGACCACAGCGTCACTTCCCCGATACGGGAATGCCGGGCCTGCGGGTAGCCGTTTTCAGTCATGGCGCGGTTCCCGGCGCTGCGGGTTGGCCAGCGGCAGCGGGCTGCGATGCGGCAGCCGCGTTTTCCAGCCCGACAAGGGCGATCTTCAGATAACCGGCATCTCTCAGCAGGTTCATGATTTCCATGAAGTGGCCGTAATCGACCGCCTTGTCGGCCCGCAGGAAGATGCGCGTATCCTTCTTGCCGCCCGTCTGCCGGTCGATGGCGGCCGCCAATGCTTCGCGGGCAACCGCATCATTACCGAGATTGAGCGAGAGATCGTCCTTGACCGTCAGATAAAGCGGCTCCTCCGGGCGTTCCGCCGGCTTTGCGGTGGATGCGGGCAGATCGACATTCACGTCGACGGTGGCGAGCGGTGCCGCCACCATGAAGATGATGAGCAGAACCAGCATCACGTCGATGAAGGGCGTAACATTGATCTCGTGGTTTTCGGAGAGATCGTCTCCGCTATTTTCGCGAATACCGCCAGCCATGGCCGATCACCGTCCAACCAGCGATACTGCGGGCTTACTGGTGCTGCCCGGCGGAATACGGCGGAAATCGAGATCGCGGCTGACAAGGCGTTCCACACCGGCTGCGGCATCCGCCAGCAGATGGCGGTAACCGGTGATGGAGCGGGCGAAGACGTTGTAGATCACCACGGCCGGAATGGCGGCGACAAGGCCGATGGCGGTGGCGAGCAGCGCCTCGGCAATGCCCGGCGCGACGACGGCAAGGTTGGTCGTCTGCGATTCCGAAATGCTGATGAAGGAGTTCATGATGCCCCAGACGGTGCCGAACAGACCGACGAAGGGAGCGGTGGAACCGATGGTCGCAAGAACACCCGTTCCGCGCGACATGCGGCGACCGGCATGGGTTTCGATACGCGACAGCGCCGAAGAGACACGCTCCTTGATACCGCCGCCATCCGTGTGTTCGACCACCGCATCGGAAAGCTGCATTTCATGAGTTGCCATGCGCAGCATCAGTGCTGCCGGCCCGCCCTTCTTTTCGACGGCCTCGGTGGCCTCGGTCAGGGTTTTTGCCCTGCGAATGACCTTGAGCGTCGCGCCGGCGCGCACCCGCGCACCCGCAAGCTCAATAGACTTCGCAACCCAGACCGTCCACGTGACCAGAGATGCGAAGGCAAGGCCGATCATGACACCCTTCACGACCCAGTCGGCCGCCATGAACATGCCCCAGGGAGAAAGGTTGTGCGGGATATCCGCACGATGTTCGGCGCTCGCGGGCTCGGTGCTGACAGGCTCTATCGGGGTCGCGGCTTCATTCGGCGCGGTCGTCTGGCCCGTCTGTGCGGGTTGCTCGGCCTGCGTCGGCTGCGGTGCCAGACCTTCGGCGCCCGGTGCGGTATTCGTCGCGGGCTGAGCGGGCGCAGGCTGGACCGGTGCGGGCTGAGTTGACTGAGGCTGCGAGGGTGCGGTGGCGGCCGGTTGTTCCGGTACAGTCGCGGAAGGCTGGACGGGCGTGGCCGCCGGAGCGCTCGGCGTCGCAGGAGCGACCGGCTGAACCGCTTCCGTTTGCGGTGCGGGCTGTATCTGGGTTTCCGGTGCCGTCTGAGCGAAAACCGCGCCAGCACTCAAGCCAGCCAGCAAGGTGACAGTCATGGCAAGGGAGAGATGCCTTGTTGTGTTTGCCTTGTTGAAGGATGCGGAAGAAGTTGAGGTCTCAGCTGACATAATTTTTATCCCGGATTTCCGTCGATGAACTCATCCGCATATTGACCGGTTCCTGAAAACCGGGGTCATGAACGGATACCGTCGTGAAAGCTTGACGTTCCGATAATAAACCTGAGTTCTTTTGACAACTATTATATTGTCAAAAGACGACCCGTAAACTCTTCTTT
>Ga0268256_1001298_pt1 | contig 15435 bp, 10 predicted proteins | sample AgamicAtAmrz_FD_200247 | JGI IMG/M metagenome (GOLD analysis project Ga0268256, IMG submission 200247) | Agave microbial communities from Guanajuato, Mexico - At.Am.rz (v2) (version 3) | ecosystem: Host-associated > Plants > Roots > Rhizosphere | place: Guanajato, Mexico | collected 2012-06-07
CCCCGGAAAACCGGAGTGAAATTCGAGACGATCAGAATGGCCGACCGCCGCCCGGCATCAAAACGCAGCATTCCGAAAACCGACTGTTCGGCATCATCTGCAACCGCCCACTCAAAGCCGTCCGGCACGGTATCGCCATGCTGCAAACAGGGAAAATACCTGTAGATCCGGTTCAGATCGCGCACCAGCCGTTGCAGGCCGGTGTGAGACGGTTCATCGAGGAGATCCCATTCCACCGAACTGTCATGGCTCCATTCCGACCATTGACCGATCTCACCGCCCATGAAGAGAAGCTTCTTACCGGGGTACCCCCACATGAAGCCAAAAAGAGAGCGGAGATTGGCCATCTTCTGCCACTGATCGCCGGGCATCTTGGCGAGCATGGAGCCCTTTCCATGCACAACTTCGTCATGTGAAAACGGCAGGATGAAGCGCTCGCTATAGGCATAGATCATGCCGAAGGTCATCGAGCCATGATGATACTTTCGATAGACCGGATCGTCGGACATGTAATGGAGCGTGTCGTGCATCCATCCCATATTCCACTTCATGTCGAAACCGAGCCCACCTTCCGCTGCGGGTTTTGTGATGTTCGGAAAAGCGGTCGATTCTTCGGCGATCATCAGTGCATGCGGACAGCGTTCGTGAACGATGCTGTTCAGATGCTTGAAGAATTCCATGGCTTCCAGGTTTTCGCGCCCGCCGTAGCGGTTCGGGATCCATTCGCCTTGCGGGCGGCTATAGTCGCGATAGAGCATGGAAGCGACGGCATCGACGCGCAATCCGTCCACATGATAGCGCTCAAGCCATTCGAGCGCGCTCGCGATCAGGAAGCCTTTGACCTCGTTGCGCCCCAGATTATAGATCAGCGTGTTCCAGTCGCGATGGAAGCCCTCTCGCGGATCTTCGTGCTCATAAAGCGCGGTGCCGTCAAAACGCGCCAATCCCCAGACATCCGTCGGAAAATGCGCCGGCACCCAATCCAGGATGACACCGAGGCCTTCCTGGTGGCAGCGATCAACGAAATATGCGAAATCTTCGGGCGTGCCGTGGCGCCCGGTCGGCGCAAACAGGCCGAGTGGCTGATAGCCCCACGATCCGCCAAAAGGATGCTCCATGATCGGCAGCAGCTCGATATGGGTGAAACCCATTTCGCTGGCGTAGGGAATGAGCCGCTGCGAGAGTTCGATCCAATCCAGCGCGCGGCCGCCATCTTCCATGTCGCGCAGCCAGGAGCCGGCATGGACCTCATAAATCGAAAGCGCCTTGGCGAAATGATCGGTGCTTCGGCAATTGTCCATCCAGGCTTGATCGCTCCAGCGGAAGGGTTCGGACGAAGCCACCACGGATGCCGTCGATGGCGCAGGCTCCGCTGCCCGCGCGACCGGATCGGCCTTTTGCGGAAGCAGGGTGCCGAAGCGATCGAGAATCTCGAACTTATAGCGTTCGCCGTCCGTGATATGCGGAATGAATATCTCCCAGACACCTGCCTGCGGCCGGAGCCTCATCGGATGGCGGCGTCCGTCCCAGGCGTTGAAGTCGCCGACTACGGACACCCGGCTCGCATTCGGCGCCCAAACCGCAAAGCGCACGCCTGCGACATCATCGATCGTCATCGGATTGGCGCCGAGAGCTTCGCTGAGATTGTAATGCGTGCCTTGCGAGATCAGGTGAAGATCCAGATCGCCGAGCAACGGCGCGAAGCTGTAGGGGTCGGCCGTCACCTGGACTGCATCGGGCCATTGAATTCTCAGATAATAAGCGTTGCGTTCGGCAAACATCGCGCCGAACAGGCCGGCCGGATGGATGAGACCGGCCAATGCCAGAACGCGATCGCTGTCTCGATCGAGGATTTCAACGCTCAAAGCGCCGGGGAGAAAAGCCTTTATGCTGTACCGGCCGTCCATCCCCTGATGCATGCCGAGGATCGAAAAGGGATCTCCATGCCGCCCCTCCACCAGGGCATATATCGAACCCGCATCCACTTGGCTGAGAATGTCGGCAACATCGCTCATGAGCGGCTCTCCGAAAGTCGGGCTATGATGGCGGCAAATCCGTTCAGCGGGATCGGGAGCCACTTCGGCCGGTTTCGTGCCTCATAGGCGATCTCATAGGCGGCCTTTTCCAGAAGAAAGATATCGATGATCCGCCGCACCTCGGCGGGCGTTTTCGGCAAATCCGATGAAGCCGCCAGCGCCTCGATATAGGACGTCAGAAAAACGAGCTCCGCGTTTTCCGCGAAGCGCTGGATCACCTGTCTGCGGCGGGCATCATGATGATCCGAAATAGCGTCGTTTTCGAGCATGGCGGTTGCCGAGAGATAGTCGAGCGACCGCAGCAGGCCGGCAGCGTCGCGCAACGGGCTCGTCTTGGCGCGACGCTCAGCGAGATTGCGCGCCGGCTCGCCTTCGAAATCGATGATAACAGCATCGCCTTCCGTCACCAGGATCTGGCCAAGATGGAAATCGCCATGCGCACGCGTCAGCAAAGTGCCTTTTGCCTGATCCGCCAGCGCACTGGCAAGCTCGATGATCCTGTCACGTTCGGCAAGCAGCGAGGATATTTGCTCTGCGATCTCCGGCTCGACATTATCTTCGAGGCCGGTCAGCTTGGAAAAAGCATAGGTGATCTCGCCCGTTACGGTTTTGCGAATGCCGACGATATCACGTGTATCCGCCCGACGTGGCGCAAAAGCTTCGTCGTCGGTCGGCTGCGCCAGCAAGACATGCAATTCTCCGAGGCGTTCGCCGACCATGGAAATGAAATGCAGAAGCGGCTGCAGCTGCTCATCGGCTGACTCGACTGCAGCCTCGGTGATCACGATCTCGTCAGCGGTGCGGCGCAGATTGGACAGCATCCAATTCCACGCGTCACCCTGATTGCGGATCGCGCCTTGCACGATGATAAGCGTCGATCGGCGACCTTCGCCGTCGGTCCGAGCGACCTCGCCCAGAAGAGGCGCAGTATGCTCATAACCATGTTCCGTCAAATAGCGCGTCATCTCGACTTCGGGATGGACGCCGACGAAGACATGGCGGATCAGCTTGATCATTGCCAAGTCGCCCACGAGCAACGAGCTGTTGGATTGTTCGGCCGAAAGCCAGCGGATCGGCATATCCTCTGTCAAAGCCAGACAATCGAGCCGATCGGTGCCGATGAATTCGATCATGCCTGTGCGTCCGCTGACCGTCGAGCGATCGCATAGGCCTTGAAAAATGCCGCGTGCCATCATCTCGACGGCAAATCCATCGGTCAAGAATCCAACCCGCCTACCTTGCCGGATGCGCCCAAGGGAAAGCTGCTGGGCGAGCACGTTGGGCGCCGTATCATCCCATTCGGCTGCGAGCGGCAATTGATAGCTCTCCACATGATCCGGCAGCACAACCTCGATCTCTCCGAGCACGATTCCGTCGGCAAAGGGTATCGGTGTCGCGGAAACAAGCCTCGCCTCCTGCAGAGCCTGGTCCTTGGCGCCGAACCAGCGGCGCTTCGCAAGATAGGCCGGCAGGATATCCCTGCTCAGCACCGCCGTGTGATGCGGCAGCTCGGCAAGCTCCGTCAGGCTGCGCCGGATAACGATCGTCACTAGATCGACAAGTTGCTCGGGCGGAGCCGTACGCCAGGCCGGCCCATCGGCATCAGCAGCGAGCTGGAACCAGAAGAAACCATAGGGGGGGAGTGTGAGCAGGTAGGTGAGCTGTCCAATAGGCGGGAATGGCGACATGCCCGTCAACTCGACGGGAACTCGCCCTTCGAACTGCTGCAGATCGAGTTCTACGGCCTGGGGAACGCGCGACAGGTTTGCAACGCACAGAATGACCTCGTCGTCATATTCGCGCAAATAGGCGAGAATCCGCCGGTTCGCCGGCGCCAGAAACCGCATTGAACCCCGCCCAAACGCGCTGTGGCGACCGCGCAGCGCCAGCATTCGCCGTGTCCAATTCAACAGGGAATGCGCGTCCGCCACCTGTGCCTCGACATTTAATGCCTCAAAGCCATAGAGCGGATCGGCAACCGGCGGCAATACGAGGCGTGCCGGATCTGCGCGCGAAAAGCCGCCATTGCGATCGGGGGACCATTGCATAGGGGTGCGCACACCGTCCCGGTCGCCAAGATAAATATTGTCTCCCATGCCGATCTCGTCACCGTAATAGACGATGGGCGTTCCCGGCATGGACAGCAGCAGCGCATTCATGAGCTCGATACGGCGGCGGTCGCGTTCCATCAATGGCGCCAGCCGGCGGCGGATGCCAAGGTTGATGCGGGCGCGCTTGTCGGAGGCGTAGGTCTCCCACAGATAATCGCGTTCAGCGTCGGTGACCATTTCGAGCGTCAACTCGTCGTGATTTCTGAGGAAGATCGCCCATTGGCAGATTTCGGGGATTTCCGGCGTTTGACGTATGATGTCGGTGATCGGGAAGCGGTCCTCCTTGGCAATCGCCATATACATGCGCGGCATCAGGGGAAAGTGGAACGCCATGTGGCATTCGTCGCCGTCGCCGAAATATTCTCGCGTGTCCTCCGGCCACTGGTTTGCTTCGGCAAGGAGCAGCACGCCGGAATGTGTCGCATCGAGCGCCGCACGGATCTGTTTGAGGATCAGATGGGTTTCCGGCAGGTTTTCGTTGTTGGTGCCCTCGCGCTCGACAAGATAGGGGATCGCATCTAGCCGGAAGCCGTCGATGCCGGTCTCAAGCCAGAAGCGCATGACATCGATAATTTCCTTCATGACCAGCGGATTGTCGAAATTGAGATCTGGCTGGTGCGAATAGAAGCGGTGCCAGTAATAGGCGCCCGCCGTCGGATCGAATGTCCAGTTCGACTTTTCCGTATCCAGAAAAATGATACGGGTTTCGGGAAATTTCAGGTCGGTGTCCGACCAGACGTAGAAGTCTCGCTCGGGGCTTCCGGCAGGCGATTGCCGCGCGCGTTGGAACCAGGGATGTTGATCCGAGGTGTGATTGATGACAAGCTCGATAATCACGCGGATATTGTGTTCATGCGCCGCCGCCACGAACTTCCGGAAATCCTCGAGTGTCCCGTAGTCCGGGCTGACGTTGCGATAATCGGCGATATCATAACCGTCGTCGCGCCGAGGCGAAGGAAAGAACGGCAGGAGCCAAATGGCATTCACGCCGAGTGCAGCGATATAGTCGAGCTTCTGGTACAGGCCTTCGAAATCGCCGATGCCATCGCCATTGGCATCGTAAAACGACTTGATGTGCAGCTGATAGATGATCGCGTCCTTATACCATAACGGGTCGTCGGCAAGTTTATCGCTCTCGGCCATGTGAACAGTGTCCATCTCAGACCTCCCCTGCCCTGACGCGCCAGATGGCAAAGGGCAAATGAGTCGGATCGAGCCTGATCATCTGCCACTTCCCGGTACGGCTGAATCTTTGGCCACTGACGAGATCCTCGAAAGCGAGTGTGCCATCGTCTGCCAGGCCGAACCGCCAGAGCGGAAATTCGACATTGCTTTCCTCTATCGCGTGCGGATTGAGCGTCACGGCGACAAACAGAACGTTGTGGCGTCCGGCGCTTGCCTTCTCGAAAAACATGACGTTGGGGTTCGACGAGGGCAGAAAGGTCAGACCGCGATGCGAATGCAGCGCTGAATTATCCCTACGAATGCGGTTGAGCATCGAGATCTCCGCCTTGATGTTGCCCGGTCGGTCGTAATCCCAGGCGCGGATTTCGTATTTTTCACTATCGGCATATTCCTTGCGCTTGGCATCCGGACGTCCTTCGCAAAGCTCGAAACCGTTATAGACGCCCCAAAGCCCGGACAGTGTGGCGGCCAGCGCGGCCCGGATGAGATAGGCAGAGCGCGGCGCGTTCTGCAGGAAGTCCGGGTTGATATCATGCGTGTTGACGAAGAAATGCGGGCGAAAGAATTCCCTGACCTCACTTCGAGTAAGCTCGGTCAGATATTCCTCCAGCTCTGCCCTTGTGTTGCGCCAGGTGAAGTAGGTGTAGGACTGGGAGAAGCCGACCTTTGCCAGCCGGTACATCACCTTCGGTCTCGTGAAGGCTTCCGAAAGGAACACGACCTTCGGATGACGCGCGCGGATATCGCCGATCATCCACTCCCAGAAAGGAAAAGGCTTGGTATGGGGGTTATCGACGCGGAAGATTTCCACGCCTTCTTCGATCCACATTTCGACGATGTCGCGCAGTTCGGCCCAAAGTGCCGGCACCGCATCGGGTGCATAGAAATCGACATTGACGATGTCTTCGTATTTCTTCGGCGGATTTTCCGCATAGCGGATCGTGCCGTCGGGGCGCCAGTCGAACCAGCCCGGATGCTCCTTTAGCCACGGATGATCAGGGGAGGCTTGAATCGCTAAATCGAGCGCAATCTCCAATCCGAACCGCCTTGCTTCCGAGATCAGATGCTCGAAGTCATGGAATCCTCCAAGCAGGGGGTGGATTGCCTCATGCCCCCCGGCTTCCGAACCGATTGCGTAAGGACTGCCCGGGTCGGTCGGAGCGGCGATAAGAGAATTGTTGCGGCCCTTGCGGTTGGTATGGCCGATCGGGTGGATCGGCGGGAAGTAAAGCACATCGAAACCCATATCCCGGATGGCCGGCAAACGTGCGATGACGTCTTCGAAAGTGCCGTGGCGATTGGGATCCCCGCTCTGCGAGCGTGGAAATATCTGATACCAGCTTGCAAAGGCCGCCTCGCGGCGTTCGGCTTCGATACCATAGGTCCGCGAGTGCGAGGCAAAGGGACGGCGGTCGGCGAGCGACATGAGTTCGTTTGTTCGTGTGGCAAGCAGCAATTCAAGCTTGCCTGGCCCGTCACGCCTTTCGAGTTCGGCAAGCAGCGCCGCGAGTTCACCCCGGTCCTCGTCCCTCATCGATATGCCGTCATCGGCTGCAGCATCCCGGATCAGCTCTTCGCCTTCGATCAGCTCCAGCCGCAGATCGAGCCGTGCTTCGCTCTTCTTGAAAAGCTCGTAGCGAAAGATAGCGAAGGGATTTTTCCAGGCTTCGACCATGAACTCGAAGCGCCCGGCGCGATCGAGAAGGAAGGAGCCCTGCCAACGATCGTTTTCGGAAAGGACCATTCTCGCTCGACGCCACTCAGGCTCATCGCGAGCGCGGTAAAGAAGGGCGGCCGACAGCAGATCATGACCATCGGCAAAGATGTCCGCCTCGACGACCACGGTGTCGCCGACGATGCGCTTGACCGCAAAACGTCCGTCATCCACTTGCGGCGCAATATTTTCGATGGCGATGCGCGGAGAAGCTGTCGCTTCAGCGAGGGACAGCTCCCCTTCGTCAGCCGCGACGACCGAGCGAGCTTCGGTTGTGATGGCACATACGGCACCGGGAGTGATCCTGCGGCCGCCGGACTCCGCCCCGATAGGCAGGAAAGGTGAGGCCAAGCGATGCATGATGTCGTCAGGGAGTTCCGCGACACGACGCAGATCTCTGTTGACGGCGAGAAGCCGCGCATGCGCTGCCTCCCGCAATGTGGACCGATCGGCCTGCGCGACAACCGTGACTTGGCTCGTTGTTTCACATTGAAGGAGCATCCATCGAGTGGACGCACGTGGAACGGAATTCAGGTCGCGTATATCGGCCGAGATATCGTAGGCTCCCTCGGCTTTGAGGACACGCAAACCCTTTCCATGACCATATGTCGGATCGAGCGGCAAGGTGGCGCCGAATTCGAATCCCATCGGCACAAGCAATCCGTCGCCGAGTTCGGCTGCAAGATGGAGAGCGCGGCGTGATTTTCGCTCACGGATTTCCCTGCTTTCGGTGCCATGCGCGATGCGCCTTCCAAACGGCGCTTCCGGAAAAGCGATCTGTGGCCCGAAAGGGAGTTGCAGGCGGTACTCTTCAAGGAACCAGCCTTCGCGCAGATCCCACCAAGCAAGCGACGAAAAGGCTCCATCGAACCCGCAGTCTTGCAATTCTGATCGAAAAGCGAAATCAGTCCCCGGGGTATAGGCAAAGAATCTCGTTTCCGGATCGGCGATCTTTGCGCTGGCGATCAATCGTCGCCAACCCTCAGCACGCAGGCTGTCAAGGCCAATGACCCGATACCCCATGATCCCGCAGGATGCGAAGTCTGCGAGGCGGGTTTCCCATTCGCCGGTCACCTCGCTCGAATATGGCGGGCGGGGCTGAGATGGAGAGCTCGGCGACCGCCGTGGGTCGAGAGGGGTCGAGACGCCTGTTCTTGCGTTGCACGGCATTATCGCGAGATCGAGCATAAATGCCACACCTCGCTCGCGCGCATCTTTTGCCAGGGCGAAAAGACCCTCCTTCACTTCATCTTCATGTTTGGCCTCTGCATCCGATTGCTTATAATTCTCTATGGAACAAAGACCGGCCCTTCTCGTCTCGAGGAAAGGCGAAGCAGAAAGCACGATATCGAAACCGAGAGCGCTTGCATGATCAAAAGCTTCGCTCCATTGGTCTCGCCCAGTTAAGAGCATCGGATTTACATAATAGATCCGCGGATGGCTAAACGCCCCGGCCGACTCGGCTGCAAACGTCATCAGTCTGTTCTCCACGCATCAGGCGGAAATAAATTGTCCCTCCCGGCGATACCAAGACCAACCATCGAACGACTTGCTTGTTCCCTCCAATCGAGCAACTTTCATTTGAACAACCCAGGCATAAAGAAGCACCGCTCCTCGCTCAGACGAAGGTACTTTCACCTCAGTTCGCAATAGATTGGCTAAAGCGCTCGCGCGTTTCCTCTTCGGGCAGGCCGTCGCCACACATTGCCCGCTGTAGTCTACTTTCGACCCCATAGCGTCCCGCCAGCACTATACGATCCGGGCCATCGAGAGACAGCGGTGTTTGCACCAACAGCGCTGTCATTTGGTTCCAAGCCCCCCGCCCGCCGTACAACTCCGCCATTCTAAGCGAGGAGCGTCTCCAAATGTTCGGCATCGCGCCGACAAGGCGCCATTACCAACACCCAGTCGAGATGGTTGTCATGCGCAGCCACGAGCGATTGGGCCTCCGGAATGGGGTCACATGAGATCACCGTGACGCCGGAGCTTTGGATGAACAGTTCCCCTACGTCGAGATCGTGCGGACCGTGCCGTTTCTTCACGACAGTAACGCTGCGCCGCAGCCTATCCTCTTGCTCGGCAATTCGCAGCAGCAAGCACCGTGTCACCCAGAAAACTTACATCGACATGAATACCGACCGCTTGTCCGAGCAGACCGTGCTGCGCGACGATAAGGATGGTAAGCACACCCACCCGCGCGAGAAATTTCAGGAGTGATTGGATGTCGCGGATCGCCTTCTCACGATGCGACAATGAAGTAGATATCCGGTGAAGAACGACGCCTTCACATGGCCGATCGACCTTCATGTTGATCGACGAGAGAATGTCACGACCCGCCGCCAGTTATCGCGAAGGAACCACTGCGGTCAGGTGTTCAAACCGCCATCGACGTTGAGGATCACGCCGGTTAGCTGTCTTGCCGCAGGACTTGCGAGGAACGCAACCGTTGCTGCGATGTCCGAAGGTGCACCATATCGGCCCAACGGGATGAGGTTGCGCTGGAATTCAGAATATTCTCCATTCGCCGGGTTCATCTCGGTATCCGTCGAGCCTGGTTGGATCAGATTGGCGGTGATATCGCGCAGTCCCAGTTCCTGCGCCAGGCCGCGTGTGAAGGACTGCAGTGCCGATTTCGTCATGAAGTAGACCGTGCCTGTCGCGCCGACGATCCGATCCGCACCGGCTGAGCCGATCGTGATCACGCGCCCCCCGGCGCCGAGATGCGGAAGGGCGGCCTGCGTCGAAAGGATCGTGCCGCGGACATTTACCGCAAGGAGCGCATCGATGTCCTCGACCTTGATGTCGGCGATTGATCCGTAGAGTGCGATCGCGGCGTTGTTCACCAGAATGTCGAGGCCGCCAAGCTCCTTTGCAGCTTCATCGACTGCCCGCCGGATCGCGGCTGGATCCGCGCTATCGGCCTGGATCGCTATGCCGCGCCGGCCGTGAGCCTCAATTGAGGCGACGACCGCCTTTGCGCGCTCAGCCGAACTCTGAAACGTCAGCGCGACGTCGGCGCCATGTTCGGCAAGCGTCAGGGCGATGGCCGCCCCTATCCCGCGAGAGCCGCCGGTCACAAGCGCTCTCTTTCCCTTCAGATCAATCATCTCAACTCCATTTGTGTAGCGATCGATGCAGAATTCATATGGACGTTGAAAATGGAAGTCAATGAGTTTATGTAGCGATCGATGCAAAAAGATCGAAACAGCACATCATTGAAAGCCCCGACAACAGGTTCCGGACGTGGCCGGCCCCGTGCGTTCGACCGTGACGCAGCGCTGAGCTGCGCCATGCGGATGTTTTGGATCAGAGGTTACGAAGCGACGTCGATCTCGGATCTGACGGAAGCCATGGGCATCGCCACGACAAGTCTCTACGCGGCATTCGGCTCGAAGGACGAACTCTATGCCGAAGCGCTGCGGCACTACGCTTCTTACTACGAACATCTGGTTTGGCGGCGTTTCCAAGAGGCAATTACCGTGCGTGAAGCGGTGGAAGCTTATCTCTACGACTCGGCCGCCGCCATGACCGGTTCGGACTGCGACTTGCCGCGCGGCTGCCTGGCGACGCTTGGTACGGTGGGCAGCGATGGCCATGCCGAGCTTGCCGAGTTGATGCGATCAACACGAGCGCTAGCTTTCGATGTGCTCGCGTCGCGTCTGGAAAAGGCGGTCGACGAAGGAGAACTTCCACCGGCGCTTGATATCGCCATGGTCTGCAGGTTTCTCCAGACTGTTCAGAGCGGGATGGCAATCCGCGCCCGCGACGGAGCGGAAAGAGCCGAGCTCCAAAGCGTCGCCGAGATCGCCATGGCTGGCTGGGACGGTTTTGTCTCAAAAGCCGCGGATTGACCCGTTTTTGAAACGACCCCCTGGAACTGGCCACAGGCGCAGAAATACCGACAAGCGCTGTGGACCTCGTTTGCAGAGGGCTCATGAAGCCCGAAGGGCGCTATCGACGGTATTCAACACCTTTGGAATTGCATATGTGCTAGAAACTCGGAGAAGCATCGGGATGCCTTCATAGCGGCTGCGATGGCAGCCGGTGTTCCATGTCTTCAAAGTTCCGGACATTGCGCGTAACAACGATCAGATCGTGGCGGAAGAGCTAGGAAGGCTTCGGGAGCTTTTGATCCCTGCAGGAGGCGGGAGCGCCATCCGATGTCGGCGCTCCTGGTGCTCAGCTATTCTTGCACTCGCTCCATCCGGCCGACCAAAAAGATGTAGCAGCATGCGGCAACGACGGCCAAACCGGCGCACAGCGCCAAAGCCGGAGCAAAGCTTCCACCGTTGACGAGGTAACCGATTGCGATCGGGATGACGATGCTGGAGAGCCCCCCGAAGAGGTTGAATACGCCCCCGGTCAGTCCAATCAACCTTTCTGGTGCTATTGCCGAAACGAAAGACCATGTGATCGATGCCATACCAGTGCCGAAAAACGCAATCGCCAGGAACATGATAATCAGCGTGGGGCTTTCAACGAATTGCGCTCCAATGATCAGAACAGAAAGGGCAATTCCAGTCAGGACAGGGATCTTTCTGGAGGCGCTGAGGCTGAGGCCCGACCGCAAGAGGGCGTCGGAAACGAAACCCGAAACAAGCACGCCAGCGAAACCTGCCAGAAACGGCACTGAGGCGTAGAAGCCTGCCTTGATGAAGTCCAGATGCCTGTACTGAACAAGGTAGGTCGGAAACCAGGTGAGAAAGAAGTTTGCGGATGCCAGATAACTGAACTGACCGATGTAAAGGCCCCAAAGCTTTTTCTTGCTGAGGACCACGCCTAGATCGGACCAGGAAAACGACTTTCGACCCGCCTGCTCCTGCACCAGCCTAGAACTCAGCTCCGGGACGCCGCCACCCTCTTTGATCAACCGCAGCTCTGCTTCGTTTGTGCCCCTGAACTTCATCGGGTCGCGGTAGATGGTTGCCCAAAGGATTGCGGCGATGATGCCGAGGATGCCTGTCAGAATGAAGACGGAGCGCCAGCCGTAGAGAGCCTCGACCCAAACAAGAACGGGAGTTAGGAAGCCGAGGCCGACATACTGCGCGGAGATATAGATCCCGATCGTCGTTGCCCGTTCTCTCTCCGGAAACCAGGTCGTGACGATCCGGTTGTTGACGATATAGCTGGGAGCCTCGAATACGCCGACAGCGAGCCTGAGAATAAACAAGCTGATGATCCCAGCCACGAAGCCGAGGCTCAGGGTCGCAAGTGACCAGACCAAAATCGTCAAGGGATAGACAAGTCGGGGATGGACCCTGTCCGCCAGCCATCCACCGGGTATCTGCATGGCCGTGTAGGTCCATCCGAATGCGGAAAACAGCCATCCCATTGTCACAGGGTCGATCTGAAGCTCTCCCGTAAGGGACGGGGCGGTAATCGATAGGTTTGTACGGTCGAGATAGTTGATCACTCCCGTGATGAACAGGAGAGCTGTAACCACGTAGCGTGTGCGGCTCGGCGCGGCAAAAGTCGCGGTTATTGCCATAAATTTCCTCCTCCAAAAGAAAGGGCATCACCAATTGGTGAAACTGCCATCGCGGCGACGCAGATGCGGTGGCTCGAAATACTGAAAATCCAGCTTGGTCAGGGCGTCCTCATTCACCTCCAGACCAAGACCAGGCCGATCCGGAACCTCATAGGCGCTGCCAATGAGTGATGCCTGTTCCGGGAAAAGCTCCCTTGAATCGAAGCCAAGCTGCTCCACTGGTGATGCGCGGCATTCGAGCCAGGAAAAGTTCGCAACAGCGGCCGCAAGGTGGACAGTGGCTGTCGTACAAATCGGACCCAATGGGTTGTGCGGCATCAAGTCGACGTAATGAGCTTCGCTCCAGCCGGCAACTTTCATCGCCTCCGTGAAGCCGCCGACATTGCAGATGTCCAGCCGATTGAACTGATGGATGTCGCGTTCAATGTAAGGCAGAAACTGCCATTTGGATGAAAATTCCTCCCCGATAGCGAAGGGCACATCTGTCATACGCCGCAGGGCTTCATAGGCCTCCGGGGTTTCATCCCGTATAGGCTCTTCAAGGAAGTCCAGTGTTCCCGAGGGCATCTTCTGACAGAAGGACGCCGCCTCCGCCACACTCAGTCTGTGGTGGTAGTCGATCCCGAGAACCGCTTCGGGGCCTAGCTCTTCTCGCGCCTTGATCATCCAAGGCGCGGTATGGGCGATTGACTGCCGGGGCTCGAAAATATCGGTCGAGTGCTGACCCCAGGGCACAAAACGGATGCAGGTCCAGCCAGCCTCGATTAGCACCTTCGCTTGTTCGATCATTTCCGGGCCTGGATCGGCGGGCGCTGTCGCGAAAGCCGGCACTCGATCCCGGTGCTTGCCACCAAGCAGCTCATAAACGGGCACTCCCAAGGCTTTGGCCCGGATGTCATGGAAGGCTATGTCCAGCGCGCCGATCGCGGCTGTCAGGACACGGCCGCCCTCAAAATACTGGCTGCGATACATTTCCTGCCAGAGGGCGCCGGCCTGGCGCACGTCTCTTCCGATCAAGAACTGCTCATAGTGCCGGATGGCCCCAATGACAGCATGTTCCCGGCCCGTGAGCCCAGACTCACCCCAGCCATAGATCCCATCTAGCGTTGTCACCTTTACCAGAAGCTGGTTCCTATGCCCCACACGAGGTGTGAAGCACTCGATCCTCTCAATTTTCATGGCTGCCTCTCGTTAGATTTTCGTGGAGCGTTCCAGCAGATCGGCGCCTTCGGCGCCACGAATGACAATGGCCGTAGCGATATGTCGTGCCTCTTCGGCTCGACCGCCTGCAATGGCGTTCGCAAGAGCCAGGTGGATGATCGGGTTCGGGTCGTATGACAGCCCGGCTTCGTGCAGCTGAAGATCCGCCTGGAACAACGTGCGCAACATGACCTCCAACGGCTGGCGCAAGGCCTGGATAAGGCTGTTGTGTGTCGCATCGAGAATGAGAAGGTGGAAGGCGATATCCCGCTCAATGGCCTCTGAGGATGGCATTTCCTGCATAGCGCGGGCAGCCTCCAAGATGCGCTCCTTTTCTTCTGCAGAAGCCGAAGTCGCCGCCATTGCCGCTGCGCCCGGCTCTACCAGTTCACGAAGCTGAGCGACTTCACGGCGGAATTGGGCATGTGAGGATCGGTCATGCAGCCGCCAGCGTATGACGTCCGTGTCGAGGTTGTTCCAGCTCGATTTCTCCGCGACCCTCGAGCCATAACGGCGCGCGGTACGCACCAAACCCTTGCCAGCTAAAACCTTGACGGCCTCGCGCAGTGCATTTCTGCCGATGCCATATTTTTGGGCAAGCACATCTTCTGTTGGAAGAATCGCGCCCGGCTCCCATTCGCCGCTCACGATCGAGCTGCCCATCACTTGAACAGTTGTCGCAATCAGCCCCTTTGCCAGCATAGCATGATCCTCCTCATCCGGCGCGCCTTCTTTAGATCCCATCTATAGCCATGTCAACGCCTACCACCACCCTGATCACCTCAAGTATCTTGTGATATGGATCGGATGACGTCCCCCTTTTTTCGTCTCGGCAGGCGTCGGCTGAAATGCCGGGGCCAGCCGGATAAGTGAGAATATATCGCGATGCCTGTGAAGCAGGAGCAGCTGATTGCTCGTGCGAATGGTATCGCCGGGACGAGTCTGAAAGCTTATCGCAAGATTATAATTCCACCAGGAATCCGGGCCATTCCAACGCCAACGGCGTCCGCCAGTGATCGAATGGCGCCTTCAATGCTGTCGAGACGATAATTGCCGGTGACGATCAGCCGGCCGATGCGGCTGTTGGCAACAATGATGGTGCCGACGTAATAGCGGCGCAACTCGTTGAGCACGGTTCCAAGTGGCTGATTCTCGAAAAATAAGGCTGCCATCGCGCCAGGCGAGCGGCATCGACAAAAAATCTTGCAACCGCAATGATTTAGAATGAGTGCAAACTTCTGCGCAGAAGAGAGAAAACTTGGAGCCTAATAAATATGTTTCTCTTTGATTTTATTGCGGCTCTTGGGCTGGGTTGCATCGAAGGCTGCCGGTCGGTGATTTTTTGCGTTCTGTGAATTGCTGCCTCAACGCTACCTGTTAGCAACAGTTTTGAGCGCGGCGCTAAAGGGGATGAAGACCATTTCCTCCTACCGATCGCATACTGAGGGACCGTGCGCCGGTCTCGAACGGAGGCAAGGGGTGGGGTGGCGCAGCCGAGCAGCAACGCGAACATATAGACGTACCAGAGCTGCGCAGCCCAGTCACGGTCAATATGGCGAGCGCCCCGCGACCCGGAACATCCGGGCAGACGCTACCGGCCGTGTTGCAATGCAATAAGCAGGTCAACAGGAAACCTCCCCCTCCACCTCGCATCGGCCGTAGAGCGACCTCAGCTTAGCTCGCTGAGTGTTCGACATGGTC
>Ga0268256_1001306_pt1 | contig 15353 bp, 13 predicted proteins | sample AgamicAtAmrz_FD_200247 | JGI IMG/M metagenome (GOLD analysis project Ga0268256, IMG submission 200247) | Agave microbial communities from Guanajuato, Mexico - At.Am.rz (v2) (version 3) | ecosystem: Host-associated > Plants > Roots > Rhizosphere | place: Guanajato, Mexico | collected 2012-06-07
CGCTGCTGTACTGGGCGAAGAACGCCGCCAGCTTCGGGAAGAAGATGTTGGCGCAGGCAATCCCCGCGTTCACCCCGAGCATCGCCGCCGTCACCGCGCGGGTGCGCTGGGCGGAGTCGTTGGTCATCACAGACGACATCGACCAGAACGGGATATCGGAGATGGCGTACAGCGTTCCCCACAGGATATACGTCACCCCGGCGTAGAGGATTTTGGTGGTCATATCCGCTTCGATTTTATAGAACGACAGCAGCGTGACGCCGGTAATCAGCAGCGGGGCAATCAGCAAAAAGTGGCGAAACTTGCCGAACCGGCTGTTAATGGTATCCATAATGCTGGCAAACAGCGGATCGTGAACCGCGTCCCACGCGCGGGCAATCAGGAAGATGGTACTGGCCGCCAGCGCCGAGATCCCCAGCACGTCGGTGTAAAAATAGTTAATAAACGAACCCACTAAACCAAAGCTAAAACACTGACCTAAACCATAGCCAAAATAAGACCACAACTCGCGAGACGGTATTTTCATTGTCGTTGCCATTGATATATGCCTGCCTGGTTGCCCGGCGGTCGGCCGCCGGGTCGATATTATTAGCCCTGCGCGTGCGGGGCGATCTTGCGCAGCTGCTGCATTAATGCGATTTCACGGCGCGAGAACGGAATACCGTTCTCCTCGAACACGTCGTGGAACCAGAGGCGGCAGTAGTCCGTGGACTCCTTCATCACCACCGGCCACGGCAGCCACGTCTGGGTTTTGCCGCGCACCAGCCCCCACTGGTACGGCGCAACCTTCGCCGCGTACATCAGCGGGAGCTGCTCTTCGATGGTGCTGCCCACGTGGCGCGCCAGCCATTCGGTGCAGAACAGCGGGCGACCGAGCTGTTGCAGCTGCTGGATAATCGCCGTCATCCGCCCCGTGTGGGTGTAGGCGTGGAAGCTCACCACGTCCGAGAGCGCCAGCGCGGTCTGGTCCAGCGGATGCTGGAAGAACGTCTCGCCCTCCTCCTCCGGCGGCAGACGCCAGGCGCAGACGGTGAGCGGCTGGGTCGGATCCTCTTCACGTACCCACTGGAACGCCAGCTTCATCAGCGCGTGGGCGCAGGTCTCCAGCTTCGCGTCGTACTGCACCTCCTGCGTGCCGGTCGCAAAAATGCCGCGGTTGCCCGGCTCGTTGTAGAGATCCCACAGCAGCACGCGTTTATCCTCGCGGAACTGGCGAACAACGTCGCGGATATAGCCCTCAATCTGCGGCCAGCAGTCGGGATCGCACACCTTGTCGCGCCCCGGGCTCGCCGCCGCCTGGCTGTTGTGCTTGCCCGGCACGGGTGGCTTTTGCGGGCCGAGGTACGGCTCGTCGCCGGAGAAGCCGCAGTCGTCCATCAGGGTCAGCATGGTGCTGAACCCGCGACCGTCGGCAATCGTCAAAAAGCGGTCGATGCGCGCCATCAGCCCGTCGCGGTCGTGCTCCCAGACGATAAACGGCAGGTTGATGCGCAGGGTGTTGTAGCCCGCGTCCGCCGCCCAGCCCAGCTCTCGGTCAATCGTCCCGGCGTCGAAGGTCTCTGCCTGCCAGATATCGGTCCAGTTCACCGCCGTCGACGGCAGATAGTTAAACCCGCACAGCCAGCCTTTTTGCTCATACCACGCCTGTGCCTGCTCCCTGCTCCACTGCTCTTTCATTACTCGTCCTCTTACTGATAATATTTAGCTAATAAATATTAGTTGCAGGATAAATGCGCAAATCATGGCGTGAAGAAAAGCGATGCCCCTCACAAAGTTCACGCTTCGATGAATGAGAAACGTGATCGACGGCGCTAAAGGGTGCGGTTAGGGTATGATGCGAAGTCGCGAAAGGGAGAGGACGGATGAAGCGAAAAACAAAAGTGACGATGAACGATATTGCGCGGGCGGCGGGCGTGTCGCAGGCGACGGTATCGCTGGTGCTTAACCAGTCCCGCAACATCAAGCTCAGCGACGACACCCGCCAGCGGGTCATTGGCGTAGCTACCGAGCTCGGCTACGACCGCCTCCCCGCCGTTCACGCCCCGCGCAACCAGGAAGAGATCGCCCTGCTGGTCAGCTCCATGCAGAGCTTCGACCCGTTTATCGACGCCATCAGCCAGGCGCGGGAAGCCGCGTGGCGCAACGAGACCCTGCTCACCGTCTACGACTACGGCGACGACATCGAGCTGGCGCTGAACATCATCCGCCAGCTGGAGAAGCGCAACTGCATCGGGATTGTCCTCGCGTCTCCGGTCACCACGCTGGTCGACATGACGGCGTTCCAGGACTGCACCCGCATCCCGCTTGTGCTGCTCAACCAGCGCGACCCCGGCTCGCCGCTGCTGCCGTCGTTTATCCCGGACGACTACGCCAACGCCTTCCAGGTGACTAAACACCTCATCGCCTGCGGGGCCACGCGCATCGCCCACATCACCGGCGAGAGCTGGATGGAGGCCTCCCGCCAGCGTCTGGCGGGCTACCAGGCGGCATTACAGCAGGCCGGACTGGCGTGCGACGACGGCCTGGTGCGCCAGACCAACTGGCAGTTCAGCGAGTCCTTTACCGCCACTACGTCCCTGCTGGAACTGGCCGAGCGCCCGGACGCCATCTTCTGCGCCAGCGACTGGCTGGCGATTGGCTGCTATCAGGCGCTGGCGGTGAACGGCGTGCGCATCCCGCAGGATATGCTGCTGGCGGGCTACGACGACCAGAAGATCTCCGAGCAGCTCACCCCGCCGCTGACCAGTATCCAGCTGCCCTACAGCGAGCTGGGACGGCTGGCGGTGGAGTACCTGTGCAATCAGGAAGATGCCGCCACGCACGTGACGCTGGCGGGCAGGCTGAAGGTGCGCGCCTCAAGCCTCGTCTGAGGTAAACACCATACCCGCGTAGGGCTTCTCCCGACACGCCGCCAGCCGCGCGGCGAGGCTGCCGACGTGCAGCTCCAGCTTGTGCCCGTCCGGGTCGAGAAAATAGAACGACGCCCCCTCGCTTTTGTTCTGCTTCCAGACGGTGACGCCCGCCTGCTCAAGCCTTTGCGAGAACGGTTCAAAATCCTCTTCCGCCACGGTAAACGCGTAGTGGGTGTAGTCGCTCTCCTGCGGCGGCACGTACTCGCGCGCCTCGTCGTACGACAGGCAGACCCACAGATCGCCGCAGGTGAGATAGGCCCCGGTATTCCAGCGGGCGTGCAGCGTCAGCCCCAGCAGCTCGTGCCAGAAGGTGACGCTTTTTTGCAGGTCGCTGACCGCGAGGGTCAGGTGGTTGAGTGATTGCAGCATGACGTGCCCTTTTGTTTTTCGCGCCGGACGTGATACGGTAAAAGCATGAACATAAACCACGCCGTGCTCACCGTAAACCGCTGGTGGCTGCCTTCTTAAAGGCGGCTCGGAGTAGTTTTCCCCATTTTCAGATAGCCGCCGAAAGGCGGCTTTCACATTTCTAAGACCCCTTTCGGCAACTGCACATTAAGGAGTCTTTATGAACGCACCCACCATCCTCACCGGCGACCGCCCAACCGGCCCGCTGCACCTCGGCCACTACGTCGGATCGCTGCGCCAGCGCGTGGCGCTCCAGCAGACGCACAGCCAGTTTGTGCTGATTGCCGACCTGCAGGGGCTGACCGACAACGGCAGCAACCCGCAGAAGATCCGCGACAACATCCCCGAAGTGCTGGCCGACTACCTCGCCGCCGGCATCGACCCGAATCTGACCACGATCTGCCTGCAGTCCGCCCTGCCCGCCCTCGCCGAGCTGACGATGCTGTATATGAACATCGTGACCGTCGCCCGCGTGGAGCGTAACCCGACGGTGAAAAACGAGATTGCGCAGAAGGGCTTCGCCCGCTCGCTGCCGGTCGGGTTTATGGCCTATCCCATCAGCCAGGCGGCGGACATCACCGCGTTTAAGGCCGAGTGCGTGCCCGTCGGCGACGACCAGCTGCCGATGATTGAGCAGACCAACGAGATTGTGCACAAGATGAACAGCCTGCTGCCCGCCCCGGTGCTGCGCCACTGCAAGGCGATGCTGAGCGACACCAGCCGCCTGCCCGGCATCGACGGTAGCGCCAAGATGTCGAAATCGCTGGGCAACACGCTGCACCTTTCGGCCAGCGAAGAGACCATTCACCGTGCGGTCAGCGCCATGTACACCGACCCGAACCACCTGAAGGTGAGCGACCCGGGGCAGATTGAGGGGAACGTGGTGTTTACGTATCTCGACGCGTTTCATCCGGACAGGGAGAAAGTGGCGGCGATGAAGGCGCACTATCAGGCGGGCGGGCTGGGTGACCGGGCGTGCAAGAACGAGCTGGAGGGGTGTTTGCAGGAGCTGATTGCGCCGATGCGGGAGCGGAGGGCGATGTACATGCGGGATAAGGGGGAACTGATAGCGATGCTGAAGCGCGGAACGGAACGAGCACAGGGGGTGACACAGGAGACGTTGAGGGAGGTAAAGGTTGGGCTGGGGGTGCCGGTGTTTTGATAAAGTGAGTTGATTGAGATTGAGCGGTGGAGTGCGTGGGATAGGCATGAAGCCGCGTATTATCTCATTTAGATAATATTAATGCCGTTAATTATTCTTAATCTATCGTTTAGATAAAATAAATTGCTTTAATCGCATAAATATCACATTGATATTATCCTTTATAATACCATTAAAGGGATACTATGGCTGATGTAGAAGATATAGCCCGAAGGTTATGCAACATAATCGCTTATCCTGATACAGTTACTTGGCTTATAAATGGAGGGCTATCTGTACCGTTAGATTATGGATATCTGGTTTATGGTATCTTTGACACGGATACAAGATATGCTCGTGAAACTCAACGAATACGAATGTTCACTGCTATAAAAAACGACATCTTGAATTATGAGAATATAGTCAACGCTGTAAAAATTATATTTAAAGAATTCAATAGATATTTAACTGAAGCGGAGCAGGATAAATTATACAGAACTGTAATAACTTCAATTGCAGGTAGAATATCAAAAAATATTATAGCATCAACTATCGCGAAGCATGTTATTGAAAGAACGTCCTTCACGTTTGTTGTTTTTAAAAGGAAAGGTAACCCAATCACAGCACTGAGCACACTTCTTTTATTTGGGGGAATGGCTGAACGATCAATTAGGACATCTGACAGACTCAAAGCAGAAGCACCGGAGGTATATGAACTTCTGAGACACAGAGACTATGACCTACTTTATTTTCTGTTTGCTGATGCCGTCCAGCCTTTCGTAGATGCTATCCATGCAGGTTATTCAGAAGGAAAACCTGTATTTAATCAGATCATGAAGAAAGTTAATGAAAAAATAACTACACACACTTCGGCAGGCGCGTATGAGTAAGTTTATCATCCCAATTATAAACCTGCTTCTTTGCTCATATTTAGTATTAGCCTATATCCTTTGCTGGGTTGAATTCGAAACCTGGCATGATAAAACAATCGCTTTTTGCATCATTACCCTAAGCGCTTACATTATTTCATTAGTAATGAATAAATTACTGCCAGGAAAGATATCCATTTTGGGTGGGATCCTGGATGTGTTATCGGGCCCCTTACTGATCATCGGTGCATTTGCTTGTATAGCTGTCCTTGAACCATGGCCGCTGAAAATTATTGGCTTGTTCATATGGGTCGTGGCGATGTTGCACCTACCTTCTTTTGTAAAAATAGATGAGGAATAATCATGTCAAATCCAGCATATCTTTGGTTAACCGATGCTAATGGCTCACCAGTCCCAGGAGGTTCCATGGTGTCCGGTAGGTTAGGCGCTATTGAATTAAAGACGGTCGCTCATCACCTCACCATTACTGTGAGTGGAAATACAGGCCGACTAACAGGTACCCGTGTACATACACCGATTGCCGTTCAGAAAGAGTTTGATAAAACAACACCGGTTCTCATTAAGGCACTGTGTGAAAACCAAACGCTAAAATCGGCTACGATCAAAATGTATCAAATTGATGATGCAGGAATCGAGAGAGAATATTTCAACATTATTCTGGAGAATGTAAAAATCACGGGTATCACGCCCAATCTGTTCCCGGGTTCTGGAACAGGAACACATACAGAGATGATCGAGCTAAGATATGAGGCAATCACCTGGAAACACTGTGACGGAAATATAGTTTACAGAGATGCCTGGAATCATATGGCAATAGCATGAACTGACTTTAAAATTTCTCGGGTCGAGGTAACTTTGTGCTTGTCGGTCCGACCAAGCGGAGCACCGCCGGAAAGCGCTAGCGATTATTTCCACCGCTTTAAAGGAGAGCATCATGATGGAACCTACTCTCTCACAAGTCATTGAGGTTATTAGAAACTCCTCAAGTGAGCATCGTAAACCTATCGATAGCAATACGTTGATTGAGGCCGATTTGCATATTTGCGGTATCGATGGTGAAGACCTACTGGAAGACTGCGAAGAAGCGTTTGGCGTTCAACTTGCCACGGAAGAGGATGGCTACAGGAAAACGTTCCCTCTCGCAGAGAATGAGTATCTGTTTACGGGTGAAGGTATAGACTTTTTTGGCATCTGTCGGTTTATCCGCTGGGTGCGTGGCATACCCGAACCTGTGATACGCGATTTAACCGTTGGCGAACTTCACGCTGTGCTGGTTAGGGCTGTGAAAGAGCAGGTAAAGCACGAGTGATTTCTGAAGATTACGGGCATGGGATAACATGCCCGTATCGTTTTATTGCTTCAAGTATTACATGAGGTGGGAAGCACGGTTACTCCGACATCGCCTGCCCTGTTCCACGCTTAACAGCCGGTATATCGCCTGTATCATTCAGCGCTCCCGGAAACGTCTTCAACCATTGCGCGACTTTCTGCTTTTTTATATTCACCACACTCATTCCTTCCAGGCATCCCCATAATTCTCTTGTATGCTGTGGCGTAATCACGATGCAGTCTTTCATGGCGCGGATTTTCACCGGCATGCCGTCGATAAAGCCCGCGCGGGTTAACCAGTCGCCGCCCAGAAGAAGGTATTTAATGTCTATGCGCGCATACAGTTCGCAGCAGGCTGCACTGTCCTGAGGCGTTTCAGCGCGGGGATGGACGGGTGCCGCGTTGGTTTGGTTTCCGTGAAGGCGGCGGGCGCTGTTTTTGCGTACCAGCTCGCGGTTTTCAATCATGCCGGTGAAAGCGTCTGATTCTGTTTTGCAAACGGTAAACTCTGGCTTAAAATTCGTCGCAGCCATTTTCAACTCCTTTTCAGTTGTTTGTGGTTAGCGGTATGGGGGTGTTGCAGCACCTTCATATCGCGAATTCTTCTTTAAATATTCCTTGATACTTCCTTTGCCGTTCGGCGTAATTTCTGGTGACCATTATACAGGGCTGAATATAAATACAGCGGTTTGGTGTGAGGGAAATTTGGAATTTGCGAGGGGGATTCAGGAAATAGTGTTGTGTGCGGTAAGGTCATGTTTTTGTTGATTGCGGGTTGATTGGTCTGAGTTTTGCGAGCATCATCGCAATTATTTACCTTCTTCCGTAATGCGATGGCTTCCAGCAAAACTCTCGAACAGGCAATTGCCGACATCACCATCTGGCGCAAAGGCGAACAGCGTGCGCCGCATAAGCCTTTATTGCTTCTGTACGTGCTTGCGAACTATCAGCAGGGACATGCGCGCCTGTTTGATTACGGTACGGAAGTGTACGATCAGCTGCACTGCCTGCTGGAACGTTTTGGACCACAGCGTGCACAGTACCGTCCTGATATGCCGTTCTGGCGTTTACAAGGTGATGGCTTTTGGGAACTACAAAATGCGGAGCGCTGTTCCACATTAGGTACCAGCAAACAACCTCCTGCGGGAGAGCTAATTGAACATCATGTTGCAGGCGGTTTTTACGAGCAGCATTACTCTCGTTTGATCAACAGTAAGAACCTGATCAACTCTATAGCTCAGCAAATCCTCGAAGCACACTTTACCGAAAGCATCCAGGAAGAACTCGCCGACGAGTTGGGATTCGATCTCCTGCAAATTCGCAAACAGCGCGATCCCTTATTTCGACAGCAGGTACTGCGAGCCTATAACTATCAGTGCGCCGTTTGCGGTTTCAATATGCGACATGATAATACCTCTGTCGCACTTGAAGCCGCTCATATCAAATGGAAGCAATTTGGAGGGCCATGTGAGATCGCGAATGGCTTAGCTCTCTGTGCAATCCATCATAAAGCCTTTGATAAAGGCTCTCTTGGAGTGGATGAAAACATGCACGTTCAAATATCTTCCGCTGTAAATGGCAATAGCGTTGTATCCAGATTCTTTTGGGACTACGCAGGAGCTCAAATTCACCTCCCACTACAGAAAGAAAATTATCCGCAGGCTAGTTATATAGAGTGGCATATACGCGAAATTTTCAGAAAGTAATCGATACAATTTGGAGAACACAAAGATGCCGTTTCCTAGTTATAAAGAGATAGAGATCCCTTTACTTTTAAATATCTATAATCGGGGCGGAGAAGTAAGTTCTTCCTCATGTTATGAACCGCTTGGTAAGGAGTTCGACCTTACAGATGAAGAAATGAGCATTTTACTTTCTGATGGCAGCAACCGTCTCCAGTGGAACAATATGGTGCAATGGGCGCGTAATCAGCTTGTTGACTACAAATACCTTCACAATGCAAAAGAATCGGGCCATGGCATCTGGAAACTCACTCAAGATGGCATAAAAAAAGCAGAATCGCTTTCAACCAAGTTAGAAATCGACTACCCAGATGATGTGTCCGAAACCTTTTATGAGGGGGCTGTAAAGCGGATTAAAGTTAACAAATACGAACGAAGTAAAACAGCAAGAGACAAATGTATAGACCATTACGGCTGTCAATGTAGCGTGTGCAATATGGACTTTGAGAAAACATATGGTGAAACTGGCAAGGACTATATTCACGTCCACCATATTACTCCTCTCTCGGAGATTGGAGAGCACTACAAACTTGACCCTGTAAAAGATCTTCGCCCTGTCTGTCCAAATTGCCACGCAATGATCCACAGACAAAAACCATCACTCACTATTGAGGAAATGAAAAACTTAATGATCAAAGCAAAAATATTGAAATGAATGAGGATTAGTAGAAGCGGAGTAAATAAACTCAGTAATTCATCACGTTGGTCAGATTGATTTCAACCGTAGCAACATCGAAGCATAAATAGAAAAAAAAACCTTTTCTCGGATCGGGTTTTGACCAAATCTCTTTCGCCCAGCTACTCTTTTCCTTAACCTATCCCAGCTTTTCTAGATAGGTGTACGAAAGCGCAGCCCCGGGCCCCCCCTCTAAAATGATACTATATGCAAGTACACACAACTAGTCGGGATGCGCCTCGAAAAAGTAGCCGTCTGTCAGAGGCGGGGCATTTTCAATGGATCGCAGGTGGGATTGTTGAAGAACTCTATAACAAGGAGTTTGATAAGACTTCGATTGGCCTAGATGAAAGAAAGAATGAGTGAGTCAATTTCCGAAACGGTGAATAGGTGTGGGATTGTCGAATGTTTATTATGATTTTTTCCGGTAAGCCATTTGCACTGGAACCATCCAAGGGAAAATTCTGTGTAGTAGCTTCGGAGGAAGATGTTAAGAAGGAGTGCAGAGCCTGGACCAGAACATCGCAATTACCCTTATTTTCTTTAGCAAGCAAAGGAAAATGCATTAGGGATGATGCCATCGTGGTACAAACAATTCCTATTGTTATTTATAAAGCAGCATAGATTAATTTTTATCATCCAATACTTAAAAACAGATACAATCTGTAACCACTGGTAAAAACCAATAACTCTAACTTAGTTAAGGAACGTTGTTCACGTTATGATTTAATTAATTGAATTATAGAGTCAAGCCATATTAATAATTGTAATTTGCACAACTTACACATAGGCGCAAAATACACTTAACGAAGCCTAAGAATATTGCTTTATTATATTTCACAATTATTTTACGGATAAGAAGAAAGTTACTAATAATACCCCACAACACAAAAATTATATACTACACCAAATTCCCCCACAACCTTTCAGTCATATTACTAACGAACAAATACTCATCTATATATATTTAAAAGCTTAAAAGTAAAATAAACGTTCAATTTTCCAATCTAACTCTCGTTCTTAAATTTCTTGATATTGATAACAGTTAGTATATAAAAAACACCCCATAGATTATTCATTGACTTAGTCAAATTCCCCATAAACCATTTCATTCTAAAAAGAGAAAAACCAACCATAAACAATACCAGAAACAAAAAAGCTTTGTTAATGCTTATATTTACATATCCATTAGCATAGTATTGGCAAGCCAGTCGTGCAACAATATTTAATAAATAACATTGAACCCAACAAAAAACAACAAATAAATAGCAGGTCTAGAGAAATAGAGGATATTTAAATGAAAAGTATATCACTTGATTTATAGAAAAAATTTAATTTAAATTCCTTACTCAAAATTAAATGTTAAAAATCACTTCCCCTAATCTATTCCAACATTTTCAGCATTAAGAAAACAGCCTTACTACCATTCATGTAACTTATAAACTCAAACAAGAGCTAACCGCACTAATCCGCAACACCTTTCTCTAGATAACTCATATGTTTCTTACGTTTAGTTAGAAAAAAACAGCTCTATATTCACGAAAAAAAAGCCCCTTAACACATTGACAAAACAGTAAAAACTGAAGTGTTTAGCTAGTTTTTTCATGTTATACTTCGCTACATAATACGTAGTGGAGTGTAACAATGAGCAAAGTAAAGGCTTACAAACTAGAAGATCATGTAAATGATTGGGTAAAAGAACAATTTAACCTGCTTAAACTCAAAAAACAGCAAGACTATCATACTGAGTCGGATGTACCAGAATACCTTAAAGATGCTTTAAAAGGTCGCGCCAAAACAGCGAGCAAAACCAACTTTGGAAAACCGGATTTTAGCTTTACCAAATATTCCGTGCCCGTTGTGATTGAAAACAAACTTGGGTTAAAAAAACTTATTAATATTACAAAAGATGGCATTAAATTTGACGAAAAATCCGTTCAAAGTTTTGCGGTTAATGGCGCACTTTACTACGCCACCGGCATGATTGCATCCGGGAAATACCATGAGGTTATCGCAATAGGGATTGCAGGTGATTCAGACGAGGCCATTGAGCTTAAAGCCTATTATGTTTACGGCTCAGGCGATCATGCATTTAAAGAGCTTAATGGTGTAACTACTTTAAATTTCCTCGAAAATACTAAGACTTTTGATACGCTTTACCAAGAAGCGATTTTGACCGAAGCGGAAAAACATGAGATTTTAATTAACTCGCAAGCCGCCCTGCAAAAATATGCTAAAGCTCTCAATAAACTAATGCACAATCTCAATATCACTGCGCCACAGCGAGTATTATATGTCTCGGGTATGTTACTTTCTATGCAAGACATTCAAGATGAGCATGGTAATAAAATTCAAGATGGTCTTACTCCGGAAGATTTAAAAGGTATTCAGACAGAATCAAAACGGGACGGCATTCAAATTGTAAACCAAATAAAAGAATTTTTGATTGCAAGAAAAATCCCTTCTGATAAGCAAGCATTAATGCTTTCAAGCTTTTCAGAAATTTCCAAAGATATACAGCGTGATGAGTTATGCCCTTTAGATAAAGAAGTGGCAAAGCTAATTAATGGCTCAGCAAGTAGCAACAAACAGATATTCACATTCATCTACCACAACATATTTTTGTCGATTGATGCTATGGCTGGCCATCTTGATATTATGGGTGAAATGTATTCTGAATTTCTCAAGTATGCGTTGGGTGATGGCAAAGAGATTGGTATTGTGCTCACACCACCTTATGTCACAAAAATGATGGCGCAAATACTCAATATTAATCAACATAGTAAAGTCATGGACTTAGCGACCGGTTCGGCAGGTTTTTTGATTTCAGCTATGGAGATTATGATTCAGGATGCGGAAAATACCTTTGGAAAAAAAACTACCGCAGCGGAAAAACAGATTGAGCAGATTAAGAAAACACAACTGCTTGGGGTAGAATTAAATGCAGAAATGTTCACGCTAGCTGCTACTAATATGATTTTACGTGGAGATGGAAGCTCTAACATTCAAAAAGGAAATAGCTTCAATACACCTGAAAAAATTTACACTGACTTCAACGCCAATCGCTTACTGCTTAACCCTCCATTTAGTTATACTGAAAACGGTATGCCGTTTATTGCTTTTGGTTTAGATAAAATGCAGAAAGGTGGTTTAGGCGCTATTATTATTCAAGATTCAGCAGGCTCAGGTAAAGCAATAAAAACTAACCAAGCCCTATTGAAGAAACACAGTCTGATTGCTAGCATTAAAATGCCCACTGATCTTTTCCAGCCAATGGCAGGAGTGCAAACTAGCATATATATTTTTGAAGCTCATACACCTCATGATTTCGAAAAAACAGTTAAGTTTATTGATTTCAGAAACGATGGTTATAAACGCACTAGTCGTGCATTACAAGATATTGATCAACCGACACAACGATATACCGATATAATCAAACTCTATAAAGGCGGTATTCGTGCCAAGCTTGATGCCAACTGGCAGGTGAAAGATGTATATGTTGAGGATTTTATCACTGACAGCGGCGCTGATTGGAATTATGATCAACATAAAAAAATCGACACTAAACCGACATTTGATGATTTCAAAAAAACAGTAGCCGATTATCTAGCATGGGAGGTTGAAAAACTGATTAAGCGAGATAATACGCCGGGAAAGTAGACTGCCGCGCTATGCAACACCAGTTACAGCAGCTGGAACAAGACTATGGCATAGCGTGGCGGGAATATCGGTTAGAAGAGTTATTTGGCAAAGCCTCGAGGGGTCGCCGCTTGAAGTCATCTGACCGTATTGAGGGTACCTTACCTTTCGTGACAGCAGGTGAAGCTAATACTGGAATTTCAGCCTGGATAGGTAATGATGTTGAAGTATTTTCAAAAAATACTATTACCATTGATATGTTCGGATCTGCAAAATACAGAAATTATGAGTATGGTGCAGATGATCATGTGGCTGTTGTGCATACAGAGCACTTACCATCGCAAGTAGTCATGTACATTACAGCAGCCGTCAACAAATCCTCTCATGCTGGGCAGTTTGACTATTCCCGAAATTTCTATGCCTCTGATGCAGATGAATTGGTTATCCAACTCCCCATAATCAATTCAAATGGTAAAACAGAAATCGCTTTTGATTTTATGAACACATACATCGCTACTCTAAAGACGGAGCGTTTCAATACGCTGAATGCTTATTTAAGAGCTTCTGGATTGAATGACTATATACTCACTGAAAGTGAGCAAGCTACGCTTAATAAAATTGAAACAGTACCTTTGGGTGCATTTAAGATTAAAACCTTATTTGAAAAGCTTAATCTCAAAAATAATAATCCATCATTTGAGAAATTGCTCGACACCTCAACATTTCCAACAGGAGAATTTAACCTGCCTTTGGTTAACGCAAAGTTAGGTAATAACGGCATTATGTTTTATGGTCGAGAAGAAGACTTTGATTCTGCGGAAATGACTATTGATGTAGTGAGCAATGGCGCAGTGGCAACCGGTACAGTTTACGCTCAACCTTATAAAACAGGCGTTCTCTGGGATGCCTATCTTCTTAAGCCAATTGTTAATGACATAAACAAAGAAAAACTACTTTATCTTGCCACTTCATTACAAAAATCAATTAGAACAAAATTTGGCTGGGAGGATAAAGCTGTGTGGTCAAAAGTTCAGCATGAAATTATCACTCTTCCCATTAAGCCTGATAATACACCCGACTACGACTTTATGGCGGATTTTGTGAAGGCTATGCAAAAGGTAGTGATAAAAAACGTGGTGGACTACGTGAATCAAACAATAACAGCCCAGCAGCAAGTTGTAACAGAAGGATGAACATATACCAAAAAATAATACAGAATATAGCAGAAATTAAATAAACACTCGTAATAATTACGACAACATTTATTTACTAGGCACTGATGAAGTAAGTATTCCAGCAAAAAACGGAGTTTTTCATCGGAGCCTAGTATAATCGAGATCCGCAAAGAGTAAGTTTCGAAAGAGAAATGAGACAGGCCTTACCAGGTACATCTCCTTCTAGGTAGATAACAGTTTAATGAGGCGATAACTTATTTTCAACAAGCTTAACTAATAGATACCATAGGATAAAAACCCATTTCTCTAACTTTATGTTTATCTTCAATAACGGAACTGGAGTCACCTGTATTATGAACTATTAGGGCGCTCAGCAGATGGCTGATCTGTCTAATAGTGAAAATGAAGAGTTTGCTGGAGGACTTGCGAGTATTTACTTAGAAATCGGTGAGAGTCATAAATTGATGTCACCAGTGTTAGTACCAGAATAAATCAAACCGGGAATATAATTAGTTCTACCATCATCAGTTGATATATATTTAAAGAATCGAGCAAGTTAACATATACTAAATAAAATTAGAATTTTTATTAGCTTACTGCCTTAGTCGCCTAGAGTTGACGTGAATAAATTTGACGAAATTTTTTTATGGTGCCGAAGGCCGGACTCGAACCGGCACGTATTTCTACGGTTGATTTTGAATCAACTGCGTCTACCGATTTCGCCACTTCGGCACTGAAGGGGATGCGGAAACGTTGTGGATTATACCTGTCGCGCGCCGCCATGCAAGCGACGACGCGCTAAACACGCGCTAAGTGCCCAAAAAACCAGCGCCCTTTGTCACTCCAGCTCAGAGACCGCCAGCCGAATCACCCTCGCCGCCTTCTGCTCAGGCAGCGCCAGCACCTTCGCCCACATCTCCTGCACCATATCGCAGGAGAGCTTCTCTTTACCCGCCGCCTTCTCCGGCATCTGCAGCAGCTGGATGTCCTCGCCGTACTTATCGGCAAGTTGCTTCATAATCGGCCGCACGTCCTCGACGGCCGCCTCGCGTTCGGCCTGGGTCACGGTGTGGCGGTTTTTGCCGTAGGCTGCGCGCATCATGTCGGCGTCGGCCTGCATGCGCCGCGCCATCAGGTCTTTATCCAGCATGCGCATCGGGTTCACGCCGCCCTTCACCGTCGGGTAGAGGAAGCGGAAGCAGGCGTCGTCGCTCACCTTCTGGATGGCGGCGGTCTGCTCCATGTTGATGGTCATGTAGTTCACCACGTTGGCGTCCGGGGCGTTCTGCAGACGCGACATCTGCAGATGCAGGATCTGCGGCTGGATGGTGTCGATAATCTGCTGCTCCGGCTCGCCCGCTTTTTGCAGGGCGGCCATCTGGTCGAGGATGCGCTGATGCAGCGCGGGCTCCTGCTCCTTAATCACCTGCCAGGCGGGCAT
>Ga0268256_1001320_pt1 | contig 15216 bp, 13 predicted proteins | sample AgamicAtAmrz_FD_200247 | JGI IMG/M metagenome (GOLD analysis project Ga0268256, IMG submission 200247) | Agave microbial communities from Guanajuato, Mexico - At.Am.rz (v2) (version 3) | ecosystem: Host-associated > Plants > Roots > Rhizosphere | place: Guanajato, Mexico | collected 2012-06-07
GATTGACGTAGTGGCGGCGGGCTTCGACCTGGCCGTGCGCAGTGCTGATCTGGTGCCCAGCGACGCGATTGCCATACCGCTGGGGCAGAGGCGGCGCATGGCGGTTGCCGCCTCTCCCGCCTTTTTCGAAAACAGGGCCATTCCCCGGGTGCCGCAGGATCTGCTCACTTACCCCTGCATTCGCGGGCGGCTTCCCGACGGTACTTTGCTGCGCTGGCGGTTCAAGAAGGACGGCGAAGAGCTGCAGCTCGATGTCGAGGGACCGATCACGCTTGACGAAGCATCCCTGGCGCGGATCGCGGTGGCCAATGGTGTGGGGATCGGCTATTTCATGGAAGCCGATATCCGCGAGGACATCGCTGCAGGACGGCTTGTGCGCATCCTCGAAGACTGGACGCCGCCGCTCGAGCCGCTGTGCCTCTATTACTACAACCGGCGCAACTCTTCCGCGGCCTTGCAGGCCTTTATCGCGCTGGCACGTGACTACACGGCCGGACGGCTCGCCCAGGCCGCGTCCGCATAGGCCGGCAGCAATGGTCAGGACAAGCAAAAGCCCGCGTAACCGCGGGCTTTTGGCGTTTTGGGGCTGACAAACTCGGGTAGCTTTACGGCTTTCACGGCATCAGCGCGCGTTACGTCTGGCTCATACCGCCTGCACTTCGGCCAGTTGCTCGCCTTCCAGCCAGGCGCCGATGTCGCAGGCAGGCATGGGTTTGGCGAACAGGTAGCCCTGGGCCCAGGTGCAGCCGAGGGTTTTCAGGGCGGCGAGTTCGGCGGCGGTTTCCACGCCTTCGACGATGCATTCCAGCTGCATGTCCTGGCACAGGGCGACCAGCGACTTGACGATCTTGAAGCTGGCCGGGTCGACGTCGATGGCGGTGACGAAGCTGCGGTCCACCTTCAGTTTGGTCAGCGACAGTGCGTGGATGTGGCTCAGGCTGGAATAGCCGGTGCCGAAGTCGTCGAGGGAAATGCCGCAGCCCAGTTGGCGCAACCGGCTGATGGTCCGCTGGGTCTGCGGCAGGTCCTGGATGGCCGCGGTTTCGGTGATCTCCAGATCGAGACGGGCCGGGTCGAAGGGGCTGCGCTTGATCAACTCGACGATCTGCTGGGCAGCGTCCTGCGAACCACAGTCGTGGGCCGACAGGTTGAATGACAGGCGCATACCCGCAGGCCAGCTGGCGGCCGTATCCAGCGCCTCTCTCAGCAATGGCACCGTGAGGCGATTGACCATGCCGACGCGCTCGGCGATCGGGATGAACTCACAGGGCGGCACCTTGCCCAGCTCCGGGCTTTGCCAGCGTGCCAGTGCCTCGAAGGCGACGGTTTGCGAACGGTGAATGTCCACGATCGGCTGGAACACCACGTGAAACTCACCGTCCAGATCGGCTCTGCGCAGGGCCTGTTCGGTCAGCCCTTCGCGGTTGAGCTGGTGGCGATGGGCTGCGCTGAACAGGCACACCGTGCCGGGGCGGTGGCGCTTGCTCTGGTACAGGGCATAGTCGGCATATTCGTACACCTGGGTGGCGCTGGATGCCTGGTCCGGGAAGGTCGCGATGCCCAGTGACCCACTGATCTGGATGGGAATGTCCACCAGCAGGAACGGCTCGCGCAGGCTGGCGCAGATTTTCTCGCCAAACGCCCACAACTGGTCGTCGCTCATGGCTTGGGTGATGATCAGCGCGAACTCGTCGCCGCCCAGCCGCGCCAGGTGCACACCCTCGTCGAGCAGCCCGGTCAGGCGCTGGCCAACCTGATAGAGCAGCCGGTCGCCAACGCTATGGCCATACAGATCGTTGACCGGCTTGAAGCCATCCAGGTCGATCAGCCCCACGGCCAGGCGAGTCTGTTGCTCGCGGGCGCGGGACAATTGCGTGTCGAGGCGGGAAAAGAACTGCCGTCGATTGGCCAGCCCGGTGAGGCTGTCCTGATTGGCCAGGTGCAGGTTTTCCTCGCTGAGTTTCGCCGTGTGCGCCTGCATGTTCACCAGCCGGGTGAAATCGGCGTACTGCGCCTTGAGGATGACCAGCATGGCGATGGACACCAGCAGCACGTCAATCGCCGTGGCGACGAAGGTGATGATATTGGTCGATGCGAAGAACACCACGAACGCCGTGTTGACCACTGCCGTGGTGGCCAGGGCGGCTGGCAGCAGGTGCATCATGCAGAAGATGCAGCCGATGACGGTGATCGCCATATAGAAGGCGACATGGGCCTGGGTGTAGCCATCGCCATAAGGGAACAGCGCCAGCGACCAGGCGGTGAAGGCCACGGCCACGAACGGCGCGAGCATGTTGGTGCGTTTCAGCGCGGTCAGCATCTGCGCCGGGCTGCGCGTCCGCTTGCGCTTGCGGAACCATTCCACGGCACGAATCACACCGAACAACGTCATGACCGCCGGGCAATACACCACCAGCCAGCGCGGCGCGACCGCAAAGTGGGTGCCTGCCAGCATCAGCGTGTTGACCAGCAGGATGAAATACATCATCGGCAGTTGGCGAGCCAGCGCGATGTATTGCGCCTTGACCAGGCCGGGGTTGTCCTTGGGTACCGACATCAACGCTCGCACGCCGAGCAGGGTTTTGTTCATCAGGCGAGGCTCTGAAAAAAGACTGGATAAGTAACCGAGCGGATTATCCTTTCCAGCCTGGATCGAGCAGGGTTGCACGCTGCTCTCATGGGATCGTGTCGGCCGATCCTCAGTTTTCTGCAATCTTTACGACTGGTGGCACTTTGATTTCGTTCCGTCAGCCGATCGTGAGGGGGGTGAGATGGAGGGTGGTAGGTTGGAAAGGACGAACCAGGCGTTTAGTCAACATCCGCTGGGGCCGCGTCTGCGCCTGTGGACGGTAAATCTGAAATCCCTGCTATGGCGGGCTTCGTGATGTTCGCGTGCAGAGTCTTGCTCGGACCGGCGTGATCCGCGACCTTCAAGGGTGGAGAGCGTTCGGCGGTGGCAGTGTCCGGCGTCCAAACTTTGGATTTTTATGTAACAGTCGGGAACTTTATTGTTAATGACTATCGTTGTGATAGAGGTTTTCGAATATGATTGTTGTACGACCTCTGCTGAATTCTGCAATAGCGCCGAATGGCGCGCAGGGCAGGGGCTTCCAACAATCAAGGATCTTGAGCATGACTCACTGCAAACCCAGGGCCATTCCCACCACCGTGTCCTGGCAGCGAACCGCTACGGCCGCCCTGTTCTGCGCGCCGCTGGTTGCCGTTCCCCTGAGCGTAACTGCCCAGGAGGCCACCACCATCAGTGAGGAGGAGGCCTATCGCCTTGCACCGATCATCGTCAACACGCAGGCGACCGCCAGCGATGACGCCAGCACGGTGGTCGCTCAGGAGCTCTGGGTGGGCGGCAAGGTTGCGACCAGCATTCTCAATACGCCGGCTTCGGTTTCGGTCGTTACCGAGAAGGAAATCGAGCAGCGCAGCGTCAATACGACTGAAGAACTCCTGCAGTACACGCCGGGAATCATCACGGATTACTACGGTTCGGACGATCGCAACGACTATTTCAAGATTCGTGGCTTTCAGGCCACTACCTATCGCGATGGTCTGACCCTGGGCTCGATGCGTGGTGTGCGCGAAGAACCATTTGCCTACGAGCGTGTTGAAGTCCTGCGCGGCGCGAACTCCACACTGTTTGGCGCCGCCGATCCGGGTGGCTCGGTCAACTTCGTGACCAAGAAGCCGCGCTTCGAAAAATTCGGTCAGGTCTACGCCACTTATGGTTCGTTCAACCATAAGGAAACCGGCATCGACGTCGGTGATTCGTTGAACGCCGACCAGACCGTTGCCTACCGTTTTACCGGCAAGCTTCAGGACAGCGACCGAGAATACGATCACTCGCGGGACGACAATGGCTTCGTGATGGGTGGCCTGACCTGGGCGCCGACAGCCTATACCTCGGGTACCTTGACTCTGGATCACCTCAAAACCAAAAGCTCGCCCAATAGCGGCGGGTATCCGCTGGATCGGGAATATGACCGCAGCGATTTCTTCGGGGAACCTGATTACAACTTCCATGATGTCGAGCGAACCAGCATCAGCGGTAACGTTACCCACGATTTCGACAATGGTTTCGTGCTGCGCAGCAACCTGCGCTACAGCGAACTTACCGATGACTTCGCTTACCTGTATCTGAACGGTACGGGTACCGGGACCCTACGCAATCGTGATGTTTTCGGCACTGATACCGAAGCTGACCAAGTCAACGGCAACCTGATGCTGCAGTACGATGCCCGTTTCGAGAATATCGACAGCAGCACCATGGTCGGTGTGGAGTATGGCGATTCGTCTACAGACGCTGAGTCCATCTATCAGCAGGGAGTTTCCGCGATTGATATTGCCAATCCCGTTTACAGCGGTGCTCCGGCAGGCCTAGTCCCCTATCTTCGGACGAAGCGGGACTACACAACCAAATCGGTATTCCTGCAGCAGAATCTGTCGTTCTATGAGCGCTTTATCGTCACCGCTGGCGTACGTAACGACTCGATGGATCTTGCCGAGACCGACAAGCTCAGCTCGACCAAGACCTCCGACAGCTTCTCTGAAACATCCCTTCGCGGGGCGCTGACCTATATCGTTACTGATGAGGTTTCCACTTATGTCAGCATGGTGGAGTCCGTGTCGCCACCCGAGATTGGCACCACGCCGAAGCGCGGCAAGCAGTACGAGGTTGGTGTTAAGTATTCGCCGATGGGGATGAATGCGCTGTTCTCGGCTGCTATCTACGACCTCACTCAGGAAGATGTCACCATTGCGGTAGTCGTGCCTGGTGGCGGTATCCAGCAGCAAAATGTTGGCGAGACAAATGTGCGTGGTCTCGATCTGGAGGCGAAAGCGGAGCTTACCGAGAACCTGAGTCTGGTTGGCGGTTATTCGTATATGAATTCGGATGTAGTTCGTGGCACGTTGTGGGACGGTACTTCACTCAAGGGCAACGAATTCGAGGTAACGCCGCAGCACTCTGCGTCGCTCTGGACCTATTACGACCTACCTGGTACTGCCATGAGCGTGGGGCTGGGGGCACGTTATGTTGGCTCCTACTACTTCGACCCAGCCAACACCAGCAAGAGCGAGGCAGCCACGCTCTTTGACGCTGCCTTCAACTACAACATCGCCAAGGGCACTGACTTGGCAGTTAACCTCAGCAACCTGCTGGACGAGCAACACGTGGTTGGCTCCGGTACAGCGAACTACTACAACCCTGGCCGCGAAGTCACTGCCAAGGTGAGTTACAACTGGTAATCGGGTGCACCGTAACCCGAGCATTTTTGCCCTCGGACGGTGTTCATGGCTGCTATCACTCAGCGAGGTGAGGCAGCACTTATGAAAATGGCGCGAATCGTTAATCGATTCGCGCCTTTTTTACATAGACCCCTGCCGCTTGCTGGCGTCAGCCGAAAACATGGGCCGAAATCAGCTTGGAAATCTCCACCATCGCCGTCTTGCCGGTGAACTCGAATTTCACCTTGCCGAGTGAGGAAAAATAGATTTCCAGCTCCGAGTCCAGGTCGAAGGTGCCGGAGGTTTCGATCGAGTAGGCGACGATGTTCTTGTAGGGCAGGGAGGTGAAATCCTTCTTGCTGCCGGTAAGGCCCTGCACGTTCACCGCGATGATGCGCTTGTCCGTGAACACCACGCCGTCGCGCATGGATTTGTAGGCGTCGATGACCTGTTCGTCTTCCAGCAGCAGGTCGCTGACGCGCTGGGCGTATTCGTCGTTCTGCTTGAGTTTGAAAAAGCCCTTGTTATTGAAGTCGATCATCTACCGGTCTCTTTTGTAGGTTTGAATCGTTCTGTACGTGAAGACTGCCACGGTGCGTTTTGGCAAGCGACTCACCCGCACGAGATGGCTCAGGCAGGCTGCTGCAGCGCGCCCTGAATCAGCGAGGTAAAGGTGGCGATCACCTCCGCCTTGGCATACCGGCCGCGTACCAGCGCGCCTGCCAGCGCTTCGCCCGCGCCGACCAAGCCGGCGCAGCGCCGCTCCAGCTCGGCTGCCGGCAGGTTGGCGTGGGGCTCGAGCACGCTGACGAACATCTGCACGCAGTTATCGAGCAGCTCCTGGAATACCGCAGCCTTCTCATCGCTGCCCGCCAGGGCGGCACCTACGGCGTAGAACTCGTCGGTGTTGTTGGATGCGCAGTCGATATAGGCGCTGGACAACAGCTGCGCCGTATCCTCCAGGCTGCGGGTGGTGCCCGCCATCAGTTCGCGAAAGGCATTGATCCGTTCGATGTCGATCCACCGGTACAGCTCGATCAACAAGCCGGAACGGGTGCCGAAATGGTCGTAGACCACCGGCTTGGACACGCCGGCGCAAGTGGCCAGATGGCCGAGGGTCAGGCGGTCGGCACCTTCATGGCGCACCACCTGCCGCGCGGTTTGCAGCAGCTGATGTCGACGTTCGGCTTTGGACAACCGACCTCTCGATGGGGTAGTGGCAGAGTGATGGTTTTTTTGCACGTCGTCGGGTTCCAGAACAGAAACCTACCAATGGTAGGTTAGAGGGGGTAGGCTCGTTTACAGGTTCCTACTAAAGGTAGGTTAAGCCAGTAAACGGAGGACGTACAGCATGTCTATTGATCCTGTTCTGTTGATGGGTGGCTCTGGATCCATCGGTAACCACACGGCTGCGGCGCTGCGTGCCCAGCATCCCGACCTTGCCTTGTTGATCGCTGGCCGCGATCTGGCCAAGGCTCAACAAGCCGCCGAGCGAATCGGCAATGCGCGAGCGGTGGTGATAGATCCCGCTGCCGATGACCTCGGCCTCGGCGATCAACCGGTCAGCGCGGTGGTGGTCTTCTATATGGATCATGACCTGGCCGGCCTGCGCTTCGCCCAGAAGCGCGGCGTGCCGCACCTGAGCATTTCCTCCGGGGTGTTCGAGATCGCCCCGGAAATCGCCACCTACATGCACAAGCCCGACGCCGCCCCCATCGTGCTCGGCTACGAATGGATGGTGGGCGCCACCACGGTGGCGACGCTGCGCATCGCCGAGGCGTTTCGGCGGGTCGACGAGATCCGCATCAATGCCCTGGTCGATGAGCAGGACACCGGCGGGCCGACCGTCGCCACCGATTTCGAGCACCTGAACAGGATGCTCCCGGCTGCGCTGACACGGCGCGGCAACCGCTACCTCTGGCGCGAAGGCGAAGAGGCGGAGGCCCGCTTCTGCGCGGTGGACGGCACGCCGATCAGCGCCAACGGCTTTTCGTCCATCGACGTCGTCGGCCTCGCGGCGGCCACGGATGCGCCGAACGTGCAATTCAACATGGCCATCAATGTCAGCTCGACGCGCCGTCAAGGCGGGGCGATGTCGACGGAGATCCTTATCGAACTGTCCGGTGAGGATCCGCAAGGCAGGCCGCTGCGCACCCGACATGCCGTGGTGCACCCCAAGGGTGCCGCGTTGCTGACGGCCCTGAGCGTGGCAATGCTGATCGAACGGTTGTTGGGCCTGGACGGCGAGGCGCCGACCAAGCCCGGCCTGTACTTTCCTTACCAGTTGCTGGACCGCGATCGTTACCTGCAACGCCTGGAGCAGGAAGGCGGCGAGCTGCGTGAACTGCAGCCGACCGACGATTGACTCGGAAACGGCGGCGCGGGGCGCGAGCGGTGCAGGCCGCTCGCGCTTTTGCATTTTCATCACCGCTGAATTCTCCAGGTGGATTTTCCTGAGAATCAGACGCAGTTGGCCCGTATAATCCTCTAGTAACTATTTGTTTCGAGGGGAACAGGCTTATGTCGGCACATCGAGTAACCGGATTGGCGCGTGTGATCGCTGCCAGCGTTCTGTCCTGCGGCCTACTGCTCAGCGGCCTGGCCCATGCCGAGGATCCGGTGACCCTGACCCTCTACAACGGGCAGCACGAGGCCACCGGCAAGGCCGTGGCAGCGGCCTTCGAGAAGAAGACCGGTATCAAGGTGCTGATCCGCAAGGGTGGTGGCGGCCAACTGGCCAACCAGATCGCCGAGGAGGGCGAGCGCTCGCCGGCCGACATCGTCTACACCGAAGAGGCGCCGCCGCTGATCAAGCTCGGCAGCCAGGGCCTGCTGGCCAAGGTCGACGACAGCACCCTCAAGCAGATCGACGCCAGGTTCTCCGATGACAACGGCAACTGGATCGGCATCACCTCGCGCGTGCGCGTGCTGGCCTACAACCCGGACCTGGTCAGCGAGGCCGAACTGCCGAAAAGCGTGCTGGAAGTGGCCGACCCCGCGTGGGCGGGCAAGATCGCCTTCGTGCCGAGCAGCGGTGAGTTCCTCGGCCAGACCGCCGCGGTCATCCGCCTCAACGGCCGTGAAGCCGCCGAGGAATGGCTGACCGGCCTCAAGGCTTTCGGCTCCACCTACACCAACAACGTGATCGCCATGAAGGCGGTGGAGAACGGTGAGGTCGGCGCCGCGCTGGTCAACAGCTATTACTGGACGGCGCTGAAGAAAGAGAAGGGCGAGCTGAAATCCAGGCTGCATTACTTCGCCGACGGCGATGCCGGTGGCCTGTCGAGCGTTTCCGGGGCTGCCGTGGTCAAGGCCAGCAAGCACCCGAAGGAGGCGCAACAGTTCCTCGCCTTCATGATCAGCGAGGAAGGCCAGAAGGCCGTGCTCACCCAGTCCGCCGAATACCCGGTCAACCCCAAGGTGCCGGCCGACCCGCTGCTCAAGCCCTATGACCAGCTCAAGCCGCCGGCCATCACCGCCGCGCAGATCGGCCTTGCCGAGGATGCCCTGGAGCTGCAACGCGAAGTGGGTATGAACTGATCATGCAACCCCAGGCGGTCACCCCCGAACTGCCGCTGCCGGCGCCGACCCTCAGCAGCCGTCGCCGCAAGGCGCCACCGATCTGGCTGCAGTTGCCGGTGCTGGCGCTGTTGCTGCTCGCCGCGCTGCCGCTGTTCTTCGTGGTGGTGCGCGCGGCCCAGGTCGGCCCCCACGAAGCCTTTGCGCTGCTGTGGCGGCCCTTCGTGTTCGGCCTGTTGGCCAACACCCTGAAACTGATGGTGCTGGTGACCCTGGGCTGCGCGCTGCTCGGCCTCGCGCTGGCTTGGCTGGTGGAGCGCAGCGACCTGCGCTGGCGCCGCCAGTGGAACGTGTTGCTGTGCCTGCCGTTCGCCATTCCCTCGTTCGTCAGCGGCTTCACCTGGGTGTCGATCAGCCCGCTGTTCGAAGGCCTGGGCGGCACCGTGCTGGTGATGATCCTGTCCAAATACCCGCTGATCTACCTGCCGGTGGTGGCGGTGCTGCGCAACCTCGACCCGGCCCTGGAAGAGTCGGCGCGCATGCTCGGCTGCAGTCGCCGCCAGGTGTTCTGGCGGGTCACCCTGCCGCTGCTGCGGCCGGTGCTGATGGCCACCAGTTTGCTGGTGGCGGTGCATATGCTGGTCGAGTTCGGCGCACCGTCGATCATGCGCTACCAGACTTTCACCACTGCCATCTACCAGCAGTTCGAGCTGGAGTTCAGCGGCAGCAACGCGGCCATGCTGTCCGCCTTGCTGCTGGGGCTGTGCATGTTGCTGTTATGGGGTGAATTCCGTCTACGCGGGCGCGGTTTCGCGCGCACCGGGCAGGGTGTGGCACGCAGCGCGGCGCGGGTGCGCCTGGGCCGTTGGAGCGGGCCCGCTCAGGTGCTGCTGCTGGCGCTGGTGGCCATCGGCTGCGGCGTGCCGCTGGTGATGCTGGGCTTCTGGATGGTCGAAGGCAGCTCGGCCAGCTTCCCGGTGGCGGAGATCGCCCAGACACTGTGGTCGTCGCTGACCTATTCCTTTGGCGGCGCCTTGTTCAGTTGCCTGCTGGCGTTGCCGGTGTGCCTGGTGGTGGTGCGTTACTACGGGCGCATGGCCACCCTGGCCGATCGCCTGCCGTATCTGCTGCACGCCTTGCCGGGCCTGGTGATCGCCCTGTCGCTGGTGTTTTTCGCCCTTGGCTACGTGCCGGCGCTGTACCAGACCAGCATCCTGCTGCTGGCGGCCTATGCGCTGCTGTTCATGCCGATGGCCCAGGGGCCGATTCGCGTGGCCCTGGAAAAGGCCTCGCCGCAACTGGAAGAGGCTGCACGCACCCTGGGGCATACGCCAATCGCTACCTTCGTGCGGGTCACCCTGCCGATCATCTCGCCGGCCATTGGCGCCGGCTTCGTGCTGGTATTTCTCGACTGCATGAAAGAGCTGACCGCTACCTTGATCCTCGGCCCGACCGGCCTGGAAACCCTGGCCACCAAGGTCTGGTCGCACACTGGCAACCTGGAGTACGCCGGCGCCGCGCCTTATGCCGCGCTGATCGTGTTGGTCTCGGGGTTGCCGGTGTATCTGCTGACGACGCGGGCTTATCGGCGCTCTTGAGCGCGGGCAGGAAGCGACGTCGCGGCTTAACGCACTCGTGCTCAAGGTGTATCGTGCGCAGCTCTCCAGCGCCCGCAGAGGCGCAATCGTTCAGACCTGATTAGTGTCACCGCAGTCCCGCTTCAGGAGCAGGTTTCATGAGTTTCACCCGTAGACAGGTGTTGGGCGGTCTGATCGGCCTTGGCGTGGTCGGTCTCGGCGCTGGCGGCGCGCGCTATTGGCTGGGGCGGCCGTTCGACCGCAAGACCCACGACTACGAGCTGATCGCCGCGCCCCACGATATCGAACTGGTGCCTGGCCATGTCACCCCGGCCTGGACCTTTGGCGGCCAGGCCCCCGGCGTCGAGTTGCGTTGCCGCCAGGGCGACGAACTGCGGGTGCGTTTCATCAACCACCTGCCCGAGCCCACCACCATCCACTGGCATGGCATCCGCCTGCCACTGGAAATGGATGGCGTGCCCTATGTGTCCCAGGCGCCGGTGTTGCCGGGCGAGTTCTTCGATTACCGCTTCGTCACCCCGGATGCCGGCAGCTACTGGTACCACCCCCACGAGTCCAGCGCGAAACAGCTGGGCCGCGGGCTGGTCGGCCCGCTGATCATCGACGAGCGCGAGCCGACCGGTTTCCGCCATGAGCGCACCCTGTGCCTGAAGAGCTGGCATGTGGACGAGGAGGGCGCCTTCACCCAGTTCAGCGTGCCCCGCGAGGCGGCGCGGGAAGGCACCCGTGGGCGCCTGTCGACCATCAACGGCGTGTCGTTGCCGACCCTGGAACTGCCGGCTGGGCAAGTGGTACGCCTGCGCCTGATCAACGTCGACAGCACCATCACCTACCGGCTCAACCTGCCCAAGGGCGATGCGCGAATCTACGCCCTGGACGGCAACCCGATCCAGCCGCGCCCCCTGGGCAAGGAATACTGGCTGGGCCCGGGCATGCGTATCGACCTGGCGCTCAAGGTGCCGGCGGTTGGCAGCGAAGGGCTGTCGCTGCGCAACGGGCCGCTGCGCCTGGCCACCATCAAGCCTGTCGCCGGCAGCGAGCCCGCTGGCGAATGGCCGCCCGCGCTGCCGCCCAACCCGGTGGCCGAGCCGGACCTGGCGCAGGCCGAAACCCTGCGCTTCAACTTCGAATGGGCGGCCTCCCTGGCATCGCCTGCCGATGAAGCTGCCGGCCGCTACAAGTACTGGCAGATCAACGGCCAGGCCTGGGACATCAACGACAAGACCTGCGCCGACCGGCCCATCGCCAAGCTGAAAAAGGACGGCCACTACATCTTCGTGCTGCGCAACATGGCCCAGTACCAGCACCCGATCCACCTGCATGGGTTGATCTTCAAGGTGCTGGATTCCAACCGCCGCAAGATCGAGCCGTACTACACCGACACCTTCCTGCTAGGCAAGAACGAGACCGCGCGCATCGCCTTCGTGGCCGATAACCCCGGGGTGTGGATGTTCCATTGCCACGTCATCGACCATATGGAAACCGGCCTGATGGCCGCCATCGAGATCGCCTGATTTGAGAGCCCGGATTTGAAAGCCCCCTTGATCATCGACCGCAGCCAGGACCAGCGCTTTATGCGCGAGGCGTTGGCGCTGGCTGCCGAGGGCGCTGCCCGCGGCGAAGTGCCGGTCGGCGCCGTACTGGTGCAGGGCGGCGAGGTGATCGGCCGTGGCTTCAACTGCCCGATCTCCACCTCGGACCCCAGCGCCCACGCCGAAATGGTCGCCATCCGCGCCGCCGCCCAGGCCGTCGCCAACTACCGCCTGCCGGGCAGCACCCTGTACGTGACCCTGGAACCCTGCGCCATGTGCGCGGGGCTTATCGTCCACTCGCGTGTGCAGCGCGTGGTATTCGGCGCCAGCGAACCCCGCGCGGGCATGGCGGTAAGCCGCGGCCAGTTCTTCGATCAGAGCTTCCTCAACCACCGTGTGTTGGTGGAGGGCGGAGTTCTTGCAGAGGAGTGCGGTGAGGTGTTGAAGGCATTTTTCAAGGCGCGGCGGGGGTAGGTATAGCTTTTGTAATAACTTTTGCCTGAGTGAATTTTATCTCGTTCTCTGACTCAATTTTTAAATTAACATCGCGTATTGAACGCATTGCCTTTAGTGGTTATTAATAAGTGGAATAAATGGAATAAGTTGGATAGCCGACCAGGGAGAGTGAAGGGTGAGAACTTGGAATGTTGTTAGTGAATTTGGTCTTTTTGAAAGGTGGAGTGTGTCCTTTCGTTATGCCTTGCACCGTCCGGGTTTTTACCTGAGCGTTGTGATTTTGTGGTTGCTTTTCGCATGGCAGCTCGTTCCTTGGCATAATTCATCGCTGCCGCTTATAGCAACGTTGATTATGATGTGCCTAGTTCTTTCCGGCGTTTACTGCTTAATGGGTGTCGCTGCTCTGGCGCTATTTTTTATGTTGCGGTTGCGTAAAAGCAATATGCTTTTGGGAACGGTAGAGCATTCTGTTGATGAAAAAGGGATTCGCGAGCGATCACCAGAGGTCGATGTTGCGTTTACTTGGTTAGCTGTAAAGTCCATAACAATGCTTAAGAAGTATGTTGTGCTAGAGCTGAAAATTCCTTCTATTTATCTTGCGATTAAGAGAAATGGTTTCGAGTCCGAGCATGCGTGCGATGCATTTTATTGGGAAGTAATGGATGCAATAGGTCAGCGGGCCAGTCGTTCTGATCACGGTCGAGCAAAGCGGTTGGCATTAGAGATGCGAGAGCTTGAAGCTGACAGTGAGGCAGCAGCGGAGTTGCGCGAAAGCCTTGGCAGATCACCTTCTAAAGAGGAAATCAGAGCGCATCGATGGACTCGCTGAGCGCTTACTAAGAAATGCTAAAGAAATACATATAAAGCGTTCATAAGACCAAATTTCAGGATTTTCCCAATTGATCAAAGCAAGGATGTTGGCAGTAGCAGCGGCACTGCTGGGCGCATCTGCCCAGGCGGGGGAGCGGCAGGTTTATCTGGTGGCCACGGCGCAGTTGGACGGTTCCAATCTGGCCCAGAGCATCTTTCTGCATGAGCCGCAGATGACCGAGTTGCAGGGCTGTCTGGATGCCGTGCGCAAGGGCCAGCGCGAGCGCGACTGGCTGCAGTATCACCACATCTTCCAGCGCGATAGATTCAAGGGCTTCACCGGCCATATGCGCTACCGCTGTGTCTACAGCGACCTGCAGATCAGCGCCTGGTACGACAAGGTGCGCTACAACCAGCCATACCTGATCAGCATCGACGACGACGCGGTACTGAGCATCAGCCGCCCACCGAGCCTGGCGCAGTGCTCGACACGGTTGCGTGCCTTGCCGGCGAAGAAGCAGGCGCAGAGTTTTTGCGCCATGGGCAATCAGACCGTCACGCGCTGAGCCGTTCTCGCCTATCGAGCGCGCTCGAACACCAGCCTGACCTTGGCGCCGCCAGGGCGCTGGAAGCTTTCGATCATGCGCTCGCCTTGCACTTCCATGCGCAGTTCCCGGGTGGTGCGCACGTTGCCGGTCCAGTTCGGGAACGACGAGCCTTCCACGGTGTTGCCACTGAAGTTGCCTTGCTCATCGACGGTATAACGCCCATACAGCGCCAGGCTGCCGGCCATCACCGCACGGTTTTCCGCGTCGGTGCCGCCGCCCCGCTGGTTGGACTGGAAGCGCGGAATGCGCGGGTCGTGCAGAAATTCCACGAAGTGCAGATCCGGCGTGAACACCAGCCGGCCCCGCGGTTCGGGGCCGTAGGGATGGCTGATCACGCCGTCGCTTTCGACCGTGGCGGCGATCAGGTTCCAGGTGCCGGCAACCTGGTTCGGTTTCGGCTCGGCGTGGCTGCCCATGGCAGCCAGCAGCAACGCCGCCGCAGCGGCCAGGCGGATCAAGGAATGCGGGTACATATCAGGCCTCCCGACTGTCAGCCGAGAAGGCCATATCGCGTTGGGCTTCGAGGATCGCGAGGCGCTGGTTCAGGGCGCGGTGGATGTTCTTATAAGCGGTGCTGCCCAAGGGCAGGCGCAGGGGCGGGTTGGCCGCGTCGGCCGCCTGGATGATCGCCGCGACCGTATTGACGGCATCGCCGCGGATCTCGAATTCGCCACTGGCGATCATCCCGTGAACCTGGCCGGCCGGTGTGTCGCGATAGGCACCCGAAGGCGCAGCCAGGTCGAGCGCCGCGGCGAAGTTGGTGCGAGTCGGGCCGGGCTCGGCGAGGATGAAGTCGATGCCGAAGGGCGCGACCTCCTGGGCCACGGCTTCGACGAACCCTTCGATCCCCCATTTGCTGGCGTGATAGAGGCTGAAGCCGGGGTAGGCGATCTGCCCGCCCTCGGACGACACCTGCACGATGCGCCCGCCGCCCTGGGCGCGCAGGTGGGCCAGGCTGCGGCGGATCAGCTGGATCGAGCCGGTCAGGTTGGTGGCCAGCAGCCGGTCGATCTGCTCGTCGCTTACCTGCTCGGCCGGGCCGAACAGGCCGTAGCCGGCGTTGCTGACGATCACGTCGATACGGCCGAAGCGCTGGAAAGCATGGTCGATCAGGTGGCCGATCTGCGCGGTATCGGTGAGGTCCAGCGCGAGCACCTGCAACTGCTCGCCATAGTTGCTCGCCAGGTCCTGCAGAGCCTCCTGACGGCGCGCAGTGGCGATCACCCGATCGCCGCGTTCGAGCAGCTGGGTGGTCATGATCCTGCCGAGCCCGGACGAGGCGCCGGTGATAAGCCAGGTCTTGTGCATGCTGTGCTCCTTGATCATTGGGTGAAGCGTTCACTCTAGCCCGGTTATTTGTTGCGATAATCGGCTTTAATCCGCATGAGCTGGTGAATGGGAGCAAACAATGAACAGGCCCACGCTGACCGATCTCACCGCCCTGATGGCGGTGGC
>Ga0268256_1001322_pt1 | contig 15193 bp, 13 predicted proteins | sample AgamicAtAmrz_FD_200247 | JGI IMG/M metagenome (GOLD analysis project Ga0268256, IMG submission 200247) | Agave microbial communities from Guanajuato, Mexico - At.Am.rz (v2) (version 3) | ecosystem: Host-associated > Plants > Roots > Rhizosphere | place: Guanajato, Mexico | collected 2012-06-07
CAAGTGACCTAAAATGTCCGGCTAATACGCCATCAGGTGCACCAAAGGCGCTTTCCAGTCTCTGTCTTGCGGAATGAATATCTTTGCCGCGTACGATACAAACTAACTCGCCATTTACTTGACTTAAATCTTCCATCAGTTTCAGGCAAATAAAGCGACCAAAATAGCCACTGGCACCCGTCAGAAGAATTTTTTTTGTAGTCTTTCTTTTTATGTTAAGATGGCTTGACTGTTCCAATATCGTTTTATCGATAAACTTGTTCAACGTTAATTGGCCAGCATAGACCTCTGTAGGCGCGACACCGTGTATAGTGGAAAAATCAGGCCGGGTGCTATTGTGGTCATGTCTAAAATCAATGTATTTGGCTATGTCATTTAAGGAATAGAGCGGGCCAACAATTTTATCTATAGGCATACTAATATCAAAAACTTCTTCTAAGGTCAGAGAGAAATTGACGGCTGACAAGGAGTCGCCACCAATATCTCTGAAATTAGCAGAGGGCTCGATATTTGCGCCTTCAATATCGCCAACCATGTTGTTTGCTATCTGCATAACCGTTTCAAGCGTGCTTTGCTGATCTTTCACCTTATAAATATTGAATAATCCATTGAGTTCATTATCAGACAGCTTTTCATACAATTTATTAAGTGTGGTGTGGTAATACTCTCTTAATTTTGGCCACATTGGTTTCCCATGTTCAGAAAGTAAGCCATTGAATTGGCTAAATGGGACTAACTCAATAACAAAATCTCTTGGAATTTCGTAAGGTCTTAAATTGTAATCTTTTGCAATTTTCCGCATCGATTCTCTTAATGATTTTTTTAATTACCGGTCACTATGTTTATATTATTCAAAATATCATCTGTGGGAACAATAACAGCTAGTAAGCTTGACCACTCGCTTCTGGCATGTATAAATATCTGTCGAATCAATGGGCTGGCGCTAAATATAACCTCAAGGTTAGAAATAGCGACGAATTCTCCCTGCGAGAGTTTAATAACATTTTTTCTACGATCGATAAATTGTAGATGTTGATGCCCAATTTCTTCTACTATATCTCCTGTAACATAATAGCCGTCCTGGTCGAATAATTCTTTATTTAATTCAACTTGATTGTAATACCCTGGAATGATTGATTTTGTTTTTAGTATTAATTCTCCGCGCGGGTGTGGTAAATCGGTGGTAAAGTATCCCAGTTCAGGTACATCTATAATTTTATAGTCACTGATTGGCGGGCTTAGCAACTTATTATCAACCCAAATGACACCAGCCTCCGTAGAGCCATAAATATTATGCATTTTTATTTTAAGTACTGATTCAATAAAGACATATAAATCTTTAGATAGTGGTGCCGACGCGCAGCCTGCCCATTCAATTCTTCCCCCCAAAAGTGTAGTTCGCATGTGCTCTTTTAAATCTGACTCAATGCCCTTACGGTCATCTCCTGCCAATTTGCGTTTAATCAATTCGCTATGATACTGCTGATAAATCATCTCACAAACCCGCGGAACAAGAGATAATTCAGTGGGTTTCACGAGTGAAATATCATCAAAGAAGCTGGCTAAGTTGCTTTTGGACGTAAAGCAGCTAATCCCCCCCCTGGCCAGGTTATTTTTTAGTGATGAATGTCCGGCAACGTGGCTCATTGGCATGTAATGAATGTTTGTAGCGATTTTAGCAGAGAAGATTTTCGACCAATTCCTACCCCACATTCCAGAGGCTAATCGCTCGGTATAAATGGCGCCTTTCGGTGACCCAGTACTGCCAGAGGTGTAAATCAACATTGACAGCGGATCGTCGTGTGTGTCATCAGGGAACGGCGCCGAGGGTAAAACAGCAGCAGCGTTAATTATATTATTTAATGGTTCAATCGAGAATGGAGCTTGAGCTTTTTCAAGTTTTAAGTTTAACTCCCTGACCTGATTAACATGAGCGCTAAGCTTTTCATGGTAATCAAATACCACCACACGCTTGACTAAAGAGGTTACTTTAGCCAGTTCAACCGCAATGGCAATATATTCAATGCTGGCCGCAATAATCGTCGGTTCAGTTTCTTGTATAATGGCTTCCATCTGCCCTTTCGCGGAGCTGGTTTGTAAATGAACGGAAACGGCACCAAGTCTTGTACAGGCAATATCGATAGCCGCATAATCACTGCTTGTAAATGCTAAAATAGCAACCCTGTCACCGTCTTTTAACGGACAAGCTGCATGATGATGCCACTCGCTGGCAATTGTCTCAACTCTATTTTGCAGTTGTTTGAACGTTTGCGTCCTATATCCAGGTAGTAAATTCATGATAACTGCATTATTCAGTGGATCGGTTTGATATTCATAATCTCTTTCGCCAATTGCAGGGAGTTCTGAATATTTTTCAAATACTTTATTTATAACGTGAGCCAGGCGCATTTTAATTTCCTTTTGTCGTTATCATTCATGTGGTTTATTCAGAAATATTTTTAGGTACCCAGATCATCGCTAAAACAGCGACGATTAATGTCAATACACTAGCTACACCCACAGCAATATGCATCCCACCAATGAAGGCTTGTTGGGCGTTATCAATGGCTTCCGTCGTCAGCTCCGTATGATTTAAAGTTTCATTTAATGTTCCAGCGATGTTTGGTCCAGTTAATCTGAAATAAAATGCAGCTAAAGAGCCCAATACAGTAATTCCTAAAGCATTACCAATCTCGTTACTTGTTTCAGCCAGAGAAGCGGCGGCACCGGCACGTTCAGGCGGCACAGCGGAAACTGCAATCTCAGCCACCAAACTAAAGGACAGGCCATAGCCGACACCAGCAACCATTGTGGAAGCAATGACGGCAAAGACACCATATTCGGTATTTGTCAGAAGCAAAATCGCCACGCCCGCGCTGATCATTAAATGCGTTAAAACTAAAGCATTCTTTCTGCCAATACGATCTACTATTTTATTCGTCCAGATACAGGTTGCCGTTAAAATAACTGCACCTGGTAAAGCAAATAAGGCTGCAGTGAAAACATCGAAATTAAGAACAGATTGAAGGTAAATACCGGTCAGGTATCCACTGGCAGACCAGACAACAAGAGACAATAGTCCGGTAGCAATAGCAATAGAAAAAACGCGGTCTTTAAATAAAGACAGATCGAGGAGCGGATAGCTAACATAGCCTTGTCTTTTAACAAACCCTAGCAGACTAATTAGTCCTAAGGAGCCGATGAGTAGCTGATCTCCAGATATACCGTAGGCAGCGGCGGTTTTAAGTGAGTATGTAAATAGTAAAATGCCAACAAAAGATAAAACGAGGCTGAAGACATCTATTTTTCCATAGTTTGATACTTTCACTTCAGTAAGCACCATAGGCGAGAAAATTAGAAAAAGAACAATAACCGGAAGGTTGATAAAAAATACTGATCCCCATTCAAATCGGCTAAGAAGCAATCCACCAATAATAGGACCAATGGCAAACCCGGCGGCAAATGTTGCCGCAAAAATTCCAATAGCTTGTGAGCGCTGCTTTGGGTTTAAGAATAAATTGCTTAGTATTGCCAGTCCCGATGGCAATAAGGTTGCTCCTCCTAATCCCATAACAGCACGACTGATGATGAGCATTTCAGAGCTTGTTGAGAGGGCAGCAGTGGTTGATCCTATACCAAATGTGATAGCCCCACATATGATGAGCTTTAGACGGCCATAGTGGTCACCTATGTTACCAAAGGCGACCAGTAAGGAACCGACAACGAAACCGTAGATATCCAGTATCCATAAAGATTGATCGGCGGTGGGTAGAATTGCTGATGTGATCTTTGGCATCGCCAGATAAAGAACTGAGCCATCCATAGCCACAAGAAGAACGAGCGCAAGAACCGTAAATAAACCAAACCATTCTTTTTTTCCTGCTCTAATCTCGCTATTTTCATCAAAGCATATTTCATTGTTTTTTTGATTCATAAAAGCACCCTATATTAATACATATATGTCAAATTATCTGTAAGCTAATGATCTATTTGCATTGACTATTTCTAATATTCTTTGAGAAAGAATTCTAACACCTTCCAGGGTTAAAATAGACTCAGGATGAAACTGCATCGATGAAAAATTATCGCCGCGTAGGGCGTGGATTTCGTGGCTGTACTCATCCCGACTGATTTCAATCATGCCTATCTCTTTAATCAACATATCTTTATTTTTTGACCTGCCAGAGTAAGAGTTATAAAAACCTACATGCTCGATATTTCCAAACAGATCGATTTGTTTTTGCGTTCCTTGATTGGGATGATCTTTTAAAAATACACTTAACCCTAAATGAGCACATAAAACTTGATGGCTCAGGCAGATAGCAAGAAATTTCGATTTGTTTTTAAGTAACGCTGTGATGGTGCGTTTGAGCGCGGATATTCGTATATCACCCTGATTATTAGGGTCACCTGGTCCCGGACCTAATACGCACAGGTCATAGTCATGAACGTTAAAAGGTTCGTCAAACCGCCTTAGCTTAACGTGAAGGCCAAGAGACTGTAATAATTGGCACAACATAGACGTGAAAGTATCTTCTGCATCGATGATCAACGTCTTTAAACCAGCTAGATCTGGATTCATATTGACGTTAGAACGATACCGTTCTTGTTGCCAAAACTTTGAGATAGATTTATTTCGCTGCTTAAGTGCTTTTATCACCAAAATATTATTATTAATACCGTATCTTCGAGCTTTTGGGCTAATTTTATTCACCGGGTCAACCTTGTGAATGGCGGTTAACATACTGGCAGCTTTTGCCTTTGTTTCCAGGTACTCTAATTCTGGATCAGAATGGCGCACAAGCGTTGAGCCGACACTAAAGCTTAACCTACCTTGATGATTGATATGTGCACTCCGAATAATAATTGAGGAGTCTAATTCTGGGGTTTGGTTCGGACATTGAGTGATAAGCGCAATAACACCACTATAATAGCCGCGGCCTTGTGGTTCATATTTTTTGATCACACGGCAAGCATTTTCCAGTGGACTGCCCGTAACAGTTGGCGCAAACAATGTTTCTTTAAGAATTTTTGTGGGGGTTAATGATGTGCGGCCTTTTATCAAATATTCAGTATGCGCGAGATTTGCCATTTCTTTGATATAAGGCCCGTAGAGCGTACCGCCTGAAAGGCAAAGATTGGAAACCATTTTTAACTCCTCGTCCACCACCATGAAGAGTTCTTCGGTTTCTTTCTTATCATTAAGGAAATTCATAATTCCATTGACGGATAACCCTGATTTTGAGTAACGATAGGTCCCGCTAACCGGGTTCATGGTCACGATTTGTTCGGATAGGGTGATATGGCGCTCAGGCGTTGCTCCAACGAGTACTTGCTCTCCGGTATAAACGATAAATGTCCAATACGCTCCAGATTCCAGATTTAGAAGGTTTTTAAATATTGAAAATGCTTTGGTAATATTGTAATTCTCTATAGTAGCCGAGTATTCTCTTTTCAGTACAAAATTCGCTCCCGCGCCCTGGCCAATTTCATCAGAGATGATTTTTCTTACTGTATCTTTATATTCATCATCACTTATGTCATAGCGTTCATTATTTAAATTAATCGATGTGTCTTTTAGGTTTTCTAGTATATCAGCCTTACTAAGTGTGGTGTGCTTGTCTATCTTGATTGCAATTAATGGTGTCTGATCATTCACATAATCAAAATTTCTTTCTTTTATTTGTTGATAGGGAATTAACACCAGAACATCATGTCCATTATTTAATTCGTGCTCGTCACATCCGATGGGAATATCGTCTAATGTTTCGTAAGCTGTCACATTACCGATAAAGATATCCAATAAATCAGGGTTCGTTTCCGGGCGATATATAATGGCGAAAGGCGGAGGGTTATCAGAGAATATGGGTGAAAAATGTTTATTTATTTCATGAGTATTTATTTTGGGGTTCATTTAATAATATCTCCATTAGTTATAATAACCGCGCAACATTTGGAGGTGTAATTCAACATCATACGATGCTCTTCTATTGAAAAATCAGCAATGGCATCAGCAACAATAAAGGTCTCTATATTATTGGTGTAAGATTCGAGAGCGGTCATTAAGATACCCACATGACCATAGATGCCAGTAATAATTAGTTGATCCCGCTTAGAACGACGCATTTTCGCCAAAAGATCGGATTTGAAGAACGCGCTGTACCGCCATTTGGTGAATACCCAATCTTTCTCCGATGAAGCAATTTCTTTAGGGATTTCCCTGTCAGCGGCAGAGACTTCCATGCCGAACCCCCAAAAGTCTTTTAGTAAGCCTCTCTGTTTTTCTGTCATTCCTCCGGGTTGAGCCGAGTAAGCGATTTGCACGTTGTTTTCCACTGCCCATTGCCTCATTGAGGCAATGGACTTTATCAAGTCTGCTCGCAGCTCCTGACTAAATGATCTGAGGAAAAAATTTTGCATATCATGGATTAGTAATACAGCCCGTCCGGGAGTGATGGTCCATTTGGCGATGTTTGTTGGTAGTTCTTGCTTCTTTGGCAAATCGTAAGAGATTTCTATAGGAATGTATTTCATTGAGTTACCTAACAAATTGAATTTAAAGGATTTATCATTAATATTGTCACTATATGACAAATGGCAGTGTATGACATTTGTCTTTGGGTGACAACATTTGTTTAAAAGACAGTCGCTATGTGCAAAAATGGCAGAGAAGATCTGGATTTAACTTGGCGGTTTTTAACAGAATTCAGAGCAGAAAATTCATAAAATTGAAATAGTAATCAACGATTCAGCGAGAGTGCTTTGTGAGAGACGTGATCAGTCATCGAGAAAGAAAAAAAATGCAGCTACGAGAAGATCTGATTGAGGCGGCGTATCGACTTTTTGTTAAGAAAGGGTTCGATAATACGACAGTCAAAGACATTACCGATTTAGTTAAAGTCTCTTCCCGTACATTTTTCCGTTATTTTTCCTGTAAAGAAGACGTGATCCTGGACTATGAAATTGTCGAGTATGAAGAAATTATCACAGCGTTAGCGGAACGTCCGAAAAGCGAGCCTATCCTGACCGCGCTACGCAGAGCATCTGTTATGGTCACCAGAGGTTGTGAAGAAGGCGCGTTCGGCATCGATCCCAAAAGATTTAAAACATTGAGAGATTTAATCAGAAATCATCCCCTCATTAAGGCAAAGAATGTCGGCATGTTAAAAACAAAAAAAGAGGGGCTGACTACGTTGATTGCACGCAAAATGGGTGTCGATCCTTTACAAGATATCAGACCACAAACTATCGCGACTATTTTGGAATTTGTTTACAGTTCAGCTTATGACATCTGGAAAGAACGAGAAGCTGAAGTCACTTATTATGATGTCCTTGATGAAGTTTTTTCCCTTATTGAAGAAGGGGTAAACTATTCTTGTGTATCATAAAATTTGCAAATACATAGCTGCGCAATACTGAACCTCACTTAGCTCAGTTGTAGAGTGACTACGTTCCGGTAGATGCGCGTCGGTAGGTCTATACCAGGTAACCCCATTACCGAACTAATTTACCCTCAGAATTGACCACCCATTTTTCCCATTGCGAAAAGTAAAACCAAAAGCACAGGAAGGCTTTTACTCGGACAGGTTGGAGCGGGTGGTACAGCCAGGCATCAGATTATAAAAAAGCAAAAAGCCCGCTCAAGTTTCCTTGAGCGGGCTTCTCTAATATGGCTCCTCTGACTGGACTCGAACCAGTGACATACGGATTAACAGTCCGCCGTTCTACCGACTGAACTACAGAGGAATCGGTTTCGATGGGGCGCATAGTAGCGAGGGCGGACCGGCGTGTCAACAGGAAAAAAGTCCAGCCCTTTCAACTGGCTATCTTTAAAACAGGGCGCGCAGCTAATGTACTACGCCCGCGCCGTTGCGCAAAAGCGGATCCTGGCGATAGAAGCGGCAAAAATGCGGATAAAGCGCAGGAAAGCGGTCGTTCAGCAGCTCAGGGGCGCTGAAGAAATATTCCGACAGGACCGCAAAGCACTCCGCCGGATCGCTGGCCGCATAGGCATCAATCGTTGCGGCATTTTCGCCGACCAGTTCGATTTCTTCTGCAATACTGGTCATCGCGGCATTCAGCTCGTGCTCCCACGCCGCGACGTGACGCAGCGGCATAGCCGGCACGCCGTTGGCATGGTCGCTGCCCCGGCTGTCGAGCTTGTGGGCAACCTCGTGAACGATCAGGTTATAGCCGGAAAGATCGAACGAATCCTGCACGTCCAGCCAGTTGAGCACCACCGGACCCTGCTGCCAGCTTTGGCCCGACTGCACCATACTCTCGCGATGCACCAGCCCAAACTCATCCTGCCATTCGTCGTCAACGATAAAAGGCGCGGGATAGATTAGCACCTCGTGAAACCCGTCCAGCCAGTCGTAACCCAGATTAAGTACCGGCAGACAGAACAGCAGGGCCAGCCGGGCCGACTTCAGCTCATCCAGCGCGAAATCCTGTAGCGCCACCAGCCGTTTCTGCTGTAGGAAGCGCGTGGCCAGCTGGATAAGCTGTTGCCGCTCGGCGTCATTCAGCGCGCCAAGCAGCGGAATAGCTAACGCCTGCTGCCAGGGCAGCGCGTCGAACACAGCATCGTTGGATTTCCGGAACCATTTAATCATGATGCAACCCACAGCAGAAAAACCTCACCCTGCCTCGGCGGATCGCTTGGCGCAGTCTCCGGCGAGCAGGCCATATAAAAGGGCACAGCAGCATGGAACAGCAGAGCGAACTTAAGCAAGCTTTTCAGCGATTTTCTGTGACGAAGCGAGATATTCAGGCCCCGGCGGCCCAGACCAGCCGGAGCCTGCGGGCAGCGTTATATACGCTCGAATTCAATAACCCACACCCAGGGGTTCACTTCCCAGCTGGTGCCGCCATACTGCAATGCCCACTGCTTGCGGTAGGCATCCTTGGGCGAAACGACCTCGTTGTGCATGGTGAAGAAGTTATTCAGAAAATGGGAGTCTGTCTGCACGCCTTCGGCCAGCACATCATCGTCGCTGATATCCTGAATTTTCTCTGCCCGAACGGCGGTCACCATTAAATCAATGCGGCTTGCCCAGCGTGGCATATGGATGCCGGCCTGCCAGCCAAAATGCTCGTCTTCTTCGCCTGCGCTGGAGAACTCGCTGGTATCGGCACGATAGCGGCACCAGGCGGAAGATTTAAACTGGGCCGGATTGCGCTCGTAGTTAGCCATCTCTTCTACGGGAACCACCGGGCCGCGCCAGGTCTCTCTTACCCACAGGCGATCGCCAGGCTGACCGTAAGGGCAGTGGTAGCTCAAGTTCTCCATGCCCATCACGCGGTTGCCCTGCAAGTGATTGTTCAGAACATCAATCCCGTAGCATCCTTCATGGTTATCCTGGCCTGGACCAAAAAGTTGTGACTTCATAATGCGTCGGGTCTGGCGCTGCTGGCCTGAGAGCAGTGCTCGCACCCGTTGATCGCTAAACAAAATCGGGCGTTCTTTCATGGTTTGACCCCTGTTTCTTATTAGTTAAGACCCGCTCGCCGCCGTCAGGCGAAAAGGGATCCGGCATATGCTGTTAGCCTGTAGTGAAAAGTGTATACAAAAAGTATGCAATCATTAGCCGTGCTTGTTTATTTTTGAACCCGTTCTGCGCTCTCGCTTTCTGTGTGCGACGGGTGGCCAGGATCGGGTTCGGAAGGCCGGTTAGCGCCGGATTATCCGGGCCATCATAAATTTGACATATGCCGCCTTTACAATCCCTTACAGTAGCCGCAAGGGTGTATTATCGGAGCTTTCTGATGATGGCATGAGCTAAAAACAACGACCGACCGGCATTGATTCTAACTTACTGTGCAACAAAATGCTGGTAACTTATTGCAAAAACAACATTATAAGCGTTTATCTTTTTGGTTAAAAACGCGCCACCTGATAATGGCGGGCGACGAAGGTAACGGGAAAGGGGTTGTGGAAGTGTTAAGACAAACGTTATAAACATGAAGTAGATCGCATTTTTATCGCCGGTGGCGCCGCGGTGAAGCAAGGCCGCTGACGTCTCTGCAATTTTACATTACAGGGAGAAGGCTATGACACTAACCCACTGGCAAACCCGCTTTGAAAGCTGGCTGTTTGAGACCTGGCCGCAGGATGATAAAGCGCACGACATCGCCCATTTACGGCGCGTCTGGCTGACTGCACAGCGTATTATGAAAGGGATGGCGGTGGATGAACTGGTTGTGCTCACCAGCTGTTATTTCCACGATATCGTCAACCTGCCTAAGAACCATCCCGAAAGACACCTGGCTTCAGCAAAGGCGGCGGTTGAAACGCGGCGAATTTTGTCGGAAGTGTTTCCTGATTTTCCTGCCGATAAGCGTGAGGCGGTAGCGCATGCGGTACATGCCCACAGCTTTAGCGCCAACGTAACGGCGGAAACGCTGGAGGCAAAAATTGTTCAGGACGCCGACCGGCTGGAATCGCTGGGCGCGATCGGGCTGGCTCGGGTGTTTTATGTTTCCGGCGCGCTGGGCCGCTCGCTGTTCGACAGCGCCGATCCGCTGGGTCGCGATCGCCCGCTAAATGATGCTGAATGGGCGCTCGATCACTTCCAGAAGAAGCTGCTTAAGCTGCCGCAAACCATGCAGACGGCGGAAGGGCGTCGGCTTGCCGAGCATAATGCGGATTTCCTGATTACCTATATGGCCAAACTCTGCGCCGAACTGAAAGGGGAGTTTTGCGAGCTGGATCCGGATGTGCTGCGTGAATTTGTCGCGGCGCGGGGGAAATATTAAATTTTTGTGACAGTATGGTTAAGCAGATCTTTTCAGGCTACCGTGTTGCTAACATTTATCAGGAGATTCAGGCATGACCGACGCTGTTAGCTTAACGTTAAAAATTGACCCCGCTTTGAAAGAAACGCTGAAAAACCTGGCGCAGGAAAACCAGATTTCGCTCAGCCAGGAAGTCAGCCAGCGTTTACAGCTCAGTCTGACCACCCAGCAGCATCCGGCCGTGGACAACCAGAGCGTGCTCGAAGACGTCGATCCCCAGCTGAACGCCAGCGAGCTGAAACAGGTACGCGCCTTGCTGAAAAAAACGAAAAAGAAGAAGTAAAAAGGCCTTTCCGTCCCTGACTGCCCGGTCAGGGACGCCTGTCAGCCGCTACTCGTCTTCATCGCCGTAATAGAGTACGCCAAGCTTAATCAACGGACGCCCCTGACTTTTACGATGCAGGTTGCTGTCGCGCAGTGAATAAACGCAGCCGCAATATTCCTGCTGATAAAAACGTTCGCGCTTGCTGATTTCAATCATGCGCGCCGATCCGCCTTTTTTCCGCCAGTTGTAATCCCAATAGACCAGCCCCGGATAGGGCGCCGCGGCCCGCTCGCCGCACTCGTTAATTTGCTGCATATTTTTCCAGCGCGAGATGCCCAGGCAGCTGGTGATAACGGGAAAGCCGTTTTCGTGCGCATAAAGCGCGGTGCGTTCAAAACGCATATCAAAACACATCGTGCAGCGCGCGCCGCGCTCCGGCTCCCATTCCATGCCCTTAGCCCGCTCAAACCAGTTATCGGTATCGTAATCGGCATCGATAAAAGGCACGCCGTGCTTCTCGGCAAAGCGAATATTCTCCTCTTTGCGCAGCAGATACTCTTTTTGTGGATGAATGTTGGGGTTATAGAAAAAGATGGTGTAATCGATGCCGGCCGCCGCGATGGCTTCCATAACCTCGCCAGAGCAGGGCGCGCAGCAGGAGTGCAGCAGCAGTTTGTTCGCGCCGTTCGGCAGAGTTAACGGCGGTCGCGTAATATCGCTCATCATTTCAGCTCCATTGTTTTAAACACGGCAAGTTTAGGCTGATGGCCGCCCGATGTCACGGATCGTGGCCCGCAGTAAAAGGCGGTTGCCCCTGGTTTTAGCGTGATGAAGTGGTAGACTGGCAGGCGTTTATTTCCGGAGAGACTATGAGCGAGTTCGACACTATTGCAGAGGCGCAGCCTGGACTGGAAGATCGCCAGCTGGCCGCCCGCCTGCAGGCCGTTTACGATATCAAAACCCTTCTGGCTACGCTGCAGCAGGTTGGTCACGCTAAGTGGACGCGGGAATCGTTAAGCCGCTGGCTGAAAGGCACGGGCGGGACGTTAAGCCAGGCGGAAGCGGACGCGCTGGCGCGCCTGCTGCCTCAGCCGCCCGCGCACCATCCGCACTACGCTTTCCGCTTTATCGATCTGTTTGCCGGTATCGGCGGTATCCGCAGCGGCTTTGAGGCGATTGGCGGGCAGTGCGTGTTTACCAGCGAATGGAATAAATACTCGGTCAGAACCTATAAGGCGAACTGGTACTGCGATCCGCAGGCGCACGTTTTCAATCAGGATATCCGCGACGTGACGCTAAGCGCGCAGCCGGTCAGCGAGCAGGAAGCCTATCGGCATATTGACCAGCAGGTGCCGGATCACGACGTGCTGCTGGCCGGTTTTCCCTGCCAGCCGTTTTCGCTGGCGGGCGTATCGAAAAAAAATGCGCTGGGCCGCGCTCATGGCTTTGAGTGCGAAGCGCAGGGCACGCTGTTTTTCGACGTGGCGCGCATTATCACCGCGAAGAAACCGGCGATCTTCGTGCTGGAAAACGTCAAAAACCTGAAGAGCCACGACAAAGGCAAAACCTTCCGCATCATTATGGAAACGCTGGACGAGCTGGGCTACGACGTGGCCGATGCGGATCTCAACGGCGCCGCCGATCCGAAAATCGTCGACGGCAGGCATTTTCTGCCGCAGCACCGTGAACGTATCGTGCTGGTCGGGTTTCGGCGCGATTTAAACCTGCCCAAATTCACGCTTTCCGCGCTCGCTCAGCACTATCCGCAGCAAAGGATCCCGCTGCGCCAGCTGCTGGACAGCCAGGTCGAGGCCAAATATATTCTGACGCCGTCGCTGTGGAAATATCTCTATAACTACGCGAAAAAGCATCAGGCGAAGGGCAACGGCTTTGGCTACGGGCTGGTCGACCCGGATAAAGAGCACGGCGTGGTGCGCACGCTCTCCGCGCGCTACTACAAAGACGGCTCGGAAATCCTGATCGATCGCGGCTGGGACAAAGAGCAGGGCGAGGTGGATTTCGACCATCCGCAAAACCAGCAGCGCCGTCCGCGCCGCCTGACGCCAAGAGAGTGCGCCCGCCTGATGGGCTTTGAGGCGCCGGGCGAAACGCGTTTCCGCATTCCGGTTTCAGACAGTCAGGCCTATCGCCAGTTTGGCAATTCAGTGGTGGTGCCCGCCTTTGCCGCCGTCGCCAGACTGTTGCAGCCCTGGATAGCGCAGGCGGTTAAGCAGGCGGAGAAGTAGGCCCGGAGGCGTCTATACTTAAGCCACCTCAAGGAGGATGCTATGGCTGATGTTCACACTTCCGCAATTCGCAGTAAAAATATGCGCGCTATCCGTACCCAGGATACCGCCATTGAAACCCGCCTGGCCGAGCTGTTGGCCGAGCGCGGGTTCAGCTATCGCGTGCAGGATAAGACGCTGCCGGGAAAGCCGGACTTCGTGCTGGAGAACCCCCAGGCCATTATTTTTGTGCACGGCTGCTTCTGGCATCATCACGACTGCTATCTGTTTAAAGTGCCGGCAACCCGCACCGAATTCTGGATGAATAAAATCAGCGGCAACGTGACGCGCGATAAGCGTTTTATCGATCAGCTGAGCGCCAGCGGCTGGCGGGTGCTGGTGGTTTGGGAATGCGCGCTGCGCGGTAAGCACAAGCTGGCGGACGAGGCGATAAGCGCCAGGCTGGAAGAGTGGCTTTTTGCCGGCGAGGGTAACGCCGAAATCGACTGGCAGGGCATTCACCTGATGCGCGAACGCCCTGCATAGTGCTCTGGCCATTGATGACTGAGGGCATCCACTAATGGATAAAAGCCCCGCATAGCGCCTTAGTCTGGACGAGATACCGATTTAATCACCGGCCTGCCGGGAAAAAGATATTTGCCCAGTGTGACCAGCACCACTGCAAAAAGGATCACCCCCAGCGCCAGCCATTCGCGCGGCGACAGGCTTTCACCGGCGAAGCTAATCCCCAGCAGCACCGCCACCACCGGATTAACGTAGGCGTAGCTGGTGGCGACCGCCGGGCTGACGTTGCGGATCAAAAACATATAGGCGTTGATGGCGATAATCGAACCGAACAGCGTCAGGTAGCCCAGCGCCAGCAGGCCGGACAGGCCCGGCGCGGCAGCCAGCTTTTCGCCGCTAAGCTGGCTGCCCGCCAGCAGAACCGCACCCGCCGCCAGCATTTCTATTGCGCCCGCCATCATGCCTGTCGGGAGCGTGATGCGCGATCCCCATACCGAGCCAAACGCCCAGCTGATCGAGCCGATCAGAATGATCAATGCACCCCAGGGATTACCGCCCAGGTGGCCGCCGCTGTTCAGCAGAATAATGCCGACCAGGCCAACCGCAATGCCCAGCCACTCTATCCAGCGGGTTGCCATGCCGAACAGGCGGCTAAAGCACATTGCAAACAGCGGCACGGTAGCGACCATCACGGCGGCGATACCGGAAGGCACCTGCTGATGCTCGGCAATCGTCACCGCGCCGTTGCCAATGGTCAGCAGCATAATCCCCACCAGCGCGGCGTTACCTGCCGCTCGCCAGCCGGGAAGCCGCTCGCCGCGCAGCAGCAGAAACACCAGCAGGACGACGCCCGCCAGCACGAAGCGCACGCCAGCCAGCATCATCGGCGGCCAGCTTTCTACCCCAATACGAATAACGAAATAGGTCGATCCCCAGATAAAGTAAAGGGCGAACAAAGCGGCCAGAAGCGGAAGCAGAGCGGGCGCACGACGTAACATAAGGTTTCTCACAGCGGGTTGGGGTCGTTAAGTTACCGTTAAAAAAAGATTTCAACCAGATGAAATAGTGTCTTTTTAACGGCAGGAAAGCGATTCAGTCCACATAATTTGCATCTCTCGTGCATACTTGCTTAGATCACACTCTTTAACATCCTGTAGCAGGACAGACGATGGCCAGTATCAAACTCACAGTCAGACGGCTGTACAAAATCAGCGGCGAGCGCATGGTCAACACGCAGGCTACCGCGCGCATTTTTGTCGGCGAGCAGCTGGTGGCGACGGAGGAGATCGCCGGGATGACCGAAAGCCCGGTCAGCAAATTTGTGCATCACAACCTGGACGCGGGCCAGCCGGTGCGGGTTGAGTGGGATTGCGAAGGCATA
>Ga0268256_1001327_pt1 | contig 15157 bp, 16 predicted proteins | sample AgamicAtAmrz_FD_200247 | JGI IMG/M metagenome (GOLD analysis project Ga0268256, IMG submission 200247) | Agave microbial communities from Guanajuato, Mexico - At.Am.rz (v2) (version 3) | ecosystem: Host-associated > Plants > Roots > Rhizosphere | place: Guanajato, Mexico | collected 2012-06-07
GAGATTGTAGAGAGCGAGCTAGCGTCGTAACGTCCGCACGGCTTTTTCCATCCGTCGCACCGCTTCCACAATCAGATCGCGCGGGCAGCCAAAGTTAAAGCGTACAAAGCTATCGTCGCCAAAATCACGCCCGGCGGAAAAGCCCAGCCCGTGCCGTTCAAAAAACAGCGCCGGGCTGGCAACGTTAAGCTGGCTGGCGTCAATCCACGCCAGATAGGTCGCCTCCGGGCGGGCCAGCGAAAGCCCCTCAATAGCGTTGACACGCTCGGTCAGCCAGTCCCTTGAGGTTTTAAGATAGGCCAGCTGCTCGTCCAGCCACGGCTGCCCGTCTCGCCAGGCGGCCGTCGCGGCGACCAGCGCCAGGATATCCGGTTGCGGCACAATACCCAGGCGTGCTTTGTTGAAACGCGCGCGCAACGCTTTATCGGGAATAATGGCCAGCGAAGCGCCCAGCCCGGCAATATTGAACGTCTTTGAGGGCGAAATCAGCGTCACGGAGCGTCGCTGCGCGTCTTCGTTAAGACTGCCAAAAGGAATATGCTGCACGCCGTCTTCCAGCAGCAGGTCGCAGTGAATTTCATCAGAGCAGACGATCAGATCGTGACGTTGCGCAAAGCGCAGCTGTGCCTCCAGCTCCTCGCGACGATAAACCGTGCCGCCGGGATTTTGCGGATTGCACAGCATTAACAGTTTTTCGTTGCCGGTCATGGCGGTTGACAGCTCGTCAAAATCCGCCAGCCAGCGTCCCTCATGCAGTTTTAACGACACGTTAAGCTGCGCGCGGTCGGCCAGCTTCGCCGCAGAGCGGAACGGCGGATAAATCGGCGTGGGCGCGACGGTGCCTTGATGCGGCTCGGTAAAAGCGCGTACCGCTAAATTCAGCCCGCTGACCACGCCCGGCAGTAAAACCAGCCATTCCGGATCGATTTTCCACTGATAGCGCGCCAGCATTCGCGCCGTGGTGACAGCAATCAGCTCATCCGGCGTGGTGCCATAGCCGAAAATACCATGGGCCACGCGCTGCTGAAGCGCGTCAATCACACATTGCGGCGAGCGGAAATCGGTATCTGCTACCCAGAGCGGCAAAATATCCTGACCGCCATATTTCTGCCATTTCAGACTATCGCTGTGACGGCGATCGATACGCTGGTCGAAAGTGCATGTCATGTTGGTGATTCCCGTTACTATTATTTTTAATGTTCGAAAGCAGACTAAACAGCGAAACAGATTTACACAACCAGCCGGCAGTCATTAACAGGAGAATGAAATGTTAAAACTGGAAGTATGCTGCTATGGGATTGATTGCGCGCTGGCCGCGCAAACCGCTGGCGCCGATCGGGTGGAGCTTTGCGCTGCGCCTTCGGAAGGCGGATTAACGCCTTCGGCTGGCAGCCTGTTGCAGGCTCGCGAAACCGTGTCCATACCCGTTCATCCCCTGGTGCGTCCGCGCGGCGGTGATTTCTGCTTCAGTGACAACGAGTTTCGTCAGATTAAAGACGATGTCGCCTGGATCCGCGAGCTTGGTTTTCCGGGCGTGGTGGTCGGCATACTGGATGTGGACGGGCATATTGATATCGCCAGGATGAAGCAGGTCATGGCGCTTTGCGCAGGCATGGAGGTGACCTTCCACCGCGCTTTCGATCTCTGTCACAACCCGCTGACGGCGCTGCGGCAGCTTACCGACCTGGGCGTGGCGCGCATCCTGACTTCCGGCCAGCAACAAAGCGCCGAAAGCGGTTTACCTTTATTAAGGGAACTTAATCAGCTTACCCAGGGTCCAATCATTATGGCCGGCGCTGGCGTCCGCATGAGCAACCTGCATAAGTTTGTGGAAGCCGGATTGCGTGAGCTACACAGCTCCGCCAGCCAGCGAATCGCCTCTGCAATGCGCTACCGTAAAGCCGGTGTTTCCATGACTTCCGTCGCGGAAACGGACGAGTTCAGCCGCGCCTGCGTTGACGGCGATATGGTGGAAGCCATGAAAGCCTCGCTCTCGCTCTCGTTTGGCTCGTCGGCAAGCGTAGCCTGACCCCGATTTTGCCGCACAGCACGCCAGGTTAACGACGTGATGTTTGCAAGTACCAGGCCTCATCATTTTGGTGAGGCTTTTTTTCTGCCGCAGAACCGAAATTCCTCTTACACTGAACACATCTCTGGCTGCTGCGAGTTCACTGATGAAAGTCATAATGACCGCCAACGTTTTTCTGCTGCCGCTCATGCTACTGGCGGGCGCGGCACAGGGCGCAGATACCTGTCCCGCCAACGCCGCACGGGTTAACGACAGCAACAGCCTGCTGCTGCTGGGCGGTACCGCGAAAGGGCCGATAAAACAGGTTGTAATGGGCGAGTTTGGTAAGGATGTCGACCAGCAAAAACGCATTCTCGGTGAGTTCGATCGCTGTGGCGCGCTGCTGCGGGCAGATATCAGCTTTGACAAGAACGAAGGTAACGTCGCGCTCAGAATGGTGCAAAGCATTACTCGCGTCGCCACCGGCTGGCAGGCCGACTACGTTCTGTCGATCTTCGTGCTGCAAAAGGGCAAGCTGGTGGAAGTCAGCAATAAACAGGGAACCGTCAACTATCTGACCGGTAAAACGGGCACCATTACCAGCTCGTCCGAGGCGTTTCTGTTGCAGGGAAAAAAGGGCTTTACGGAAACCACTAACAGCTACGACAGCCGTCAGCGGCTGATTAAAAGCGTGGCGAGAGGATCGGACGCGCAGGCCAACGGCGAGTTTCACTATAGCTGGAATGCGGAAAATCTGCTGATCGCCAGCCGTTCGGGCAACAGCGAAATGCAGTGGAGCTATGACGATAAAAAGCGGGAAAAGGGGCTACTGATGCAAACGCATAACCCCGATAGCGAGCTGACCACGCAGGATGAATGCCAGCTGTGGGACGAGCGGGGCAACTGCACGCTAAGCTACTCGCATGAGAGAGAAGTCTTTGCGCACGGTGAAGTGCTGCGCAATATCAGCGCGGCCTATCGCTTTGAATACTGGGATAAAGCAGAAGGCGCGGACAAATAAGCGGCCCGCGCCAAACGCTGTTATTTCACGGTCTGGCTGAAAGCGTCTACTGCCAGGATAGCGCTGGCGATATCCTGCGCGCTAAGGTTAGGGTTAAGGTTCTTCAGCGTATCGCCTTCGCTGTTAGCCAGTTCGCCCACTTTCAGCAGGTTCTCCCAGCTTTCGTTTTCCAGATGCATCTCTTTTAGCGTGGTCGGCATTTTTATCGCGCGATAAAAGCGGACATAGCGTGCAATCTCTTCATCGGGCCGCTGCTCCAGCACCATTTGCGTCAGCGTGCCGTAGGCGACCTTTTCACCGTGCGTCAGATGGTGGATGTCGCCGTCGATAGCGGTAAAGCCGTTATGGATAGCGTGCGCGCCCGCTAAACCTGCGTTTTCAAAGCCCAGGCCGGAAAGCAGCGTATTGGCTTCCACTACCGCCTCTACGGCTGGCGTAACCACTTTTTTCTCTACCGCCTGATAAGCGCTGTATCCCCAGGTCAGCAGCGTTTTTTCGCAGGCTTCGGCAATCGCCATACCTGCAATCGTCGGATCGCCATCCACCATGGATTTGCTGTGCGAACGTTTGACCGCCTGCGCTTCGACAAAGGTCGCCAGACCATCAGCGATGCCGGAAGCGAACAGCCTGACCGGCGCCTGGGCGCAGACCTGCGTATCCACCAGCACCAGATCCGGGTTTTTGTTATAGAAGCGGTAGCTTTCGAATACGCCGCTGTCGGAGTAGATCACGGAAAGCGCGCTGCACGGCGCATCCGTCGAGGCGATAGTCGGTACAATCACCACCGGCCGCTTCAGCTCGTCGGCCACTGCTTTAACCGTATCCAACGTTTTGCCGCCGCCTACGCCGATCACCAGCTGCGCATCGGCCTCTTTCGCCAGCGCCGTAAGGCGAGCGATCTCATTGCCGGAAGCCTCGCCGTTGAACTGCTGATAATGAAACTCGACGTTGCGCTGCTGCAAAGCATCCTGCACCGTCTTGCCCGTCAGTTTCCAGACGATTTCATCCGCCACCACAAAAGCTTTATTGCCCAGTTCCGCTACGTAGTCGCCCAGCTGAGCCATGACGCCAGCGCCCTGAACGTACTTGCGCGGTGAAGAGAATACGAACTTACTCATGGGAACTCCTTTTGGTGAAATAAAAGTCGTACAGGTTCAACCGTAGACCTTTTAACGCAAAAAGGGGGATGGAAATGTGACATAACGAAAATTGGTAGTAGGCAATCAGCCGCGTAATCGCTAAACTTTTTTTCCTTTCCAGGAAAATCAGTATGACCTCGTTATTAACCTTTCTGTTCGCCATTACGCTGCTGACCATGACGCCGGGTTTCGATACGGCATTGATCCTGCGTACGTCCGCCGCCAGCGGCTGGAAAAAAGCGCTGGCGACCAGCATGGGCGTCAATGCCGGCTGTATGGCGTGGGGCACTGCGGTGGGCGTGGGGCTTGGCGCACTGCTTCTGGCATCGGAAGTGGCCTATAACATTTTAAGGCTGGCGGGCGCGGCGTATCTGCTATGGCTCGGCGTGGGGCTACTGTTAAAACCGCGCAGCGCCTTCCAGGACGCTCTGCCGCAGGCTAAGCAGGACGGCTATCGCCGCGTATTTATGCGTGGTTTTTTAGGCAATTTGCTTAACCCTAAGGTCGGCATCTTCTACGTCTCGTTTTTGCCGCAATTTATTCCTGCTGGTGGCTCGGTGGCGCTCTGGAGTATCGGCATGGCCTTTACCCACGTGGTCGTCGGCACGTTGTGGAACGGGATGCTGATCGCCTGCACGCATTACTTTGCGGAAAAGCTGCGTAAGCCGGCGGTGATAAAAATCATGGATCGCCTGACCGGCTGCGTCTTTATCGGCTTTGCCGCAAAGCTGGCGCTGGCGAAGCGTTAAGACCTGCCGGGGAAGGGGGAAAGCACGGATAATGAACGCACTTTTCGCGCGTCCCTGCGCGAAAATGGTCGTCCGGCTTTATTTACTACAGCGAGGCTGAAACCAGCAGCCACCCGCGCCGGACGAACTAAGGCTGGCTATCAGTCAGGCCGCTTATGCCCGAAGCTTGCGCACCGCGTCAGCCGCACGGGTAGCTAAAACTGGCAGTTATGAGCCACGAGTAAAGCCAAGGCTTTACGCCCACGGCGACGCCGGTCGTGCTAAGGCTTGCGCGCCACCAGTACGGCACGCAGCGGCGCCGGATAGCCTTCGACGGTTTTGCTGCTGTCGTTGGGATCCAAAAACTCCGCCAGCGATTCGCTGGTCATCCAGTCGGTGCGGCGCTGCTCTTCCGTCGACGTCACGGAATAGTCCGCGATCTTCACATCAACAAAGCCGCATTTCTCCAGCCAGTTTTTCAGCGCGCCGGTAGAGGGAATAAAATAGACGTTGCGCATCTGCGCATAGCGTTCGCCCGGCACCAGCACCGCGTGCTCGTCGCCTTCGACCACCAGGGTTTCCAGCACCAGCTCGCCGCCGCTGACCAGCTGGTTCTTCAGCTGATAAAGGTGATCCAGCGGCGAGCGGCGATGATAGAGCACGCCCATCGAAAAAACCGTATCAAACGCTTTCAGCTCCGGCAGCTGCTCGATGCCGAGCGGCAGCACGTGCGCGCGCTGATCGTTGCCCAGCAGCTTGCGCACGGCCTCGAACTGGCAGATAAACAGCTGCATCGGATCGATGCCCACCACCAGATTTGCGCCCGCACCAACCATGCGCCACATGTGATAGCCGCTGCCGCAGCCGACGTCCAGCACGGTTCGGCCCGCCAGCGGGGAAATATGCGGCAGCACGCGGTCCCATTTCCAGTCGGAGCGCCATTCGGTATTAATATGCACGCCATACAGCGAGTAGGGGCCTTTGCGCCACGGCATCAGATTACGCAGCAGGCTTTCGATACCGCCGCGCTGGCGCTCGCTGAGCTGGCTGCTGTCGGCGGTGACACCGTGCAGCAGATCCAACGTTTCTGGCACGATGGTCGGCAGATGCTCAACCGAGCGATCCCAGTTTTTAAAATGCCCGTGCAGCTGTTCGCGCTGCCAGGCGGCAATCTGTGCAGGCAGCGTTTCCAGCCAGTGCGACAGCGGACTTTTGGCGATCAGCTGATAAAAATTACCGAAATCCATCAGTCCGTCCCAGCCTTAAGCGCAATTAACGAGCCAAAATTAAAGCACTGGAACCAGAGTTCGGCATGCTCAAAACCGGCCAGGCGCAGGCGCTCTTTGTGCGTTTCCACGCTGTCGGTCAGCATAACGTTTTCCAGCATACTGCGCTTCTGGCTGATCTCCAGTTCGCTGTAGCCGTTAGCCCGCTTGAAGTCATGATGCATATTGAACAGCAGTTCGCCCACGCTGGCGTCGGCGAAGCTGAATTTTTCGGAAAGCACCAGTGCGCCGCCGGGACGCAGGCCTTGCCAGATGGTATTCAGCAGGCTCTGCCGCTCGGCAGGCTCTAAAAACTGCAGCGTAAAGTTCAGCACCACCAGCGAGGCGTTTTCAATCGGAACGGCGCGAATATCGGCCTCAATCACTTCGACCGGCGTGTCGGCGCGGAAAGCGTCAATATGGCGACGGCAGCGCTCCACCATCGCGGGCGAGTTATCAACGGAGATAATTTTGCAGCCTTCGGCTTTGATATTGCGGCGCACCGAAAGGGTGGCGGCGCCCAGCGAGCAGCCCAGATCGTAAACCTGGCTGTGCGGCTGTACAAAACGCTCGGCCAGCATCCCGATCATCGAAATAATATTGGAATAGCCAGGCACGGAGCGCTGGATCATATCGGGAAAAACTTCGGCCACGCGCTCGTCAAACGTCCAGTCGCCCAGTTTGGCAATCGGCGCGGAGAACAGCGTATCGCGGTTAGACATAGTGGTAAGTCCGGAACAAAAACGGAAAGGGCGTATTCTGGCAGAAAGCGGCGCGGGCTGCACCTTTTCCGCCTCAGCCCAGCGTGAAAACCAAATCCCAGGGCAGAAAAACAAGGTTAAGCACGATCATGCCCAGCAGCGATGCCAGCGTCAGGATCATACCGTTTTTCCGCCACAGCAGCGTGCTGGTGCGCATACCGTAGCTGTGCAGCGCGCGGCCCAGGAAAAAGAAGAGGCCGGTCAGGTGCAGCATCCACATTTCCGCGCCGTTCATTTCCATAATCACCAGCAGCAGCAGGGCGAGCGGAATATACTCTACGGCGTTGCCGTGAATACGAATGGCGGTCTGCAATTCATAAAAGCCGCCGTCGCCGTGCGTCACGTGATACTGGCGACGCAGCCGCACTACGTCAAAAGAAAACTTGATAATAAACAGTGCTCCCAGCACTACATACAGCGCGCTGACCATCCTTACTCCACCCGGTCGAAAATTTCTGGCGCCATCATAGCGGTGAAAAGAGCAGCTGTCAGCATATGTGCAGCGTCGCCCGGGATCAGAACAGACTGTCCTGCTGCGGCCAGTCCGGCGGCTCGCCGATATCGGGCACCGCCTGGCGCAACGCCCCCCACAGGCTCTGCACCATCGCCGGCGCAAAGGCCACGTCAGGCGTATGAATAAACAGCCACGGCTGGCCCTGTTCGCACCACTGCGGCAGCTTGTTTTGCCAGGCTGCAAACCATTTCAGGTTGGCGCTTACCTCGTCGCCGCCGATAAAACGGATCATTGGCTGGTCGGCTGTCATCACCGCATGCACCGGCAGGTGCGGTTTTTTGCGCTGCGCGTCAATAATGGCCGGATTGCTGGGTATGGCGGAATGGACGCCGCGCGTATCCAGGATCACCCGATTCACGCCGCGCTGATGCAGCCCCGCGTTCAGGGCTTTTTCAGCCTCGCCCTTGGCAAAAAATTCCGGATGACGCACTTCCACGCCGTAGCTGAAGCTTTTCGGCAGGCCGTCAAGAAAGGCCCAAAGCGCCGGGAGATCCGCCGGCGAAAACGCGGAGGGCAGCTGTAGCCAGTACTGGCCAATGCGGGAGGCGAGCGGCGTCAGCAGGCTGAAAAATTCGGCGGTCAGATCGCCGCTGTCGCGCAGCGCGGCCTTGTGGCTGATGGTGGCAGGAAACTTAAAGCAGAAGCGGAAATCGTCGTGGGTCATATCGTACCAGCGCTGGACGATCTCAGGGCGCGGCAGCGCGTAGAGCGTTGTATTGCCTTCCACACAGTTAAAATAACGCGCGTAGTCGGCAAGGGTTTCCATGCCCAACTTTTTCCATTGCGGATGCTGCCACTGCGGCAGACCCAGATAAAAAGGTTTCATCGCTCCTCTCTTATCATGCCGACGATAACGATCGCTTCCCTGCGATCGCGGGGAAAATTACAGCGCGGCCATAATCTCGTCTGAGGTGCGTACACGACCCAGACGGGGGAAAATATGCTTAAAGCTGCCGTTGTGCTCTTCGTTGCTGCCCGCGCTACAGATATCTTCCGCGACGATCAGGTTAAAGCCCAGCTCCCAGGCGTTACGGGCGGTAGATTCCACGCCGATATTGGTCGAGATGCCGCCCAGCACAATAGTATCAATACCGCGACGACGCAGCTGCAGCTCCAGATCGGTGCCGTAAAACGCGCCCCACTGATGTTTGATCACTTCAATATCGCTGTCCTGTTTGCCCAGGGCTGCCGGCCAGTCCCACCAGTTTTCCGGCAGCGGGCCGCCGTGGCTGTTATCAACTACCTGCTTCGGCGCGTCGCCGAAATCTTTCGCCCAGCCCACGCGCACCAGCACGACGGGCGCATTGACGGCGCGGAATTTATCGGCCAGCTTTGCCGAACGGGCCACCACGTCTTCTGCCTTATAAGGGCCGCCAGCGAAAGGCAGAATGCCTTCCTGCAAATCGATCAGCACCAGCGCGGTGGTTGCAGCGTTTAATTCCAACATACTTGCTCCGGGTGTTTGGGGAAAACCGTTGAGAATACAGGCAGTCAGCCTTAATGCGCGATAACAACAATGTCAGAGACGCGGGAAATTTGTTAGCTTTTGTGAGGCGCAGGCTAATTGTAGCGACTTTCGGCATAGCTTGCAGGAAGCGACTCTTATCGCGCCGGGCTTTTTCCATTATAATAGCCGCCTTTTTCGCGGCGGCATCGCCCCGAACAGATAACTAAAGATGCTGCCCGCGAGCGGCGAAGTTAAAAGGATAGCGTTATGCGTACCGAGTATTGCGGACAGATCAACCTGTCTCACGTAGGCCAACAGGTGACACTTTGCGGATGGGTTAACCGCCGCCGCGATCTGGGCAGCCTGATCTTCATCGATATGCGCGACCGTGAAGGCATCGTGCAGGTCTTTTTCGATCCCGATCGCCAGGAAGCCTTTCAGCTGGCCTCTGAACTGCGTAACGAGTTCTGTATCCAGCTGATCGGCACCGTGCGTGCGCGTGACGAAAAAAACAAAAACAGCGAGATGGCAACGGGCGAAGTAGAAGTGTTCGCCACCGATCTGACCATTATCAACCGCGCCGAGCCGCTGCCACTGGATCCCAATCAGACCAACAGCGAAGAAGCGCGCCTGAAATATCGCTATCTGGATCTGCGTCGTCCGGATATGGCGCAGCGCCTGAAGGCCCGCGCGAAAATCACCAGCTTCGTGCGCCGCTTTATGGACGACAACGGCTTTCTGGATATCGAAACGCCGATGCTGACCAAAGCCACGCCGGAAGGCGCGCGCGACTATCTGGTGCCGAGCCGCGTGCACAAAGGCAAATTCTATGCGCTGCCGCAGTCGCCTCAGCTGTTCAAGCAGCTGCTGATGATGTCCGGCTTCGACCGCTACTATCAGATCGTCAAATGCTTCCGCGATGAAGATCTGCGCGCCGACCGCCAGCCTGAATTTACCCAGATCGACGTCGAAACCTCCTTTATGACCGCGCCACAGGTGCGGGAAATCATGGAGAAAATGGTGCGCGAGCTGTGGCAGGACGTGAAAGGCGTCGATCTGGGCGATTTCCCGATGATGACCTTCGCCGAAGCGATGCGCCGTTACGGTTCCGACAAGCCGGATCTGCGTAACCCGATGGAGCTGGTGGACGTGGCAGACCTGCTGAAAGACGTAGAGTTCAAGGTCTTCTCCGGCCCGGCCAACGATGCCAAAGGCCGCGTCGCCGCGCTGCGCGTGCCGGGCGGTGCTCAGCTCAGCCGCAAGCAGATTGATGAATACGGCAAGTTTGTCGAAATCTACGGCGCGAAAGGCCTGGCGTGGATGAAAGTCAACGAACGCGCCAAAGGTCTGGAAGGCGTCAGCAGCCCGGTCGCCAAGTTCCTGAACGCGGACATCGTGGAAGCGATCCTGAGCCGTACCGAGGCCGCTGACGGCGACGCGATCTTCTTTGGCGCGGACAGCGAGAAAATCGTGGCCGACGCGCTGGGCGCGCTGCGCCTGAAGCTGGGTCGCGACCTGGATATTACCAACGGCAACGCCTGGGCGCCGCTGTGGGTCGTTGACTTCCCAATGTTTGAAGACGACGGCGAAGGCGGGCTGACTGCGATGCACCATCCGTTCACCGCGCCGCGCGACATGACACCAATCGATCTGAAAAACGCGCCGGAAACGGCGATCGCCAACGCCTATGACATGGTGATCAACGGCTACGAAGTGGGCGGCGGCTCGGTGCGTATTCACCGTGGCGACATGCAGCAGACGGTATTCGGCATTCTGGGCATCACCGAGCAGGAGCAGCGTGAGAAGTTCGGCTTCCTGCTGGATGCGCTGAAGTTCGGTACGCCGCCGCACGCTGGTTTAGCCTTTGGTCTGGATCGTCTGGTTATGCTGTTAACCGGCACCGACAACATCCGCGACGTTATCGCCTTCCCGAAAACCACGGCGGCGGCCTGCCTGATGACCGAAGCGCCAAGCTTCGCCAATCCGGCTTCGCTGACGGAGCTGGGGATCCAGGTGATAAAAAAGGATAAGCCTGAGAGCAACTAAGATGGCTTTCAAGCGGCCCGTATCGGTTCTGGTGGTGATCTTCGCCCGCGATACCGGGCGGGTGCTGATGCTGCAACGGCGCGACGATCCGGATTTCTGGCAATCCGTTACCGGCAGTCAGGAAGAGGGCGAAAGCCTGGCGGAAACCGCGCGGCGGGAAGTGCTGGAAGAAACAGGGATTGATATCAACGCCGGGCAGCTCACATTAGTGGACTGCCGGCGTCGGATAGAATTCGAAATCTTTGCGCATTTTCGCCACCGCTACGCGCCGGAGGTCACGCATAACAGCGAACACTGGTTTTATCTGGCGCTGCCTGCCGAACAGCCGGTCACGCTAAGCGAGCATCTGGCCTGGCGCTGGATGGCGGCCGCAGAAGGCGCGGCGCTGTGCAAGTCCTGGAGCAACCGCCAGGCCATTGAAGAATTTGTAGTTTAGCTCCCTGGCTTCTGGCTAATGGCCGGGTAAAGGGATGGAATTAGTTAAATGTTCAGGCTTTTATCGGCGCGGTGAGTTTGTTCGCTGCCGGCATGCGTCCGTGAGGACTGCGGACACTGCCAGCGGACAACATCACGCGCAGGATAGCCTGTCCGATCTATATCTGGAGAAAGAGTTAATGGCTGGTCACAGTAAATGGGCTAACACCAAGCACCGTAAAGCGGCTCAGGATGCCAAACGCGGTAAAATTTTCACCAAAATTATCCGCGAGCTGGTTACGGCAGCTAAGCTGGGCGGCGGCGATCCGGGTTCTAACCCGCGCCTGCGCGCGGCAATGGATAAGGCGCTGTCCAACAACATGACGCGCGATACCATGAACCGTGCTATCGCGCGCGGCGTGGGCGGCGAAGACGACAGCAACATGGAAACCATCATCTATGAAGGCTATGGTCCTGGCGGCACGGCGGTGATGGTGGAATGCCTGAGCGACAACCGCAACCGTACCGTTTCCGAAGTGCGTCACGCCTTCACCAAAACCGGTGGCAACCTGGGCACCGACGGCTCCGTGGCCTATCTGTTTACCCGCAAAGGCGTGATCTCTTTCGCTCCGGGTCTGGAAGAAGACACCCTGATGGATGCCGCGCTGGAAGCGGGTGCGGACGACGTGGTGACCTATGACGACGGCGCGATGGATGTCTTTACCGCGTGGGAATCGCTGGGCGAAGTGAAAGACGCGCTGGCCGCAGCGGGCCTGACTGCCGACAGCGCCGAAGTCACCATGATCCCTTCCACCAAAGCGGATATGGATGCGGAAACGGCGCCGAAGCTGCTACGCCTGATCGATATGCTGGAAGATTGCGACGACGTGCAGGAAGTTTACCATAACGGCGAGATCTCCGACGAGGTCGCGGCAACGCTGTAATGGCGCACTTCACGCAACGGCCGGGAGAGGCGTAATGGCGATCATTTTAGGTATCGATCCCGGCTCGCGGATAACCGGCTACGGTATTATCCGTCAGGTAGGTCGCCAGTTGACCTACCTGGGCAGCGGCTGCATCCGCACCAATTCGACCGATCTGCCGTCCCGCCTGAAGCTGATTTATGCGGGCGTCAGCGAGATCATTACCCAGTTTCAGCCGGAATACTTCGCCATTGAGCAGGTCTTTATGGCGAAAAACGCCGATTCGGCGCTGAAGCTGGGCCAGGCTCGCGGCGCGGCCATCGTGGCGGCGGTCAATCACGATCTGCCGGTGTTCGAATACGCGGCGCGTCAGGTCAAGCAAACCGTGGTCGGCATCGGCAGCGCAGAGAAAAGCCAGGTGCAGCATATGGTGAAAACGCTGCTGAAGCTCTCCGCCAGCCCGCAGGCGGACGCGGCAGATGCGCTGGCTATCGCCATCACCCACTGCCATCTCAGCCAGAATATTAACCGGCTGGGCGAAGGCAAACTCAACCTGGCGCGCGGTCGCCTGCGTTCCTGATAAGCTGGATATCTATCCAGCTTTTTTTATGATATAAATCCCCGCATTAACACATTTCTGAAGGAAGCTTACGGTGATAGGTCGTCTGAGAGGCAAGATTCTGGAAAAACAGCCGCCGCTGGTGCTGTTGGAAGTCGGCGGCGTGGGTTATGAAGTGCATATGCCGATGACCTGTTTTTATGAGCTTCCCGAGCTGGATCACGAAGCAACGCTGTTCACCCACTTTGTGGTGCGCGAGGACGCGCAGCTGCTGTTCGGTTTCAACAGCCGTCAGGAGAGAGCGCTGTTTCGCGAGCTGATCAAGGTTAACGGCGTTGGGCCAAAGCTGGCGCTGGCGATCCTGTCCGGCATGTCGGCGCAGCAGTTTGTTACGGCCGTAGAGCGCGAAGAGATCGCCTCGCTGGTGAAGCTGCCGGGCGTGGGCAAAAAGACCGCCGAGCGTCTGGTGGTCGAAATGAAAGACCGCTTTAAAGGGATGCATGGCGACCTGTTTGCCGCCGATGCGCCTTTCGCGCTGACCAGCGAAGTGCAGGCGCCTGCCGCAGGCAACAGCGCGGAAGAGGAAGCCGTTGCCGCACTGGTGTCGCTGGGGTATAAACCTCAGGAAGCCAGCCGGATGATCGGCAAAGTCGGCCGCCCGGATGCAGATTGTGAAACGCTGATCCGTGAAGCCCTGCGCGCAGCTATTTGAGGTAAAGCATGATTGAAGCCGATCGCCTGGTATCGCCGGGAACCTTCAGCGAAGAAGAAGTCATTGATCGCGCCATCCGGCCGAAGCTGCTGGAAGAGTATGTCGGCCAGCCGGTAGTGCGCGAGCAGATGGAGATTTTTATCCAGGCCGCCAAAATGCGCGGCGACGCGCTGGATCATCTGCTGGTCTTCGGCCCGCCGGGGCTGGGGAAAACCACGCTGGCCGGGATCGTCGCCAACGAGCTGGGCGTCAACCTGCGCACCACCTCCGGGCCGGTGCTGGAGAAAGCGGGCGACCTGGCCGCCATGCTGACCAACCTTGAACCGCACGACGTGCTCTTTATCGATGAGATCCATCGTCTTTCGCCGGTGGTGGAAGAGGTGCTTTATCCGGCGATGGAAGACTATCAGCTGGATATTATGATCGGTGAAGGCCCGGCCGCGCGCTCCATCAAACTGGATCTGCCGCCGTTTACCCTGATTGGCGCGACGACGCGGGCCGGCTCGCTAACGTCGCCGCTGCGTGACCGTTTCGGTATCGTGCAGCGTCTGGAGTTTTATCAGGTGAAAGACCTTCAGCATATCGTCGGCCGCAGCGCCAGCTGTCTGGGCCTGCCGCTGAGCGAAGAGGGCGCGCTGGAAATCGCCCGCCGCTCGCGCGGCACGCCGCGTATCGCCAACCGTCTGCTGCGCCGCGTCAGGGATTTCTCCGAGGTCAAAGCGCAGGGCAGCCTGAGCGGCGACGTGGCCGCCAGAGCGCTGGATATGCTGAACGTGGACACGGAAGGCTTCGATTATATGGACCGCAAGCTGCTGCTGGCGATCATCGATAAGTTTACCGGCGGCCCGGTCGGGCTGGACAACCTGGCGGCGGCGATCGGCGAAGAGCGCGAAACCATTGAGGACGTGCTGGAGCCTTATCTGATCCAGCAGGGCTTTATTCAGCGCACGCCGCGCGGCCGGATGGCGACGCAGCATGCCTATAAGCACTTCGGCATCACGCGGGAAGAGTAAGCCATAAAAAAAACCGGTCAGCGACGACCGGTTTTTTATTTTCCTGACGGACGTTTCAGACCGCCGGTTTTTTTACCATGCTGAGCATAAACATCAGCGACGCGCCCAGCACCACCGACGGTCCGGCCGGCGTATCGTAAAAGGCGGAGAAGGTCAGGCCGGCAGTCACCGCCAGAATACCCACCAGCACCGCGACCCCAGCCATCTGCTCCGGCGAGCGCGCAAACCGTCGTGCCGTTGCGGCAGGAATGATCAGCAGCGAGGTGATAATCAACGCGCCGACGAACTTCATCGCCACGCCGATGGTCAGCGCCGTTACCAGCATCAACACCATCTTAGTCCGCTGGATATTGACGCCGTCTACCTGGGCCAGCTCCGGGCTGATGGTCATGGAAAGCAGCGAGCGCCAGTTAGCCGCCAGCACCGCCAGCACCACGACCACGCCAGCGGCGATGGTATAAAGATCGGTCGGCGTCACGGACAGCAGATCGCCGAACAGATAGGCCATCAGATCCACCCGCACGCCGGACATCAGGCTGACCACCACCAGGCCCAGCGACAGCGCGCTGTGCGCCATAATGCCCAGCAGCGTATCGATAGCCAGATG
>Ga0268256_1001342_pt1 | contig 15044 bp, 14 predicted proteins | sample AgamicAtAmrz_FD_200247 | JGI IMG/M metagenome (GOLD analysis project Ga0268256, IMG submission 200247) | Agave microbial communities from Guanajuato, Mexico - At.Am.rz (v2) (version 3) | ecosystem: Host-associated > Plants > Roots > Rhizosphere | place: Guanajato, Mexico | collected 2012-06-07
GGCGACACGATCGCGGTGGAGTCGCCGACGTTCTACGCGATGCTGCACGCGATCGAGCGGATGGGGATGAAGGCGATCGAAGTGGCGACGCATCCGGAATACGGGATCGACATCGCGGCGCTGGCCGCGATCGCGAAATCGCAGCCGATCGCCGCATGCATGGTGATGCCGAACTTCCAGAACCCGCTGGGCTTCCAGATGCCGGACGAGCGCAAGCGCGAACTGGTGGCGTTCGCAACGAAAGCCGACCTGCCGATCATCGAGAACGGCGTGTACAACGAACTGTATTTCGGCAACATGCATCCGAGCACGCTGAAGTCGTTCGATCGTCATGACATCGTGCTGCATTGTTCGTCGTTCTCGAAGAGCCTGACGGCCGCGTACCGGATCGGCTGGGCGCTGCCGGGCCGCTACCGCGAGCAGGTCGAGAAGCTGAAATTCCTGAATACGCTGGCGACGCCGTCGTTGCCGCAGCTCGCGATCGCGGAGTTTCTCGAACGCGACGGCTACGAACATCACCTGCGGCGGGTTCGTAAGGCGTATGCGCAGCAGGCGAACCTGATGCGCGCGATGGTGTCGCGGTTCTTCCCGGAGGGCACGCGCATTTCGAGCCCGGCAGGCGGATACGTGCTGTGGGTCGAGCTGCCCGCGCAGGTCGATGCGATGCGGCTGTACCAGCTCGCGCTGGAGCAGGGGATCACGATCGGGCCCGGCTACATGTTTTCGATCGCGGACACTTACCGGAACTTCATTCGCCTGAACTACAGCAGCCCATGGTCGCCGGAGATCGAGCGCGCGGTCGTCACCGTCGGCAAGCTCGCCGCATCCTGCATCGACTGACCGCGCCGCGGCGCGCGGCGCGCGACGTCACGTCAGCCGGTACGACTGCGCGCCGGTGCCCGCGAGCGTGCCGCCGTCGACGATCAGGTATTCGTTGCGGATCGGCTTGCCGTCGAACCAGCATTGCAGGATTTCCAGCGTACCCGCCGCATAGCGCGCCTGCGCGGACAACGACGTGCCGGAGATGTGCGGCGTCATCCCGTTGAACGGCATCGTGCGCCACGGGTGATCGGCCGGCGCCGGCTGCGGAAACCATACGTCGCCGCCATAGCCCGCGAGATGGCCGGACGTGAGCGCATTCACGACCGCGTCACGGTCGACCAGCTTCGCGCGTGCGGTGTTGATCAGGTACGCGCCGCGCTTCATCCGCGCGATCATCGCCGCGTCGAACAGGTGCTCGGTCGACGGGTACAGCGGAATCTGCAGGTTGACGATATCGACGGCGCTCGCGAGCGACGCCACATCGGCGTGATACGTGAGCGCGAGCGCCTGCTCGATCGACGCATCGAGCCGGTGGCGCTGCGTGTAGTGCAGTTGCAGGCCGAACGGCTGCAGCCGGCGCAGCACGGCGAGACCGATGCGCCCCGCGCCGACCGTGCCGAAATGCATCCCTTCGACGTCGTAGCTGCGCGACACGCAGTCGGCGATGTTCCAGCCGCCCTGCTGCGCGACCGCATGCGACGGCAGATAGTTGCGCACCAGCGCGAGCGTCGTCATCACCACGTGCTCGGCGACGCTGATGCTGTTCGAGCCGGTGACTTCGGCAACCGTGATGCGCGCGCGTGCGGCGGCGTCCAGATCGACGTGATCGGAGCCGATGCCGGCCGTCAGCGCGAGCTTGAGCTTCGGCGCGCGGGCGATGCGTTCGGCGCTCAGGTACGCGGGCCAGAACGGCTGCGAAATCACCACGTCCGCTTCGGGCAGCCGGCGCTCGAATTCGGAGTCGGGGCCGTCCTTGTCACTCGTGACGATCAGCGTATGGCCGTGCGCTTCCATATAGCCGCGCAAGCCGAGCGCGCCGGACACCGAGCCGACGAGTTCGCCGGGCCGGAAGCCGGGCGGGCCGGCCGGCGTCGGCGCGGTTTGACCGTCCGCGTAGTGCGTGACGACCGGAATCGTGTCGCGCACGTAGCGCGGCGGATAGCCGTCGACGGGGTCGGGGTAGAGCACGCACAGGACGGTGGCCATCGGGTAGTGCTCCTTTGACAGGTGAAGGCGGCACGCGGCTTGCGCGGGTCGCGCCGTGCCCGTCGCAGGCGGCCGCCGTGTTGCGCCGCAACGTTGATCACGTTCTACGCCGGTCGCGGATCGCGTACAAGCTACAGTCTGCGTTTGCGTGCGCTGCGGGGCGTCTGTACCTGTTCTTTTCAGGAGGGATGTCGATAATGGGATCGTTACCTGACTTTTCGGGAGCCACGTCATGACTGGAAGCGATGCGTCCTCACGCCCCGATCTCACGCAAGGAATCGCGCTCGACGATCTCGCCGACGGCGCGATGATCGAGGGCCATGTCGGCGACGCGGCGGTGCTGCTCGTGCGCCGGGCCGACGAACTGTTCGCGGTGGGCGCGCAATGCCCGCACTACGGCGGCCCGCTGGCCCAGGGCCTGCTGGTCGGTGACACGATTCGCTGTCCGTGGCATCACGCGGCGTTCTGCCTGCGCACCGGCGAGATGGAGCGCGCGCCGGCGCTCGACGGGCTGCCGTGCTGGCGCGTCGAGCGGCGCGACGGCCGCGCGGTCGTAGTCGATGCGCGGCCGGCCGCCGCGCCGCCTGCGCTGAAGGACACCGGGCTACCTGCGTCGGTCGTGATCGTCGGCGGCGGCGCCGCTGCGATCGCAGCGGCCGTGACGTTGCGGCAGGAAGGCTATCCGCACGCGATCACGCTGCTGAGCGCCGATGCCGATCCGCCGTACGACCGGCCGAATCTGTCGAAGGATTACCTCGCGGGCACGGCGGAAGCCGACTGGCTGCCGCTGCGCGCGCCGTCGTTCTATGCCGGGCAGCGGATCGACGTGCGCTGCAACACGCGAGTCACGCGCATCGATCCCGCGCGGCGGTCGGTCGAGCTCGCCGACGGCAGCCGGGTCGAATACGGCGCGCTGCTGCTCGCGACCGGCGCCGAGCCGAACCGCCTGAACGTGCCTGGCGCCGATCTGCCGCACGTGTGTACGTTGCGCTCGCGCGCCGATTGCGATGCGCTGATCGCGAAGCTGAAAACCGCGCGCCGCTGCGTGGTGGTCGGCGCGAGCTTCATCGGCCTCGAAGCGGCCGCCGCGTTGCGCACGCGCGGGCTCGACGTGCACGTCGTCGCGCCCGATCCGCATCCGATGGGCCGCGTGCTCGGCGATGCGCTCGGCGACACCATCAAGGCGCTGCACGAAGCGCATGGCGTGGTGTTCCATCTCGGCACGACGCCCGCGCGGATCGGGCCGGACAGCGTGACGCTGTCGAGTGGCGACGTGCTGCCGGCCGACGTCGTGCTGGTGGGTATCGGCGTGCATCCGAACGTCGAACTCGCGCAGGAGGCCGGACTCGCGGTCGACCGCGGCGTGACGGTCGACCGCTTCCTGCAAACGAGTGCGCCCGGCATCTACGCGGCCGGCGATATCGCGCGCTGGCCCGATCCGCTGACGGGCGAGCGGATTCGCGTCGAGCACTGGGTCGTCGCGGAGCGGCAGGGCATCGTCGCAGCGCGCAACCTGCTCGGCCAGCAGCGGCCGTTCGACGCGGTGCCGTTTTTCTGGAGTCAGCATTACGACCTGACGCTCCGCTATGTCGGGCATGCGGAGCAATGGGATCGCGTCGAGATCGACGGCGACCTCGGCGCGCACGAATGCTCGATCGCGTACTGGCGCGGCAACACACGGCTCGCGGTCGTGACGATAGCCCGCGATCTCGACAACCTGAAGGCCGAGGCGGCGCTCGAGCGGCAGACGGCTTCCGCATGAAAGCAGCATGACGACACCCACCGAACCCTGAATGGAGGCGAAATGAACCCTGACGTCCGTGCCCGTTTCGAAACCGAGTTCGCGCCGCGCATCGCGACGCGCTTGCGCGGCCTGTATCAGCCCGGCGAAGTGAAGGTCGACGTCGTGCCGCACGACGGGCAGGGCAGCCCCACCTGCGTCGACGTGATCGGCCTCACGTCGACGGTCGGCTTGCCGAACCGGTTGAACGCGCGGCTCGCGTGGCGCGACGATGCGATCGCCGGTCTGCTGGCCGAGCCCGACCACAGCCGCTTCGATCGCTATCTCGCGGCGCTGCCGGTCACGATCGAGCGCTGGCAGATGGAGTTGCCGGTCGATTTCAGCAGCCGGACGCAGCGCGATCGCGAGATCCTGATCGGCGACCTCGATTTCGATGCGTGACGTGCGTCGCGCGATGCCGGCCGATGGCGCGCGGCCGAACCGCGCGCGGTTACCGGTCGCGCGTTCGGATGATCACGCGCCCCTGGTCGATGCCGCCGCGCAGCGCTTCGTCGCACGTCAGCCATTCCGGCGTGACGAGTTCGGGCGCGGGCAGGTCGACCGGCGCGCCGTCGCGGAAGATCCGCACCTGCGCGACCCATGCGCCGTTCGCGTTGCGCGTCGCATCGACGCGAATCTCGTGACCCATGAAAGTGTCGGTGGCTTGCATCGAACGGGGCCCTCCGTCGTGAATGAACGTGGTGCGTGGATCGTATCAGCATGGCGTGCGCCGCGCAGCGAAAACGAACCGGCGGGTGCGTGTCACGTGCCGCGCGAGACGACCCTGTGGCCTTCGACCTGACCTTTTCCATCAAGGTGTTCGCGGCGCTGTTCGCGATCATGAACCCGATCGCGAACATTCCGGTGTTCCTGTCGCTGACCGAAGGCGCGGCGGACGGCGTGCGTCGCAAGGTCGCGCTGACGGCCGCGATCGGCGTGACGGTCGGCTGCATCGTGTCGGCGGTCGCGGGCGGTGCGATCCTGCACGTGTTCGGCTTGACGATCGACGATTTCCGGCTCGCGGGCGGGCTGCTGGTGCTGTTGATCGCGCTGTCGATGCTGCATGGTGCGCCGAGCCGCCAGCATGCGCCGGGCGCCGACGAAGGCGCCGATCCGGCGGCGGCCGACAGCGTCGCGATCTATCCGCTGACGATCCCGTTGCTGGTCGGCCCCGGCACGATCGCGACGATGATCGTGCTCGGGCACGGTGCCGTCGCGACCGGGCAGGAGTTCGCGTTCGCGCTCGGGCTGGCCGCGTTTCTCGTATTGCTGGCCGTGTCGCTGCTGTCGGCGCCGTTGATCGGCCACTACCTGTCGCCGCGCGTGACGGCCGTCACGCAGCGCCTGATGGGGATGATTCTCGCGGCGATCGCGATGCAAATGATCGTCGCGAGCCTGAAAGCCGCGTTCGGGCTGCCGCATTGAGCGCGCCCGTTCGATTGCCTGAGGTTGCTGAATGAACACGCTGATCGTCTTGTCCTATCCCGATCTCGACGCGGCGCGGCGCGCGCTGGCCGAGCTCGGCACGCTGCGCGACCGGCATGTCGTCGCGCTCGCGGGTGTCGTGATCGTCGAGTGCTCGACCGACGGACAGTTGCGTACGCATGCAGTCGATCCGGGCCGCGTGTCGTCCGGTTCGCTGCTCGACAGCGTGGTCGCGCATATCGAATCGTCGCTCGACGCGTGGCGCGAGCGGCCGGTGGACGATGCGCTGACCGACCGCGTCGCGCGCAAGGCGCGCCCCGGCACCGTGTCGCTCGGGCTGGCCGCGACGCAGCTCGACATCTATGCGCTGAGCGCGGCGCTCGCGCCGCTGGGCGGCGAAGTGGCCGACACGACGCTGTCGATCGACGACGAACTGAAACTCGTCGAAGCGATCTCGAACGCGCGCGACGGCAGCGGCGAGCGCGGTCCGGCGACGGACTGACGCGCTCGCCCTTTCCGACAGCGAAGCGCTTCCCGCCTGCTCTCCAGCGGCGCGCCGCGCGCGCTCCACAGGCGCATGCCTTGCTCGATCGGCTCGACGGTGACCTTCACCGTTTCCGCTTTCGACAAGGAGGGCCTGACATGAAAGCAGTCGTATTTCACGGCATCGGCGACATTCGCATCGACACGGTGCCCGATCCGGAAGTCTCCGCGACGACCGACGCGGTCGTGCGTCTCACGGCCAGCGCGATCTGCGGTACCGATCTGCACATGGTGCGCGGCACGCTCGGCGGCATGAAGCCGGGCACGATTCTCGGCCACGAAGGCGTCGGCATCGTCGAGGCGGTCGGGCGCGACGTGCGCAACCTGCGGCGCGGCGATCGCGTGCTGATTCCATCGACGATCGCGTGCGGCAGTTGCGCCTACTGCCGCGCGGGCTACACCGCGCAATGCGACGTCGCGAATCCGGGCGGGCCACGCGCGGGCACGTCGTTCTTCGGCGGGCCGGCGGAAACGGGCCCGGTCGACGGGCTGCAGGCCGAATACGCGCGCACGCCGCTTGCGCATGCGAGCCTGATCCGGCTGCCCGACGCGATCGACGACGATCGCGCGATCCTGATGTCGGACATTTTCCCGACCGGCTATTTCGGTGCGCAGCTCGCGGAAGTGAAGCCGGGCGATACGGTCGCCGTGTTCGGCGCGGGGCCGGTCGGGCAGTTCGCGATCGCGAGCGCGAAGCTGATGGGCGCCGGGCGCGTGATCGCGATCGACCGCATCGCGTCGCGGCTCGAGATGGCATGCGCGCAGGGCGCCGAGATCGTCGATTTTTCCGAGGACGATCCGGTCGATACGGTGCTGCGGCTCACCGGCGGGATCGGCGTCGATCGCGTGATCGACGCGGTCGGCGTCGACGCGATGCGCGCGACGCACGGGCCGGCCGCGGCCGATCGCGACGCCGCGCGCGCGTTCGATGCCGAAGTCGACGCGATCGTGCCGCACCGCAAGCCGGACGGCCGCAACTGGGTGCCGGGCGACGGGCCGTCGCAGGTGCTGCAATGGGCGGTGCGCGCGGTCGCGAAGGCCGGCACGATCTCGGTGATCGGCGTGTACCCGCCGGCCGCGCGCGTGTTTCCGATCGGCGAGGCGATGAACCGCAACCTGACGATCAAGATGGGCAACTGCAATCACCGGACGGTGACGCCGCCGCTCGTCGAGCTCGTGCGCAGCGGCGCATTCGATCCGCTGTCGGTGCTCACGCGCACCGAGCCGCTGACCAACGCGATCGATGCGTATCGCGCGTTCGACGTGCGCGAGCCGGGCTGGATGAAGGTGAAGCTCGCGCCATGACGACGACCACACGAACCGAAACCGGGAGCACTGCGATGACCGATCAATACGACAACTGCATGGCCGCGTGCGACGCCTGCGCGCACGCGTGCGATACCTGTGCGGCCGCCTGCCTCGCGGAGCGCGACGTGCATGCGCTGGCGACCTGCATCGCGCTCGACATCGAATGCGCGCAGCTGTGCCGCTTCGCGTCGGGCGCGATGGCGCGCCGCAGCGGGCTCGCCCCGCGCATTTGCGCGCTGTGCGCGCACGCATGCGACCTGTGTGCGGCCGAGTGTTCGCGGCATGCGCACGAGCATTGCCGCCGCTGCGCGCTCGTGTGCGAGGCGTGCGCGGCGATGTGCCGCGCGATGGCGTGAGCCCTACGGCGTCCCTTGAACCTGGCGTGCGACGCGCTGCAGTAGCGCGTCGAGCACGGCCATCTCGACGGGCTTCACGAGATGATCGTCGAAGCCCGCCTGCGCGGTGCGTTCGAGGTCGGACGCACGCGCGTGGCCGGACAGCGCGACGCAGGTCGTGTCGCGCAGCGCATCGATCGCGCGCAGTTCCTGCAACAGCGTGAAGCCGTCGACGTCCGGCATCGTCAGGTCGAGGATCATCAACTGCGGTGCGTAGTCGCGGGCGAGCGCGAGCGCTTCGTTCGCGTCGTACGCGACGCGCGGCGCGTGCCCTTTCAGTTGCAGCAGCACCGCGAGCGTATCGGCCGAGTCGCGGTTGTCGTCGACGACGACGATGCGCAGCGGCTCGACGGCCGGCTGCCCGGGCGCGGCAGGCGCGGGCGGTGCGGTGTGCTCGTTGCGCGCCATTTGCGCGATCGGCAGCCATACCGTGAACGTCGCACCGTGGCCGGGCCCGCCGCTTTCCGCGACGATCCGCCCGCCGTGCAGTTCGACGAACGACCGGCAGATCGCGAGCCCGAGCCCGAAACCGCCGGACGGGGAGCGGCCCGTCGCACCTTCCTGTTCGAACAGGTCGAAGATCGTTTCGAGCGCGCCGGGTGCGATGCCGACGCCGTGATCGACGACGCTGATCGCCACCAATGGCCCTTCGATTCGCGCACCGACGTCGATCCGGCCACCGTGCGGCGAGAATTTCGATGCGTTGTCGAGCAGGTTGTGCAGCACCTGCACGAGCCGTGCGTCGTCGCCGTGCAGCACCACGGAATCGGTCGGCAGGTCGACGCGGATCCATTGCCCGCGGGCGGCCAGCTTCGGCTGGATGCTCTCGACGCCGCGGCACACGACGTCGCGCACGCTGACCGGGCGAGCGTCGAGCTCGACCTTGCCGGCCGTGATGCGCCCGACGTCGAGCAGATCGTCGACGAGCCGCGTCAGTTGCCCGACCTGGCGGTTCACCGCATCGCGGCACTGCGCGAGCACGGGCGCCGGATCGGGCAGGCTCTGTAGCACGCCGACCGAGTTGCGCAGCGGCGCGAGATGATTGCGCAGTTCGTGCGCGAGCATCGCGATGAATACGCTGAGCCGCTGCGTCGACGCCTCCAGCTCCTCGAGCCGCTTGCGCTCGGTCATGTCGCGCGTGATCTTGATGAAGCCGCACAGCTCATGCGTCGCGTCGCGCACCGGCGTGATCGTCACGCTCGCCCAGAACTGCGTGCCGTCCTTGCGCACGCGCCAGCCTTCGTCCTCGAAGTGACCGTGCGCGGCGGCCAGCGCGAGCCCTTGCGACGGCCGGCTGGCCGTGATCGCGTCGATCGGATAGAACAGCGAGAAATGGTGACCGACGATCTCGGCAGCGTGGTAGCCCTTGATGCGCTCCGCGCCGGCATTCCACGTCGCGACGTTGCCGTACGGGTCCAGCATGAACACCGCGTAGTCGGTGATCGACTCCACGACGGTCTGGAACCGGAATTCGGCGAAGCGGTGCTGCAGGTCGCGCGCGTCGGGCGGGCCGGGCGGCGGATGCGGGGGGAAATCGGCGTCGTCTTTCTTCATCGGAGCGGCAGGTCGGAAATACGGGCGGCCGCAGGTCGCCGGACCGCCGCCGGACAGACGGCGGCCGCGCGGATCGAATTGGCACGTCCGAAAGAATAAAGGAACTCGATTCGGCTGATCAATGGGTGCGCATCGGCCGTGCCGTCCGCCGACGTGGGCGCCGGCGCGACCGTCGGCGGCCGGCGCGGCATGCCGATTGCACGACCGGACCGTCCGCCTGCCGTGCGGCGGCCATCAGGCCGGCCGCCCGGCGGCAAGCCAGGCAAGGAGGCCGACATGAACAGCACCCTGAATCCCGACAACGAACCGGCCGGCCCGGACGACGACAACGCCAGCCGTGGCCGCGACGGCCGGGCGCTCGGCCCGAGCGACTCGTCCGACAGCGGTAGCGACACGGCGGGCGCGCGGCGCCATCCGTTCGACGTCGATTCGCCGCTGGACGACCACGCGCTCGAACGCGGCGACGCGGCGCTCGACAGCGATACGGACCGAGCTGGCACCGGCGAGCGCGCGTCGGCGGACGGCGACTCGACGCTGGAGGAAGGCGCCGACATCGAGCCGGATCGTACCGAGCGGCTGAGCGACCCCGGCCGGACGGACGAATCGGACGACCCGGACGAGCCCGGCACCGCGCCGTGACGCCCGCCACGCAAAAACTGCAATCGCGTTGCAGATTGGGGCGGCAGGCGGTTTCCCCCTGCGGCGACGCGCAACCGTCGCGGCCCGGCAACGGCGCCGGCACGCGATTTGCATTCACACGACCGGCGCGCGCCGGGATGCGGCATGGGACCGCGCACGGCGCAGGCGATCAAGGAGAGACACGATGCAACGACGATATCCCGGACGGCATGGCGAGCGTGGCGGCTCGCCCGACTGGCGCGAGCGCGACGAACGCGCGTACCGGGGCGCCGGCGAGCGCGGCATCCCGGACGACCCGGCACGGTGGCCGGAAGAAGGCTACGAATCGGCTTACCGCCGATTCGCGAGCGAGGATGTGGGCCCGGAAGACTGGGGCAGCGAATGGACCGAGCGGGCCGCGCGGCCGGCCGACCAGCGGCGCGGTGCAGCCGACCCGGACTGGCCGGGGGGCGCGCGCGAGCCGGTGCGGGGCGCGGAGCACGGCTATGGTGACTCCGGCCGCCGCGCGGAGGGCCGCGAAGGGCGGTACGGCGGCGAGCGCCCGGAATACTGCGGCCATCACCGGATGAGGGAGTACGGCGGCGAGCGCGATATCGGGGACCCCCGTGGGAACCCGCGAGGCGACCCCCGAGGCGACCCCCGAGGCGACTCGCGCTACGGCGGCAGCGCCCCCGACCTGTCGCGCTTTGGCAGGGACACCGAACGCGACGCGCTGCGCCATCGTCGCGGGCCGAAAGGCTATACGCGCTCGGACGAGCGGATTCGCGAGGACGTCTGCGAGCGGCTCGCGCATGCGCTCGAGATCGACGTGAGCGACGTCACCGTACAGGTGAAGGCGGGGCGCGTCGAACTGGAGGGCACGGTGCCGGCGCGCTGGATGAAGCACGACATCGAGGATCTGGCCGACGGTTGCCTGGGCGTGCAGGACGTCGAGAATCGCGTGCGCGTGCGCCGCGACGGCGAACACGACGGCGAACGCGATGCCGGCATGGTGCTGCACCCGGACCAGCGGACCGTCACGCCCACCCAGCCAGCCGCGCGCGACCCCGAGCCCGGCACCGTCGTGGGCGGCCGCGAGCGCGAACCGCGCCACTGACCGCCCGTGCGTGAAACGGCCCGCCCCCGACCGCGAGCAATGCGTGCATGACGACCGGAATCGACGAAACGCCCATCAAGGATCGTGAGGCGGCAGCCGGCCGCGACCCCCGGGGCCGCCGCGACGAGCGCGGCCTGCGGGTGCGGATCGCGGTCGAGCTCTGGCGCGCGATCTGGCATTACCGCACCCGCGTGCTCGCGGCGATCGTGCTGCTGGTGCTCGCGAAAGCGGCGGCCGTGTCGGTGCCGCTGCTGCTCAAGGACATCGTCGACGGCTTCGGCCGCGTGGCCGGCCAGCCGATGACGTGGCCGGTGCTGCTGCTGTTCGCGTATGCGGTCGTGCGTTTCGCGTCCAACGCACTGAACGAAGTGCGCGACATGACCTTCGTGCAGGTCACGCAGCATACGGTCGCGTCGTTTACCGTGCGCACGTTCGGCCACCTGCATCGGCTCGGCGCACGCTTTCATGCGCAGCGCGAGACGGGCGCCGTGGTGCGCGACCTCGAGAAAGGCACGGCCGGGATCGGCTACCTGCTCGGCGTCGCGGTGTTCACGATCGTGCCGACGGCCATCGAGATCGGCTCGGTGCTGGTGATCGTGATCAGCAAGTATGGCGGCGGCTTCACGGCGATCATTTTCGTCACGTTCGCCGTCTACGCCGCGTATACGGTGGTGTTTACGCGCCGGCGCATGCGTTACCAGCGGCGCGTGAACGCGCTCGAGGCCGAGTCGAATTCGCGCGTGGTCGACAGCCTGCTGAACGTCGACACGGTCAAGTATTTCGCGCGCGAGGACGTCGAGCGCGACCGGCTCGACCGCGTGCTCGACGAATGGCGCGAGGCCGGCGTGGACAACCAGTACGCGCTGTCGGCGCTGCATATCGGGCAGAGCGCATGCATCGGCGCGGGGATCGCGGCCGTGATGCTGCTCGCCGGGCAGCAGGTCGCGCGCGGTGCGATGACGATCGGCGATCTCGTGCTGATCAACGCGTACATCATCCAGATCAGCCTGCCGCTGAATGCGCTCGGCTTCGTGTTCCGCGAGGCGAACGACGCGATGACGAACATCGAGCGGCTGTTCGGGCTGCTCGATGCGCGCGGCAAGCCCGGCGAGGACGGCGATGCGCCCGGCGCGCAGCCGCTCGTCGTGCGCGGCGGCGCGATCGAGTTCGAGCATGTCGATTTCGGCTACGAGCCGAGCCGGCAGATCCTGTTCGACGTGTCGTTCCGCATCGAGCCCGGGCAGACGATCGCGGTGGTCGGCGGCAGCGGCTCCGGCAAGTCGACGCTCGCGCGGCTGCTGTTCCGGCTGTACCAGCCCGATGCGGGCACGATCCGGATCGACGGGCAGGACTTGCGGCTCGTCACCGAGCGCAGCCTGCGCGATGCGCTCGGCATCGTCCCGCAGGACACCATCCTGTTCAACGACACGCTCGCGTACAACATCGCGTACGGCAAGCGCGACGCGACCCGCGGCGAGGTGATCGCGGCCGCGCGCGGCGCGCAGCTCGACGCGTTCATCGAGCGGCTGCCCGATGCGTACGACACGCGCGTCGGCGAGCGCGGCGTACGGCTGTCGGGCGGCGAGCGGCAGCGGGTCGCGATCGCGCGCGCGCTGCTGAAGGCGCCGCCGATCGTCGTGTTCGACGAGGCGACGTCGGCGCTCGACACGCGCTCGGAGCGCGCGATCCAGCAGGAGCTGATGCGCGTCGCGCAGCATCGCACGAGCCTCATCATCGCGCACCGGCTGTCGACCATCGTCGACGCCGATCGCATCCTCGTGATGGAGCACGGCCGGCTCGTCGAGCACGGCACCCACGACGAACTGCTCGAAAGCGGCGGCGTGTATGCGCAGATGTGGTCGCTGCAGGCGAAGCAGCGCGAGCTGGAACGCACGGAAGCGAAGTTCGCGCGGCAGCCGGTGCGGATCAACCCGCTCGTGTCGCAGGTGCTCGATTCGCTGGCGGAGGCGGCCGCGCGGCGTGGCGTGCCGGTGTTCCGCCATGTGTCGGACGAGGATCTCGTCGTCAACGCCGATCCGGCCGCGCTGCGGCGCTTCGTGTGGGAGCTGTGTCGCGGCGCGATCGAAGCGAGCAGCGGCGGGCAGCTCGAGGTGCACACCGCGCGCCACGACCCGGAAGCGCGCATCACGATCGCGTGCACGGGCGTCGACGCAACGGAGCTGTCGCTGATCGATCTCGAACGATTGCAGGATGCGATCGAGGAGGCCGGCGGCTACGTCGTGCGCGAACGCGACGATACCGGCGTGACGCTGCACGTGTCGCTGCCGATGTACGCGGTGGCGCCGGCGTCGATGCAACCCGCCGGCGCCGTGCCGAACCCGGCCGCCGGCGCGGCGGCCACGGCCAGGCCGCTCGACGGCCTGCGCATCGCATGCGTGGACGACCACGACGAGGCGCGCGAGGCGCTCGGCGCGCTGCTGAAGGTGGCCGGCGCCGACGTGCACGCCTACGCGTCGGGCCAGGCGTTGCTGGACGACCTGTGGCGCGCGCGCCGGGCCGACTGGCCGGCGCTGCTCGTCTGCGACATCGACCTCGGCGACGACGAGGACGATGGTTACGCGGTGATGTCGCGCGTGCGTCAGCTCGACGCCGCGCGCGATCGCGACGGCCGCGCGCCGCTCGAGGCGCTGGCCTTGTCCGGCCATGCACGCGATCGCGACCGCACGCGCGCGGTCGAAGCCGGTTTCCATGCGTACCTGACCAAGCCCGCGGTAGCGGCCGACCTGATCGCGGCGTTGCGTGCGCTCGCGTTTTCCTCCGGAGAAATCCATGCCGAACCTTCTGAATCCGACGCCACCCGAAACCCTGAACGCGCGTCGCGGCGGTAGTGCGTTCGCCGACCGCCAGGCCGCGGTGGCGGCCGTCGAGCTGCTGCTGCCGACGCTGTCCGCCGCGCTGCAGAGCGACTTCGTCGGCGACAGCGGCTGCCTGCACATCGTGATCATGGACCCGGCGCTCGGGCCGCACGACGCGGCGTTCGAGGACGCGATCCTGTATGAGTTTTCGCTGCCCGACCCGAAGGACTGGGACGCCGACTATCGCGCCTACGCCCGCGCCAAGGCGCGGCTGTCATGGGAAACGGGCCGCGACGGTCACGTCGTGCAGGCGCTGGAGCCGTACCGGCTGCGCGCGGGCGACACGAACCTGTGGGGCGGGGTCGCGCTCGGCGGCATCGTGGTCGGCGTGTCGGGTGCGCAGCCGTGGTTCGACGAGGCGTTCGCGGGTAGCATCGCGCACTGCTTGCGCGCGCTCGCGAAGCACCGCGCGCAAGCGACGCCCGACGCGCTCGCGATCTGAGGGGGCCGGTTCGTCCCGCTTTTTACAGCCGGTTATAAAAAAGCCAGCGACCCGACGCCGGCGCCCGACGCGGCACGGGCGCACGCAGGCCGGCACGGTTTTCGCTGTACCTCTTCCACGGACGGTTGTCGCGACAAGTGTCGCCGTCAGCCGGATGGTTTTCCGACATCGACAGGAGGTGCAGGTGAACGCGACTCACGATCCAGCCAAACCGCCGCTCGCCGGCCGGACCGCACTCGTGACCGGGGGCGGCCGCGGTCTCGGCGAAGCCATTTGCGAAGAGCTTGCGCAGCACGGCGCGCACGTCGTCGTCGCCGATCTCGACGGCGACCGCGCGGCGGCCGTCGCGCAGCGGCTCGAGCGGCACGGCGGACAGGCGGTGGGCCGCCCGCTCGACGTGCGCGACGAGGCATCGGTGCTGCAGGTCGTGCACGATGCGCGCGAGTCGCTCGGCGAGCTCGACGTGATCGTCAACAACGCGGCGATCGACGTCACCGCGCCGATCGATGACGTGAGCGTCGATGCGTGGCAGCAGGTGCTGATGACGAACCTGTTCGGCCCGTATCTGATGTGTCACGCGGCCGTGCCGATGATGAAGGCGCGCGGCAACGGGCATATCGTCAACATCGCGTCGACCGCGTCCAAGCGCGCGTGGCCGAACGCGTCGGCGTATCACGCGACGAAGTGGGGGCTGCTCGGACTGTCGCACGCGCTGCATGCCGAACTGCGGCCGAGCGGCGTGCGCGTGTCGGCGATCGTCGCGGGCGGGATGCGTACGCCGTTCCTGCTCGACCGTTTCCCGGACATCGACGAGGACACGCTGCAGCCGCCCGAGCACGTCGCGGCCGCCGTGCGCTTCGTGCTGACCCAGCCGCCGGGCACCGTGGTGCCGGAGCTGATGGTGCTGCCGATGAAGGAGACGTCATGGCCCTGAAGCGCGAACGGCGGCTGCCCGGCG
>Ga0268256_1001350_pt1 | contig 14999 bp, 8 predicted proteins | sample AgamicAtAmrz_FD_200247 | JGI IMG/M metagenome (GOLD analysis project Ga0268256, IMG submission 200247) | Agave microbial communities from Guanajuato, Mexico - At.Am.rz (v2) (version 3) | ecosystem: Host-associated > Plants > Roots > Rhizosphere | place: Guanajato, Mexico | collected 2012-06-07
CACCGATCAGGCCCGAGTCCTTCAACTGGCTCACATTCACCGCGTCCTTGTCCGCAACACCGGCCTTCACGTTGGCAAGCGTCGTGCCGTCCGTGCCGCCGCCCAGCGTGACCTTGTCCTTCGTCGCACTGTCGTACGTCACCGCCAGCGACGTCAGGTTGCCGCTGCCGTCGTCGCCCACCAGGCCCGAATCTTTCAGCTGACCGAGGTTCAGCGCGTCGCTGTCTTCCGTTGCGTTCGCCACATGCTTCAGTTGCGTCGGGTTCGTGCCGTCACCCAGCGTCACCGAACGGTAGTTCGGCGTACCGTCCGCGTTACGGTCATACGTGACCGCCGCGATCGCCTTGCCGTCGCCACCGATCAGGCCCGAGTCCTTCAACTGGCTCACATTCACCGCGTCCTTGTCCGCAACACCGGCCTTCACGTTGGCAAGCGTCGTGCCGTCCGTGCCGCCGCCCAGCGTGACCTTGTCCTTCGTCGCGCTGTCGTACGTCACCGCCAGCGACGTCAGGTTGCCGCTGCCGTCGTCGCCAACCAGGCCCGAATCTTTCAGCTGACCGAGGTTCAGCGCGTCGCTGTCTTCCGTTGCGTTCGCCACGTGCTTCAGTTGCGTCGGGTTCGTGCCGTCGCCCAGCGTCACCGAACGGTAGTTCGGCGTGCCGTCCGCATTGCGGTCGTACGTCACCGCGGCAATTGCCTTGCCGTCGCCACCGATCAGGCCCGAGTCCTTCAACTGGCTCACGTTCACCGCGTCCTTGTCCGCAACGCCTGCCTTCACGTTCGACAGCGTCGTGCCGTCCGTGCCGCCTGCCAGCGTGACCGAACCGAGGTTCGGCGTGCCGTCCGCGTTACGGTCGTACGTCACCGCGGCGATCGCCTTGCCGTCGCCACCGATCAGGCCGGAGTCCTTCAACTGGCTCACGTTCACCGCGTCCTTGTCCGCAACGCCCGCCTTCACGTTCGACAGCGTCGTACCATCCGTGCCGCCAGCCAGCGTGACCGAACCGAGGTTCGGCGTGCCGTCCGCGTTACGGTCGTACGTCACCGCGGCAATTGCCTTGCCGTCGCCACCGATCAGGCCCGAGTCCTTCAACTGGCTCACGTTCACCGCGTCCTTGTCCGCAACGCCCGCCTTCACGTTCGACAGCGTCGTGCCGTCCGCACCCTTCAGCGTGACCACTTCGAAGTTCGGCGTACCGTCGCTGTTCTTGCCGTAGGTCACCGCCAGCGGGTCCGAGCCGCCCCCGCCACCCAGGGCGGACAGCGCATCGAGCGCATCGCCCACGTTGCGATACGTGGTGCCGCCGATGGTGTACGTCGGGTTCACGATGGAACCGTCCGCGCCCACCGATGCATTGCCGCCGAAGGCCGCCACGGCGTCCTTCAACTGGCTCACGTTCACCGCATCGGTGTTGGCCGTACCGCGCGCGACATAAATGATCTGACGCTGCTGCCCGGTCGACCCCACCGAGACCGAGTTCAGTCGATCCGCCACCGAGCTCGCGCCCAGTGCGACCGAGTTCAATGCCGTGCCGGTGACGCTGGACTGACGGCCGATGGCGATCGAGTTCGTGGCGAGCGGATCGACCTGCGCGCTCGTGCCGAATGCCAGGGAGTCGGCCGCGTTGGCGCGCGCCGTATTGCCGAGCGCGAGAGCATTGACGCCCGCGGCTCGCGCGTTGAAGCCCGCGGCGACCGCGTTGTTGCCCGATGCGTTCGTGCCATTGCCCAGCGCGAGCGCGCTCGTACCGGTCGCCACGCCGCTTCCGAATGCGACGGCGCCCGTACCCGTCGCCGATGCACCCGCGCCGAGCGCGACCGAACCGGAGCCCGTCGAACGCGACTGTGCGCCGATCGCGATCGCCGTATCGCCGGTAGCGCCGGCTTCCGCACCAATGGCCACGCCATACGTGCCCGCACGAACGGATGCGTTGTCGCTGCCGTCGCCGAGGCCGTCGACCTGAACATACGGATCCGTGCCCGCGAGCGTGCCGATCGCATCCAGTCGGCTGTTCACGTCCTGAATGGCTTGCTTGGTCGTCGTGTTGACGCTGTCGATGGCCACCTGCGCGTTCGTCGACGCGATTCCCATCAGGTCGTTGACCTGACCGACGGTCGCTGCATCGCTGTCGGCCTCGCCGTTCTGCACGTTCGTGATGCGACGTTGCAGGCCCGTTGCGCTGTTACCCACGGAAACCGTGCGGATCTCGTCCGCGACCGAGCCGAGGCCCAGTGCGATGGCATTGAGGCCCGTCGCCTGCGCGGCGACACCCGTGCCGCGCCCGCCGATATACGGGTTGCCGTTGGCCACGGTTTGCTGCAACTGCTGCACGTTGACCGCATCGGTCGCGGCAACACCCGTGGCCACGTTGGACAGCGTCACAGGGCCGGCCGACTTGCCGCCGCCCAGCGTCACCGCGTTGTAGTTCGGCGTGCCATCCGCGTTACGGTTGTACGTGACCGCGGCGATCGCCTTGCCGTCGTCGCCGACCAGGCCCGAGCCCTTCAGTTGGCTCACGTTTACTGCGTCCGTGTCGGCAACGCCTGCCTTCACATTGGCCAGCGTCGTGCCGTTCGTGCCCTTCAGCTTCACTTCGTCGAAGTTCGCCGAACCGTCCGCGTTCTTGCCGTACGTCACAGCCAGCGACGTCACGCCCGCACCCGGATTGGTCGGATCGACCGGCGCAACGAGGCCCGAATCCTGCAACTGACCGAGGTTCACCGCGTCATTGCGGTTCACGCCGTCCGCCACATTCGACAGCGTCACGGGGCCGGTCGACTTGCCGCCGCCCAGCGTCACCGCGTCGTAGTTCGGCGTGCCGTCGGCGTTGCGGTTGTACGTCACCGCCGCGATCGTGCTGCCGTCGTCGCCGATCAGGCCCGAGCCCTTCAGCTGGCTCACGTTCACTGCGTCCGTGTCGGCAACACCGGCCTTCACGTTGGCCAGCGTCGTGCCGGCCGTGCCACCGCCCAGCGTGATCTTGTCCTTCGCGGTGCTGTCGTACACCACCGCCAGCGATTCGCCCGTCACCGGGTCGATCACGCCACCCCTCGCGAGCGAATCTTCCAGCGAGCCGACGCGCGTGTTCGTCGCGAACAGTTGCGCGCCGTTTACCGCGTCCTTGCTCGTCGCCGACAGCGTACCGTCCGCCACATTCACGATCTTGCGTTCGTTACCGGCGCTACCGACCGATACCGTGTTGTCCGCAAGCGCGACCGACCCGTTACCCAGGGCGACGGAATTGTTGCCGGTGGCCGATGCATTGGTGCCCAACGCAAGCGCATTCGGACCGGCAAGCGCGCTATTGCCGAGCGACGTACCGTTCTGGCCGGCCGCCGACCCCGCACCGATCGAAATTGCGTTCGCGTTTTGCGCACGGGCATCCCGACCGATCGCCACGCCATCCTGCGAAGCGACCGCATCATTACCGATCGCGACACTGTTGGCCATGCCGGCCGTTGCGCTGCGGCCGACCGCGACGCCGCCGTCGACCAGCGTCTTCGCATTCGAGCCGATGGCCACCGAGCCGACGCCGGTGGCGCTGGCGTCATCGCTGCCGTCCCCGGCGCCATTCGCCTTGACATACGGGCTGTTGCCGCCGACGTTCGCAATCGCGGCGTTCAGTTGGGCGACGTTCACCGCGTCGGTCCCGGCCGTGCCGGCCGCGAGGTTCGTGATCTGGCGCTGCTGCGTGGCCGAACCGACGGAAACGGTGTTGTTCCGATCCGCGACGGAATCCATGCCGATCGCGACCGATCGGTCCGCCTGCGCATTCGCACGGAAGCCGATGCCGACCGCCCCCAGGCCGCTCGCGGCCCCGCTCTGGCCGAGCACGGTCGCGTTGTCGCCCGTTGCCCGGGCGTTGCTGCCGATCGCGGTGGTATTGATGGCGCTGCCGGCGGCGGCATTGCCGATCGCCACGCTGTTGTTGATCGTGGTCACGGCCTGGCTGCCGATTGCAATCGAACCCGTGCCGGTGGAGGTGGCGTTCGGGCCCATCGCGACCGAAGAACTGCCCGCGGCAGAGCTACCCGAGCCCACTGCGACGCCCGCACCGCCGCCCATCGCACTGGCATTGGAACCCAGAACCGTCGCACCCGATCCGGTGTGTCGCGCGTTGGTACCGATCGCGATCGTGCCCGTTCCACCGGCCGTTGCGCTATTACCGATCGCGATCGACCCGGTCGCGCCGGTAATGTCGCCATCGATGACTCGAGCGTTGGTGCCGATGGCTACGCCGTTCGTCGGAACGAAACGGTGGCTCTGGGCAACCGCGGCGCCATCGCCGAGCGCCACGTTGCTGTCGCCGACCGTACTCGCCGACGCGCCGATCGCGACGGAGTGAAAGCCGGCGGCCGCCGTTCCCGATCCGAGCGCCACGGAACTGGAGCCGCTGGACGTCACGTTTTGTCCGATGGCAACCGCATTGGCGCCCGTCGCGTTGGCGTGAGAGGCGCTGGCGCTGTTGACCATGAAATACGGGTCGCTCGCGGCAATCGCGGCATTCAGCTGATTCACGTTGACCGCGTCCGTACCTGCCGTACCGGCCGCGACGTTCGTGATCTGGCGTTGGCTCGCGGCCGTGCCGACGGACACGGAATTTGCGCGATCGGCAACGGAGAAGGCTCCGAGCGCGACCGAATTACCCGCATTTGCCGCCGCGCCACGCCCCAATACCGACGAGCTCCGCCCGGTAGCCGCCGCGCCCACGCCCACCGCGGTCGTTTCAATGGCGGTTGCGCGCGCGAGCGTGCCGATCGCCACTGCATTCTCCGTGCTTGCCACCGTATTGCCGCCGAGCGCGACGGCCGACACACCCGTGGCGCTTGCATTCGCACCGATGGCGGTCGCACTTTGAACAGCGCTGGCGGCCACGTCGGCCGCATACGTTCCGGTGCGGATATCCACGAACTTGTCGGCCGCCGTGATCGCGGCGTTCAGCTGATTCACGTTGACCGCGTCCGTGCCCGCCGTACCGGCCGCCAGGTTCTGGATGCGGTTATTCGTCATGCTGACGGCGTTGGCGAAATCCGTCGCGCCGGTGATGTGCACGCCGGCGCCGCCATGCAGCACGAGGTGGCCGTTCTTGCTGCCGCTGATGCCCGCCAGCGTGGCGGGCGTCGCGGTACCCGCGCTGGAGCCTACCGTGGAACTGTTGTTGGTCAGCGCGAACGCCATCGTGCGCCCCTGATAGAGGGGGGAACTCGACGCCGTGTTACACCCGCTCAACGCGTTGCCGACGCTCGACCCCGAGCCGAGACTGATCCCGGTCGTCGGGCCGCACAGCGCCAACCCGCCATTTCCGTTCGCGGCCGTCTGCGCTTGCGCATCGATCACGAACGCGCCACCTCCCACACCGGTCATGACCGCGACCGCGGCCGTTACCGACGAACGCATCGTCGAGTTCGATTTCTTTTGCGCGCGCGCCGTTTCGGCCGCTGCGACCCATGTACCTGTCTTCGGATTCCAGACGGTGCGGTATGTCTTGTTCACGTTGATTGCCTCTATACGAAAGTGTGAGACGAGATTCGAGCTACGTGAGCCAATATATTTTTCGCAACGCCTTTCGATAATCAGACAGCCAGACGCGACAAAACTTATTTACTCAGACTGGTCCGAATATGACGATGCCTGACACTTCTGCGAAGAAAACGCGACACGGCACGCTCGCGAAACGCGCGATCGTTTGACATGCGTGCCGCTCGCGCCGTATAAACGCGGCGCGCAGGCTTGCATCGAAAATAGGACCAGTCCTACCGCCGTCGCCGAATTGCTTCGGACTGCCCTACATACCGGCGGCCCTGCCATCACGATAATTGGCTCGTTCCCCGAGCCGGCAGTGCAATTGCCTGCCATTCCACACGGCTTACGGATATCGCTACGCGCGCGGTTCGCCGACGGCTTTCGCCGCTCGTCTCGCGCGCGGCCCCGATTCGCGCATTGACTTCACGGTATTCGTCCCATGCCCATCCGAAACCTGTTCGCGTCCCCGGTGGACGCCAACGCGCCGTTCGCGTCGATTGACGGCGAAGCGCGCGACCTGAGCCTGCTGCACCGCTACCAGCGCTTCACGCTGTACGGCGGGGCCGCGGTGCTGTCGCTCGTGATCCTGTTTGCGACGAGCGTGCTGCTCGACGGCTCGGTGCGCGACTACATCGCGAAGCGGCGCGAGCTGTTCGCCACGCACAAGGCGCTCGTCGAACTCGAGATCGACGCGAAACAGGCGTCGGTGCGGCGCTCGGTGATCAACGCGGAGCTGCTGTGGAACAGCCATCCGCGCCATTCGCACAGCGCGGCCGAGGCGCTCGCGCGCGACGGCCACGTCGTGCTGTCGCCGTTGCGCAACGTGAGCGAAATCTTCGTCGCCGTGACGCCCGACGCGCTGGCCGGCAACGAAACCGACGAATACGTTCAACTGATGGAGCGGCTGACGATCTCGGTGGCGGCCGCCGAACGGCAATCGGGGATGCCGCTGTCGGGCTACGCGTACAGCCCCGACCGCAACGTGCTCGCGATCACGCCGCCGCCGTCGATGCCGTATCGCGACGTGCTCGAGCGCATCGGCGTGGCCGACACCCGCGCGCTGATCGACCGCCTCGCGTTCAACGTCGCCGACTGGTCGAACCCGGCCGTCGCGCGCTACTGGCGCGCGACGCGGCGCATCGCGTGGGAGCCGCCCGCGATCGACCCGCTCACCGGCAAGAAGGTGTTCCGCCTCGTCGAGCCGGCGTTCGACGGCCCGCGGCATTTCATGACCTTCGTCAGCGATCTCGACGTGAACGTGCTCGACGACCGGCTCAAGCAGGCGCCGGAAGACGCGGTGGTGATGCTGGTCGACCAGGCCGGCCGCGTGCTGCTGGACGAGGACCGCACGCGCGCATCGATCGACGGCGCCGCGCTGATGCGTCACGCGCTCGCCGAGAACGGCTGGCGGCGCGGCCTCGACCGCTTCGACGAAAGCTATCTGCACGGCGTGTTCACGATCAGCGACCGGATCGCCGACACGGGCTTCGCGATCGTCTACGCGTACTCGTGGCGCACGATCGCGATCGCGATCTGGCCGACGATCGTGCGCGAAACCGGCGTGGCCGCGCTGATCCTGGCCGTGCTGTGGGCGCTCGTGATCGCGTTCGACCTGAAGGTGTTCGCGCCGGTGTTCCGCCGCTCGCGCCGCGTGTTCGAGACCGATGAAATGAGCCGCGCGATCATCGCGACGTCGCCGTTCGGCATCGTGCTCGTGTCGCTCGACACCGACGCGGTGCTGCTGCGCAACCGGATGCACGAGCTGTACGAAAGCGCGGCCGGCGCGCCGCCGCTGCACGAGCGCCTGCTCGCGCGCTACCGGCAGGGCGCGGGCAGCGCGCCGGTGCAGCTCGACGTGGAATTCCCGGTGACGCTCGACGACGGCCGCGCGCGCGACCTGCTCGTCAACTTCGTGCGCGTGCGCTACCGTGGCAAGGACACGCTGCTGTGCGGCTTCTCCGACATCACGACGCGCGCCGACACCGAGCGCGCGCTCGACAGCGCGAACCGCGCGAAATCGACGTTCCTGGCAACGATCAGCCACGAGATCCGCACGCCGCTGAACGCGATGCTCGGCAACCTCGAACTGCTCGACAAGGCGCCCGACCGCAATCGCGAGAAGTCGCGGCTGCATGCGGTCACGTCGGCCGCGCGGATGCTGCTCGACATGCTGAACAACGTGCTCGACATGACGAAGATCGAAGCCGACCGGATGACGCTCGAGGCGACCAGCTTCCGCATCGACGAGCTGGCGCGCGACATCGCCGAGCTGTTCGAGCCGGTCGCGCGCGCGAAAGGCGTCGCGCTGCGCGTGGACGTCGATGCGCAGGCGGCGCGGCCGTATGTCGGCGATCCGCTGCGGGTGCGGCAGATCGTCGTCAATCTCGTCAGCAACGCGATCAAGTTCACCGATCGCGGCGCGGTCGCGCTGTCCGTGACGGCGCCGGTGGCCGACGGCACGCCGGTGATGATCCGCGTGAGCGATTCCGGCATCGGCATGACGCCCGCGCAGCTCGAACGCGTGTTCGAGCCGTTCGCGCAGGCCGATGAATCGATCGCGCGCCGCTTCGGCGGCACGGGCATCGGCCTGCCGCTGAGCAACAAGCTCGCGGAGTCGATGGGCGGGCGCATCGCCGTGGACAGCGTGCCGAACGTCGGCTCGACCTTCGTCGTGTCGCTGCCGCTGCCGCTCGATCATCAGCACGGGATGCAGCCGGCGCCGGCCGGCGGCGACACGCCGGACCTGCGCGTGCTGTTCGTCGACGACAACCCGGTCAACCGCTCGCTCGTGCACGACCAGCTCGACGTGCTCGGCTATCGCGCCGACGTGGCGTCGAGCGTGGCGCAAGCGCTCGATCTCGTCGAACGGCACGACTACGCGATCGTGATGACCGACCTCAACATGCCAGGCCTCGACGGCTATGCGCTCGCCCGGATGCTGCGCGAACGCGGCCGCGCGCTGCCGATCCTGGCGGTGACCGCGCATGCGGAGCCGGACGAGTTGCGGCTGTCGAAGGAAGCCGGCATCGACGAGATCGTCACGAAGCCGACGTCGCTGCGCTCGCTCGAACAGGCGATAGCGAAATATACGGGCCCGTGGCGGCCGGGCCGCGCGATCGCGGCGGCGCCCGCGAGCACGCGCGGGCCGCTGCCGCGCGACCTGGGCGCGGCGCTGGTCGATGCGACCAACCGGGCCAATGCCGCGATCGTGCGCGCGCTCGAATACGGCGACCTGAAGGCCGCGCGCGCGGAGATTCACAGCATGCGCGGCGCGTTCGCGATGATCGGCGAGCGCGACGTGTCGGGCCTCTGCGCGTCGCTGGAAGCGCTGGCGCTGGCCGGCGACGCGGTGGCGTTCGCGCGGGAGTTCGAGCAATACCGCGGTTGCGCGCAAGCCGCGCTCGCGCGGCGCGCCGGCGCCCACGCGCAGCAGCGTGGCGATCCGCTTGCGGCCAGGGCGGCGGCGGGCACGAAGCAGGGAGCATGAAGGAGGCGCGAAGCGGGAGGACGGCTCGCTTCGCGTGATCTGAACGATGAGCGGAGGAAGTGCGCGGCAACCGCCGGCGGGGAATCGACGCTCGCATAAGGCAGCGTGAGGAGTAGTGCTACAACCAACGTAGCTTCGCGCAACGGCCGGGCCCAGCGACCGCCGTCGAATCCATGCCACGGCACCGCGCGAATCAAGCTTAACGTGGCCGGCCCCTGCATCCAATAGGACTGAACCGATTCGTGTTGGGATTTCTTCCCGTCGGTGAAAACGGTTCGTCAGGGTGCGTCGACGCGGTCGATCGACACGCTTTTCAACACATCGGTGAAGAAACGACGGATCGGCCGGCCGACGCAGCCGCCGCGAAATCGTTGAGCAGCAAGGACGCGAGGCACTGGCCTGATGGTCAACGCGGCCGAAACCGCGCGCACCCCTTGCCCGCGGCCGTTCAATCTTGGCTAAAGTAGTTGCACGTTTTCGCCTGGATGAAGTAACGATCGACATCCGCCGCGTCAACGAGCGCGGCCTGCGGGTGGGTAAAACACCTGCAGGCCGCTGACCACCACCAACTCAATACCGGGAGTTGACCATGGCTGACGCGAATCATAGCGCACCCATTCGTTTCCAAGACTGCTTCGTCAACACGCAAACATCCATTCAATCTCGCCGCGTCGTTCCGCATCTCAGGCTCGCCGATAGGGCGCCGCCCGTCATGCATGTGTGGATGAAGCTGTCCGGCCGATGGATCGAGGCGGCGGGCTTCGCGCCCGGGCAACCGCTGCGGATCGAGGTGTCGCACCGGCGGCTGGTGATTACGCCGCTCGATGCCGCGCAGTGTTCGGCGATCACGGGAGAAGCACGATGAATTACGACGATCAGGATGACTACACCGGCGACGTGCCGGCCGATTTCGATTTCTACGACGTCGGGGAGCTGGAGGCCAAGTCCGTCCTTGCGCTGAAACTCAACGCGCTGATTGCGTCGCGCGGCCTGAGCGACGAAGAGGCCGCGGCGCTCGCGGAAATGGCCCGGCCGGTGGTCACGCCCGAGCAGCGCGAGCGGCTCAGGAACGTGTCGCTGGATCAGCTGATGCTGACGCTGGCCGCGTTTGGCCAGCATGTGGAAATCGTGGTTCGGGCCGCGGGCGAATCGGGCCCGGCCGGTATCACGGCGACGGTCTGACCGCGCGTCGCACAACGACGAACGGGGCGACAGCCGAAGCGTGCCGGTGCACGTACGAGGCAAGCGCCCCTTTCGATTCAACGTCGCCGGTTGTCGCGTCCGATCGGGTCAGGCCTGAATCGTCGACGTCTCGCGTGCATTCATCGTCACGGCGAGCGGCGGAAAGGTGGCCGCGCTGCGCATCGCGGCGTAGAACTTGTTCATCACGATGTCGATGCCGTAATTGTCGAGCGTCCGGCCCAGCCCGTACGAGTACAGCGTCTCCGGCCGCAGCGGAAAGCAGCGATCGAGCAGGAAGCGCGCGCCGGCCGGCGAGATCGTGTACGCACAGATCCCGTAGAACTCGAGCAGGTTCATCACCAGCACCGGGCCGCGGTCGTTCCGGAAATCGCCGATCGCATCGTCGAGCGCCGCTTCGTCGAAGCGCATCGTCACCGGCGCGCGGCTGTTGAAGATCGAACCGCGCAGGATCGAATCGAAGTTGTAGCCCCATGCGATGAAATCGTGCCGGCCGCGATTGTCGCGCAGGAATTGCAGCGTGGCGTCGTGGAAATCGGGCCGGAAGATCGCATCGTCCTCGGCGATCGTTACCCGCTCGCGGCCCGAGGCGATGTCGCTCCACAGCCGGTGCGTGGTCATCGCGATGCCGAACGCACCGCGCGTGTATGGCAGCCCGGGCGCGAACAGGCCGGATGCGGCGATTGCGGCGTCCGAGAGCGCGTGTCCGTCGATCGCGTCGACGAATTCGAAATCCAGATGCGGGTTGTTCGCGCGGAACGCGTGCCGGCGCGCGTGGCTGCGGCGCAGCGAAATGACCTTGACGGTCGGGCGCACGGCCGGGTCCGCCGCGAGCAGGGTGGGCGCGTTCGTCGCCATCATTGCCAGCCCGTCACGACCGAAATGCCGAATACGATGCCGAGCACGATACCCACCGCACGGCCTTGCAGGATCGGCTTCAACGCCTCGGGCTCGAAGAACGGATCGATTGCGTCCATCCGGTTGCGCCATGCGGCGAACGCAGGCGGCACGAGCAGCACGAACGCCATCAGCACCGCCGAGATCAGCGTCACCGCCAGGCCGCCGGCGCTCCAGCGCGTGCCGGCCTCGATCACGAAGTGCACGAGCGCGACGGTCGCCGCGCTCGCGATCGTGCCGACCACCGCGCCCTTGACCACATTATCTGCATCACTCATCGATTGTCCTCCATCGCCAGTTCATGCCGCTTGATATCGGCGGATGCTGGGTATTACAGGCGAGTCGGACGCGAATCTCTATCGGACGGGTCTTATTGTCCGGCGGCGGGGCGAAGGAATCGGACCAGGCCTACACGGCGTGCCGGAGCCTATGTGGCCTGCTTCCCGGCCGGCGGCTCGCCAACACTCATCGTGTCGACGCTTTTAAGACTGGGCCGATTGAGTGGCCGACGGCGTGTCCATAAAGTGGAACGCGTCACGGCGCAAGACCGTCCGCCGCAACCGGCATGACGCCCGCGACGCCCTCGCATCGGGAACGTCTCGACACGAACGTCTTGACGGCGCTTCCCCGAAGCAACGTTTTTTCCCAATCGCGGCATTCGCCGCACGCAATCGGACGACACCATCATGAAACAACGCGCCACCGTCCTGTGCCGGCGCGGCGACCGGATTCTGCTGGTCGCCCGACCGCACGCCCGTTGGACACTACCCGGCGGCCTACCCAAACCGGGCGAATCGCTGAGCGACGCCGCGCGCCGCGAACTCGCGGAAGAAACCGGGCTCGTCTGCCGGAACCTGCGCTACCTGTTCCGCGCGGCCGGCAAGCACAAGCTGCATCACGTGTTCCTGGCCGATCTCGATGCGCACGCGCGAGCACGTCCGTCCGCGGAAGTCGCGCACTGCGCGTGGTTCGACCGGATGGAGATGGCGTCGATCGATTGCAGCGGGCCGACGCCCGCGATCGTCGAACTCGCACTCGACGGGACGCGCGTCGCCGGGCCCGTGGCCTTCATGATTCACGTCGAAGCGGAGACCGCAGTGGAATGACGCCGTTGCGGTTGGCGCACGGCGTGGTTCCGGTGGCGGGAAAAGGCGGCCGATTGCCGGCGAAACGATGCACGGAAGAAAAAAGGCTCGGCGGGCTCACAGCCCGCCGAGCCTCGTTTTCTTCGGCGCCTGTTACTGCTCGATCGTCGCCTGCGCGGCCAGCTTGTCGACCAGCGCGGCCATCGCGTTTTGTCGCGCCTGTTGCTCCAGTTGCTGTCGCAGCACCGGCTTGGCCTTGTCGAAGCTCGGCACGACCACCGGGCGCTTGTCGGCGAGCTTCACGAACGCATACGCATTGCCGATCTGCACCGGGCCCGACACCGCGCCCGGCTTCAGCGACGTCATGGCCTGCGCGAGCGGCATCGGCAACCCGGCCGTGTGGCCTTCGGCAAGCGGCGTCTTCAGTTCGCTCCACTCCGCCACGCCAGCGTTCGCGGTCGTGTTGTACTTCTTCGCGACCGCGTCGAAGGCCGCGCCCTGCTTCAGCTCGGCTGCCACCGCATTCGCCTTCGCGGCATCGGCCACGGCCACCACTTGCGCGCGGTATTCGAACTGCGCGGCATTCGCGACGATGTAGTCGTAGCGCGCCTTCACCTGCGCATCGGTCACGCGCTGCGCGCCCAACGCATCGCGCAGATACAGATCGGCCGCCGCGCTCGCACGCGCGCGCGACACGATGCCCTGGACTTCGGGGTGGCTGCCGTAGTTCGCCTTGTCGGCCGCCTGCTCGATCAGTTGCCGCACGATCAGGTCGCGCTTCACCGCATCGCGCAACGCCGGCGTATCGGGCTGGCCCGACGCCTTCACGATGGTGTCCACGTCGCTCTGCACGATCGGCGCGTTGTTCACGACCGCGACGATGCCTTTCGGCAGCGGCGCCGCGCCGGCTTCGGCGGCGACCGCGCCCGTCATGCCGGTGGCGCAGACGAGTGCAATCACGGCGGGAATGGCTTGAATACGAGTCTTCATGATGGAGTCCTTGATAATTGACCGCGCACGAAGGCTGCGCGTATGAACGATGAAACGCGATGGCGCCGACGGCGTCGCGCGCTCGAGGGTGTATCGAAATCGCCGACGACGTCGGGCGTATTCCCTGTCTGCCCGCGGCGCGCCACGTTCGTTGCCGTGCGTCGAACACGGAAAAAGGACGCCGCCCCACCTCGGGCGGCGTTCGGAACGAAGACGAGCTTCGGATACGAGGTATCGAACGGATCACCATGCAACCGTTCGACCGGCACATTGTGGGCAGACGCAGACGACGACACAATCGGCCTGGTCCTACATCGGCGCACGTTTGCGTCGCACGCTCGATCCACACGAATCGCGACGTGCCGCATGAATGACGCTTGAATCAGACGAGTCTGATTGGAACGCATCGGGCCGACACGAATAATGAGTTGATCCCGGCTTTCGGTCGCGCATGCATCTCGCGCCGGCCGCGAGCGATTTCATTTCATCTTCCCGTATCGAGGATCCCGTTTGAATCATCGAATCAACCTGACGCAGGTCGTCACGGCAGTCCGGCGCGCGGCGCTGCCGCTGTTCGCCGCGGCAATCGCGAGCGGCGCGACCACGGCCGCCGCCGCACCGACGCAGGACCCGCGCGACTTCGATTACGCGCATCAGCAAGCCTGGCAGATCGAGTCGGGCGATTCGCAATCGCCGATCGACATCCGGTCGGGCACCGTCGTGCAGGCCGAACGCATGCCCGGCGTGAACGACGCGATCGTCGTGCACGTCGCCACGGGCGGCGCGACCGTCGTGGACAACGGCCACACCGTGCAGGTCGTGCCGAAGCAAAGCGACGTGATCATCCGCGGCCGTCACTTCCGGCTGCTTCAGGCGCACTTCCACGCGCCGGCCGAGCACACGATCGACGGCCGGCGTTATCCGCTCGAAGGCCATTTCGTGTTCCGCGCGCAGGACGGCCGGCTTGCCGTCGTCGCGGTGCTGTATCGCAATGGCAACGAGAACGCGCAGTTCGCGTCGATCGTGCGCGCGGCGCGGCGTGGCGTCGCGTCGCCGCTGGCGTCGTTCGACGTCGCGGCGCTGATGCCGGACGATCTCGACAGCTATTACCACTACCTCGGCTCGCTGACGACGCCTCCGCTCACCGAGAACGTCGAATGGTATGTGCTGCAGGACACGATGGAGCTGTCCGCGGCCGACATCGACGCGTTCACACGGCACTACTCGCACAACGCGCGCGCCACGCAGCCGCTGAACGGACGCCCGCTGTTGAAGTACCAGCGGCACTGAACCCACGCAACATCGCTCATCCAAGGAGAATGTCCATGTCGAACCCATCGAAGTGCCCGTTCAACCACACCGCAGGCAGCGGCACGACGAACAAGGACTGGTGGCCGAATCAGCTGAACCTGAACGTCCTGCACCGGCATTCGGCGCTGTCCGATCCGATGGACCCGGATTTCGACTATGCCGAGGCGTTCAAGAAGCTCGATCTCGCCGCGGTGAAGCAGGACCTGCACGCGCTGATGACGACCTCGCAGGACTGGTGGCCGGCCGACTTCGGCCACTACGGCGGCCTGTTCGTGCGCATGGCGTGGCACAGCGCCGGCACCTACCGCACGGCCGACGGCCGCGGCGGCGCCGGCGGCGGGCAGCAGCGCTTCGCGCCGCTCAACAGCTGGCCGGACAACGTCAGCCTCGACAAGGCGCGCCGCCTGCTGTGGCCGATCAAGCAGAAGTACGGCCGCAACATCTCGTGGGCCGACCTGCTGATCCTGACCGGCAACGTCGCGCTCGAATCGATGGGCTTCAAGAC
>Ga0268256_1001354_pt1 | contig 14951 bp, 10 predicted proteins | sample AgamicAtAmrz_FD_200247 | JGI IMG/M metagenome (GOLD analysis project Ga0268256, IMG submission 200247) | Agave microbial communities from Guanajuato, Mexico - At.Am.rz (v2) (version 3) | ecosystem: Host-associated > Plants > Roots > Rhizosphere | place: Guanajato, Mexico | collected 2012-06-07
GAAGGTGGCAAGCTCAACACCAGCGTAACCACTGGCACCAACGATCAGCGTATTCAACATCAGGCTGTAACCCTTTTTACAGTCGCACGTTCCGGGTCGCGGCCTTGCCCCGTTACCCACCCTGTCATCTGCAGTGATTTAAGGTTCCCTTGCAGAGGACGTTAATGTATTTTTATTCACTATTACTGCATGAATATGGATACATCCTAACCCAAGGACCGCCAACAGTGAAGACAAAATTACCGCCTTTTATTGAACTGTACAGCCAGTTAATCGCCACACCGTCGATCAGCGCAACCGATGCCGTGCTGGATCAGAGTAATGAAACTTTAATCAATTTGCTGGCCGGCTGGTTCCGCGACCTTGGCTTCAGCGTTGAAGTGCAGCCGGTGCCCGGCACCCGCAATAAATTTAACATGCTGGCGCGAACCGGCAGCGGAGCGGGCGGCCTGCTGTTAGCGGGTCATACGGATACCGTTCCCTTTGATGATGGCCGCTGGACGCGCGATCCCTTTACCCTGACCGAGCACGACAACAAGCTCTATGGTCTGGGCACGGCAGACATGAAAGGCTTCTTCGCCTTTATTCTCGATACGCTGCGCGATGTGGATGTCAGTACGCTGAGTAAGCCGCTCTATATCCTCGCCACGGCCGATGAAGAGACCACCATGGCGGGTGCCAAATATTTCTCAGAATCAACGCAACTGCGTCCCGACTGCGCCATCATCGGTGAACCGACCTCGCTGAAACCGGTGCGTGCGCACAAAGGCCATCTGTCAAATGTGATTCGTATTGAAGGGAAATCGGGCCATTCCAGCGATCCGGCGCGTGGCGTCAACGCCATTGAACTGATGCATGAGTCGATCACTCACCTGATGCAACTGCGCAACACGCTGCAGGAGCGTTATCACCATGACGGCTTTGCCATCCCCTATCCCACCATGAATTTCGGGCATATTCATGGCGGCGACGCCGCTAACCGTATCTGCGCCTGCTGTGAACTGCATATGGATATCCGACCACTACCGGGCCTGTCGCTGAGCGATCTGGATGGGTTACTGAACGAGGCGCTGGCACCAGTGAGCGCCCGCTGGCCGGGCCGTGTCACGGTGGCCGAACTGCATCCGCCGATTCCGGGCTATGAGTGTCCGGCTAATCATGAGCTGGTGAGCGTGGTAGAGAAATTGCTGGGTACGCCAACTGAGGTGGTGAACTACTGCACCGAAGCGCCGTTTATTCAGCAGCTCTGCCCGACGCTGGTCCTGGGTCCGGGTTCGATTAATCAGGCACACCAGCCAGATGAATTTATCGATACGGCATTTATTAAGCCGACGCGGGCGCTTATCAGTCAGGTTGTGCAGCATTTTTGTCACTGATTGACAGTAAATGGGGCATTTCACTGTATTAACAGCAAAATGCCCCCTCATTCTGCGGGATTTAACAATAAGAATAACTTATCCCGCTTCCTTCCCGATAAATTCTGTGAATTTCCGTTAGTTAGCACCATCTTCAGCGAACTTTAACGCATTTGACGAACGCAACATTACGTGGCTAGATAAAAGACGATGTTATGCCCACCGGGTGATTATCCAGAACGTTTCAGAATGCGGACAGGCGGTACGGAGCCGGTTCCCTGTAGATTATCGGGAACACGATGTTGCTGATTTTTTGCTGCCTGAAAGGTCGGGTGTAGAAGTTTTTAAAGACGATAAGGGTGTCAGGGTCCAATGAACGAACAATATTCTGCAATGCGAAGTAATGTCAGTATGCTCGGCAAACTGCTCGGGGATACGATTAAGGATGCACTGGGAGAGAACATCCTCGACCAGGTGGAAACCATCCGTAAGCTCTCCAAGTCATCCCGTGCAGGCAATGATACTCATCGTAAAGAGCTGCTCAATACGCTACAGAACCTCTCCAACGAGGAGCTTCTGCCGGTTGCACGCGCATTCAGTCAGTTTCTGAACCTCACCAACGTAGCGGAGCAGTATCAGACCATCTCGCAGAGCGGCGAAGGTGAAAACCATCCTGAACTGCTGAAAAAGACCTTTGATACCCTGAAGCAGCAGAAAGATATCAGCGAAACCGACATTCTGGCGGCCATTGAGTCGCTGTCGCTGGAGCTGGTGCTGACTGCGCACCCGACCGAAATCACCCGTCGTACGCTGATTCACAAGCTGGTTGAAGTGAACAGCTGTCTGAAACAGCTCGACCACAGCGACGTCTCCGACTACGAGCGTAACCAGATTATGCGCCGTCTGCGTCAGCTGGTGGCACAGGCGTGGCACACCGATGAGATCCGCAAATATCGTCCGACCCCCGTCGACGAAGCCAAATGGGGCTTTGCCGTTGTAGAAAACAGCCTGTGGGAAGGCGTTCCCGCCTTTCTGCGTGAGCTGAACGAGCAGGTCGAAGAGGCGTTCGGCCTTAAGCTGCCGGTCGATTTCGTACCGGTCCAGTTCACTTCATGGATGGGTGGCGACCGCGACGGTAACCCGAACGTTACGGCATCGATTACCCGCCATGTGATGCAGCTAAGCCGCTGGAAAGCCACAGACCTGTTCCTGCGTGATATCGGCGTGTTGATCTCAGAGCTGTCGATGTCCGAGTGCAGCGAAGAGATCCGCGAGCTCAGCGGCGATCCGGAAGCGCTGGAACCTTATCGCGTGATTCTGAAACGCCTGCGCAGCCAGTTAATGTCTACCCAGTCATTCCTGGAACGCCGCCTGAAAGGTGAACGTCTGCCGCGTCCGGCCGATTTGCTGGTCTCAAACGATCAGCTGTGGGACCCGTTGTATGCCATCTATCAGTCACTGCAACAGTGCGGCATGGGCATTATTGCCAACGGTCAGTTGCTCGATACGCTGCGCCGCGTGAAATGCTTCGGCGTGCCGCTGGTGCGTATCGATCTGCGTCAGGAAAGTTCCCGCCATACAGAGGCGATTGCTGAAGTCACTCGTTACCTGGGCCTCGGCGATTATGAAAGCTGGTCCGAAGCAGACAAACAGGCCTTCCTGATCCGTGAACTGAACTCCAAACGCCCATTGCTGCCACGCAGCTGGGAACCCAGCGATGAGACGCGTGAAGTGCTGGAGACCTGTCGCGTTGCGGCTGAAGCGCCGCAAGGCTCTATCGCCGCTTATGTTATTTCGATGGCGAAAACCCCTTCCGACGTGCTGGCCGTGCATCTGCTGCTGAAAGAAGCAGGTATCGGCTATGCGATGCCGGTTGCACCGCTGTTTGAAACACTGGATGACCTGAACAACGCAAACGACGTGATGAGCCAGTTACTGAGCATCGACTGGTATCGCGGCTTTATTCAGGGCAAACAGATGGTGATGATTGGCTATTCTGACTCGGCGAAAGATGCCGGTGTGATGGCCGCCAGCTGGGCGCAGTATCAGGCACAGGATGCGCTGATTAAAACCTGCGAAAAAGCCGGGATTTCCCTGACGCTGTTCCACGGACGCGGCGGCAGCATTGGCCGAGGCGGCGCGCCCGCGCATGCCGCACTGCTGTCACAACCGCCAGGCAGCCTGCGCGGCGGTCTGCGTGTGACCGAACAGGGCGAGATGATCCGCTTTAAATATGGCTTACCGGCCGTGACGATCGCAAGCCTGTCGCTCTACACCGGCGCGATTCTGGAAGCGAACCTGATGCCACCACCGGAGCCAAAACGCGAATGGCGCGACATCATGGATCAGCTCTCTGCTGACTCCTGCGCAATGTATCGCGGGTATGTGCGTGAAAATGCGGACTTCGTCCCCTACTTCCGTTCGGCGACGCCGGAGCAGGAACTGGGCAAATTACCGCTCGGCTCACGTCCGGCCAAACGCCGTCCTACCGGTGGCGTGGAGTCGTTGCGTGCGATTCCGTGGATTTTTGCCTGGACGCAGAACCGTCTGATGCTGCCTGCCTGGCTCGGTGCCGGTGCTGCCCTGCAGCAGGCGATGGCGGCCGGTCATCAGGATCAACTGGAAGCGATGTGCCGCGACTGGCCGTTCTTCTCTACCCGCCTGGGCATGCTGGAGATGGTGTTCTCGAAAGCGGACCTGTGGCTGGCGGAATATTACGATCAGCGTCTGGTCGACAAATCACTCTGGCCGTTAGGCAAACAGCTGCGCGACCAGCTTGATGCCGATATCAAAGCGGTACTGACCATTGCCAACGACTCGCATCTGATGGCTGATCAGCCGTGGATTGCTGAGTCGATTGCGCTGCGTAACGTCTATACCGATCCGCTCAACGTACTCCAGGCGGAACTGCTGCATCGTTCCCGTGCGCAGGAAGCGCGGGGTGAAGAACCGGATGCCCGCGTTGAGCAGGCTCTGATGGTGACGATTGCAGGTGTCGCAGCTGGCATGCGCAATACCGGTTAATCCCGGTCAGGCGCGGACCACACTCCGCGCCGCCAGAGAGCAGCAATAAAAAAGTCGGGAAATTCCCGACTTTTTTACTGGCTCATGCGGAGCGGTTAAGCCGCCGCCGCAACCGGACGAACCCCTAACGTATGGCAGATGGCGTAACTCATTTCGGCACGGTTCAGCGTGTAAAAATGGAAATCTTTCACCCCTTCGCGTGACAGGATTTTCACCATATCCATCGCGATATTCGCTCCCACCATTTTGCGCGTTTCCGGATCGTCATCCAGACCGGCAAACATCGCGCTCATCCAGCCGGGCACGCGCACATTGGTCAGCGTGGCAAAGCGTTGCAGCTGCTTAAAGTTAGAGACCGGCAGAATGCCCGGCACAATTTCCACATCAATGCCGGTCGAGACACAGCGGTCGCGGAAACGCAGATAGCTTTCGACGTCAAAGAAAAACTGGGTAATGGCCCGGTTTGCGCCTGCATCAATTTTTCGTTTGAGATTAATCAGGTCGGCCTGGGCGCTTTTCGCTTCGGGATGGACTTCCGGATAGGCAGCAACAGAAATATCAAAATCGCCGACCTCTTTCAGCAGCGAAACCAGATCGCTGCCGTACATCTCTGGCTTGCCGCTGCCAGGTGGCAGATCGCCACGCAGTGCCACAATATGACGGATACCGTTGTTCCAGTAATCCTGAGCGATAGTGCGCAGTTCATCGCGCGTCGCATCAACACAGGTCAGATGGGGTGCTGCTTCCAGGCCGGTGCGATCTTTAATGCCTTTGATAATGCTGTGGGTGCGATCGCGTTCACCTGAGTTCGCACCGTAAGTGACAGAAACGAATTTCGGTTTCAGACTGCTCAGGCGGTCAATTGAGGTCCACAGAGTCTCTTCCATTTCGCTGGTGCGCGGCGGAAAGAACTCAAACGACACGTTAATTTGCCCGTTCAGTTCAGCCAGGCTCTGGTTTAGCGCTTCGCGCTGATTGGCATGAAAGAAACTCATCCTGCACCCTCACTGATTAATAATCGGCCCGTAAACATCTACACGTTTAGACGTCCGGATGTTCAAAATGACGCAATCTCAGTGAGCCGTCAACGTAAAAATGGTCAACAGACGTGATCAATTTTCAATCAACATGAAGGGATTTCAACAGGGAGGAGGCAACACTTTGAAAACAGGCGCCGAAGCGCCTGATGAGGAAGGATTACAGCAGCTGTGCGAGGCGATTAATATCTGACTGAATAGCGCCGGCGGTGACATCCCGGCCTGCGCCCGGCCCGCGGATCACCAGCGGATTATCGCGATACCAGCGGCTCTCAATGGCAAAGACGTTGTCGCACGGCAGCAGCGCGGCCAGCGGATGCTCAGGTCGCACCGCTTCAACACCTACCCGCGCCTTGCCGTTAGCATCAAAACGGGCAACATAGCGCAGCACCAGGTCCATCTCCCGCGCGGCTTCCAGCCGCTGCAGCATCTGTTCGTTCAGCTCTTCGCCATTTTCAAAGAAGTGATCAATCGATCCCTCAAGACAGTTATTCGGTACCAGCGATTCAACGCGCACCTGATCCGGCTCGATGTTATAGCCCGCCTCACGCGCCAGGATCACCAGCTTGCGCATCACATCCTGACCCGAAAGATCGGCGCGCGGGTCAGGCTCGGTTAAGCCCTGCTGCCACGCCTGATCTACCAGCTCGGTAAACGGCACCGTGCCATCAAACTGCAGGAACAGCCACGACAGCGTACCGGAGAAGATCCCGCTAATCGCCAGAATGGTATCGCCGCTGTCGCGCAGATCGCGCACCGTATAGTTAATCGGCAGACCAGCACCAACAGTGGCGTTATAGAGCCAGTGACGCCCGGTTTTGGTAAAGGCATCGCGAATCTGCCGCCAGGTCTGACTGTCAGACGCACCCGCAACTTTGTTGGCGCTGATCACATGAAAACCGTGGCTGGCAAAATCAAGATACTGCTGCGCCAGAGGTGTACTGGCCGTGACATCCAGCACCACCAAATCATCGAACGGATGAGCACGCATCCACAGGAACAGCGACTCTTCATCGCGCTCCACCGCTTCATCATCAAAGAAGGCGAGCGCACGACTGGCATCCAGCCCGTCATAGCTCAGCAGGCTGCGGCTGCTGTCCGCGACGCCCGCCAGCACAAATTCAAAGCCGGTGCGCGCTGACAGCGTTTCCTGATCGCGGGCAAACAGCTCAAGCCAGCGTGAACCGATATTGCCTTTGCCAAACAGCATCAGACCGATACGCTTTTCTGCGCGGAACAGCGACTGATGCAGTCCCTGAATCAGGTGCTGGGTCGGCCCGACGCGCAGTACCGCGACCACGCTGATGTGATCTTCTGACTGCCAGATGAATTCAACCGGCTGATCTTTTAGCTGCTGCCAGAAGCGATGGGTATGCAGCGGGTTACGGGTAACGCCTGCGCCAACCAGCGCCACCAGGGCCAGGCCGTCGCGCAGCTGCAGATGGCCCGGTAAACCGGCGTCCTGTAGCAGTGTGAAGGCACTGTTGACCACTTCGGATGTATAGCAAAGCTGCAGCAGTTGGCGATCGGGATGAACGCCAAACGCCAGCGGACGCAGCTGCGCGCGCTTCAGCAGCAGGTCGATCTCTTTGTGCAGGATGGCGAAGTCATGCTGCTCTGGCAGCTGAATCTCAATCAGGCACACATCATCGTGGCTGGTGACGATGCGCGCCCCGGTTCCGGAGGCCAGCACACGCTCGATGCGGGTTGAGCCCTGTTCTGGCTGATAGCTGCAGCGCAGTTGCAGGTCGATATCGCTGCCGGAAACCGGCTGCAGTGTGCGGGTGTGCAGCACCGGAGCAGCCAGACGCGCCAGTTCACTGGCTTCATCCAGCCTTAACAGCGGCAGCAGACAGGCATCAGAGACTTTGCGGGGATCGGCGCTGTAAACGCCCGCGACATCGCTCCAGATGGTCACGCGTCCGACACCCGCCAGCGCACCAATCTGCGTAGCGGAATAGTCGGAGCCGTTGCGGCCAAGCAGGACGGTTTCACCGGCGTCATTGCGGCTGATAAATCCGGTCACCACAATGCGCTTGTGCGGATGCTGCGCCAGCAAAGTCTGCAGCAGCGGCCAGGATTTACCTTCATCCACCTGCGGTTGTGCAGCCCGTTCAGCGCGCAGAAACTCACGCGCATCCAGCCAGCAAGCCTGCAGGTCATGCTGGCTCAGTACCGCTGACATCAGGCGTGCCGACCATATTTCACCATGCCCGACCACTTCGGCATAGACCGCATCGGTGATCGGCGCATCCAGCAGTACGGCCAGCTTTTCCAGATCGCGGATAAATTCAGTAATTAAGGGTTCGGCGATCTCAGCAGGCAGCAGCGCACCGATTAGTTCGCTCTGGTAGCGCCGTAAAGCCTGTTGCACCTGATGCGCAGAGAGCCGATCGCTCTGGCTCAGCTTCAGCCAGCTAATCAGCTGGTTGGTGGTTGAGCCTGCCGCGGAGACCACCATCAGATCGCCCGGCTGGCTGTAGTCCGCCATAATGCTGGCAACGCGCTGATAGCAACGCGCATCGGCCAGGCTGCTGCCGCCAAACTTATGCAACTGCCTGATGTTCGGCGTTCCCGCGCCTGCTGAAATCGTCATGCTTAACCCTCGGCTGCGATCCGGAATGCATTATCCAGATCGGCAATTAAATCTTCGTGATCTTCAATGCCAACAGAAACCCGTAGCAGCGTATCGGAAATGCCTGCTGCCGCGCGTGCTTCTGCCGACATCCCCGCGTGCGTCATGGTGGCGGTATGGGAGATCAGACTCTCTACGCCGCCCAGCGATTCCGCCAGCGTAAATAGCCGCAACGCTTTCAGGAAGCGACGCAGCAGCGCCTCATCACCGTCGACCTCGAAACTCAGCATGGCACCAAAGCCGCGCTGCTGACGTACCGCATGTTTGTGTCCGGCGTTTTCCGGCAGCGAAGGATGATACAACTTTTTCACCCGCTTCTGCTGCTTCAGATAGTCCACAATCGCGAGTGCGTTGCGTTGTGCGGCTGCAATGCGCGGCGCAAGCGTACGAATGCCGCGCAGCAGCAGATAACTGTCAAAGGCTGCGCCGGTCACGCCAATGTTATTTGCCCACCAGGCCAGGTCAGTCGCCAGTTGTGGATCTTTGGCAATGACTGCGCCCGCCACCACATCGGAGTGACCATTGAGGTATTTGGTACAGGAGTGGATTACCAGGTCCGCACCCAGCGCCAGAGGGTTCTGCAACGCCGGACTCATAAAGGTGTTGTCCACCACGCTGACGGCACCCGCGGCGCGCGCGGCGGCGCAAATCGCGCTGATATCCACGACGCGCAACAGCGGATTACTGGGGCTTTCAATCAGCACCAGTTTCGGTTTTTCATCCAGTGCTGCCTGCAGCGCCACCGGATCGCCCTGATCGACAAATTTCACCCGATACGCGCCGCGTTTGCTCAGGCTGTCAAATAACCGATAGCTGCCGCCATAACAGTCGTGTGGCGCAACCAGCAGATCGCCAGGCTTCAGGAACACCGTCGTGACCAGGTGAATGGCCGACATGCCGGTATTGGTTAATACCGCACCCGCTCCACCTTCCAGCTCCGCCAGCGTACGCTGTACGACATCACGTGTAGGGTTACCACGACGGGAGTAGTCATGTGCACGAGGCTCATTGAAATCCAGGAAGTTATAGGTTGTAGAGAGGTGGATGGGCGGGACAACGCAGCCATATTGCTCGTCATCATTCAAACCGCTGCGCACTGCGATGGTTGCCGGTTTACGCGTCATGAGCGAATTGTTCCTGAGGAGTTAAGAAAATGTAGTCCACAGAATATCACCCTCTAATTAGACGTCAATACATCTGGACATCTAAATGTCTTTGCGTATAGATTGAGCAAAAACGCAATAACCGCTAAAATTATGCGTCATCGCCTGGCGTTCCCCTCTGTGATACAGAGGCAGTGAGCGAAGAAAACCCGCCATATCAGGGGTCAGGCAGGAAAAAATCAGGCATAATCCGCTGATTTCCTCACATTTAACGTTTATTAATTAAGGTAACCCATGGCTGAATGGAACGGCGAATATATCAGCCCGTACGCTGAGCACGGTAAGAAGAGCGAGCAGGTCAAGAAGATTACAGTTTCTATCCCATTGAGCGTGCTGAAGATTTTAACGGATGAGCGTACCCGTCGTCAGGTGAACAACCTGCGTCACGCCACCAACAGCGAGCTGCTTTGCGAAGCCTTTTTGCATGCCTTTACCGGGCAACCGTTGCCGGACGACGTGGACCTGCGCAAAGAACGCAGCGATGAAATTCCTGAAGAAGCGAAAAAGATCATGCGCGATATGGGCATCGATCCCGACACCTGGGAATATTGATTCGTCAGAGCATAAAAAAACCCAGCCGAAGCTGGGTTTTTTCTTGCCGCCGAACCCGCAGGTTCAGGTGCCTTTTAATCTTATTTTTTAGCGCCTGGCACGCTGAAACGCTTGTTAAAGCGGTCAACACGGCCACCAGTTGCCACTTCACGCTGCTTACCGGTATAGAACGGGTGGCATTTGCCACAAACGTCCAGGTTCAGTTCGTGAGTCAGTGTTGAACGGGTGTGGATCTCGTTGCCGCAGGTACATTTGATTGTAACTGCTTCGTATTTCGGGTGAATACCTTGTTTCATGGGAAACCTCATAGAAGGCCGTGTCGCTCTCCGTGCCAGGCGTTAACCTGCACAGCACCACACGCGGTTGAACATTATAGGGTGTACTCCGGCCAGATATTTCTCACCGAAGGCGGCATATTATACAGGTAAGTTTCGATTGCTGCAAATATATGCTGAGATACCCGCCATCGGGGTCAGCGTGTACACTAGCTTCCCCGATGATTGAGCCGGAAAGAGAGAGTTATGCCCGTCGTTCAGGTTGCCCTGCCCGTCCCCTTGCCCCGCCTGTTTGACTATCTGCCGCCTCAGGGTCCGCAGCCGGTCATTGGCGGGCGCGTGAGTGTGTCCTTTGGCAATCGCAAAATGATCGGGATTGTGGTCGCCTTTCGTGACAGCAGCGATCTGCCGGAAGCACAGCTCAAACGCGTGGTTGAGGTGCTGGACAGTGAGTCTCTCTATCCGCCGTCGCTGTGGCGCATCCTGAACTGGGCCGCCAGCTACTATCACTCGCCACAGGGCGAGGTGCTGAGCCACGCGATTCCGGTGCTGCTGCGCCAGGGCAAAGCAGCGCAGGACAATCCCCTGTGGCGCTGGGAAATCACCGAGCAGGGCCGGGCAACCGCGCCGGAAAGTTTAAAGCGGGCACCAAAACAGCAGCAGGCGCTGGCAGCACTGCGTCAGCAACCGCTCTATCGGCATCAGGTCAGTGAACACGATCTCACCGAGGCGACATTACAGGCATTGCGGGCTAAAGGGTTATGCGAACTGCATGAGCATCAGCCACAGATGCACGACTGGCGCACCACCTATGCCGTGAAAGGCGAACGGCTGCGATTAAACACCGATCAGGCGATGGCCGTAGGTGCGATTCGGGCAGATGATGAACATTATTCCGCCTGGCTGCTGGCGGGCATCACCGGCTCCGGCAAAACCGAGGTTTACCTCAGCGTGCTGGAAAATGTGCTGGCACGTGGTAAACAGGCGCTGGTGCTGGTGCCGGAGATTGGCTTAACCCCGCAGACGATTGCTCGCTTTCGCGAACGTTTTGATGCGCCCATTGATGTGCTGCACTCCGCATTAAATGACAGTGAACGGCTGGCGGTGTGGTTACGTGCGCGGCGCGGCGAAACGGCGATTGTAATAGGCACCCGTTCGGCGCTGTTTACGCCACTGGCTCGTCCTGGCGTCATCATTATTGATGAAGAGCATGACAGCTCCTATAAACAGCAGGAAGGCTGGCGCTATCAGGCGCGCGATCTGGCTGTGTTCCGTGCGCATGAAGAGGACATCCCGATTGTCATGGGATCGGCGACACCGGCTCTGGAGACACTGCACAATGTCCGCAGCGGCAAGTATCGCCAGCTCGACCTGACAAAGCGTGCCGGTAACGCCCGACCGGCGCTGCAACAGCTTATCGACTTAAAAGGCGTGCAGCTGATCGGCGGCCTGGCGCCCGGCCTGATTGGTAAAATGCGCCAGCATCTGCAGGCCGACAATCAGGTGTTGCTGTTTCTTAACCGCCGCGGCTTTTCGCCCGCCCTGCTTTGTCACGACTGCGGCTGGATTGCTGAGTGTACCCGCTGTGACCGCTACTACACCCTGCATCAACACCATCGCCAGCTACGCTGCCATCATTGCGACAGCCAGCGTCCGCTCCCTAATCAGTGTCCGCAGTGTGGGTCTACTCATCTGCTGCCGGTCGGCGTCGGCACCGAGCAGCTGGAGCAGCAGCTTGGCACACTCTTCCCTGGCGTACCGGTATCGCGCATCGATCGTGATACCACCAGCCGCAAAGGGGCGCTGGAGCAGCATCTGGCTGACGTTCATCGTGGCGGCGCACGTATCCTGGTCGGCACCCAGATGCTGGCCAAGGGCCACCACTTTCCCGATGTTACACTGGTCTCGCTGCTGGATGTTGATGGTGCCCTGTTCTCAGCCGATTTCCGTGCGGCAGAGCGCTTTGCTCAGCTCTACACTCAGGTCGCCGGTCGCGCTGGCCGTGCCGGAAAGCAGGGCGAAGTATTGCTGCAGACGCACCATCCGGAGCACCCCTTACTGCAGACACTGCTGCATCAGGGTTATTCGGCCTTCGCGCAGCAGGCGCTGCTGGAGCGACAGGCGGTTCACCTGCCGCCCTGGAGCCGCCATGCGTTGTTCCGCGCGGAAGATATGGATAACCAGCAGGCAGCCGAATTTTTGCAACAACTTCGCAACCTGCTGGAGGCGAGCCCGCTGAACGACAAGGCGATGTGGTTTATGGGTCCGTTGCCCGCTTTGCAGCCCAAACGCAGTGGACGCTGGCGCTGGCAACTGCTGTTGCAGCATCCTTCCCGGCAACGTCTGCAACAGTTACTGAGCAGTTCGTTGCCGCTGGTTTCAACGCTCCCCGCTGCGCGTAAAGTGAAATGGACGCTGGATATCGACCCGACCGAGAGCTGATTTTTGCTGACACTGCGAGCCAGATCGAAAAACGTCGCATAAGTCACAATTTTTATGCAAATTAAGTAACAACCAGCCGGGCAATCGTTAACAATGTTGCCCGGATTGCTTTCAGGTCAGGCAAAAAAACAGAATCGAACGCGCCATAACGCGTCAGGAGCATGTGTTGGAGCAGAATCAACAACCGCCCGCCGCCACAATGAAGGATGTCGCGGAACACGCGGGCGTCTCAACCGCCACCGTATCGCGTGCGCTGATGAATCCGGAAAAGGTTTCTGCGGCTACCCGCCAGAAAGTCGAGCAGGCGGTGGCTGCCGTCGGCTATGCGGCACATGGCCCCACGCGCAACGCACGTCGTAATGAGACGCGTACCATCCTGGTCATTGTCCCTGACATCTGCGATCCCTTCTTTAGTGAAATCATTCGTGGCGTCGAAGTCACCGCAGCCGAAGAGGGCTATCTGGTGCTGATTGGCGACTGCGCCCATCAGAACCAGCAGGAGAGAACTTTTCTCAACCTGATGGTTACACGACAGATCGATGGCATGGTGCTGCTCGGGTCACAGTTGCCCTTTGATGCCAGCATTGATGAGCAACGCAACCTGCCACCGATGGTGATGGCAAATGAGTTTGCGCCGGAAATGTCGCTGCCCACGGTCCACATCGATAACCTTACCGCCGCATTTGAAGCGGTGAATCATTTACTGCAGTTAGGCCACACGCAGATCGCCTGTATTGCCGGGCCGGAAGAGATGCCGCTCTGTCAGTATCGGTTGCAGGGCTATGTACAGGCGATGCGTCGCAGCGGGCTGACGGTCGATCCCACCTATATTGTGCGCGGTGATTTCACGTTTGAAGCAGGCGTTGCCGCCATGAATCAGTTGATGACCCTGCCACAACCGCCGCGTGCCCTGTTCTGTCATAGCGATATTATGGCGTTGGGGGCGATGAATCAGGCCAGACGCTGTGGACTGCGGATACCGGAGGATCTCTCTGTAGTGGGATTCGATGACATTGAGCTGTCACGTTACTGCGAGCCGCCGCTGACCACAGTGACGCAGCCACGTTACCAGATTGGTCGGGAAGCGATGCTACTACTGCTGGATGAGTTAAATGGCAAAAGGGTAATCAGTGGATCGCGGTTGCTGGATGCCGGCTTAACGATTCGTGGCAGTACGGCGCGCGCAAAAAAACGTGAAAAATAAGCCTGTTCGTCTGGTTTTTTCAGTAGATTCTTAAAGCGAACACTGCTGGTCAAAGTTCCGACCCTTGAGTAACATGGCGGACTCCTTGCCGGGCGCGTAAAAATCATCATTTCGCCCAACTGGCACTATTTTTGAAGGGTATAAGAACGAGAGTGGCACAAAAAGATTACGTAGGCCGCGGGCGTTCAACAGGGACGCGTCGCAAAAAAAGCCCCAGCCGTGGCAAGAAGAGCAAAGGCGGTTCGGGAACATCTAAATTGATGATTGTACTGGCGGTCGCAGTGCTGGTGACCTTTGCCGGTGGTTTATGGTTCCTGGCGCATCACAAGAAAGAAGACGTGCCGGTCATTACGGATCATAAAGCCAACGGCAATGGCTTGCCGCCGAAGCCAGAAGAGCGCTGGAAATATATTAAAGAGCTGGAGAACCGTCAGGTCACCGTGCCGACGCCTATCGAACCCTCTTCAGGTGGCGAAGTGAAGTCGCAGACACAGCTGACCGACGAGCAGCGCCAGTTGCTGGAGCAGATGCAGGCAGATATGCGTCAGCAGCCGACGCAGCTCAACGAAGTGCCGTGGAACGAACAGACGCCGGCGCAACGTCAGCAGACGCTGCAGCATCAGCAACAGTTGCAACAGCTGCAACGTCAGCAGCAGCAGGTTCAGCAACAACAGCAGCAGCAACTGCAACATCAGCAACAACAACAGGTTCAGCAACAGCGTCAGCAGTTGCAGGCCCAGCAGCAGCAGCAACGCCAGCAGCAGTTGCAGCAACAACAGCAGCGTCAGCAACAGCAGCAATTACAGCAACAGCAACGTCAGCAGCAGCAGCAGCAGCAGCAGCAAAACGTACAGCGCCAGTCGCAGCCTGCCCCCATTACGCGGGAACCGGACGTACAGTCTAAACCGCAGGAGACAGCGAAGGCGAAACCAGCGGAGAAAGCCTCTTCGCAGCGCTGGATGGTGCAGTGTGGTTCGTTCAAAGGCACTGACCAGGCGGAATCGGTGCGTGCAGGCTTAGCCTTTGAAGGTTTTGAAAGCCGTATTACGACCGGTGGCGGCTGGAATCGTGTGGTTATCGGTCCGTATAAAGATCGCGCATCCGCTGACAGCACCCTGAAACGCCTGCGCAGTTCCGGACACTCCAGCTGTATTCCACTCTCCGCCGGGGGTTGAAACCCGTCAAACCCGCCCCATATCTGTTGCATGATACTCCGCGCCCCGTGCGCGGAGTCCTTTTCCGACTGCAACAAGGGGTCTGCCCG